>Ga0208957_1000438_pt1 | contig 34367 bp, 19 predicted proteins | sample RifOxyA1_FD_184029 | JGI IMG/M metagenome (GOLD analysis project Ga0208957, IMG submission 184029) | Groundwater microbial communities from Rifle, Colorado - Rifle Oxygen_injection A1 (SPAdes) | ecosystem: Environmental > Aquatic > Deep subsurface > Groundwater | place: Rifle, Colorado, United... | reverse complement strand
GTTTATGAAACCTATGACCCCAGATGCATCTCTTGCAGTTATCGTTGGAGCAAAAGCTATTCCTAGAACCCAGATTGTTAAAAAAATGTGGGATTATATCAAAAAGCATAAGCTTCAAGATCCAAAAAACAAGAGAAACATCATTGCTGATGAAAATTTGAAAACAGTTTTTGGTGGAAAAAGCACCGTAACTATGTTTGATCTTGCTAAAATTATTGCAAAACACATTAGCTAAGCATTAAGTTTTATTTGCGAAGTAAAGGAAGGCCCTGATGATTATCGGGGCCTTTTTTATGTGTGCTATTAAAGACTTTGTTTGTAGGCCTGTTTAAAATGGGGGGGAAGCCAGTTTTCTTTGTCTGATGTTTTGAACAGAGCATGACATCCAGGGGTGGGGTTACCCGTGGGGGTTTGTAGTTCTCCCCGGAGATAGCGGATACAGGTCATGGCGTAGTAATCCAGGTATTCAGGTATATTTTTAGACAGCAAAGACATAATAATTTTTAATCTTTCCTGATTGCTGGTTTTAAAGAGGTCACCCGGTAACCAGGGGGATTGTTTGAATTTCGCAAGGACAGCTTCTCTTCTTTTGTGATTTTTACCTAATTCGCCAATGATATTCCACGCCAGGTTAAACAGTTGCCCGTTAAGTGGTCCATCCAACACATAACTGGTAAAATAAAAATCGGTCTCGGAGGGAGTCAGGAATTTTTTGGCATGCAGTAAGGATAAATATAGTCCTTTAAGTTTGGGATCTTGAGAATTTAAAAGTTTTTGCTTGATGTGGGGAACCAGAAATTCCCAGCATGATTGACTGGCAAATTTGTTAATGATTTTGTTACAGTCCTCGGGTGAACTCTCACAGCCATTTTCGCTTTGGATTTGTTCCAGGAAAAAGTCCACTAGTTCCATTTTGTCGCAGGTAGGGCCCGCATACTTGTTAAGAAGGATGGTTGAGTAGTAAAATCCAACCTCACGGGCCTCACTGGCAGGCGAGAATCTTTTAGAAAGACCCGCCAGATCAATACCAAGTTGGAGATTAATAAAGTCCTTGGGGGTGTTTTTCCAAAAAGTTTGCATTTCCTGTTGGCATTGTTTTATCTCATTAAGCGTATGCTTTTGGGCGTTGTCGAGACATATGTTGAAATATTTTAACCCGTATTGGGCCCGTTTTACCTGGAAGATTTCGTTATTTCTGAGGGTGGGCCAAAAGGCGAGCTTTTCCACGTATTTGATGGTTTCCTTGCCGTATTGTTGGGTTTCCATAATTTCGTTTAGATAGTTTTCTGAACATTTGTATACCATGTCTTGCCAGTGGGTATTTCGGTCAAGAGGTCTGATATCCATGGCATGGTCAAAAAATTCTATAAAATTTTTTTCTTCACTCAGGATTTCCAAATCTCTCATATTATAGGACGTGGGTGTCAAGGCCCCGTAGGTGCTCAAGACAAAAAAGACCAGTAGAATTAAACAGGTAAAAACATAGGCGATGGGGGTATAATATTTCATATGCAATAATCCTAATTAGGTTATTTTAACTTTTTATTTCGTAGTCAGTCAAACCAACCTGAACTATCTACTCCCTATCAGTATGTAATAATGATTATGTTATTAACACCACTGTTTGCTTGAAAGAGTAAAAAAATGAGATTGGTGCAGATTAATTTGGAAAAATGCCAGGGGTGCTTATTAATTGAAGATTTGCTTTAGTTTGATAATGAGGATGCATTTACGCCAAGATTGGGCGGTGCTAAGATGAGATTGCTTTGGATATTTACCTTAAGGGAGTGTTTGTGAATGCAAATCAATCTAATATGGAGCTAATTGAATTAAAACAAGTGAGCTTTACGACTCCTTTGCATGAGCAATGGACGGTGCATTTTTTGGGGAGTTTTTCCAATATTATTTTAATGGATGAGCACAACCTCAAAGTGGAAATGATCAATATTTTTAAACAATTCGTGCATGATCGCTTTGTGGATTTCAAGACCCAGGTGGAGCTTTCAGGTACGCAAATCTTAATTGGCTTTTATTACGAGATTAAAGAGATCAGACTTTATTCAATAAGACTCGGCCAGGAGCTCTTTTTGCTGGAGGAACAAACTTGTAAAAATTCTCCGTCCTATCTCCAGCTTAAAAATCATGTGGGGAAAATCACCAATCTCATCCATACCGAGCACCCTTCCATGCTCGATATTATCACCCATAAATACGCCCTTCCTGATTTTCTAGGGGATTCCCGGTATTTTGATTTGGAATATGATTTACAGGAAGTTATTTTAAAATTGATGAATAATATTGACGAATATAAACCAAAAACCTTTGAAAAGGTGTTTAGCTGGGCGTTTTATAAACTGGCTAGATTACCTGATCTTAAAAACAAATTGCTGGAATACCTGTTTGTCATCTTGACCGTGGATGATGAGACCGGTTTTGAACTTAAAAAAAATCTTATTGAAGGACTTTCCAATTACCAAAAAAAATTGATCAACAAACATAAGGACAAAGTGCCCCGCTCCCGTTTGAGATCCTGGTCGGTTGTGAATATCATCAAGCATATTTTAAATTGGATTCCCCCGCTGTTTATCAAAAGAATTTCCAATACGGTTATTAGCTGGGTTGCCAGCCGGTTTATCGCCAGCAACAGCATTGAGGATATGGGCAAGGCTGCCACCAGGCTGCTGGGTACCAAAAGAGAGCTGGCCTTTGATTATTTAGGGGAACATTTGCGTGATCATCAAAGTTGTGAAGAATTTTTGGACAATATCTTGAATCTGATGGATAAAATGGATTTATTTTTTATCTCTAACGAAACCTCCAAGGACCAACTGCCCCGTAAATTTATTTCGGTAAAATTGTCCGCCTTATCCTCGGATTCCAATTATTATGCCCTGAATGAGGCCTATCAACAGATCGGGGTCCGTATAGTTAAAATTCTAAAAAAGGCCGTGGACCTTAAGGTGTTTGTTTGCTTTGATGCTGAACTTTATGAAAACCGGGAGATCATGCTTTATACCGTGGAGCGGGTCTTAAAGGAGCATGCTGAGTTTCGGATAATGAATTTGATCGGAGTGACAATCCAGGCCTATTTCCGGGATAGCTTTGTGACCTTGCAAGATATTTTAAAAATTGCTAAAAAATATGATATTGAGCTGCCGGTTCGGTTGGTGAAGGGGGCCTATCACGAAGAAGAAATCACCCATGCCCATTCGAGGGGATGGCCTTCTTATGTATTTTTGAATAAGGAAGAATCGGATTTGCATTATCGTCAATTGATGGTCAAAATTTTGGAAAATTCCAGATATTTAAGACTGATGGTGGGTTCTCACAATCCGCTCGATCATGCCTTTAGCGAAGTGCTGAGAAAAAAATATTATCCTAGCAGCAAGCCCTTGGAGCATCAGTGTTTGAATATGACCAATGAAGCCCTGTCACTTGCCATGACTTCCATGCGTTGGAATGTGCGCAATCATATCCCGGTGGGCCCGGTTTTAAAGGGGTTGGGTTTTTTAATCAGAAGGGTGATGGAAAACACCTCGCAAATTGGCGTTATATCCCTGCTGAAATCCTATGGCACCAAAAAAAATCTAGAAACCCCCATCAAAACCCACTTGGATAAGAAAAAGAAAATGAATTTGGAGAGTGATAAATCCTTTACCGAGCTTACCAGTGCCTTTAACAACGTGCCTACGGTTAAAATTTTTCTTAAAAAAAATCACAACTATATTGAGCAGGCGGTGGATAGGCTGGGGCAGGCTGATCAATCTTCGCAATTTGGAGATGATCAGGAAATGCATGGAAAGGTTTTGGATATTAAAGGTCCTGAGTGCCCCGAGAAAATTCTTGGAACAATCAAACTGGCCACCAGCGATGATATCTCTAAAATAATTAAAGAGCTTCATGCATGCTACCTGCAAAGTTCCTGGGCCACTTGTCCTGATATTGAGCGGGGAACCATCATTATCAATGTAGCCAATTTATTGTTAGCGAAACGCCATGTGTTTGCCGCTTGCATCTTTAAGGAGGCGGGTATCAACATAGCGGAAGCCTATCGGGAAGTGGATTATGCCATAGATTATCTTAATTTCCATGCCAGGGAGCAGATCAGATTAAAAAAGAAAAATGGCAATTTAAAATCTAAAGGCGTCATTGCAGTTTTTTCGGCCTGGAGTTCGCCTCTGGCATCACTTACTTGCTATGTTTCTGCCGCACTGGCAAGTGGAAATGTCGTTCTTATCAAACCGGCCATCCAAACTCCACTGATCTGTTATCAATTGGTCAATTTGTTTTATGAAGGAGGCTTACCTGAAAATGTCCTCAAATGTCTGGTGCCCGAGCATAAGGATGATTTGTTTCAAATCATCAATAACCAGTATATTGCAGGGATTGCCTACGAAGGGCCTTTAAACCTGGGCAAAAAGTTTTATTCCATCTTTTCCCAAAAGATTATTCATAACCAGTTGTTTAACATGGTATTTAAAGCGGAAGCGGTCTTATCCCTGGGAGGAAAAAATGGCATGATCGTGACTGCAAGTGCAGATTTGGATATGGCCATTGGGGCCTTGTTTAATACCACGCTTTGCCGATCCGGCCAGATGGCCAGTTGTCCAACTCGTATTATTATTGATAAAAAAATCAAGCATAAATTTAGCACAAAGCTGAAGCGAAAATTAGAGGAAATGCTTGGTAGCTCACCCAGTGGGCTTAGTCGAAGTGTGGATCCCATCATTGATCAATTTGAAAAAGCCAGGCTACTCCATGTTATCACCAATGTGAAAGCAGAAATTGCCCAGTTTTCGGGAACTATTATTTGTGATCACACCAGTCGATATAGGGAACAATATATTGGTCCCTTGGTGGTATCACTGGATTTTCTAAGGGCCTGTAAATTTGAAAGTCTGGCCTGTAGTGAGTTATTCGGGCCTATTATCTACATTATTGAATACGATACCCTGGAAAATGCCCAGCACGTTTTCAATTCAGGGGAATATGTGCGAACCGGATCCATTTATTCACAATCTTCGGAGGATGTTAAGTATTTGGTGGATCATCTGTTGGCAGGAAGTATTCATATTAATAAATATGATTTGCAAACCAAAGTGGCCGTGATGCCCCAGGGAGGTTTTAAATTATCCGGCACTGGCCCTAAAATGGGAGGCAAGGCATTGCTTTATGCCTTTATGGTCAATTATATGCGGGAGAGCGAGCCCGAGGATGTGGAAGAAGGCCGGGGCAGTGATTATCGATTCAGTTTGATGAGACCCTCAGGCCTTGGGATCGCTGGCCGGTTACTGCGATTGGAAAAGGTGATGGAGACGGTGATTCATAATTTTGAGCATCTCTTTGTTGGAATGTATGGTGAGTACAAGGAAATTCTTATTAAATTTGACCAATGGATAAAAAAAGACTTTATTGCTTTTCATTTAGGCCCCCATGAAAATTCCAAGGTGATGGGAGAGGATAATTTCAATGATTTTGAAAAATCTGGCGAGCAGGCAGTCTTTTTGGTTTATAACCCCCAGGTGGAATTTTCTACGTTTATGAGATTTTTGGGGGCACTGGTCATGGGGATTGGGATCACCATTATTGCGAGAAATGAAAAAGCATTTGCGTGGTGGTCAATGCTTAAATCCATGATCGTCAAGGCAGGCATCTCGAGACAAAATTTTGATGTTTTTTATCCGACCGAAGAACTGCTTTATCAGGCCATTACCGAGCCTTGTCTTTCTTATATTGTCATCGACGGCAATATTGATAAGATCCAAAAACTTTTAAAAGTTATTTTTATGGAAGAAGAAAATATTTTGCGGTTTAAGAAGATTTTAACCCCTCATAATGCTCCGGCGCTGCGGGATTACAAGCAATACCTCTCAGAATTTGTGTGGATTCGCTCTATATCTGTGAGCAAAAAACGAAATGGTATTGACGTTCACCAAAGTGGAAAAAGAGTCACGAATTATAAAACCATCGAGGAGTATTTTTCGGATTTTTAGATTGAGGCGAGCAGTGCCTTTACCTTTTCTTCCGTGATTATGCCTTCATCCATGAGGGAGGTTCCGACGATAGCACCGTCGGCATACTGAAACATTTCCCTGGCGTTTGAGGGATTCAATCCTGATCCGATCAAAATGGGAAAATCCGTGATGCCTTCTTTTAATTTTTTCAGTTCCCAAAGATCTGGGGCCTGGCCGGTTTTACTGCCGGAGACGACTACTGCTGCACTTTGAAATTTTTTGGCCTGCACGGTGGAATCCAGCAAGCTTTTATTTTCTTCCAGCATCCGGGCGTATTTGACTTGTATATCGGTAAAAATTTTTATGTTGATGGCTTTTAGCTTAGCTCGATAATTAATGAGCTCTGTGGGGTTGATGTACATTTCACCACCATATTCTTCCCGACTCATGCGATCGACAAAGTAATCGGTCCTGATAAATTGGGCACCTGAAACATGGGCAATGGCCAGGGATGCTTTTGGATCATTCAGTAAATATTCAACCCCGACTTTAATATGTTGAAATTTCTCCACCACTTTGGAGGTTAGATAGGTCATTGAGGCGATGATTTCAGGCGTGGCCAAAAGACGATAAGGGCGATCATTTTCATTTTCAAGCAATACTCCCGCCACTTTATGTTTTTGCAGGATATTAACTTGTTCGTAAATCATGTCCAGGGTTTCCTGGTGGCCGGGATGATCTGGGTAACCAGGGGATGGGGGGAGGTAAATGACTGCAATTATTGGTTTCGTCTGGGTGAATAATTTTTTCATAGTTGAATGACCAAGGTATCAAATTTTTAAAATATAACATAGAATGTCAAAAATCTATTTGCAAGGAAATATATCATGAAAAAAATCATTTTACTTCTAGTTTGTAGCATTTCTATTTGTAGTTTTAGCGCAGAAATTTCTAAACCCTTTGCTCAAGGAGTTGCTTCCAATGATTTAAAATGGGAAGCGCGATTTAATATGCCGGATTGTGACAACCAGGGTGGGAAAAAAAATGCTTGGTGTGTGCAAAGTAATGATATGAAAAAGGCGATTGAAAAATCTGGAGTGGAAGCTAAGCTAAATAGTTGGATAAATGACCCTAAAATCAAATCACTCTATTTGGCCTACCTGTCATTTTCCAATGCTGGGGTTAAGAAGGCCTTGTGTGAAGGAGCTAAAAGCCGACCGGATTTAAAGTTAAATATTTATATCAATTATGATTCATATGATTCGCTAGTGGAATATTTCAGTAAGTGCCAAAATCATAAAAATATAAAAATTTATTCAAGAGGCAAAGGTCCGTTTAGTTCGGCAGGTGCCTATTTACAACACACCAAGATATTTTTGGCCTTGGAAACTTCGGATTTAAAGTCAATATTTGATGAGCAGGAACAATCGGGTGAAAGAAGAATTAAATTCACATCATCCTCGGCAAATATGTCAGCTTATGGAACCAATTTGCATTTTGAAAACTGGCTCTTTTTTGATGCCAAAGAAAATGATTATGTGGCCCAACAAAATATTTGTGTATTCAAGGCTTACGGTAATGAGGAGGACTCTTTAGCCTCCAAGTACAAGGGTGTGTTTAAACAACGATACGCAGATTGTGTGCAAGCCTTGAATAATTCAAAAAAAGTCATACCCAGAGAGGATATCAAGTTTTATCTGGTTCCTCTTATTAAAAGTGCCCAATATAATTTTGAAAGACCCTACGATGCCATGAAAAGAGCAGTTTTTTCCGCTAAAGAAAATGTGTATGTTGCTATCCATAGGTTGATGACTGGCAAAATCACCAAAGATATCTTTATTCCTGTTGCCCAATCGAGTGTGAATTTTGAAATCATTTATGATGACGATACTTTGAGATTTGGTAAAGAGGACGGGGGTGATTATTTTGATGTGGATCGTAACGATGTTATGAACTATCGAATGTTAAGAAGAAAAGCGGATCAAATCTATTTTATGGAAACCAACGCGCAGGCTTCTGGTGACAGTGGAAAGCCCCATCTTTTTCATAATAAATTTATTGTAGTGGATGATAAATATCTTTTTCAGGGAGCTGGTAATTTTACCTCCTCATCTCTCAATATTGTTGATGATGGTAATATTGAAAACTTTTATTTAATTGAAATTCCCGAAATAGTAAAAGTGTACAGTCAGGCTTTTCAGCTTTTAAAACAAAGGGCCACTCGTCAGGAAGATCATGAGGTTTATAACCACGAAGATAAGGTGTATTAGTCATGAATCGTTATTGGATTTTTATATTTATATTTTTAGTGATGAAGAATGCTTGGGCGTATAAGGAGTTTGATAGCAATATCTTAAATGAATGCCAGGATAATGTGGCAATCATGGGGGCCTTGGCCGAGTGTAATGATATGTATCACCTTTATCCTCCCTTGTTTGAAAAAGAAAAAAGATTAAACATCGCCAAGGACAAGGGGATTGATGAAATTAAGCTTGGTGGCTTTAATGTGTTTAACATGACCACCGGCCAGACCAAGTATAAGGACCTGGAAATCATCGCAGATATTATATCCCAGTGGGATGTGGTGGGGGCCGTGGAAGTTTTACCGGCGATGGGGGATGATGCCAAAACCAATGTCCTGCTTCGAAGTATGCTTGACCAGGGCAAGATTTCGCTGGAAGAGGCGAGGAAAGCTTATCGGACTCCAGGGTATTTAAATATCTTGAATTTGCTTAGAAAAAAATATCCAGAGTCTAACTGGGCGATGATTTTAGCACCCTATACTCAAAGTAAAACCCAGGAATTGGTGGCCTATTATTACCGTGGAGATTCAGTTGAACTCATCGAATCGTCACATTGTAAAAATGAAGTTTATGAGCTTTTACAAAAACCTACTATTTTGAATTGGGATTCAACCGGAAAGATTTCCTATAAGGAGGCGGTTTTACCTCCCAAAAATAGAATTCTTGGTTGTATACCTTACTTTGAAGAGAATATAGAACAGCAGTTTGCCCGCATTCCGTTTATGGCCAGTTTCAAGGCAGGGGCGTTTGATTTCACCCTACTTGCTATGCACGCCAGATTCAGGGCTCCGAGTGAACTGAATAATGTATGTCAAAAAGATTGTATGGATGCCATTAAAAAAATGCTGGACGAGGAATTTGATCCAGAGGGATGCGAGGTTCCCACTTTAAGTTCAACCTTGCTTGCCAAGGTGTTAAAGCAGGTCAAGGCCCATGAAGCTGGACAAAATAAGGATTATTTGTCAGCCGAAGAAAAAAAATTGGCAGAAGTGCAAGCTGCCTTGAAAATAAGCGCAAATGTTTTGGAAAGAAGACTTAAGTATTTAATTGATCCCAGGGTGTTTACCCGCTTTTATGAAACTAAAAAATTACTTCAGTTTATCAATACATTAAAAAAAGATGGAGAGAAGGACATTATTTTGATGGGGGATTTTAACCTGGAAAATAAGGAGCTGGTAAAAAATAAGGTCGATTATTGGAGTGAAATTCTGGGAGATTTCCCCGGGCATGAATTATTGGTGACGGACAAGACTTCGCTTTCTAGAGATAAAAAAGGTGATGGCATGGTGAGTAGCTATGACCATTTTCTGTTGGTGCCAGAGGATGTGTCGGAATGTAGGCCGTCAACGGCGCATGCTTTCGATTTCAGGCAGGAGAAATCTTTTCTTGATGCAAATCTGCCCAATCGAGTGGGGCAATATATCGTGGAGAGCAAAGCTTTAAGTATGGAAGAAATAATTGCTGAATATAGAACTTCTTTGAAGGATGTATTGGTGTTTAAGGGATCGGGGGCGGCCCAGCGGTTGGAAAAAATTACCGATCATGAAATTGATACGGAAGTGGCAGAATTCCAAAGGCGTGTTTTTGGCACCCAAAGTGTGGAAAAATTTTCGCAAATGTTTTTGCAAGAAATTATATCAGATCATCTTCCCATTAGTATGACGTGTGTGGCGTCCCCGGAAGATGATGATTAAAAGGATAAAAAATAAACAGGAGTCGATATGAGAAAATTAATGTTAATGGCAATGATGCTTGGTGCAGTGGGAAATGTTAACGCTGCTTCAACCCTGGTGGAAAATCCTCAAGGTGGTGTTTTATGGAACGAGCTTTGTAATGCCAAATCGGTGGAACAAAACAGTGCACAAGTGCCTTATCCGAATTATAAAAATGTGGAAATTTTAAAGGCAGTGGAAAAGCTTAACTATATTTCTAATAAGCAAGGGATCGACTCAGATACTTTCTGGCTCTATAGCGATATCGAAAAAGTTTATAATCTGTGTACAGGCACCAAAAAGAAAAATAACAGCTGCCCTGAGATCAAGGTGGATGGATTGACCATTCATCAAAATACCCATAACTTTTTAACCATCCTCTGTGGAGAATTTCGCGATAACGTAGATTTGTTGGAAGCCAAACTGAAGTGGGTGCAAAATATCAATATAGTTAAAAACCAAAAACAAACCTACGATAAGGACCTAGGTGTTTGGGAACAATTGACAGGAAAAGGATATAACGATCTGGTGAAAATAAGCGTGCGGCTTTATAATTTTAGATTGAATGCGCTTGGTGGTAATGGCTCTAGTTATAAAACTGTCGATCAACATTCGGTGGATGCCATGACCACCTGTGAGTACCGCTTTATTTTGAAGAACTATTTATCCAAGGTAGATCAAAATGTTTATTATGAAGAAGATTTTGCTAAATATGAACAGGGATTAAAGAAATTTCTAAGTACCAATGAATGTAGTGAGGATGAAAAAACACACTACAATGAGTTCCGGGGGGATGGTAATTTCAAGCCCCAATCCTTGGAATCAAATGCTTTTATTTGGAATACCCGGGTCTTTTCCCAAAACTGCAAAACCACTACAGAAGCCAATCCAGGCAGTGTGTTGACCGATGCTCAGTGTGAGAGTTATTTTAAGCATCCCTTTAACACCAGATATAACCTGGCCATGGAAGGGGTTTATCGATTGTTTTTTTATCCCAAGGAGCTGGACCGGGTTATGAAAAACTCTCTGCAAGAACTGGTATTCATGACCGAGGATTTAAACCGAGATGGTGTTGCTGATATGATCGTGCTGGATATTTTTGAAAAACCCGGGGAGCAAATTGCCCTATTAAGAGAACAAATCACTGCTTTGAAAAAGAACGGACAGCACGGCATTGCCAATGTTTACGCCAAGATTATGCATTTTGCGATTTTGAAAGCAGGACTTGCGGTTGCTCAAATAGATCCGCAATATAGAAAAGTGTTAGAGCAGTCCTTGGCATCTGCTAATAACATAATGCTTGAATTGAGAGGAAAGTGGCAGGAAAAAGTGGACAAGGAAGGCAATGAGAATTTTAAAAAGGATATCGGGGTTATAGATTATTTTATCAATCTTGAGAATTTTGATGGTGTCAATTTTGTAACCGAAACCGAACATGATCTGGAGAAATCTTTAAATTTGTTGGATAAGGGTTTTTTTGATGTCTTTCCCCGTCAGGAGGATGCTTGGGATCGGATCGCTACTGTTTTAGATCGTCATACTGATTGGTATAAAATTGATATGCTGTATCTCGGGTATGGTTTTTACCAACCGACTTATTCTCCTTGGGTAGCGAGCAGTTATTATGTCAATAAATCGGACGTATTTACGGAACCGGGATACGCCATGGGTATTCCTGGTGATGGGCATAAACACTGGATGTTTGTTCAAAAGGTCAAGACCAATAAGTGGTATCGGGCTTTTGATATGAATGGGTCATGGAGCAAAAATTCCTTTGATCTGTTAAATACCTGGTTTGATGAAACGACTTTTTCCCGCAGCGGCCTGGGTGCCCAGGAGCAAGGTTGGGATCGTTTTGGAAGTGTTACCAGTGACGAACTGGGGGCCAATTTGTGGCTTTATGAGATTAATTGAGAGTAAAACGATACCTGATGGTCTGATAAAAAGATTTCATGGCAGCTTTTACCAGTTTCCATTTTTTGATGGAAACTTCCCCCAGTTTTCGTTCACTATGGGGAATGTCGAAGGATTTGCATCGGGCCTGGTAAAGGGATGCAAGGCCTGATAAAATTACATTAGGGGCAAAAGTGTCGCTTGGAATTTTGGCGATGAGCTGGTCGAAAAACGCCGTTTTAAACAATCGATAAGGTGAGTTGACATCATAAACGCCGCTTCCATAAAAAAGTGTCACCGTAAAGCGTGAAATAAAGCTGATTATTTTTCGTGGCAGTGGCGAGTGACGGTTGGTCCTGTATCCAATTAAAAAATCATAGTTTTTTCGTTCATTCCAAAGCAGATGAAAGTAAGCCGGTGACATTTCATCATCGGAATCAACCTGGAAAATCCACTCAGACGGAGTGCGATCTTGGTATCCGGTTAAAAGTGTCGGGCCATGTCCGGAGTTTTCCTTATGAATGGCATTTAGTTCCGGATAGTTTTGTTTTAGCAGTTCTAGTTTATCCCGGGTGGCATCTTTCGAGCCGTCATTGTAAGCGAATAACTTAAAAGACATTTTCAGTTTTCTAAGTTCCGTTATCCAGTCGGCAATGACTTTTTCTATGTTAAGTTCTTCATTGTAAACCGGCATTACAATTTTTAAATCAAGTTTGTTCATATTATTTTTTCCTTTTTGCAAGTCCCATTATAAACTATAAATCATAAAATGAAATATGGTCAGGAGAAAAAATGGAATTTTCAGGTTTTAAATATATCGTAGTGGGAGCAGGTTTTTGGGGACTGACCCTGGCCGAAAGGTTGGCGACGATTAGGAAGGAGAAAGTGCTTATTTTGGAGGCCAAAAATCATCCGGGTGGAAATTGTTATTCATATTTGGATCGGGAGACGAATATTGAAGTTCATCAATATGGCAGCCATATATTTCATACCAATAATGACCGGGTATGGAATTATATTAATCAGTTCAGTGGATTTAATAATTACCGCCACAAGGTGTTGACCAAATATAAAAATGAAGTCTATTCAATGCCGATCAACTTGATGACGATCAATCAGTTTTACAAAAAAAATTTGACTCCTGCCGAGGCGAAATGGTTACTGCAAACAGAAGGTAGTGCTGCTCAAATCAAGGTTGTGCAAAGTTTTGAGGATGTGATTGTGTCCCAAATTGGTTATCCGTTGTATGAGGCGTTTATCAAGGGCTATACGGTTAAGCAGTGGGATCAAGATCCTAAAAATTTACCGGCCTATATTATTAAAAGACTGCCGGTTCGTTATGATTATAATTTAAATTATTTCGACGATCGTTATCAGGGAATACCTGGCCTTGGTTATGGGGAAATTTTCAATCAGATGCTTAAGCGTCCGGGGATTGAAATCAGGTATAATGTGGATTATTTCGATATCAGAGATCAGCTTCCCCGGGAGGCAATTATTTTTTATTCAGGACCGATTGATAAATATTTTGACTATTGTTATGGTGAGTTGAGTTGGCGCAGTCTGACCTTTAAAGAGGAAACTGTGCCCCTTAATGATTTTCAGGGCACCAGCGTGATGAATTTTGCCGATATGGAGAATCCCTATACCAGATGCCATGAATTTCGTCATTATCATCCAGAAATTGATTTTTCCAATTTAACCAAGACCATTATTTTTTATGAAAAATCCAAGGAAACCAAGAAGGGGGAAGTGCCTTATTACCCTATCGGGATGAAAAAAGATAAAGAGATTTATGAAAAATATAAAGCTAAGGCGCAAACCCTAAAAAATGTGTATCTGGGAGGGCGCCTTGGCGAGTATGCCTATATGGATATGCATCAGGTTATTTTGAAGGCGCTTGATCTTTTTGCCCAAATTTGAATTAAATGCATGCCAGATAATACATAATGATGGCACTTTTTTTACTTTGAATATTCCAAATGGTTTGACATTGATAACTATGATAAAGTTTTTTATTATTTTTTTCTGCTTTAAATTGGTTTTTAAGCAGGTCGGGACAATCGACTAGCTGGGGAAGCTCTGCGGGAGTGATCAAATCGGTAATGCTGATATTTCCCTGAGCATCCAATTTAATCCCCAAGTACCGATCATTTTCTTCCTTGATATAAACGATCTGTATTCCATCCAGATAAATTGGCCGTTCGTTACGGGGGATCTGGTATTTGGTAATATTGTCAGGACTTAGCATGACAAATAGATCATCCCAAAAAAGTTCATTACTATCCTGGAGCACTCCTTTGGGAAAAAGGATGGCCTCATATATTTTATTATTTTTTTGACGGTGAGCAAGACAACGGGAATCCCAGAAGGCCATTTCTTGGTCATGGTATTTTTCAATGGTGGACCAGGCAGGAGCGGGCATGCCTTCGCTTTTAATATAATTTTCAATCTCGGTATTGTTCTTTGATGATTTTAAAAATTGATACCATTTAGAAAATTTTTTTCCGGTGGCCTGGTTGCAGTCAGAATTTTCGGGACACCCGGGGTTTTCGTGCATCACGGTTTCGAGGGTTAGTTTTTCCACGTCCACTGCTTTTGATTTTGGTTCTTCAATATTTAAAGAGTTGCCGAAGATATCCACACAAATAAAAATTGATGAGATAATTAAAAGTAAAATGTAAGAAATAAAAGGTTGCTTAGGCACTATTTTTTTCATAGATTTTAGACCTTACGTTTTTGGTTTGTCTGATTTATTCCCAAATAGCATAAAACGATAGATTCAATTTGGATACTCCAAGGCTTTAGTTTAGATTTTAAATAAAAGTTTAGTGAAATTGTCAGTTATACAATATCTTGTATGTCGTCATAAAAATGACGGAAAATGGCACTATATATTGTGGTTTTTATTCTTGACGTAACTTTATGGCCGGGTAACCATAAGGGTATAAATTTAACCTTGGAAATTAAGCACACACTAAATTTCAAAAAATTAAGGAGAGATTATGAAATTTAAGAGACTATTTACCAAAAAAAATAAAGGCCCTTATGATAGTTTTAAATTTGTCAAGCGAATTAGCGAAATTAAAAGCGTCGATGGAAGCGGAAGCAATTTATTAGAGGTCGTGGTGCCAGAAGGATGGTCCCAAGTTGCCACGGATATCATTGCTCAGAAATACTTTAGAAAAACCTCTGTTCCCCAATATGACCAGAATCAAAACCCGTTAAAGGACGAAAAAGGTAATCCCATTCTTTCCAGCGAAACGGATGCCCGGCAAGTGTTTAACCGGATGGCAAAATGTTGGAGAACCTGGGGAGAGTCTTCTCATTATTTTGAAACCAAAGAAGATGCTGATACCTTTCAAGATGAACTTGAATATATGCTGGCCAATCAAATGGCGGCTCCGAATTCTCCTCAGTGGTTTAACACCGGACTTTTTAATTCTTATAATATTGTGGGAAAACCACAGGGACATTATTACGTCAATCCGCAAACGAAGGAAGTTTGCCTTTCAACTTCTGCCTATGAAAGACCGCAACCTCATGCCTGTTTCATTCAATCAATTAATGATGATCTGGTCAATCAGGGTGGCATTATTGATTTATTGATCAGAGAGGCCCGGTTGTTTAAATATGGATCAGGCACTGGCACTAATTTTTCTAATTTAAGAGGGAGAGGCGAAAGTTTATCCGGGGGGGGAGCCTCATCGGGACTTATGAGCTTTCTTAAAATTGGTGATCGTTCTGCGGGGGCGATTAAATCAGGGGGCACTACCCGCCGGGCTGCCAAGATGGTGTGCATAGATTTGGATCATCCAGATGTGGAAGAATTTATCACCTGGAAGGCCAAAGAGGAAAGAAAGGTCGCAGCCTTGGTGACCGGTTCTAAAATCTGTCGCAAACATTTGAATAAAATCTATGAAAGTTTGAATACGGTAGAAGGGGAAAAACGATTTTCAGCGAAAACCAATCAAGCTTTAAAGCTCGCTATCAAGGACGCCGTCAATGATAATGTGCCCATGAATTACATTGTCAGGGTCATTGATCTGGCCAAACAGGGGGAAAAGCGGATTGACTTTGAAATTTATGATACCGATTGGAACTCTGAAGCCTACGAAACGGTTTCCGGACAAAATTCCAATAATTCCTTGAGAGTTCCCAATAGCTTTTTCAAGGCCTTGGATGAAGACCGTGAATTCGAACTTATCAATCGCATTGATGGAAAAGTTGCCAAAAAGGTCAAGGCCTGCGATCTTTGGAATACCATCAATCAGGCAGCTTGGAGTTGTGCTGATCCTGGTTTGCAGTTTGATGATACGATCAACGAGTGGCATACTTGCTTGGGAGATGGCCGAATCAATGCCTCCAATCCATGCAGCGAATATATGTTTTTGGATGATACTGCCTGCAATCTGGCTTCCTTGAACCTAGCTAAATTCTACGATCAGGTCACGGGCATGTTTAATGTGGATGCCTTTATTCACGCCTGTTCTTTGTGGACTGTGGTGTTGGAAATTTCAGTTTTAATGGCCCAGTTTCCTTCCGAGAATATTGCGAAGAGATCCTTTGATTATCGAACCCTCGGCTTGGGGTTTGCCAATTTGGGGGCCCTCCTGATGATTATGGGGGTTGCTTATGATAGTGAGCGGGGGAGAAATATTGCCGCCAGTATCTCAGCGATTATGGGCGGGACTGCTTACAAGGTGAGTGCTTTGATGGCCAAAGAGCATGGGCCATTTGCCAGGTATGAAAATAATAAATTGCATATGCTCAAGGTTATCAGGAATCATAAAAGAGCAGCCTACGGAGAAAAAACCGGTTACGAGGATCTCACGATTAAACCTGTGGTCATGGGAAATTTTGAAACTGATAAATATTTAAAAGAGGAGGCCAAAAAGGCCTGGGATGAAGCTCTTACTCTGGGAGAAAAACACGGTTATAGAAATGCCCAAGTGACGGTCATTGCACCCACTGGAACGATCGGACTGGTGATGGATTGTGATACCACTGGTATTGAACCGGACTTTGCCCTCGTGAAATTTAAAAAGCTGGCAGGTGGGGGATATTTCAAAATTATCAATCAATCAGTGCCAACCGCCTTAAAGATTTTAGGATATACTCAAAAGCAAATTGATGAGATTGTTTTCTATGCAGTTGGATCTGGCGGGTTAAAAGGTTGTCCTCATATCAACGAAAAAACATTGAAAGAGAAGGGGCTTTCCGAGGAAATCATCAAAAGGATTGATGGGGCGCTCTCTAGCGCATTTGATATTTCTTTTGCTTTTTCCAAGTATATTATAGGCGAACAATTTTTAAGAGAGACTTTGAAATTGTCTGATAGTGAAATGAATGATCCTGAATTGTCCGTGTTAAAAAAATTAAATTTTTCTAAAGAGCAGATTCAGGCGGCGAATGATTATATTTGTGGAACCATGACCATTGAAAACGCTCCACATGTAAAACCGGAACATTTACCAGTTTTTGATTGTGCCAGTAAATGTGGACGATATGGAAAAAGAATGATTAGTCCCGTGGGACATTTGAAGATGATGGCCGTGGTACAACCTTATATCTCAGGTGCCATTTCCAAAACAGTGAATATGCCAAGCGAAGCCTCGGTAAAAGAAATCGGGGATGTATATAAATTATCCTGGCAATACATGTTAAAGGCTAACGCCATCTATCGGGATGGCTCAAAATTATCCCAACCACTTAATGCCCAGGCCTTTGAGGATCTGGCCATTTTAGACTGGGATGATTTAAGCCAGACAGAAAAAGTGGAAGTGGTGGCCCAAAAGATTGTCGAGAAAATTATTTATAAGGAAGTCTCGAAAAGAAGGGCCCTGCCAAATAGAAGACTTGGCTATACTCAAAAAGCCGCTGTGGCGGGACATAAAGTTTATATAAGAACCGGTGAATATGATGATAATTCTCTAGGTGAAATCTTTATTGATATGCATAAGGAAGGTGCAGCCTTTAGATCGCTTATGAACTGCTTCTCGATAGCCATATCGCTAGGCCTTCAATACGGTGTTCCTTTGGAAGAATTTGTGGATGCCTTCACTTTCACCCGCTTCGAGCCAAATGGTATGGTCGTGGGACATGATAACATCAAGATGGCCACTTCTGTGATTGATTATATTTTTAGAGATCTCGGTATGAAGTATCTTGGAAGGCATGACCTGGTTCATGTGGTACCGGAGGATTTGAAATCAGATACGGTTCGAGGAGAAAAAGTAAATGAAGAGCCTCTTTTGCAGATCATGGAAGGCGATAATCTTCATGCGGATGGGAGAGTCAGCAGTTCGCAAAAAGTTTTCTCCAAGCAATCCAACTCGGAAATGTTAGCCGAAGCCAAGAAAAGGCAGACCGCTAAGATGAAGGGGTATGAGGGAGATCCATGTCCCGAGTGTGGTGCCATGACGCTGCTTCGAAATGGTAGTTGTTTAAAATGTAATAGTTGTGGCGCTACCACGGGATGTTCATAAAATGCTAAGAAAAATAGGTATGGTTTTTTTTTCACTTGTGAGTGTGCATGCATTTTCATTTTTGGTGCCCGACGGGGTGGATTACCAGGTCGCTGAGCTAAAACATTTTAGAGTGATTTATTCCAAGGATTCACAACAGTTTTTGGAAAGATTGATTCTGATTGAAGAAAAAATAATCAAGGATTTTGAAAAAACTTATAATTGGGTGATGGAGGATAAGTTGACGGTTATTCTGGCCTCCGATGGTAACCAGATTGCTAATGCCTTCTCCACCGCATTTCCGAAAAACATAAATACTTTTTATAACGGCGGAGGGGCCTTGCTGGATTATTTTTCTATGCGCTCCTGGCTGTTTTCCCTGGCCAGTCATGAAGGCGCGCATGCCTATCAGCTGGATATCAAGCAAAGTATATCAAAGGTCTATTATAGTGTTTTTGGCAGCAGTCCCCTCCCGCATCTTTTTATTGTTTTACCAATATTCACCAACCCCAACTATCTGCTACCGACCTGGTTAATCGAGGGAAATGCAGTTTTTAACGAGGCCCGGTTTGGTAATGGAGGAAGACTTTTTAGCGGGGAGCTTAGGGCTCTTTATTGTTCGTTAATCAAGGACCAATTGCTCGATGAAAGCCGGCTGACCAATAATCATCTTTTTTTCCCCTATACCCAGGAAAAATATATTGTGGGTGGTTATTTTTTCAATTTTTTATATGAACGCTATGGACTTGAAACGGTGAATAGTTTTTTTCTTTCCCAGGCCGATCACTGGATCAATCCCTTTATTTTAAACGCCACTTTCAGTGACCATTTCAAACGTAGCTATTCTGATTTGATTGATGAGTTTATTAAAGATTATTCAAGTTTTTGTCTTAAGCAAAAAAAACTGCAGGCTAAGGCCTTTGCCAAGTCGGTTTTTCTGGTTCCCCTTACTGATGATGATCAGGAGGTCTGGTCACTCACCACGAACGGAAAACAGACTCCGGAATTATTTATTGTTAATAAATCAGATGCCACCATTTCCTCCAAGCTCATGGATTTGGATACTGAAAAAATTTTTAAAATAGGCAAAGGAGAGTTTGTCAGCAATGATTCCAAACTCATTGATCAAAGAGAGATGAAGTTTTCCCTGTGGGATGAAGATGGAAAAGAAATGGAGGGCTTTAGAGGAAAAATTGTCACGGATATGAGAAGAGAGGATCATCTGTGGATCTCTCCCCGGGAATCAATGGATGAGCAAATTCTTTATCATAACGATAAAAGGGTAGGGACCACTCATTCCAGTGCTAAATTTGACAGGGATTTGAATGTTTATAGGTTTGTTCAACGAAAAAATGAGAGGGTATTATATAAAAATGATCAACCGGTTTTTTCATTTAAATCATTTTATGCCAAAGTGGTGGATATCGATGCACTGGGGAGAATTTATTTTATCGCCAACACCAGCTTGGGATCGACTCTTTTTTACTTTGAGAGTAATAAATTTTTCAAAGAGACCGCTTCCGATGTGATTGTGGATGCCAGAAAGTTGAATGGAAAATATCTGGTTACCGAGGTCACCTCCAGCGGTTATGAATACAAAATTGTTAACCTGGATTTTCAAGAGGAGCTTCCTTTCGTTTATCAATATAAATTCACCGATCGTAGCGAATTTGAAATTTATGATAACCTGCCATCCCAATCGGCCACTCCTTCCTTGACCGTCATTGCATCGAATGATTATTCCATGATAAAAAATCTGGAGTTTAGCGGGGGTAATTCCACCTTGACCTATATTGATAGTGGTTTTGCGGGTTTTTTGACTTTGAATATTGCTGATCCGCTGGAATATAATCAAATCACCCTAGCTGGCGGAATGGATCGATATTATGGCACGGACTCTTTGCGTGCCACTTATACCTTGACCAGATATTTATGGGACTATTCAATTTATCATCAATTCCAGCGAAGATACCCGACGGATGCTAATCCTCTTCGGGCCAAAGAGAATGAACAGGAATCCGGACTGGGGGTGATTGTTCCGTTTGCGCAGACAAAAAATCATACTTTTTATTCCAGTCTGTTTTCCGGTTATGAACATCAGGATCAATTGCATACGGGATATTTGAGTGGTCATTATCAATTCATGAAAAGTTATGAACTTTCCTTTTTTGCCTATCGTAGGTTTGATATGATCCTTGAGCACCTGGTGAAATCCGACGGGGTATATGAAAGTGCCATGTGGACCAAATGGTCGATGGATATAAAAGATGAAACGGTTGTGTTGATGGATCTACTTTTAAAAATAACCAATGACTATGAACTGCCGTTATCATCTATTAATAATTTCAGTGCCAGTCCGATTATTTCGGCCCCTTATTCGCTTTATAGTCCTTCTCTACGCAAAAAAAGTACCCGGGTGGGCCTGGAATTTAAGAAGGCCTTGAATTACAGTTATTACTTTAAGAGTTTTCCGGTTTCTCTGAGAAGATTTGCGCCCAAAATATTTTCGCATTATTTTTATTATGATGCAGAGGTGGCGGGTCATTTTTATGAAGTGGGTACGGGAATCACTTTTGAGTTATTGCTGGGACACCTGGCGCCTTTTAATGTATCGGTTTATGGCATCACCAAGGAATTTGATGAAAATCATATTATCTTGGATACCGTGATGTCTTTTTAAAACATTACTTGCAATACAAATGATGATTCCATTTCCAGCCATTGGTAAAAGGTACTGCACCGGCAAATTGATCTGAATTTGAATCAGTCATACCATCCAGGTTGTCCACAATTGAATAATATTTTCCCAGCTCCACGTCGCGGGAAACCCCTTGGAAATTGGATATCGTGCCAGTCGAGGGTTCAGCCGTGAAATTGCCAAAGGCTCCACCCTTGGTCACTTCACCAGAAGCGCAATATAATAATCCCAGGGACCGAATTTTATCATCGGTGGATTGGCGAAGTTTGGGTTCCCCGGTTTCCGGGATGAAATCATCATCAGTCAGTTTGGCAGTTTCGGTGATTTCTTCACCAGCTCCTTCGCTTGAGACAAAACGATTAAAATAGACATGTAAATCAGTTCTGCTGGGCAATTTGCAGGTTTTAATCCGGTCGCCATTTTGCGTTTCAACTTCTTCGGCAAAACCGCTGCAACATTGGGTGTGGTCAGTGGTGATGGTATTTAATTTCTGACAGCAGGTGAATTCATGAGGTGAAAAAATGGGAGCAGTGGCCAGTTGATTGCTGAAAGTGATGCGTTCACTGCGTGCTGCTCCGGTAAAGGCGGCCAATGAGAGGTCAATTCCAGTGGCGGTGGAATCATAAATTTGAGCAAGGGTTTTTTCGGTGCTTGATCCTCGATTGACAGATCGGTCATAGACAAATGAAATATTGGAAAACTCGGTGCGGGTCGTGGCGTTTTTAAATATTCCTTCCACTATTTTACTGCGATCACTATTACAATAGAGTGGTTCATAAAAAATTTGTGGAATGCCGTTTAATTCCAATCTACCCAGCTTGGTCAGGTAATAAAGATCGTTACCAGCGCTAAGCCCGGTTAGAAGCGGGTTAACTCCGGTTCCGTAAATATAGCTATTGCCATTTATGTAATAATATTCGATCACGATGCCAGCATAGGCCCATCGGATGAGTTCGTTATTTTCATCTAGACCGAAGGTGCGGTTGGGGTTGGCACGCAAATGAAAAACATCGCCATGACTGGTGAGATTGACCACACACCATGAGTTATCGAGCATAGCTCCAGTGCCGCCCGTATAGGGCTGAGTGCTACCGTAACAGCCATTATACCAAGAAGGGGTATCGGTTGCCAGCAGCTTGTCATTGTCGTCAAAATATTTAAGTCTGACGGCGGTGATATTGGTTATTCCTCCGATATAAATAGGGAGATAAAAACTTGCACCAGGGATATTTAACCGACTGGCAACATAATAGAAAGGCCCGTTTGGATCAACCTCTTCTCCTGTGGGATAATTTTGCTTAAATACCACTGGCATATAGGAGGCCCGGGGATGTAAAACGGGAATGTTGGCGGTGGCGGAACTACCATAGGTTTGCACACTTTGAGTGGGAGAAGTATCCAGTTTGGCGGTATTGGGAGCTGCTCCCCGATAATCGGCCGGAATTGAAATTTCAGCTGGGGGAGTAATGGTGTACTCATCGGAGGGATCAATACCAATTTGCACACAACCACCATTTTTTTCTGGATCGCCGTAGTGAGGATGTTTACATAAGTTGGGGTAATCCTGATCGTAATTTAACTGACGGATATTGTGCGCAACTGGATCATCGCCTTCCAGGAAGGCCAGGGTGTTTTGAAAATTAAGGCATTTGAATTTAGTGGCATCCAATTTTAATTTTTCATAAGACAGGGACCAATTATGGGTTCCATCGTCGAATAAACGAATGAAACTGCCGCCGCAACAGGTTTTTTTGCCGGTGTCATTAATAGTTTTCCACTGAAATTGCCTGGGGGTTTGATTTTGTGCAATCAGGGGGACCTCAGCGTAGGGAGCAGAGGTGGACGGGGTTCCCAGCGGGTATGCCACCGTGTAACGGGAGTAGCGACCAGTTGCTCTTGGATTATCTTTGGGTAACCTGGCGGTGTTTAAAGCAGTATTGTCCAGCATGGCACTGTGGAAAGTTACATCAAAAAGATTGATTGAATCAAATGATGTGTACATGGTCATTTTTTCACCAATAGCTCTACAGCAGCGATTGAGTCCCATGTCGTAGGTGTAATAATTGGTGGCATAAAGGGACGGCTTGGGAGTTGCCTGACCGCATACCAGTGATTCTTTCCAATATTCTCTTTCTGCGGATGTGCCGCCGAAGAGTTCTTTTGGGTATCCGTCCTGGGCAAACTCTTCATGAAGTTTGTTGGGAGTGCAATCCAGATCTGTATGGCAAACTGCTCCTGCCCGTCTTAGACAGGCATCTTTGACGATGACGGGACGATCTGGGGTAAGTGATACGATATTAGAAAGAGTGGCAGCTTCAATATGTTTAAAAGTGGATTCAAAGTCACCGCTGGTATTGTGTTGGGACTCCATTTGACAGGAGTTTTGTTGGTGGAGACCTACATAGTTGTTGATAGAAAAATTAGTGGTTAGTAATATATAGTTACCGGTGGTCTCATCAATAAGCGGGCAAGTGGACACCCTGTCATTTCCGAGATAACTGGAAAGTGAACTTGAATTGCACGATGCGATTTGATTTATATAATCAGTTCTTCCAGACGAATCCTTGGACTGATGCTGGGTGAGTTGATTGATCGTCTGACCGCTGGAGCTGAGAGCCTTACCTGGCCGGCATAATCCAAAATCATCGCTATCAGAGGAATAAATTTTGGCGTTTTCTGAGATATTATCTCTGATGATATCAGTGAGCTCTTCGCTGGCGTTTACGTAACTAAGTGGTCTTCCCAGTACATCCGCCTCCTGTCCCATTTGAATATTGGAAGATACGAAAGCGGACAGCTCCCTGGCCACGCGATCGTTGAATTCGCTGGATTGAATATTGGCACAATAGAAGTTCGGGGCGCAGGTGAGCAGTTTGCGGGTTTCGGTGTTGGTGATGGTGGAGTAATTGGCCTTGCACAGGGCCCCTGCTCCTCGATAAACACATCTTTTCATACTTCCAGTGGGAAAATCACCTTGAAGAATGTTCATAATGGTTAGGTCGTCATGTTGGGTATTGATACTTTCAATGGATTTATCATTAAAAATAGGCCAGGTGGTTTTTATCTTGGATACATCCCCGCAAACATACTCCCAGCCTAGCCGGGTAATGCAATCAGTATCCTTGGCGCATTGGTGATAGGCCTGACAGGTGGCCCCTTTGTTTTGCGCAGGGTGATCCACCAAAAGAGTTGGATCAAAGTCATAAGAGGAAACGGTGTTTCCCCCGTTATCTACAATGATTTGAACGTTGGTGGAACTGTAATCGGCGATATCACCAAAAGGAGCGTTGATGGCCAGATATAATTTGTTGCTGGTGGCCTGCACTCTTCTACCTGTACCAATGGCAAACCAGCTAACGCCATCAAAGGAACCGATGACTGCTCCCTTATTAAATCCGAACCAGTCCCTTTGATAACCATTTACAAAATAGGCTGCCTGGGTTTGGAGTCGATTTAATCTTTGAGTTTGTAAATTGGAATTTTTCTTGTGAGAAAATGGAATCATGGTCGGTGGTATAAAGCAGGCCCTTCCAAAAATGGTATCTTCATAGTTACCAAAACTTAAATTATTATCCAACGCATCTCTTTGGGTGGAGTGCCCAATGGATCGAAGTCCGGCACCGTCATAGGTGACCGGAAAGGCGGTAAAGGCATCAAACCAGCTATCCTTGGAGCATCTTGAACAGGATGAATAATAAGCTCCCTGCAAGGCGCTTATTATATAGATCTGGTCATCTTCCACGTTGACGACTTGGGCCGGCAAGGCTTCATCCAATAGCAAAGACATTTGTCCTAAAACGGCATTCATACTATAAGGGCCTTCGATGGGGGCAAATTTGGTGCTTTTATCCAGATACATGAAGGGAGTCCCCTCGACTGCCGGGGCACTGCTTGATCCTTGTAAAGTGGAAAGATCATCAACCGGGTCTCCTTTCTTGACCGTTTTATTGTAGCGATTAAGGCCCTCAGTGCCGGCATAAAAACGATGGGGCACAGAGCGGTTTAACAGGGTTTGTTTCAGTTGTTGAAACGGAGTCGGGTCAAGGGAAGGTTGAGGAATATCACAAATAATTGCGGTGATGTTTTCATTAATGTCTTTGACTGCTTTAAGCCCGATATCCGGGCAATATGGCCTGGGGTCATCAGGGCCTGGGGTGGCCATGTCAGCGACACATCCACATCTGGCCCAAACATTTCTTCTGATCAAATCCCAGGAAGTATAATTTTGATTGGGGGTGCAACTAGCATAACTGGGGGGATCTAATTTACCCCCCTCGAGACAATTATATTCTCTCTTATGCTGCTCAAACAAAGCATTGGCCGTGGCCTGAGCATCTGGGGTGACGGTTGGCGTGGGCGTTGGGTTGGGTGGAGTCGATCCACAAACATAATAGATGTTTGGCCAACGGGTAAAATTTTTGGGATTGATGAGAGTGTCAGCGATGGCCTGGGTGTAATCAGAGTGATAGATGGCGCTTGGTTTTAAAAGTCCATCATGCACACATTGTCCCTGCAGACAGCAATCATAGCCCTTGCTCTGACAACCATCCAATGTGCACAGGACGGGGTTGTTAGTGGTGGAATTGGTGGTATCAATTTTTAAACTCAGTTCATCCAAACTTAAGGAAGCCACTGCCACCTTAGTGGCATTGGATATTTTATTTGCTTTAGAATAGAAAAGATTGACCTTCGTGGAAGTCAGGATAGTTGCGCAACTGGGACAAAGATCCAGTAAATCATAGGCCGAAGAGGTGGCCTTCAAGGCCAAAAAGGTGGAGCCTGCCAAATCGTTGGAATAGATAAAACCCTGGTCGGTGGCCCCATAAATTTGGGTGCCGTTGCTGGTGACATCCATCAGGGTATTGGAACTGAGTCCATGGAGCGTGGTTTTATTGGTGAAACTGGAGCCCCCGTTGAGTGAGATGGCCAGCCCATTGGAGGTGGCGGCAAAGATATTATTACCGCTGGCACTAACCGCATTGATTTGATTACTGCCCAGTCCATTTAAGGTGGTTTGATTGACAAATGTAGATCCGCTATTGGTGGAAAGAGATAATCCATTGCTGGTAGCCACATAAACGCTGGTACCTGAAATGAAAAGATCGTTTATAACGTTACTACCAAGTCCATGTGCGGTGGTTTTGGTGATAAAGCTGGCAATGGTGGCATCGGTGGAGATGGCCAGACCTTGATTGGTACCAGCAAAGACAATCCCGGATGCATTGACAAAGACTGAATTGATGGAGTTGGTGGGTAGTTGATTGCCAGTGGTCCGATTACTGAAAGAGGTGTCCGTGGTTTTTTTAAAAGACAGGCCGTTGGTGGTGGCCGCAAACACGGTCCCAGTTAAAGAGACATAAACATCCTTGACTGCGTTGGAACCAAGTCCATCCGAAAGGCTCCAGGTGGCAAAGGAGGCACCATTGTTGAAAGAGTAGGAAAGACCATTTTCGGTGGCGACATAAAGCACGCCGGTATTTGTGACAAAAATGCCATTGATCTGGTTACTACCCAGGCCATCCACGGTGGTCAGATTGTCAAAGGTCAAGCCGGTATCGTTTGAAATATAGAGACCTTGATCGGTGCCAATGTATAATTGATTGTTAAAGGAAACCACGGATGAAATGGATTTTTGTTCCAGACTGTCGATGTCACCAGTGCAGCCGGTTTGATTGGTGGTTTTTTCAGAAAGGTCCAGTCTTAAAAATCTCTCCACTACGCCGTTCGTGTTGGTAGTCATGGGGACTGCTCGCACCCGGAGTTGATCCTTGGAATAAGGGTTGTTGTATTGAGCCACCAGACAAAAAATTTGAGAATAATTATAAGCACTGCTGGAATCTTGAGCCGATAAAAAATTGTTGATGTTTTTACCTTGAATATAAATTTTATTCAAACTGTTTTGGTTGATGGTAATGGTATTATTATAGCGCTTATCTGCGTACCAATAGATCAGATCAGAACTGGAATAATCAGGAGTGTTAAAAGTATTTGGATCGATCGTTTGCTTTTGAGAGTTTTTTCTTTTTCCCCCGTTGGGTGAGCTGGGCAGACAGCCCGAAAAAATAAGTGCAATGAATATGACGATCATGAAACTTCTAAGCATAAAAACCAAGGCTCCTTCTCAAAGCTTATCGGATAGGATTTCCAAATTATTTACCAGAGAAATCCAAGGCTTAAGACTATTTTACCCTGAAAAATGGACAAAATCAGTTGGTTTTTGGACGCTCAAAAAAGAGGTGGTAATCTATTGAAATGGTTAAGAAAATTTGGCCATCAAAAAAGAAAAATAAAATGCTGGAAAAAGTAAAGAATATTTATCGGAAAAAAGTGCCCATTTTTTGGTTAATATTCGTTGAGATAGGGCAAACCACGGTCGCGAATATACTGTTTGGTATAGTCAGAGTAATCAGAACTTTTATAGCTTAAATCCAAATCCATAAACGGATCACTATAATACGGGGATGAATAGTAGGGCTGCCAGTTGAGCATGCTTTGAATATTATAAATTTGTCTTGCCCAGTGATCTTGTTGGATGGCCAATTGGGAGTACATCACTTGACGTGTGATCGTTCCCTTATTAAGTCCCGATAGTTCACCAGTCCAAATTGATGCGTATCTTTGAGGTTTTTGATAAAACTGGGTGTTGGGTAAGGCCCCATTGAGTAGATCCCAAATGCCTCTGCGGGGTTTGACGATTAATTTACCTGTGGCAGGGTCTTTAGTCACATGATACTTGGAACCAAGTTTTGATACGTCTATGAAATTACCGTTTTTATCCTGAATGCGACTTACTCTTTTATAACTGGGCGGCGGTTCATATAAACTAATTATGGTGGGCTCGACCGAGGGACGTGTCGTGGACAGCTGTACGGGTGGAGGAGCGCTGTCGGGGGCCACTATGGCAGTTTCAAGCGGAGTAGTTCCAGAGGCGGTATCAGGCTCAGCTGGTGCTGTCTCGGCTGGTGCTGTTGTTTCTTCTGCTGTCTTTGCTGCCGGTGCTGTTGTTTCTTCTGCTGTCTTTGCTGCCGGTGCTGTTGTTTCTTCTGCTGTCTTTGCTGCTGGTGCTGCTGTTTCTTCTGCTGACTTTGCTGCTGGTGCTGTTGTTTCTTCTGCTGTCTCTGCTGCTGCTGTTGTTTCTTCTGCTGTCTCTGCTGCTGTTTCTGCTGCTGTTTCTGCTGCTGTCTCTGCTACTGGTGCTGCTGTTTCTGCTACTGGTGCTGCTGTTTCTTCTGCTGGTGCTGCTGTTTCTTCTGCTGCCTTTGCTGCCGGTGCTGTTATTTCTTCTGCTGCCTTTGTTGCCGGCGCTGCTGGTTGTTTTGCCGGAAGTTTTGGTCCCCAGCCGTGTTTGGTGAGGAATTGATTCAAGGTTATAAAATCCTGTGGGTTATTTATTTGCGGTTGTCCAGCGATAGGACAAGTTTCATTTTCTGGTTTGTCTACGAGACTAAGTAAGTACTCTTCACAGCCGAGAGCAGATATTTTTTGATCTAAAATATTTGGATTTTGAATTAATTCTTTGAGTAAATTATCAGCTATTTGAACATTTTCTTGATTCATTTTGGCATATTTATCCAAACATACTTTTTTGGGATCATTGGGCCTTAGATTAATTTGTTTTAATTCTCGTTTATAACAATTAAGTTCTTTAAGAACCATGGAATAAATTTTTTCAACCGGTGTGACTAAAAAAGGATTCACATTTAACATTTTATCAGGATTATTAATGGCATTATGTTTTGCCTGGGCAGTTGCATAATTGGCTTGAATGGCCTTTGATAGTTCCTGATCCTTTGGTTTGGAACGATATTTGGATAATAGGGAGAGATTACCATAACGAGATTCCACAAACGCACTTTTGTAGGTATCTGAATTTTTTTTTGCAAAATTGGCAAATCGTCGAAAACGATAATATTGGGCATTAGACAAATCATCCTTTTCTTCGGGTTTCCAATCATGATTGGGAAGATGCCGGTTTAATACCTTTTTGTAAAGTGCTAGATCGGTTTTTCTTTTTTGAGGGTCGGTGGCTGACTGTCTATATAAATCATAAAAAACTTTAATCGGAATAGATATTTTGGGCAAAAAATCATTGCGACACTGTGCAGGTCTGGAATGCGTAGCTATGCTTGCTTTGCATTTTTCTTCTTCAATGGAAAAAAAATCATCCAATACCTGGTCATCTTTCTGTTGACCATGATTTATTTGAAGAAGCTTATCACTTCCCAGATAATCTATAAAATGATTAAAAGTATTCATCACGGCAACCGTGTTCAATTTAGATTCAAGAAAATTTTTAAGTGTTTCTGGATTATTAATTTTTTTTGAAGAAAGTAATTCGTATAGGAAGGCCTGATAGTGCTTATTTATGTCAGAAAGACCATTGATATAACGGATATCATCTATTTTACCTTCTACAATAATATGTTTGTTTTGCAACGATCTCTCGTGGTTGGCAGATTCATTGAAAAGATTGTCGAGCTTTTGCTGACAGGATATTTCTGTGGGTGTTGTTTGAATGGAAGTTGTTCCTAGCAAACCAGTAGTGATCAACACCGGCACGATAAAAATCAAAATATATTTAATCTTCGACATACTCATTCCAAGTGATACTTTTTAAAAAAACTCTCCTATTAATTTGATCGGTTAAATGAAACAATTTCTTAATGAAAGACTCCAATGAATGCATTTTTTTGCCTGATTTCAGTGCGTTATCGCTGGATGGGCTTATGATTATATGGTCAAAACGTTTGCTTTATGTTAAAAAAAATGATGATTAAATCACCTGAAATGACCTCCCATTTATACAATTCATTGCAAGCTTTGATTGAATCAACTTCCAGTGAATTACCCATTGATGTAGCTTTGGCCATGGACCTGGCAAAAAAAAATGAGCAGGAGAAATCTTCTGCGGAATATGCTTTAAAAATCATTGAAGAAAATCGAGTGTTGGCAAAAAAATATATTGCTCCGTTATGCCAGGATACTGGCACAATAAGCTTTTATATCAATCATCCCAAACATTTTGATCGCACCAATTTTGAACAAATTGCCATAGAGGCCGTTATGAAGGCCACCGAAAAAGGCGTGCTTCGCCAAAATTCGGTGGATAGTTTAAGTGGATTAAATTCTGGTAACAATATAGGTCTTGGACATCCTGGGTTTTATTTTGAAGAAAACCAATCTGATTTGTTGGAAATCAGATTGATGCTTAAAGGTGGAGGATGCGAAAATGTGGGGGCCCAATATTCACTGCCGGAGATCAGCTTAGAGGCCGATAGGGATTTGGCTGGAGTGAAAAAGGTGATTTTACATGCAGTTAAAAGCGCCCAAGGCAGGGGATGCTCTCCGGGAATACTGGGCGTGTGCATTGGGGGCGATCGTGCTACGGGGTATGCCTTTAGTAAAAAACAATTACTGCGTTTTTTAAATGATGAAAATCCGATTGAACCATTAAAGAAGTTGGAAGAAGAAATCCTGGTTGATGCCAACCAACTGGGGATTGGTGCCATGGGATTTGGCGGGAAGACGACTTTGTTGGGAGTTAAGATTGCAGCTCTTCATAGATTGCCTGCTTCTTATTTTGTGTCAGTTTCTTATATGTGCTGGGCCCATCGCCGACAGGGAATGGTTTTGGATAGCGATATGAAAATTAAAAAATGGATCTATAAATGATTGCACTAAAATCACCTTTTGATCGCAACGAAATTAAAAAACTTCGAGTGGGGGATATTGTTCATCTCAGTGGAACGATTATTACTGGACGGGATGCCGTATGCAAATATTTATATGCAGGCCATGCTTCGCCTTTGAATTTAAATGGCCAAATTCTGTATCATGCCGGGCCAGTGGTTATCAAAGATACATCAGGTGCCTATGTGGTGAAGGCTGCCGGACCTACTACCTCCATTAGAGAGGAACCCTATCAGGCAACAATTATAAAACAACATGGTCTGGTGGCCATCATTGGCAAGGGTGGTATGGGTGAACAAACCCGCCTTGCCCTTAGCGAGTCAGGGGCGGTTTATTTTCATGCTATCGGTGGGGCGGCCCAGGTCTATGCGGTTAGAATCAAAAAAGTCAATTCCGTTCATTTGTTGGAGTTTGGTTCTCCCGAAGCAATGTGGGAACTTGAAGTGGAGGATTTTCCAGTCATTGTGACGATGGATAGTCATGGAAACTCTCTGCATAAAGACATGGAACAAAGTAGCGATAAAATATTTAAAAAAATGATCAGTTCGTCTGGAGACCACGCATGAAAAAGAAAAAATATCTCATTACCTCGGCACTCCCTTATGCCAATGGGCCACTGCATTTTGGACATCTGGCGGGAGCTTATATCCCTGCGGATATAGTGGTAAGACATAAAAGACTGCTTGATTTGGAGACTCTTTTTATTTGTGGATCTGATGAACACGGGGTTGCGATTATGTTAAACGCTAATAAACACAAGACCCCATACAAGGAATATGTGGATGCCTGGCATAAGGATCACTTGGAACTTATGAACAAATATGAGATTGAATTCAATTATTTTGGACAAACCAGCAGCGAATATCACGCCCAGGAAACCCAAAGATGGTTTCTTGAATTATATGAAAAAGGCTTGGTTGGCACTAAAGATAATCAGCAACTTTTTTGCAATGATTGTAAAAATCATTTGCCCGATCGTTTCGTAAACGGAACGTGTTACCAATGTGGTTATCCTGAGGCCAGGGGGGATGAATGTCCCAATTGTGGAATTTGGGTGGAGCCTGCTAAGTTAAAAAATCCAGTCTGCCAGATTTGTAAAAGTACAAATATTGAAGAAGTTACGGTTACGCAATATTATTTACTCTTATCAAAATACCATCAGGAATTTAGAAAATGGTTTGAGACAAAAGAGAGCTCGTGGCGAAAAACGGTGTGGCCTTATGTGGATTCCTTGACTAAGGAGGAACTGGTGGACCGGGCCATTAGTCGGGATCTGGATTGGGGAATTGATGTTCCCCTTAAAGAAGCCAAGGGGAAAAAACTGTATGTTTGGTTTGATGCACCCATTGGATACGTCAGTAATACCAAAAAGTATTTGGAAGACATACAATCAAAGGAGCATTATCTAAAGGACTGGTGGAAAAATAAGGACACCGAAATTTTACACTTTATTGGAAAAGATAATATTATTTTTCACACCATTATTTTTCCCATCATGGGAATGAGCACAGGTTTTATCAATCCTCCTACAGATGTACCGGCCAATCAATATGTTAATTTACTGGGAAAACAATTTTCCAAATCCAGCGGTTGGTATGTGGATGCCAAGGATGCTTTAGATAAATTCGGTTCAACTGCTCTTCGCTACTATTTAATTTCCCTTATTCCTGAAACCAGTGATTCCAGTTTCGTGTGGGAAAACTTCAAACTTAAAGTGAATGGGGAGCTTGCTAATAATATTGGCAATCTGGTGAATCGGGCCATGAAGTTTTATAAGAAAAATTGGCCGGAGGGATTGGATGGAAAATATTTTCTGGGATTTGCAACCAGCGAATATGGCAAGAAATTGGAGGAAAAACTTAAAGAACATAACACCTATTTAAATGAGATTCAAATTAGAAAAGGTCTTGATCTGGTGATGAGTATAGGTCACGATGCCAATAATTATTTTTCTGAAAAACAACCTTGGGCAACCGTGAAAACGGATATGGAAGAGGCGAAGAAAACTATTGCATGGAGTGCCCAGTATATTTTAACCTTGGGGATATTGTTTGCACCGTATTTACCACTTCTGTCGAAAAATATTTTGAGTCTATTTGAAAGCGTCTTGACCGATACGGCGCTTAAAATGATGTATCGGGGCGAGGTGAATACTTTGAATGATATTTTTAAAAATGGAATGAAGCTTGAAAAAGATCCAGTGGCCTTGGTTCCCAAAATTGATGATGAAGTGATTAAAAATCTGGAAACCCAGCTCTTAAACAAAAGTGTTGGCTAATCATCGAAGTCTGATCTATTTTTTCCTGAGTTGCATAAGCTAGAAAAAGTTATCCACCCTCCTGAGGAGGGTGGATTGATGCATAAGTTTTTTGCATTTTTGAAAAAATCGATTTTATCTTGTGACGGGAAATAGACCAACTAGAGATTGGTAGGGGTTAACTGGAGAGATTTGTGACTTAAATCTTCGTGTTTGGTGCGGTTCCATGCTTTGATAATTTTGCCATTTTGCAAATCCACTAAGGCGGTGGCAGAGGACTGCCGATTATTGGGGTGTAGATAGGTGATGATGACCTTTTGAACCGGTCGAAGCTGTCCGCTTTCCACGATGGATAATTCTTCCAGATCTTGAATAATGACCTTGGTATCATTTTCTTGAAACTTAAGTAATTCACGGGATAAATTGACTTCCCAGTTTCTGGTTTTTTTCGTTGTCACTTGATCATGCAAGGAAGCTGGTTTCCTGATGGTTTCAGTGTCTGTGATTTTAGACAGCTCTGTCTGGGTACTGGGATAGAACGTGATTTGATCATTTTGTTTTTTATAAGTGGTGAGCGACCTGGGTGTTTTAAAAATGATTTTAGATGAAAAATAAACTCCTCCGATTAAAACCATAATTAAGATTAATTTTAATAAATTCTTCATATATTAATCAGTCACCACAAATTGAAAGTTGATAATTTTATAAGGCCGGTTGCCAGTATATTCGTAATCTAGATAGTTATCCAGGTCACTCCGTCCAGTATCTGTGAAACAATCACTGCAATTGGAAAATCTAATTCGCATGCGGCAATTAAAGGATGTGCCGGGAGGAATATGTTCACTGACTTCAAAAAAGATTATGTTGGAATAATTGAACTCAGGCGTTTTGCTATCTTTGGAAAGGGGAGCCGAATCCTCCCATGATTTGTTGGCATTGATTTTCGCAAACCAGGCGTGGTCTGCCCCTTTCAGTGCTCTGACAAAACAGTCTTTGGTTTTGGTAGCATCCCCACTTAGACAAAGATAGGGTTCCATACCTAGTTTTTGTCGGAACTTTTCCTGGCCCGCCCATTTCGTGGCATCGTCATCACCAATTTCCACCATGCACACAGGGTAGAGATCCTCATTGGCCTCATTTCCCATGGTCCTGGTTATAAAGTTGCAATCTCCCGGTATCAGCGAGGGATTGGCTTCTGTCGATGAATCAGCGGCGCCTTCAGCACTTTGGGGAAAGTTATCTTCAAAAGTATTACAAGGTTTATCGTTTTTCATATGATCCCAATCGTTGGCCAGTAGCTGGATGCCGCCCATATCAGTGTTGGAATTGTTATATAAATTGAAGGCAATTCCCACCAATTCGCCGGGGCTTACTTTTCCGTTACCGTTATTAA
>Ga0208957_1000436_pt1 | contig 34467 bp, 31 predicted proteins | sample RifOxyA1_FD_184029 | JGI IMG/M metagenome (GOLD analysis project Ga0208957, IMG submission 184029) | Groundwater microbial communities from Rifle, Colorado - Rifle Oxygen_injection A1 (SPAdes) | ecosystem: Environmental > Aquatic > Deep subsurface > Groundwater | place: Rifle, Colorado, United... | reverse complement strand
TTGGACATGTTGGTCTTGGCAAAGTCCCTTAGTACCTTGCATTCCACCCGGGAGAAGAATCATATCAATTTTATTGGAGCTAATATTTTTTATAAGAGTGTCGGTCTGGATTTTGATTTGATGAGCGCCTTCAACCCATTCTTCATTCACTCCTGCAATGATGACGTTGATCTTGGCCCTTCTTAAAATATCAATTAAAGTGATTGCTTCTAATTCTTCAAAACCGTTAGCTAGAGGGATACAGATGGTATGCATAGAAACTCCTTTTGCTAAGATATTTAAGCTATTATATTTAAGAAAACTAAAAATTAAAGTAAAACTTTCGCAAAATCGGTCAAATTAATGCTATAATCTTCGACATTGGTGATGTAAAGAAAAGGGGTTTTGGAGAAATTAGGTGGAAAAAATTAACCGAATCTGGATATTGGAAAATGATCGACAAGTAATTGATCTCTATAAAATTATTTTTGATGTAAGATTTGAAACAACTTATTTTGATAAGTTTTCCCAGCTAAAACAACGTTATGAGGAAACTAAAAAAAATGATTTACCCGCCATGCTTATCAGTTCGTTATCATTAACTGATGGTAACCTCATAGAGTTTTTTAATAATCACCGGGACATTTTTGCTGAAATATCTCTTTATATTGTTTCTGATATTGATGACCTAGAAATCATGAGATTTTTTTATAAGAATAAAGCTCTGGGGTATCATATTAAACCGATCAACTCCAATGAGTTGATCGCCAACATTGAATGGGTACTGACCAAAAATTCAATTTTTAAAAAGATGGATTTGCCCGTGGCAGAAAAACCGTCGTTTAATTTTAGTGAGCTAACATCTAAGGAACAACAAATCTTTGATTGTTTAATTAACAGCAAGGATTATATAAGTAGTAGAGAGGCCATCACGGAAAAAATTTGGCGTGGATTAATGGTGCACGAAAAAACCTTTGATGTGCATTTATGTAATTTAAGAAGCAAATTGTCTAAGCGTGGTATAAAAATACAAAAACTAGGGCAGGGCAACTATCTATTAGAAAACGTCGAAAAATGTTCAAAGTAAATGTCAAAAGAAGTAAAGAAAGTTAAGAATTTTAAGAAACTTTAAGATCTTTGCTGGAAGAAATAGTCGCACTTAAAACATAGAGGTCATGTAGAAAGTTAATAACTTCAGTTTTAGGAGTTTCGGTAGCTTCAATAATTAAACTAAATTCGTTGGACGGAATGATTTGAGAAGCTGATTCATATTCCTTTAAATCCTTGGTCAAAATGCCAGTTTTAGCTGATAAATCTTCAATGCTAAAACCACAGCGTTGTCGGGCATTCTTGATAAATGCGGAAAATTCTAAATAGTAATATTTGGATAGATCCATAAAATTCCTTAATAAAACCTAAATATAAAAATAGCGTTACTGAGTGAAATATTCAAGTAAATTTATCAAAAATTTTCTTAACTAAATCTATTTTAGTCATAAAGTAAAAAAGATGAGCGTTTCACAGATAATTAAGACAGTGAACGAGATAATTTAAGAAGAAAAATTAACTATGTTAATGTTCTAAAAAAAGAAACTGAATTTCTTGCATCAGATTATCTCTAGTAAATGGCTTTTTGAGTAAGTTGATATCCTTTTTCTTTAGTAAATTAATAATTTTAGTATCGTTTAATTCGCCTGTTATAACGAGTATCTTAGGATATTGTGCTTTATAATTGACAACTTTTTGAATGAATTCGTCACCACTCATCAGAGGCATTTTTAAGTCAGTTAAAATGATGTCAAAATCATTTTTTTGATATTTCTCAAAAGCTTCCAGCCCGTTACTGGCGGTCATAACGATAGCTTGTTCCAATTCCAGGTAATCCCTTAAGATTTCTCTGATATCATCCTCATCATCAACGACCAGGATCCTCTTTCCCGCCAAAGTAAAAGTGAGGTCTTTTTCTTTGATCGGGGTGGGGTCTTTTGCTAAATATTCCACCAGCGGCAGAGAAACGAAAAAAGTAGTTCCGACATTGATGGTGCTTTCAAAATCAATACTTCCTCCATGCTCGCTAATGATAGTCTGACAAATACTAAGCCCCAACCCGGTTCCAGCTCCTGCCGGTTTAGTGGTAAAAAATGATTGAAAAATTTTACTTCTGCAGTGCTCGGGTATTCCTGAACCATTATCTGAGATGGCAAGAATGACTTTGCGTCCGATCACTTTACAATTTATAGTGATATTTTTGTGGAATTTTTTATTTTTTAAGGCATCTCGGGAATTGCTGATAAGATTTAATAGAACTTGTTGGATTTGATCCTTGGAACATTTTATATAGGCCTTTTCGTTGGAGTAATTCGTGAGTAAATGAATTCCTTCTTTTTCATAAATAATATTGATGAGATTGAAATTATCTCGAATAATTTCGTTAGCATCCCATATTTCAATTGCGCTACTTTCACTTCGGGAAAGTCCTTTCATTCCTTGAATGACCGATTTTATTCTTTCTATGGCAGTGGTGATGGTAACAAGATGTTTGCTGAGGCTGTCGGACATACCTTCGTCGGATTGGATTTTACTTTTCATCATTTCAATATTACCCATGATAATGGATAAGGGATTGTTGACTTCGTGGGCGACCCCTGCCGCTAATTCTCCTACTGCCGCCAGTTTGGTAGAGTGGAGTAGCTTTTTATTCATTTCCTCTTGTCGCTTTTCAGCATTCTTTTTTTCGGTGATGTCTTTATCAACACCAATAAATCCTTGTAAAGTTCCGGTTTCATCAAAAGTAGGCACACCATTTTTTTGAAAAATTTTAATTTCCCCATCTTTGGTTGCTATCTGGTTTTCATAATCTACGATGGGATTTTCTTCTTTATAAAATTTTTCAAGATCTTTAATGAATTTATTTTTGAATGCGTGATCAATGACAAAGGAACAGTGTTTGTTTTGCAGTTCATTCACGCTATAACCAGTTTGTCTGTCAACGGCATCTGATACATACGAATAATTGCCGTTTTTATCAATTTCCCAAAACCAATCAGCGGTGCTCATGATAATATCATGAAGTCGTTGCTCATTTTGGGCCAGGGCCTTTTCTGCTTTTTTTAAACTGGTTATATCTACCAAAGTTTCTAACATGTATTTTTTTCCATGCATCTCGATTACGATGGCATGTTTAATCATATGAATAGTTTCATTTTTCCGATTAATGATCTCAATTTCTCTGATCTTTTGATCAGGATTGCCTTTGCTTAAAGGACATGATGCGAGTCCTTTGCAAAAAAATGTATAGCATTTTTTATTGACGATTTCGTGTCTTGGCAACCCAAATAAATCTTCAGTGGCCTTATTAATTTGAATTATCTTTTGTTTATCATCTATGAGTAGAAATCCTGTAGGGCTGCTTTCAATTAATTTTTCAAAACGGCGGTTGCTCATCGCAAGATCAGCTAATGATTTTTCTCTTTTAGCAATCTCTCCAAGTAATCCTAAATAGGTTTCTACCAGATCCTTCGCTTTTAATTTAGCCGAATCTTCATATTTTAATATTCCATAGGCCATGATGGAACTTTGATTGGTTAAAAAGAAAAGATAATAACTTTCGTCTTTTTGACAGGTTATTGGTATTTTTAACTTTTCTAAATTAATCATTTGTTTAGGAGACAAATCTTGGCTGTTGACTAGATGGTTAGTAGGAAGGGCCTCATAATCAGCTAATTGTCTTATCTCAAAAGGAATATCGTTAGTGATATTGATAATTGATTGTACTTTTGATATTTGATATTGAGAGAGTTTGGTAACTTCGGTGCCTTCAATAATCGTTAGCAAAACTTGATTGGCATTCGAAATTTCCAGTAGGTTGTGGGTCAAATGTTGAAAAACCGGGCTACCGTACAAGCCTGCACAGCTAATAAGCGTATCGTAAATAATCCGAAATAATTTATTTCGTTCTTCAAATATTTTCAGAGATTTTTCGCTGTACTTAAGATTCAAATTAATTCCTCTTTAAACTAAGTATCGTATACCAGATGATCGCTCCGAGCACGCTTGGAAATATAATATACCCCGGGTCAATATTTAATAAACCTGGAAGGATAATATTTTGCACGTTGTAGCTATGGTTTAACAGCGGATTTAGGACAAAAACCACCAATGCCATGCCCGGGATAAAAGATAAAAGTACAATTAGGAAAGTCAGGTTTCCTTCACCTAGTTGCCTAAGCGTACCTAGAATACATCCACCATTTAAAATGATACCGGCGCCAAAAATCATTCCAGACAGGAGGTTGTAGAATCCAAAACCGCGTAATTCACCAATTGGTTTTAGCCCCAGATCTGCAGATATAAATGAGGAGAAATAAAAACCCAGCGCTGAAATAATAAAAATAAGTAAAGTCATCCTGATGATCCGTTTGGGTTTCCCTACAAAAATTTCGCCTAATCCGTGGGCAAAACACAGTCCGGCTCTTTGGACGAAAAATCCCAGTCCGATTCCAAATATAAAACCAATTGTTACAAGTAGAGTAAATGACATATAGGAACTCCTTATTTACTTAAGTTTTTTTTGAGGATGGTCAGATAGACAATGTATCCGCCAATGAATATGCCGGCACCTGAGATAAACGATGAAATCGAGAGCATGGGAAAGCCAATCACAAAAGAAGTGGTGCAGGTTCCAGGTGCTAAAGTGATGCCAATGCCAATTAAAATACCACCGATAATGGCCTTGGGAATATCTTTCATCTGGGGAGTTTTTAAGCTAAATTCTTTGGAAAAAACGGCCCCCAAGAAGGCGCCTACGATAACACCCATATTAACTAGAAAGGCAAACAAGAGAGCGTTGTTGGGACCCAGTTTACCAATCATAGGTAAGAAGCTGCTACCGCCAATCCAGAATTTTTTAATACTAAAATACATAATGACATTGAGAGTGCTAAAAAGAATGATCATAATCATGCTTTTATTAAAAAGCTGTTTGAACATGTTAAACCTCAACTTTTATTTATGGTTATTTCCCAGTAGGAAGTTATTTTTTTGATACATATTTTTAAATCTGAATATTCAGATAATTCTTCAGGAATAGATTTAAGCGCCAGCGGATCATCAATGTGAAAAGTAATACTTTCTAAAGATTTCATTTCATCTACTAAATTCATGACTTCCATGATGGGAAATGGACATAGCTTTCCCCGCAAATCAATTGTTCTTGTTTTCATAAGTATGATTATAACAACGAATTATAAATATTGGTTTAGAGGAAGTATTGTCCTAATATCGAGTAAATAGTCGACTGGAAATTGGCATTACCTGACTTAATTGATGGAATAATGTTCTTTCCACATTTGATAGACAATTAAAGACCACAGCAAGTGGTTATGATTAGCGCGATTTTGGAGATGTTCATATACAAGTTTTTTGATTTCAACTGGATTTAAATAAGGATCAGATTTTAGTGTTTGATCCAAGTAAATATCCATTAAATATTTCAAATCAGTTTTGATCCACTGTCTCATGGGAATAGAAAAACCCTGCTTTTTTCGATTAGTAATAATGGGAGGCAGTTTTTTTGCCAGCAGTTTTCTAAGAAGGTATTTTTTTATACCATTTTTATATTTTAACCCGGGGTTTAAGTTTCTGGAAAAATCAAACAAATCATTGTCTAGAAAAGGAACCCTGGCTTCAAGTCCAAAGGCCATCGATGCCCGATCAGTTTTTTGCAAAACGGTATCAGGTAAAAAAGTTGATTGAAAAAGTCGTTCAATTTGGTGAAATAAATTTTCATGATTAAAGTTTTGCAATAGTTCATGATAATGTTTGGTGTGGTTAAGACCTGGGAGATTGACTATCTGTTTTAATCTATTCATATGCATAGGGCCAATAGTGCCGATGAAATACATGCAAAATTCTTCACTATTTTCAAAAGATAAAATATCACAAAATTTGCAAATTTGTTGAAGGGTTATAGGTAATTTACCAGGTATGCACTGGATTGAATTTTTAAGGAGCTTTAAAACAGTGGATCTAAGCGGTGAGGGAAGATGTCTTAGGGCATTTAAATGAAGCATCATTTGCTGGTAAGTATAACCAAAAAATAGTTCATCACCACCATCTCCAGACAAGGCCACGGTTATTTTCTTTTTGGCCTGTTCACATAAAAACATCGTAGGCAGCATGGTAGGGTCGCTAAATGGTTGATCAAAAAATTTGGGGATGCTCGGTATTTGATTAAATAAATCCTTGGGTTCCACTAATATTTCATGGTGGTCGGTATGTAAATGTTGGGCCACAATTTGCGCATAACTGGATTCATCAAACTCACTTTCTTTATATTTAATCGAAAAGGTTGAAATAGATTTTCCTACATTTTCCAGGTAAGAGGTTGTCAGCAGAGAACTATCAATACCCCCACTTAAAAATATTCCAACCGGCACATCGCTAATTGATTGTCTTTTGACACTTTGACCTAGTAAGGTTTCCAATTGATTAGTGGCCTCATCTTCAGATAAAGGTAAATAATTTTTTTGCGATTTGAACAAGTCGAAATAGCAATGTTCTTCTAAATTATTTCCGTTAAAATGCAGTACATAACCGGGTTTTAATTGAGTAATGTCGCTTAATATGGATAAAGGAGTGGGAACGTGTCCAAATTTTAAAAAATAAAAAAGGACTTCAGGGTTAATATTTTTTTTAATCCAATCCAGTTTAAGTAGTGGTGCCATCGTTGAACTAAAGGCCAATTGATTATTTTTAATGGAAAGAAAGAGCGGTTTGACCCCGAAGCGATCTCTGGCAAGCATAAGGACTGGACTATTGTTTGAAAGATCTAAAAAGGCAAAAGCAAAAATACCATTCAAGCGAGGAATAAGTTTTTCTCCATAGTGAATGAGCCCTTGAAATAAGACTTCGGTGTCGCCGGTAGATTTGAAGTTAATACCTTCTTTGATTAAGTCATTTCTTATTTCTTGGAAATTGTAAATTTCTCCGTTATAAACCAAAATTTTTTTTTGGTCAGGCGACTTAAATGGTTGGTTGGCAGTATCACTGAGGTCTAAAATCTTTAGCCGAGTATGAGATAATCCTATATTGTTTTTATAATAAAGTCCGCTAGCATCAGGTCCACGATGAGCAAGTGCTTCATTGAAAATCATTAGCTGTTGTGGATCAACTGGTTGACCTTGTTTTAAATAGAGTCCACTAATTCCGCACATGCATTTTTAGCCTTTGTATTATTTTGTTTGCCATATGATCCCAGGTTAAATGGGACAAAACTCTTTCATATGCGCTTATTCCTCTTTTTTTGACGTCCTCAGGGTTTAGTAATATCGACTCCATGGTGCGAGCGATTTCTGCAATATTTTGAGGGTCAACTAACCATCCAGTGGTGGGGGCAATTACCGCATCGGGGATTCCACCGGAGTTTCCGGCGAGTGTCGGAATTTTGCAAAGAGCTGCTTCCAAAAAAACCAGTCCAAAACCTTCAACGTTGGGAGTTTTATAGTCCTCTCTTGATAAAGTGATAAAACAATCTGACAGGTTATAATAATCCACTAAAAGCGGTGAAGGAATAACACCAATGAACTCGACGTATTCTTCGAGTTCGTACTCCTTAACCATTTTTTTAAGCCTGGATAGATCTGGGCCGGTTCCACCAATTAAGTATTTAAAAGGAATTTGGCAATGTTTGAGATTTTTAAAGGCCAAAATGGCCATATCTATGCCCTTATAGTCTTCCAGCCTGCCGAGAGTTAAAAAACAAAATCGATTTTGGAGATTATGCTTGTTTATCAGGGTTTTATTTTTATCTTTAGGATAAAAAGTTTGGGGATTGGCCCCATTGTTAATGATAAATATTTTATCATCAGCAATAGGACAATATCTTTTAACCAGTTCTTTAGTAAAATGACTGACACAAAAAATTTCCTGAGCATTTTTTAAAACCCTATTTTTAAGGGGGGATAAGGCAAAACGAAGTATTTTTCGTAGTGAATAAAGTGACTCAATAACCTCTACTCCGTGAATAATTTGAAAAAAGGGAGTCTTTTTTCTGTGAGCGAAAAAAGTGGCCAAACCATCTGGCATCCATAATAAATCTAAAATGGCCATAGGTTGGAAAGTATCAATTTCATTTTCAATTTCTTTTTTGAGTTTAAAAATACTTTTAAGGGCAGAAGATGGAAGTTTGACTCTTTTAGTTTTAAAAAAATGATGTTGATCAAATTGCTCAACTCCGTCCCTATATGGTGCCACCACTTTGACTTCAATATTTTGTTTGCTCAAAGCACAAGCCAGTTCATAAGCACAAGTCGCCACCCCACCCAGTTGAGGTCGAAAGTCAAAACTGATTATTAAAAGCCGGAATTTCATGAGATAAGTGTAGCATATTTTGAGTGGATGTTAATAGTACACGTCTCTTTTCCCGCAATCTATTTGCTTAATGTTTTTTAAAATATCCTCTTGCCGGTTACTGGAAATATCTTTGGATAATATGTTTTTAATTAAATTATTGCCGGCGATTTTTAATTCTTCATCCGCAAAATCATTTAAGTATTCTTTAAAGGTGAAGATGGCATTAGGCAGACAGTGTTCTTTAATCAGGCCTGGTTTGGCCAGATCCATAAAATCTGCGCCTACGCGTCCCATCCGATAGCAACCGGTGCAAAATGAAGGGATGTATGCTTGCTTGACGAGATCCTTAATAACATCTAGTAGACGACGGGTATCTCCCAGTGAAAACTGTTCACCCATTCGAGCATTATTGTCATGAGTGGTATATCCCCCAGGGTTGGTTTTACTACCGGCAGAAATTTGTGAAACTCCCAGGTGGAAAGCCACTTTTCTAAAAGCAACATTTTCTCTGGTACTTAAAATAATTCCCGTATAGGGAACGGCCAATCGTAAGACGGCAATTATTTTTTTAAAGTCCTCGTCGGTTACTGGATAAGGCGGGTTATAGGATAAACTGGATTCATAGGCCGGTTCAATTCGAGGTACCGAGATAGTGTGAGGTCCGATGCCAAATTCCTGCTCCAAATAATGGATGTGCTGTAGTAAGGCCAAAATTTCATATTTCCAATCAAAAAGTCCAAATAACACTCCAATGCCTACGTCTTTGATACCTCCCGCAAAGGCCCGGTCCATGGTTTTTAAACGGTAGTCATAGTTTGCCTTGGGACCTTTTAGATGCAGTTGATGGTAAGTTTTTTCATGGTAGGTTTCCTGGAAAAGTTGATAGGTGCCAATTTTAGATTCATTTAGGCGCTTAAACTCATTGGTCTCTAGTGGTGCAATATTAACGTTAATCCTTTTGATACAGTGATGATTGCTTTTTACGGCATAGATAGTGTTGATGGAATTTAGGATATAATCAAGACCTTGACGACCATAAGCTTCTCCAGCGACCAGCAAAATCCTTTGGTGGCCTTCTTTAATTAAATTTTGGGTTTCTGCTTGGATTTCATCCTGCCCTAAAGATCTTCTGGTTAATTTGTGATTGTTATTTCTAAAAGCGCAATAAAGACATTCATTATTACATAAATTTGAAATGTATAAAGGAGCAAACAGTACCAGCCTCTTACCGTAGATTTCCTCTTTGACCCAACTGGCAGTTTGGAATAATGCACTTAAAAGTTGAGGATCGTTGACATGTAGTAGAGAGAGCACTTCACTATAAGAAAGACCTTTCATATTTTTGGCATGCTCGAGAATTTCGAGAATATGATTAGGGGAGGTGTCGGTTTTTTGGTTTAATTCATTAACAATTTTTTCATGGTTGATAATATTTTTCATAATGTCTCCTATAGGTAATCGTCAAAAGTTGTAAAGTTTAAATTAAAGCATTCGAGAGCACGTTCAAAAATTCCCAGCGTATAAGCGATACACATACCATAATTAGAAACTGGAATATTTTTATCCAAAAAAGGTTTGAGTCTAGCATTAACTTCTGTATGCGTGAGCATACAACCTCCACATTGGATGACTAATTTATATTGTTCGAGGTCGTTTGCTAAATAATCATTACCAGATTTGAAGTCAAAAATAAGATTTTTACCAGTAAAGTTTTTAATCCATCGGGGAATTTTAACGGTCCCAATGTCGTCTCCTGCTTGGTGATGGCTACAAGATTCAAGCATTAAGATTTTATCATTATCATTTAAATTAGAAATTTCTTTAGTTCCTTCTACCAGTTTTATAAAAGGAGTTTTAAGTCTAGCAAACAGGATAGAAAAACTGGTCAGCATGACATTTTTCGGAATACTGGCAGCCACTTTTAAAAACACTTGACTGTCGGTTATAACTAATTTGGGGATCAAATTGGATTTTTTAAAAAAAGCATCGAGCTCTCTTTCTTTAAGCACCATCACCATGCAGTCGTTATCAAGGGCATCTCGGATAGTTTGCACTTGGGGCAGAATAAGTCTTTTTTTAGGGGCTTCCTGATCAATGGGAGTGACCAGCAATACCAGATCTCCGGCTTGCACGAGATCCCCTAATATACTGGGGTTGGAATTTAGAGTGTTGGTGAGTAATTTGGCAACGGTCTCAATAATGAGTGGAACCTGCGCTGTGGTGGTAGTGGAAAGCACCATTACTGGTACACCGTACCTGTTGGTTAAATTTGCAATTTCTTCTTTAGTAGGAGAGTACAGATCACTTTTATTCCATACGATAAACCAAGGTATATTCTTTTTTTGAAATTCTAAAATGATAGTCTGGTGCTGGGCAGTTATACCTGTTTTTTCACAAATCAAAATGGCCAAATCGCAGGAGTTGAGGGCATGTAAAGTGGATTTGACTCGTTTTTCACCCAGCATTCCTTCATCATCAATTCCGGCGGTATCAATTATAACCACGGGGCCTAAGGGTGGGATTTCCATAAATTTTTTAACCGGATCAGTAGTGGTCCCGGGAATAGGGGAGACAATAGATGTTTCCTGTTTGCTTATCAAATTAATAAAAGAACTCTTTCCCACATTTCTAAATCCGAATATTCCAATATGATGTCGCAATGATTTTAGCATTTTCCACCTCTTAATTCTTTCAACGTAAAACCTAAACTTGTAAGTTTTGCGGGGGTTAATAAATCATCCAGCACTGCAGGTGATAAAACTTGGAGTACCTCATTGGCCTTTATTACATCGGTCTTATGGTCTTTCATATAAGTAACAAGTTTATGGGCAAGTGTATGACCGATATGAGGAATCAAGGCCGTAGCAATTACCGGGGAGTTCAAGTATTGATTAAGGTCTTGGAGTTTTTGAATGTTATTTAAAAGATTATCATTTAATGATAAATTGGCATTTATGAGTAAGCTTATCGAGTCAAGTAAAGCATGTCCGATAATGGGTAAATAAGGATTTAAATCCAAAACTCCCAGTCCTGCCAAGCTGGTAATAAGTTGGTCGTTGCTTCTTATTTTATGACAAATACTAATGATGTATTCACTAATAACCGGGTTATATTTACCAGGCATAATGGAACTGCCTTCTTGCACTGGCAAGACCTGAAAGGCAGGATGCTTGAACAAATCGCTGGATGAAAGTCTTAGGTCACTTGCCAATTTTTCCAAGTTTACGGTATGGGCCTTTAATATGGCGTGGACTTCTACCAATGAATCCAGATTAGAAGTAGTGTCACATAAATTTTCACTACGGTTAAGAGGGAGGTTAGTGAGACCTTTTAAGATTTCAAAAATTCTCATAATAATAAAACGAGGCACTGTCAGTCCGGTCCCAATGGCACTCCCACCTAAATTGATGGTCTTAATGCGCTCTTCGCACTTTGAGATGCGCCACCAGTCCCTGGCAAAGGCATCTGCATAATTGGAAAAAAATCTACCCCAAGTTGAGGGAACCGCTTCTTGCATTTGGGTATAAGCAATGCGAATACGGTTGCTAAAAGATTTTTCCAGGGTTTCAATGTTTTGTTTAGTGCTATCCACAGCGTAGCTTAGTTCTTTTAATTTCTCCATGGCCGCAATTTTTAAAGCGGATGGTATGACATCGTTGGTGGATTGAAATATATTGGCATGATCAAGAGGGTGAATACTTTGATAATCTCCTAGTGGCAAACCAAGCAGGTCAAGGGCCCGATTGGTTATTATTTCATTGATATTCATATTGATACTGGTGCCGGCCCCACCAGTTATGCCACCTACAATAAATTGATCAAACCATTTACCACTCCATACTTCCTCACTACTTTGGATGAGGGCGGCAATAAAGTTTGGATTAATATCTCTACAGTGCAAGGTAGTCGTTGGATATTTTAATTTACTTTCTTTTCTAAATTCCTCCCAAGCTAGATAGTAAACTTTTTTAATTAATCCAACTGCCTTATACCAATCGAGTGAAAAAAGTTCGTGGTTGGGAAAATTTTGTGTCGCTCGTTTCGCATGAATTCCAAAATAAGCATTTGAGGGTATTTCCATAGTGCCTAAACTATCTTGTTCTAATCTCATAATTGATGATTCCTTTTTAGGTAATGAGGTGAATCACCCCAATTATTTATACAAAGAGATGGATGAGAATTATCCAAAACGATTTGGGCCTTGCCGGGATAAAGGTCGTATTTTGATTTTATCATATCGGGAGTAAGATTGGTCATGATCACATTGGCTCCGGCCAAAAGGGCCGCACTTCTGCCGTCGGGAGCGATAACTTCCAAAGCGGTGGAGGAGGCAATATTAATATCACTACATAAAATTCTTAGTAGTGAGATAGTGTTAAGGGTGAGGTTTAATCTTTCAACTTTGGAAAACAAAAGAGCTGGATGATTCCAAAATGGTGTGCTCGGGTGTTCAATGTATGGCCCAAGACCGATCATATCAAGGTCTAAGGAATTTAAAAATAGAATATCCTTAACCAAATCGTTCACGGTCTGGAAAGGAAAACCGATAAGAATTCCGCTACCGACTTGGTAATTAAGATTCTTTAAATGTTGTAGGGTTTCTAGTCTTTGTTCAAATGAATGTAATTTATTGCAAGGATGGATTTTATTGTACAGCTCAATATCACTTGTTTCAATTCTTAGTAAATATCGGTGTGCACCGCTGTTTTTCCAATATCGAAGAGTTTCAAGAGATTGTTCGCCACAAGAGAGTGTTATATGCATGTTTTGTTTGGTGGATAAGTTAATTTCTTTTAAAATATCTGATATATAATTAGTAAATCGGGCGGATTGAATTTCACCCGATTGTAAAACCAGTGATCGGAAACCGTTTTCGTAGGCATTAAGTGCCAGATCTACTACTAATTCTTTGGATAATTGGTAGCGTAACAGGTCAACGTTTTTTCTAATACCACAATAGTAGCAATTTTTACGACAAATATTACTAACTTCTATTAAAGCACGAGTATAAATATTATTGCCGATCGCCTGCCTCTTTACTTCGCAAGCTTCTTGGTGAAGTAAATTTTGTTCAATACCTCTTGAAAGCAATAAGCTCTCCAAGTTATGAAGTTTCATAACTGTCTCCGTTTTTAATATAAACTATAATAACGATAGACTAGAACGAAGAATCGAGAAGATTAACGATCCCGATTCTGTATTGCAAAGTAAGCAGCTTTCTCGATGGTAAGCATAATATCAATATTTTCTACAAAGACATTTTCGGGGACTTTAAGAGGTACATGCGCAAAGTTAATAAACGCCGAAACACCCAAGGGGATAAGCATATCAACTATCTCTTGCGCTGCTGAAACCGGGACCGCTAAAATGACAATGGATATGTTATCTTTCTTAAAAACTTCCTCAAAGTTTGATACATGATAAACATGGCAACCGCAGATGACCCGATCGGTTTTTTCCAGACTGGTATCAAACGCAGCGACGATGGGTAAATCCAGCATTTTTCCAGAAAAATAGGAAAGGATGGCCCGACCTAGATTTCCGACACCAAATATGGCAATTTTTTGGATTTTAGTCTTTCCCAGGATTGCCGATATTTGTTCAATAATTTGCGAAACTCGGTAGCCTTTTCTGGGATTACCAATATGTTCTAAAACCATGAGATCTCTTCGCACTTGAGCGGAAGAAAGGCATGCTAATTGGGCAATTTCGTGGGAATAAATATTTTCACGATTTTGAATAAGTTCATAGGTGAGCAGTCTTCTATAAAGACTTAGTCGTTCTATGGTCTTATCTGGAATTTTTTCGTTCAAAGTTTTTACTCCACTACGAAAGTTATTAATGCCTGGTTTTACTATATCAAAACTCTTTAAAGCTTTAAAGTGAATAATTGCACTGTTTTTAAAGCTGTACCTCATTTCCTAGTCCTTTTTACCAACGAGATGGCCGCCATTTAAGATGGCGGCTTTGCATCTTCTAGTTTCCATCGATGTTAATGTCATCTTTTTTAAGTGCTAAAAGTCGTTTAACTTCTTTTAGTAGTTTTGCTTTTTCTACCGGCTTTTCTAAAAAAGCGTCTACCGGTAGAAAATTGCCATCTTTTTTGGGATCACATTTCATGTTTAACTTTTGATTAACCGAAGTTAGCATGAGTATCGGGACAAATTTAAGCGTGGGATCTTTTCTTAGCTTGTATGCGGTATGAAAACCTTCTGTGTTATCATCCATCATAACATCCAACAAAATTAGATCAGGCGCTGCTGTTTTGGCCTTGGAATATCCTTCACTTCCATTCATGGCCATGGTTACGTTGTGCTTTTCAGCAGTTAAAATAATTTTACAGGTTTCTAAGACATCTCGATCATCATCAATGCATAAAATCTTTGCCATAAGTCCTCCTTAAGTAACTATCTTTGGGCAGATAGTATCGTTTAAATATTTTTTTAAAGTTACTTGAAATGTACTTCCTATGCCTTTTTGGCTAGTGACGTTAATAGATCCCTCATAGAGTGCTGTAATCTTTTTGATGGTGGATAAGCCTAGTCCACTCCCTTGAATATGTATGGTTTCTGGATTTTTTATTCTTACAAAGTCGTTAAATAATTTATCTTGTTCATCACGGGAAAGTCCTATTCCGGAATCCTTAACCTGTATTTCAACTTGGTTTTGCTTATCAATTACTGTGATGTCTACCGTGCCACTTGGTTTATTATATTTGATGGCATTATTAATAAGATTATTTAATATAATCTCAATTTCTGATTGATCAGCGTCCATCGATAGTTCTTCTTTGGAAAATAAGTTTATCGTAATGCCATTTTGTTGTGCTTCATATCTATTTTGTTCAATCAGCATGTTAAGTATCGCAATCAAATTGATTGATTTAATATGACGAGTTTTTTGACCTGATTCAATTCTGGTCATATCCAGTAAGTCAAAAATAAGTTTGCGCATGCCTTCTAGCCTAATGAGACTTCGTTCTATTACCATTTGGTAATTTTCGCTTTCAGCGGTGATGCTACCTTCTTTGAGAAGCTTCAAATATCCATCAATGGCATTAATCGGGGATTTGAGCTCATGGGATAAAACTGAAATAAATTCAAATCTGATTTTTCTTTTTTCTTCTTCAAAACTTTTTGCTCGCTTGGCCAGAACAAAACGGGTAGCAGCTTTTCTAACTGAGTTACGAAGTTCTTCAGGCGTGAATGGTTTTGCCAAAAAGTCGTAGGCACCTAATTTAGTAGCTTGAACCGCGGTTTCAAACGTTGCATAAGCTGTCATCATGATTACCAGCGTTTCTTTACTATGTTCATTTACTTCTTGTAAAATATCTAGTCCTGAACCATCTGGAAGTTTGTAGTCCAGCAAAATTAAATCATATTTTTTATCCATGATATCTTTTTTATATTCAGCATATGAATGCACAGCTTTAGAAGAAAATCCAACCATGATTTTTAGATCATCAATAAATACTGTTGTAGAAGACAATGCTCGGGAAGCCCCCATACACATGCCTTCTTCATCATCAATAATTAATACATTTAAAATATCGTTGACTTTATTCATGGGCAAGTAATCTCCTTATTTCTCTCACCAGTTGTTCAGATCTGACTGGCTTGGTGAAGATAGTGTCTGCCTTAATCCATTTTTTTTCATTTTCCGTTATGGTGTCGAATTCCAAACCGGTTTGCGCCGTGACACCAGTCACCATAATGACTGGTGTTTTAGGCCAGTTAGATTTGATTTGGTAACTTAGTACAAATCCATCATCTTTTTCTTGCATCATCAAATCAACTATTGCTAGATCAATACTCATTTCCTCTAATATTTTTCTGGCCGGTTTTATACTGTGAGCAGTAAAAACTTGGAAACCTTCTTTTTCCAACTCAAGTTTTTTTTGAAACAAATAATCAACATCATCATCCACTAATAAGATGTTCTTTTTAATCTTGGACATTTTCTTCTCTCCTTTTAATGACTTGTTCATATCTGGGAAGTTCTATGATCACCTCAGTACCGGTTTCTCCTTCTTTAATATTGGTATTGGAATGGACCGTAACATTGCCCCGATGCATTTTGACAATTCCATAACATACCGGGAGGCCAAGCCCTGTTCCCTTACCAATTTGTTTGGTGGTAAAGAAGGGATCAAAAATACGGGGCTTAATTTTTTCAGGAATGCCTGGACCATTATCTTTGACTTTTATAATAAGAGTTGATTCATTTCCATCTATAGTAATAGTAATAAGACCTTTTTGATCTTCTAGCGCATCAATAGCGTTATTGATGAGATTGATTAAGACTTGAGAAATTTGATCCTTGTCCACTTCGGCACAAGAGTCACAATATAAAGTGATAATTTTAATTTTTATGTGGTCATTTACGCCAATTGAATCAGCACAATGATTGGTGAGATCATAGATGTTGACTTTTTCATAAAGTACTTTATTTTGCCTTGAAAAATTCAGCAGCCCTGAAACAATTTTTTTGCAACGATTAGATTGGGCAACAATCATCTCCAAGTCATGGGCAAGGTCGGGATCTTGGCCATGTTGTTCTAAGAGGATGTGCGCATACATGAGCACTACCCCAAGTGGATTGTTTACTTCATGGGCAATCCCGGCAGCCAATTGGCCCATACTTGCCAATTTTTCGCGATGATTTAATATTTGCTTAACTTTTTTTAGTTCGTCATAAGAATATTCCAAGTCAGAAATGGTGGTTTTGAGTCGTTCTATTGTATAGGGTAGGCACATCTCATTTTCGGCAACTCCTAAAATGATGGCCACGGCATGTTCCTTACAGGTTGAGTAACCACAAGCTCCACAATTGAGTTCATCATCGCTGCTTTTCTTACCTAGTTTGAATAAAGTGTTTTTGATCAAGAGTTCGCTTGGTTTTACCACTCTTTGATTATCTTCGGTAAAAGTAGCATCAAGTTTTATACATTGGGTTTTAATAATATTTTGAGTCCAAACTACTTCATCGAATGTTTTGATGCGACTTTGTAGATAGCGACTCATTTCATTTCTTTTTTTGTATTGAGGAAGCTTTTGCGCAAAGCCTGGTCCCATAATACAACCTTCACAAGAAAGAGTTTCAAGCAATTTTGGACGTAATTCCTCTTTTTTAAAACTACGCAAAGCTTGCACAAAATTAATTCTGCCATCTGCTTTTACAATATCACCAGTAAGTAAGTCTTCTTTAAGATGAGCAGTTTGTAACAGTCCGCCACTAATGGCAAACAATCCACCAGTGTTGGAATGTGGAGGATCAAAATCACGCTCTTTGGCAGATCGCCAGTCTATGTCATTTTTGATAAAATATTCTTTAATTTCCTTAAAGGTGAGAGAGAGGTCAATGTCATTATTGCTTATGCGCGCTTCATGTTTTTTAGCAATACAAGGACCTATAAAGACCACGGATGAATTTTCATCATAAAAAAGTTTGACAATTTTGGCCATGGCAATCATGGGGGATACGATGGGGGCGAGATGAGGGATAAGTTCAACTTGATATTTTTCAATATAAGAAACTACAGCGGGACAAGTGGTAGCAATCCAGGATTTATTTTCGTCTTTTAGGAGTAATTCTTTATAGGCACCGGCCACTACATCTGCACCAAAAGCCACTTCGCAAACATGGTCAAAACCAAGTTCAAACAAAGAACCGATAAAGCGTGTGTAAGGAGCGTAGGTGAATTCAGCCGGAAAACTGGGTGCTATGATAGCGATCTTTTTTTTAGCGGATCTTAAAATGGCATCAAGTTTATCTATTTCATTTAGAATGGTTTTAGCTTCACGACTACATACTTTTATACAGTTTCCACAATGAATACATTTTTCTTGGATGATTTGCGCCTGTCCTTCAGAAATACCAATGGCCCGCGCCGGACATTCTCTGACACATGTGTAACATATTTTACATTTTTCTTTGATGGTGGAAATGATTGGTTGTTGTAAATATGTATTCATATATTCTTTAGTAACCAGTTCTTAGTTTATATTTAGTGTGTAACAGTTCATGTGATTTCTGACTAAGCGGATGCATCAGAAATTCTTCATAAAGCTTGACCACATCTTTATTGTGATGAGATTTTCTGATTTTTTCATTTTTATCAATTTGATATAAGGCTTTCATGCGAGCAACTATTTTATCTTTATCAAGTCCAAACGGCTGTCCACCTCCCGCGATACAACCTCCCGGACATGTCATGACTTCGATAAAATGATATTGTTTGAGACCTCGTTTAATATCATCCAGTACTATTCGAGCATTGGAGAGACCACTTACTACAACTGTTTTTAAGGTAATGCCGTTGATGTTTAAAGTCAGCTCTTTGATTCCTTCCAGATCTCGATATTCGCGAATTTCATGAACTTTAGAATCGTCATTTGTTATTAGAAAAGCTGCTGTTCGGAGTGCTGCTTCTGCGACCCCCCCGGTTACGCCAAAAAGTTTTGCTGCCGAACTGTGTTCTCCCAGAGGATCATCAGCATTTTCTGGTTTTAATTTTGCCAGATTGATATTGAACATATCTATCATCTTGGCCAGTTCTCTGGTGGTTAAAACTGCATCAATATCGGCCAATCCACCAGTCACCATTTCTTCCCGACCAGCTTCAAATTTCTTGGCGGTACAAGGCATGATACTGACTGAATAAATATTGCGAGGGTTTATATTTTTTTTGAAGGCCCAGTAATTTTTGATTAAAGCACCCATCATTTGTTGAGGGCTTTTACAAGAAGATAAATTTGTTAAAAATTCAGGATAAAAATGTTCGACAAATTTTATCCAACCAGGTGAACAGCTGGTCATCAAAGGTAACTTCTCACCTTTTTTAATTCGATCAACTAGTTCTGAAGCTTCTTCCATGATGGTCACGTCAGCACTAAAGGATGTTTCAAAAACAAATTGAAAACCCATTTTTCTAAGGGCGGCGGTCATTTGTCCGTTTACATCAGTACCTGGTTTAAAGCCGAATAACTCACCCAAAGTTACTGAAATGGCCGGAGCATGTTGGACGACGACTACTTTATTTTTGTCGGATAGAGCTGCCAGTACATCTTTGATGTTGTTTTTTTCAATAATTGCACCCGTGGGACAAACCATGGCACATTGTCCACAATTAATGCAATTAGAAGTATTGAGTCCACCATCAAAAGCAGTGGTTACTTTGGTTTGACTTCCTCTTTTAATAAAGGAAATGGCGGATACCGTTTGTCTTTCTTCACATACTCTTACACATCTTCCACATAATATGCATTTTGAGGGGTCTCTTACGAGGGAAGGACTGGATTTATCGATTTCTTTTTCAATTAATTGTTTGGAAAAATTACGATTTCGTACACCCAGTTCAGCCGATAATTTTTGTAATTCACAAGTATTGTTTTTGTCGCAATAAAGGCAATCATCAGGATGATTGGAAAGCAGTAGTTCTAAGATCGATTTTCTAGCTGCGATTACTCGATTAGAATGCGTAGATATTTTCATACCCTCAGTGATTTGGGTAGAACAGCTAGTAACCAGATTTTTAACTCCCGCAATTTCAACTACACACATTCGGCAAGAACCGCTGGGAAATAAATCCTCCAGATAGCATAACGTTGGAATATTAATATTGGCGCTTTTGCAGGCGTCTAAAATAGAAATCCCTGCTGGCATATTTACTGATTGGTTGTTAATTTCGATTTTCATTTATATTACCCTTTTTCGTTAATTTTTAATGATTGCTCCAAATTTACAAACTTTAAGACACTGACCACACTTAATACATTTTTCATTATTTATATAATGGGGGGCTTTGGGAGAACCTTTTATGGCACTACTTGGACATTTTTTGGCGCATAAGGTGCATCCCTTGCATTTGTCTTCAAGAATTTCAAAATTGATAAGTTCGCTACATACACCACTTGGACAACGTCTATCAAAAATATGTGCTTCGTATTCATGTCTAAAATATTTAAGAGTACTTAATATGGGGTTAGGTGCGGATTGTCCCAGCCCACATAAACTGGTTTCTTTGATAGTATTACTTAATTCTTCAAGCTGTAAAATTCCTTTGAATCTATCTAGCGCATCGTTGCCTTTTTCACTAATTCTTCCGCGGGTGATTTTTTCTAAAATATTTTGCATTTGTTTGGTGCCTTCACGACAAGGAATGCATTTCCCGCAACTTTCTCTTTGAATAAAGTCCATAAAAAATTTGGCAACATCTACCATGCAATTATCTTCGTCCATTACCACTAAACCGCCGGAACCCATCATGGCGCCAATCGTTTTAAGGGAGTCATAATCAATTTCAATATTTAAATTTTCGTTGGTGACACAACCACCAGAAGGACCACCAATTTGCACGGCCTTAAACAATTTATTATTTTTAGGCCCGCCTCCAATATCAAATATAATCTCACGCATGGTGATCCCCATGGGAACTTCCACTAATCCAGTGTTTTTAATTTTACCTGAGAGAGCAAATACTTTGGTTCCTTTGGAATTGTTATTACCCATGCTATTAAACCAATCACTTCCTTGTAATAGTATGGAAGAAATATTAGCGAGGGTTTCAACGTTATTGATGACAGATGGTTTCCCATGTAAACCACTGACAGCTGGAAATGGGGGACGAGGGCGTGGCATACCTCTTTTGCCTTCAATACTATGAATTAAAGCAGTTTCTTCCCCGCATACAAAAGCCCCAGCACCTTTTTTAATTATAATATCCAAATCAAATCCTGAATCGAAAATATTATCTCCTAAAATTTTCCATTCGTATAAATCGCTAATGGCCTGTTCCAAATGAGCTATGGCCAGGGGGTATTCGGCCCTTATATAAATATAGGCTTTGGTAGCTTGGATAGCATAAGCTGCAATAATGAGTCCTTCTAACAATTTATGAGGGTCTCCTTCAACTACCGCGCGGTCCATGAAAGCACCTGGATCTCCCTCGTCGGCATTGCAAATAAAGTATTTTTGATCGCTGGGGGTGCTTAAGGCAAATTTCCATTTTTTGCCAGTTAAAAAACCCCCGCCGCCTCTTCCTTTTAAACCGCTCTTTTCAATGATGTTACATACCTCAAGGGGAGTCAGTTTTTTTAGGGTTTTAGCAAGGGCCACATAGCCATTTTGAGCAATATATTGGCCAATAGAAAGCGGGTTGATAATGCCACATTGGTTTAAGACAATTCTTCTTTGTTTTTTAAAAAACGGATAATCTTCAATAAAGGGCACCTCTTGCCACACTTTTAAGTGAGGTGACCGGTATTGAAAAAGTGCTTGGGATAAAATAGTTTGGTCGTCGTTTAATAAAGCTTGCACAATGGATTCAACTTTATCTGGTGTAACATTCCCAAAGCTTAGGCGGTTTTTTCCAGGAAGAAAAACATCCATAATGGGCTCTGCAAAACATAAACCTATGCAGCCTACTTTAATAATTTCAGTGTCTAAATTGAAGTTTTTTAAAACGTTCAAAAGAGCTTTTTCAGTGTGAAGGGCACCTGCACCCAGACCGCAAGTTCCTGCACCTATAAAAAAATAGGGTTTATTAACCGAATCGTTTTTTAACGTTTCAATTTTTTCAGCGATATCTTTTGAGGTGGGATTGGTAACTCCTGGGAGTAGGCAACTATGAAAATATTCTAAGCTGCTACCAATCAGATAATTTTCAATCAAGGGTAAACCGTTATTCATTAGAGGCCTCCTTATCCCTGAAGTCTTGAATGATGTGTTTAATTTTTTCGGTGGTAAGTTTAGCAAAAAATTCCCCGTTAATACTCATAACCGGTGCTAAACCGCAGGCCCCAATACATGCCACAACTTCCAGGGAGAAAAGACCATCTGAAGTGGTCTCTCCAGTATTAATTTTTAAGTCATTAATCAAAGCCGCTAAAATGGTACTTGATCCTTCTACGTGACAAGCAGTACCTCTACATATTTGAATCTGATATTTGCCTGGAGGGTGAAATTTAAATTGATTATAAAAAGTAGCTACGCCATAAACTTTACTTAATGGTAACTTTAAAAATTCACCAATCTCCATCATGGTGCTTTTGGAAAGAAATTTCTCTGAGTCCTGCACGCATTGTAAAATAGGGATAAGATCACCACGATTGGCCTTAGGAAATTTCTTAAGTAAACTGGCTACCGTGGTATTTGTATTTGGTTTGGACATACAATCTCCATTTTTATCTGTGTTTAACATCACAATGTGAATATTATCACAGTTAAAAAATAAGGTCAATATGGTCTTGAAAAAATTTGCTAGCAATGAATACTTTAGTATGTTCTATAAAATCATATACTTATGTAGACAAGAAGGAGTTCCGTAATTGTTGGGTAAAATATTTATTTTTTAATTTTTTTTTATGTGTGAAAAATATAACTCAATCTTTTAAAAATCAATAATTATAGTTTAATAAGTTCAAGAAACCATTTCTGTATAATATTTATATTAGTCACTCTTATCCTTATTATTTTTTTAATTCTCTGCTATTTTAGGCACAGTTTTCAACCAGGAATCAGGATATGTTAAAAAGTTTTTGTTGTATCTTTTTTGTTTTTATTTTCAGCATGAACACATTTGCTGTAAATCCTATGCGCTATTACTGTACCAGCGCCGATAACCGGATTTTTGAGATTCAAATTTTTGATTTAGAATATAGACTGGCATTTTTAAATCAAAGCGATGCTGAACAAATTGTTTTAAGTTTTAATGAAGAGGGAACATATTTCTTTTCTAAGTTTCACCTATACTCATTTACGTTCGATGATCTATCCCTAGTTGATGAGGATGGAGAGGGGCAAATTTTTGGACTTTATAAATACCCAGACAATCTAAAGGGCTCACGGATAAACTGTCAAACTTTTGGATTTTAAGCCCTAACTTTCTCAGACTTGACGAATGCCGAATGCCTACCATCTTAAGTGTGAATACCAGATGGAGGATGCATGAATAAATTTGATTATGTTGTGGAAGGTGCACTAACCCTTGCCCAAAACAAGGTACTGCAACTACAAAACAGTGAGTTATGTAAGTGGCATTTGCTCTTTGGGCTTATTAGTAACCCTAATTCAAGATCATCAACTATTTTACAAAAGCATATAGGAGAGGTGGAGAGCTATTTAAATAAATTACCTCGCCTGGGAACTAAAACATCACTGGAACATTTGCGTCCAAGCAGCGATTTCACCGAGTGGTTAGCGTACGCATCTGAACATGCCATAATGAATAAACGTCAAGAAATCACTGAACCAGATTTACTGAGATACATTCACAAGATATTTAAGGAAATTACCTTTGATTTGGAAAATTTAAATAGTGAAAATGCGCAGGAGGAAGTTCCAGATTTCTTGATTAATTTAAATGAAGAGGCAAAAAAAGGTAAGCTTGATCCGGTCATCGGAAGGTCAAAAGAAATTAGGTCATTAATGGAAATTCTTGGAAGACGGGGTAAAAATAATCCCGTGTTAGTCGGACCTGCGGGAGTTGGGAAAACCGCCATAGTCGAAGGGATGGCAGAAAGTATTGTAAAAGGTAATGTTCCAGACGTTCTTTTAAACAAGATAGTTATGAGTCTTGATATGGGCCAACTTATGTGTGGCACCAAATACCGTGGAGAATTTGAAGAAAGAATTCAAAAGCTTTTAAAATATATTAAGGCCCAAAATGGAGAAATTATATTATTTATTGATGAGATTCATCAATTGGTAGGGGCAGGAAAAACTGAAGGTGCTATGGATGCGGCGAATTTACTTAAGCCTGCACTCGCCAGAGGAGAACTTCATTGTATCGGAGCAACGACCCCTTCAGAGTATCAAAAATATATTTTAAGTGATAGTGCCCTAGATAGAAGATTTCGCTCGGTGATGGTGAATGAACCGTCCAGGGAAGATACCATTGAAATTTTGATGGGACTTCGAAAAAAACATGAGATACACCATGGGATTAAAATTACCGACGACGCGATCTATAGCGCTGTCGTTTTGTCTGAGCAATATATCACTGATAAAAATTTCCCAGACAAGGCCATTGATTTAATTGATGAGGCATCCAGCGCACTTAAAATATCCGTGGAAAATATGCCGAGCAAACTAGTTGATTTGGAAAGTGAAATCCGCTCAAAAAAAATATATGCGCAGATGAATAAAAATAATTTGGAAGTTATCAGCGAAATTGAAAAATTATCAAGCGAATTCAATCAAGGGAAACAAGAGTGGGAGAAAGAAGTCAAAACCATGAAGGAAACCACTAATCTTAAAGCTGAGCTGGATAGACTTAAGTTTGAATATGATCAAGCAGAACGCAGCCAGAATTTTGAATTAGCTGGTCAAATAAAATATGCTAAAATTCCAGAGATTGAAAAAAAACTGGGGGAATCATCGGAAAGTTGGGTGTTAAAAACTAAAGACATCGCTAATATAATTGCCCGACATACTGGTATACCAGTTAATAAGATTTTAAAGAGCAAGCAAGATCAAATCTTGCATCTGAATGATTATTTAAAACAGAGAGTTTTTGGTCAGGATGTTGCTTTAAAAGAAATCTGTGACACGCTTTTAACTTCTTACGCCGGACTGTCGGATGAAACCCGACCCCTGGGATCTTTTTTATTAAAAGGACCAAGCGGGGTAGGTAAGACAGAAACCGCTAAAGCTCTTTCTACTTTTTTATTTGAGACCGAGAAGAATATGATAAGGCTCGATATGAGCGAATATAGTGAAAAACATTCCGTGGCCAAATTAATCGGTTCTCCGGCGGGCTACGTTGGATATGATGATGGCGGTATTTTAACTGAAGCTGTCAGACGCAAACCTTACTCAATTATACTTTTTGATGAAATCGAAAAAGCCCATAGTGATTTTAGCGATATCTTGTTGCAGATTTTAGATGACGGACGACTTACTGATAATAAAGGCAGGACCATTAATTTTAAAAATACAATCATCTTTTTAACCACGAATTCTAAAGATATTGAAAGGGAATTTAAACCCGAAGTTTTAGGCCGGATTGATGCCATTTTAGAATATCAAAAATTAAATCATGACATCATGAAATCACTCATAAAAAAACAAATCGAATTACTTAATGAACGATTAAAAGACAAGCAGTTGACTATGGAATTATCCGATAACGCTTACCACGAAATTGCTAAGCTTGGGTATGATGAAAGGTATGGCGCAAGACCCCTTGCTAGAATGTTTACCAAGTATATTATCAAACCATTATCACTTAAAATCTTGTCTGGTCAAATGACCAAAGGTCATTACAAAATATATTTTGATGAAAATGTTAAGGACCTTCAGTTTCATTTTGAACGGCTTGGTTAATATTTCAGTTTATTTAAAGTATTCTTTTCTTTGAGGGTAAGATAATTTTTGATTTTTCTGATGACCGCAATCAAAGGGATGTAAATGAGTGAAGCCAAGATGTCTGATAGATATGCAAAATATTGGGTTTTATAAGCAAAATGATAATCATTTAATTCTTTGATGATGCCAATAATTAGAAGAAAGAAAAAAATATACAGCAGGCGATAGTTATATTTAAGACCAATAATAGATATAATAGCTCCTAGAAAAAAATGTAAAAATGAATCAAGTGGGATTATACCCAGCAGTTGAGTGTGATTAATATAAGCAAAAAAAGTATCCATCATTTATTTTTTTCCTTGGATAGCAAATTGAAGGGCATCTTTTGCTATTTTAAAATAGCCATGTTGATAGTATTTATCAAGTGATTCAATCACGATATTGGTGTCGATTGAATCTTTACTTAGACTACATATACTTTCCGTAAAGCGTCTAGCAACGATAAATATCTGGGCAAGAGGGTTAATCATGTTATGTTTTAAATGCAAGGGAAAACCGCTGCCATCACTTTCTTCATGATGTTGGGCAATTATTTTTTCCACATCGCTTGGTAAATCATCAATAACCGAGAGAAGCTTAAGTGTGTCTTTGGGGTGTTGATCATCATCTTGCTCAGCTTCACTTGGAGGGTTTTCTTTTCGGTCTGGTAAAAGTCCAATATCATGCAATAGTGACGCTAGGATGAAAATATCCTGAAATTTTGTATCAGAGGTAAAGCTAATATGAGGAATGATCTGCAGAGATACAAAGGCGAGATAAATACTGTATTGGGTCTGGGTACTTTCAAAATCCCAGTCTGTTTTTAAAAAATTTCCCAAATTAGTATGCGGGGCCAGCTTAATTATAAGTTTTCGGCAGATTTCCAGCAATTCCATACTTCGTTGGTTTAAACCGTATTGGCCAATTCCCAGGTAAAGCGAATTATAGGCTAAAATCAATAGCTCGGTTTGCCATAATACGTTTTCATTTAAAGCTGCAGGTTTGGCCAGTTGGGTCTTTAGGATGTGGTCGCTGGCAGAGGGATACTCATTGGATTCGACATAAAAATACTTATAAATACGATACCTATCAATTAGAGATTGGTTGAGGGGTTGGCAGGCAAAAAAGATCTTTTGGAAGACTTTATCAAAGCATTGAATGTAAAGGTCATGACTAAGCATAGGCACATCTTTAAACAAATCAATGTTAATTTTTAAAAATTGGCGTTGAGGGAGGTCAATACTCCCTTTTTCTTTAATTCTAAGGAGTCGATTGATGGTGTTGATAATAATAGCTTCATCTTTTTCAAAGGAAATAACACCAACATTTTTGGATTTTGGAATGATGCTGTAGAGTAAGGAAATGTCATGATCGTTAGCGGTAAATAATACAGGGATGAAAAGCTTTTCGGTAATTAGATAATCAAACAGCTCTTGTATATGATTATCCAGTGGATAAATACAAACAATAATTTTATAGTTTTTATGGGTTTTAACAAAATCCAGTGCGTGCCTTGAAGAACTAGCTAGATCGGGAGGGAGCTTGGTTATTTGCTTAAGCATCGTGCTAAATCGTATCTGCAGCGGACTGGAATCACTAATTATTAAACCATTCATTTAAGTGCGGTGTTATTCATCAACAAGGATGATTTCCTTAACTTTATTAATGAGTTGCTCATCAGTGAAAGGTTTTTTTAAAAAACTAACATTTTTCATATCCAGTTTTCTTTTCTCAAGATTATCCGTATAAGCTGAAGTAAAAATAAGTGGGACATTACTGTTTAAGGTGGCCCTTACTTCGTATAAAAGCTCAACTCCGTCCATTACTGGCATATTTAAATCAGAAATGATGAGTACTACGTTATTTTTTTTAATGATACGAAGTGCTTCTTCTCCGTTTGCAGCCTCGAGGATTTTCAGTTTTAATCTACTGAGTGCAATTACAAAAATTTCTCGGATATCTTCATCGTCATCAACAACAATTAAAGACTTTTCTTTTGCCATTTTTAAAGCTCCAATAAAAAAATACAATTTTACTTAGATTATACATCAATACTTAGGATATTAAAGAAGCAAAAATGCCAGAAGAAAAAGCTCGGGTATAAGACAAATGATGGTTATTTGGTTATAATGTTTAAAAACTTAAACAGCGAATAAAAAATGTTAAAAATTTTGCATATTGGAAAGTATTACTCCCCGGTGAAAGGTGGTATGGAAACGGTTTTAAAACTTTTGGCTGAAGGGCTACGGGAATTAGATTGTGAAGTGACTGTCTTATGTTCCTCCCATGATTTAAAGGCCAAAGAAGATAAATTCCAAGGAGTTAAAATATATCGTCTGGCAAAAATAGCCGATCTTTTTGGCCAGTCTATTAATCCCTTACTTTTTTTTAAAATGAGGAAATTGGCAAAAAGTTGTGATCTTATTCATATTCATTCACCTAATCCGATTGTTGAATTTTGTGTATTATTTTTGTCTAGCAAAATTCCATTGGTAATGACTCATCATAGTGATGTAGTAAGACAAAAATTTTTGAAACAAATTTATTTGCCAGTAGTAAAATTATTTTTGAAAAGAGTGAAGCGGATTATTATCCCAACCGTTAATCATCTCAAGTATTCCGATGTTTTGCTGCCCTTCGAAAAAAAATGTTCTTATGCTTGTTTTGGAATTAAACTTAAAGATTACCTGCCCAGCGAAAAAACCAATGCTATTAAAAATAACATCATCCATGAGTATGGAGATTTTGCTTTATTTGTAGGAAGATTGGTGGAATATAAAGGTGTAAAGGTACTTATAGAAGCTATGAAAGATGTTGATGCCAAAGTTATCATTATTGGAGACGGACCGCTTTATAGCGAATTAAAGGTGCAAGCAATTCAATCGGGTGTTAGTGAAAAAGTGGTTTTTATGGGGGAGCTTTTAGATGATCGTGAATTAATCGCTTACTACCAGGCTTGTCAATTTTTAGTATTACCATCTGTGGGAAGAAATGAAAATTTTGGCATGGTTCAATTGGAGGCCATGATTTGCCAAAAACCAGTGATAGCTACCAATCTTAAAACTGGGGTTCCTTGTGTGGGAGTGGCAGATGAGACTACACTTCTGGTTAAACCTGGTGACCCAAAAGCCCTGGCTTGTGCGATGAATAGGCTTTTTCAAGATAAGTCACTACGGATGAAAATGGGACAAAGTGCCTATGAACGTGCACTGACCAAATACGATTGGTTAAAAATGGCAAGAGAATACTATGATATCTATGTTGATGTCTTGGGCAAATCGACAGCGAAATAATAATTAACCTGGACTTATTTTTATAGGCACTTATATAATTAAGCATGATCTTAAACCATCGCAAAATAATATTCATTCTGCCCCATCCTACATGGAAAGCTGATGAACAAAACCATATTTTGCAATTGTTTTTTAAAATGCGAAGTGAAATTGACATTCAAATTCTACCAGACCAAGAATTAATTCAACCATCGAAAATACTTACTTTGAATTCCTTATATGTCACATCATTTCTTTTTAGGTTTACGGTGCTAGAAAGTGCATATCGGGTGGATGATAAAATCTCAGTGATAAACTTCTTCGATGATGACACAATAACATCTACCCATTTCAAATTAGCTGATCTTTATAGTGCTTATTTTAATGTATTTAATGACGAAGACGTTTTGAAAGATCTTGTGGGGAGTGGATACCGTCTTGATTATTCTAAGGATGTGGTATTTAAATTTTGGGATAAAGACCATCATTTTCAAGAATCGAATATGCAGAAGTTGGTAAAATGTCTAGTTCAATAAATTTGAAAAAAATTGCTTTGTTTTTCAATACCGATGAACTGGGAGGAGCGGAAAGAAGTATTATTGAACAGATGAAGCTGATTGAAGACGAATTTGATAGCACCTTTTTTATTCCGTACAATAATCATTTGAGAAATTCTAGTTTTTTAAAAAGTTCCCTAGAACATAATAACCAGCTTAAAATACAATATTATTGGTACCCCTATTTTCTTTATGCAATTTCTAGAAAACTTAAACGCATTGATATACTTAAAATTATTTTTTTAGTACCCGCTTTAATCTTAGCTTATGGCAAACTGGATAATTTGAAAAAATTTGATATTGTTTATGCTAACGGTACCAAAGCTGGTTTCTTTTTGATCTTCTATCTTTTGCTGTTTGGTTATCGAGGATTATTGGTGTGGCATTTTAGAGATTACCCGCTTGCAGGGTACTTTAGTAAGTGGATAGATAGACTTTTTAAACTAAAAAGAAAATTTAAGATTTATTTATTGAGTAATTCGATTTCCGTCAAACAAGAAGTGATGAATGTTTTTAAAAACGCTGATCGATATAGTTTTATTTATAATCCGGTTGAAAAGCATATTTATAAAAGCAAGAAATATGACAGCAGGTTTAAGACCATCGGCGTGGTGGCAATGCTTGCGCCTTGGAAAGGAATTCATAATATGATTTTTTTTGCCGCCTTATACAAGGATAAACTTAAAGAGTTGGGAATTGAAAAAATAAATATATATGGAAAAAATATTTATAAGACGGTTGGGGAACACAATTTTTATGGAGATCAGATAAAAGCATTAAAAAGTAAATTAGGTGCGGATATGGTGAACTTCTATGAAAACAAAAATCCGGAAGAAATATTTCAAGAAATTGATTTACTCATCCATCCATCCCTTGAAAAAGAACCCTTTGGCCGTGTCATTCTTGAAGCTTTCCGCTGTAAAGTCCCTGTTTTATCAACAGGTTTGGGGGGGGCTGGTGAGTTAGTGATACATGACCAAACTGGTTTCATATTTAATAAATATGATTTAGAATCGCTTTTTTTGCTAATAAAAAAAATCTATTCTGCCGAAATAGATCTTGGAGAAGTCATTAGGAACGCAAGTGAGTTTGAGGAGTTAGTCACAAACTCAGTGGGAAAAAGATTAAAGTTTTTCCTTAAGGGAATAGATTTTGAACAAGAAATTGAGAATAGAAAAGGTAATCTTATCGGATCTTGATTTACAAGAAGATCTTGCATTAAATGGTAATATCCCTCATGTTGCAAACAGTCACTCACTACAAAATACGAAAGTAATTAAATTTGAAAAAATTGAGAGTAAAAATTCGGCAGAAATTAAGCCAGAACCAGTCAAAACAGATAAACCCCAAAATCCTTCTGATGTAATACCGGAGATTGTTATCGGTAAAATTGAACCAGCCCCTGTTGCCAAAGTACCAGATCCAGTACCTATCAAGGAACATATTGCTCATAATAAATCTACGAACCACGAAGATCATGTTTCTGAAATTGGACATCTGGAAGAGGCCATTCATGATGATTTCGATATGCAGGCTAAAGGGAGTCGCTTTACTCATCAAAAAGAAGAGGGGCAGCGGGTATTGAAAAACAGCGATGACGCTAAAATAATCATTCGCAATGATGATGGATCAGAGATAACCGATTCTTATCATGGTCAGGCACAAGAGCCGATGCTTAGTAAGTCAGAAGAAAGTGATGAGCTTAGAGATATAGTTAAAAAATTGAGTAGTTTAAGTCACGTTAAACAAGTCATTGTGGAAAAGAAAAAATCACAAGAGACTACTAAATTAAAAATGAAAGTGGATAATCAAGAGACTGGAGAGATGGAGGACATCGATATCACCGCTCTTGATCATCGGGGACGCCCCATTAGCTTGGACTATCGAAAAGCTACTAACCCTGGGAGCATGAACGCAAACCAAACGTTACTAGTGGACAGCGATGGCAACATAGCTCCTAGTGAAAATTTTTCAAAAGTAAGTAGTGTTTCGCACCCACAGCCTAAAACTCAAGAGGATATGGCCAATGGGCTTAGAAAAATTTCTGAAAAATATGAACGCAAAACCAGTCAAGAAAAGGCGGTTTATAAACGTACACCTAAAGGACATAAGAACGAATATTTCTATAAAGTCAAAAGTCACCAAGAATTGTATCAAATTGGTATGAGTTACTACCGAGATATGGCAAACGGCAGTAAGAGTATGGCTTTTATCACTCACGATTCACATAAGCATTTAAAGGATAGTATTTTGGCCATTGCCAGTTTTATCAAGTATCAGGAAGATCTAAAAATATTAATAGTATCTTTAGGACTGGAAAATGGCAGTTATATGCATGTAGTGGATGAATGTAAAAAAAATGGAACCATCGTTGGTGAAAATGATGAAAATATTCCAACTATATACGAGCACGCAGGATTGAGTTTTGTGGATTTTAAAGAAATATTTTCTTTCCGCTCAAAATTTGACGAGACTGGTTACGGTGAATTAATTGAATATTTAGTCAGTAGTTATGATTTGGTAATGTGGGATGTTCCCAAATTGGATGATTTGAAAGTCAGTAAAGAAGAATATTTTCCAATTTTTATTGCCTTTGATAAAGTATCCATCGTCGTTAAAAAGCAAGGCGATAAATATGAAGATATAAATGAGATGAAAAAATTTTTTAATAAATATGGGATAAAAATAAAAGGGATACTCTTTAGTCCGGTAAATTAGAGAGGATGTAGAGGAAATATGGTATTTAATCAGGGATTAAAATTAAAGGAGGAGCCAAAAAACTCCTTTGATAATCAAAAAGCTTCTGAGGAAGTAGAGAATAGAGATTATCATAAAGTGGTAAAATATTTTTATAAGATATCAAATCATCATGATTTATATAAGACCGGAAATTCTTTTTATAATGATTATCGAAAGGGGCTCAAAAGTTTCGCTATTTCATCCACCGGGGACAAGGAAGCCCAACAAAGGGTCATTTTAGGACTTGCCAGTTATTTTAATCACGAAGAAAACCTGACCATAGCCATAATTTCAGATTCCTTGGAAAAAAATTGCTTTAAGGAACTTTATGAACAAAGTGAATTCTTTGAGGCACAAATAGAAGGTTGTAGCAAAAAGTTGATTCTTAGCAGATATGAAAATATTTTTGATTTTTATAATTTGAGTAATATACTTAAGTTTGCCGGACGAGACAAAGTCACGCTCGAGTATGAGAGAATTATAAGCGCAGTAATTGAGAATTATAATGTGTTGTTTTGGGATGTTTCTTCTTTGGATTCTATGAAGGATGCTACCAATGTTTACCAGGCATTGATTTCTAGGTTTGATTCACTTAGTATTGTAGTAAATGCGTCTGAGTCCAAGGCTTGTGAAGTGGATAAGATTAGAACATTTTTTTTGGATTACGGAATTAATCTAAAAGGGTTAATTATGGACTATGGGAAGAGGTAAATTGTGTCAAGAGTAAGAAAGTTTAACTCTTTATTAAATGATGTGACCATTTTAAATTTTCCACTTATTGGAAAGTTACTTAGACGCTATTATCTTATATCTATTACAATCCCTGCGATTGCTTTAGGTGTATCTTTTTATTTTTATTCGATTCAAAATGTCCTGTATGAGATCAATGTTGGTTTTTCTGATGCATCTACTAAAAATCTTTCTCCCACTAACACGATTGCAGAGTTGGTAGGGGAAAATCAGATTATTATCGCCGAAGAGGATGTCTTGGCCATGCGAAATGACTGGGCATTTAATCAAAAATTGGCACAAAAAATTTACAAACTTCCAGAACTTTACAGTTTGGATTTTAACTCAGTTCATACTCGTAATAAAATTTCTACTAACGTTTTGTTGGAAAAATGCCAACATGACGAGGAATGTTCCATTAGAACATTATTAGGGCCACTTCCTGGGTTATACAATATTGTTGCAGAAGCAACCCCTGGCCGTTATCGATTGTTAGTGGTTACGCTGGAGGAAAAAACAGCTAAAATCATCCTTCGGGAAGTAGCTAAGTTGATAGAGGAGGAACGTGTTTCTTATTTGAAGAACGCAGTTGATAAAAAAATTGAAGCTACCGAGAAACTAATCAAACAACAAAATGTTGACATCGATGCAGAAAACATGATGAATCTTTCTAACCGCCAGGTTAATTTAAAAAACCAGATTGAGGAAATTAAAAATGGGATGAGAAATTTATCTCAGAGTATTGCCAATAATAAAATGCAGTCCAATACCTTGGAGTTGGAATTGGCGCAGTTTAATAAATCTAAAAGTATAGGTGCCGCTGATAGTAAGCGAGTCAATTATGAAAAATATATTAAATTAAATCAAGAAGTTTTGGATCTTAGAACCAATATTAGTTTGCTCACTCAAAACACTGCTATGTCGGAATATGAAAAAAAGGTAGTCATCGAGTTGGAAGCCAGACTGCAAGCCAAGCTAAACGAGCTGGAAAAATTAGGTGATGTAAGCAGATCAGTCTCGGGTATCGATAAATTCAATGAAACTCAAGATAGTAAATCTAATTATACTCAAAAAGATTATAATGTTTTGAGGGAGAAAATTAAAAAAGAACAAGTAGAATATGATAAAACCAAAGAGGAATTAGACAAATTTCAAGTGGAGTATGCAGAGGTTTCAAGAAAATTGGATGATATGAAACCTAATACTGGTTATCTTGATTTGCTGGAAAAAAAGTTGATTTCCTTAAAACTTTTATCTTCTACTATATCTACTGATTTGGTGGTTGATAATATTGGCAATAATGTGAAAATTCACAAGAACGCCGTTTTAAGCAAGTATCTTGTGTTTGCTTCAATCTCTTCTGTGTTTTTTATATTTTTGTTAACAGTGATCAGATATCTTTTTGATCAAAAAATCTATGGCGAAGATGACGTGAAAGTCTTTTTTGAGGATTTGGAAGTAATCGGCAATACTCCTGAGTTTGAAAAATAGTT
>Ga0208957_1000433_pt1 | contig 34728 bp, 56 predicted proteins | sample RifOxyA1_FD_184029 | JGI IMG/M metagenome (GOLD analysis project Ga0208957, IMG submission 184029) | Groundwater microbial communities from Rifle, Colorado - Rifle Oxygen_injection A1 (SPAdes) | ecosystem: Environmental > Aquatic > Deep subsurface > Groundwater | place: Rifle, Colorado, United... | reverse complement strand
CGGAAAACAGGCCATTGGCCTGTTTCGGGGAATCTTCATCGGTTTTTATGGACTCAACGACACACAGGAACTAGTACACGCTATCAGTGTATGATTTGCCATGAGGTTTTTCGAACACAGTCTAACTTTTCATCCAAGACATTTAAGAATTACGCACGATTGGGACGAGAGGCAGATATGAAGGAACTTGATCGGATGTATGTACGAGCATCGAATAATGAGGAACGAATCGCCATAAAACGTTCACGGTATCAAATTACCCATGAATCCAAAGAATCACGAGATATGCGTGAAAATCTTATTGAAGCAACGAGAAATCAAGACCATGCAGAAATTAAAGGAATACATACCGAGATTGATGGAAAAAGGAAGTATACTAATTCCATCTAACACAAAATAATACTTCAAGTACAAACAGATGGAGATAGAGTATACTATACCCATGTCCAAAATCTTTATCACGGGAGGAAACGGGTTTCTCGGAACACATCTTCGTGAAAGACTGCATGGTAATCTGTACCTTTTTTCTCGAGATGAAAGCATGGATGGACTGATTGAGTTTCAACCAGACTATATTTTTCATTGTGCGGGGGAGATTTATGAAGAAAAGACCATGGTGGAGTCAAACATTCTTCTTACCCACCGGCTTTTAGAAGCATCTCGCTCGATTCCACATCTCAAGGCCTTTATTGCGATTGGGTCTTCCTCAGAATATGGACGCAAAGATCACCCGATGACTGAGACAGATTTTCTCGATCCGATGACGATGTACGAAGCAACAAAGGGAGCGGCATCTCTTTTATGTCAGGTATACGCACGGTCATACGGTGTTCCGGTGATGGTTGCGCGTCCATTTAGTCTGTATGGAGTGCATGAACTTGATCATCGTTTTATTCCCACGATTATCCGCAGTATCCGGAAACACAAAAAACTTCTTGTTGCTCCTGGTGTCCATGATTTTATCCACGTAGATGATTTTATTGACGGACTTCTTTTATTGTCTGTTCAACCACATCCAGGGGAAATCTATAATTTTGGTACGGAAAAACAAACATCAAATGAAGCACTTGTAGAAATCATTGAGAAACTTTTGAATAAAACAACAGAAAAATCAGTGATTCCACCGCTTCATCGGTACGATAGCGATCATTGGGTTGCTGATACGACAAAGGTTCGCTCGCTCGGGTGGACTCCACGATACACCCTTGAAGAAGGATTAACACAAGTGCTACTGCATACACCGCTGGAGACATTCGTATGAGTCAGTTAGAACATCGGGTATTGGAGTTGTCGTATAGACATGGACTCTCGCATATTGGCTCGTGTCTCATTGCTGTTGGTCCCATCGAAGCGATCTATAAGGTTAAACAGCCAAATGAACCTTTTATTCTTTCATCAGGACACATGGGACTTGCTCAATACTGCGTGTTAGAGGCATGGGGATTTGGAGATGCAGAGGATTTGGTAACAAAGTATGGCACGCATCCCGACAGGGACATGGAACGGGGAATTTGGGCATCTACGGGGTCACTAGGGCATGGAATTGGTATTGCGGTGGGCATGGCTCTGGCGGATAGAACGCGGAATGTCTATGTCGTATTGTCAGATGGAGAATGTGCGGAAGGAGGTGTGTGGGAGTCGCTCCGGGTTGCCGGTGATTGCCGACTTGAGAATCTTCGTGTCGCAGTGATTTGCAATGGATTTGGTGCATATGGAGCAATTGATATTGAAGTTCTTGAAAAACGATTACAGTGGTTTTACCCCACTTTGATTGTGAAAGCCAATATGTTTAATTACCCTGACTGGCTTCAAGGGAATGGCGCACATTATGTGAAAATTGATACCAAAGAAAAAGCGCGGGAGGTTGGATTATGATGCTCACACTCGATACTCGTATCACAGAAGATTTATTTTTGAAAGGGTGGAAGAACGAAATTATTTACGAAGTACAAAGAAAACGAAAAGCTCTCAATCTCGGTTTTGATGATCCCATTGTCATTACCTATGCAGAGGGTAGCCGACTGTATTCAGACTATAAAAAGTACAAAAAGCTCGGACATATTACCCAGTCTACTTATGACCTTATCTTTCCTCAAGAGCCAACAATGGGAGATGTAATGAAAGAACATATATATGAGATTGCAGAGAAGACGAAAGCACGAAACATTAAGCGTGGTACTCGTTTCTCGGTAAGGAAAGCATGAAACCTGTAGACCCAAAAGACTTTCATCAATCCCAGCGAGGTTTCTTTGCTGGAGTCCTGTACAATGCGATGATTGATAATCCTAAGATTGTTGTTCTTACAGGAGATTTGGGGTGGGGACAATTTGACAAGATTCGTAATGATTTTTCTGATCGGTTCATCAATACGGGAGCTGCGGAACAGTGTTTGCTTGATATTGCAGTGGGACTCGCACTTGCTGGAAAGATTCCAGTTGTCTATACCATTACTTCGTTTTATCTGCGGGCCGCGGAAACCATTAGCCTCTACATCAACCATGAGAAGCTCAATGTCAAACTTGTTGGTGGTGGTCGGGATGATGATTATAAACATGATGGACCAAGCCATATGGGATATGCCGCGCAAGACTTTCTCAAAAGTATGCCCAATATCACGCAATACTATCCACAGACCACTGACGAGGTTGTTTCCATGCTTCATACCTTACTCTCGGAGTCAAGCCCATCATTTATTAGCATGAAACGCTGAAAGGATTGTATGCCATTAGCCGCTTTGTTTTATCCCAAAGGAACACCAGAGAAGCCTATTAAGTTTGATGAATTGTTTATTCCGTATATTTATAACGAAATTTACTTTGATGGGATTTATATGGACATTATGACTGTCCTTGAAAACACGAAAACACATCCTGTGATTGTAGATATTGGTGCAAATATCGGGGTGACGGTTCAGCATTTTCGTAATTATGGAAAAGTCTACGCGGTTGAACCATCTCAAGAACATTTTGAAGCATTGAAGAAAAACAAAGAGTTTAATGGATGGGATAATGTAGAAATTTTTAATTATGCAATTGCGGATAAAGATGGAAAAATGACGTTTACGCACAATCCGTCAAATCTGACGTGTAACTCGCTTGTCGTAGACTATAAAGATGGGATCAAAGAAACAGTCAAAACAAAGAGTCTCATGAGTTTCTTCAAAGAAGCGGGCATTACTCATGTTGATTTTATGAAACTGGATGTGGAGGGAGGAGAAGATTTGATTTTACCATCAAAAGATTTTGAAGAAGCCTCGAAAATGATTGATTGTCTTGAAATTGAGTTTCATTTTCCAACCTTTACCCAACACGTGAATCATTTAATCAAGATGGGATACAAGGCGAGACGCTACACGTGTAGTGCGTGTGTGATCGCATTTACAAAATGAACCACACCTCAGTGATGATCGGCGGAAGAACGATTGAAGTATTCAATGAAAATCCTCGGTTTATTAACGAGGTGATTGTGGGAAATGAATACCATGATCTTTTTGATGATCTTGTGGTTGTTGATCTTGGAGCAAATATCGGAACTTTTAGTTTGTGGATATACGATCATGCGAGAGTGATTTATGCGATTGAACCATCTGCACAAAATATTGCATGTTTGAATGCAACGATTGAAGCAAATGGATTGACAAAAATAAAACCTCGACAGTATGGTATATCGGGGAGTGGTGGAAATCGTGCTTTTTTTGCTGAGTCCGATGGGTCTCAAGGGAATTGGCACATGGATTTACATCCCGTATCGTCACCTTTTCACACAATGATCCCCACAAAGAGTATCAAAGAATTTGTTGATGAAGAGGGGCTTGATTATATTGATGTTCTCAAGATTGATGTAGAAGGCGCAGAACAAGAAATTTTCGAAAGCGTATCATTTGCGTCTATTGCACCGATGATTCATATAATCATTGGGGAATATCACAATTACGATCCTATTCCTATCCTTCAAACGCTTGGATTTCGTGTGTATGTGGATCATCATCATTCAAAGTTTACAGCCAGGAGAATATGAAAAAGCCCGTTTGTTTTTATAGTTTTGTTTCTGATAACTATTACGATCCCTGTGGTGCTCCTCAAATGATTAATTCATTCAAACGGTTTCACCCAGATATTCCTCTTGTTATTTTTCGACAAGATATGGTAAGTCAAATCATCGGAGATGGTATATCAACTGGTATTAATTGGCTTAATGCTAAACCTGCTTTTGCCAAACTTTTAACCGATCACTATGAACTTGTGGTGAATGTTGATATAGATACCATTTTTCTTGGACGTTTAGATGCGGTCTTTACGAAGGAGTATGACGTTGGGTCTGTCATGAATCTCAATGACTATGAAAATCGGCACATTGAGGGCATTACTGATGAGATGTACCTTCAAGCAGGACTTGTTGCTTCGCGTATTCCCGAGTTTTGGGACATATGGATGGCGCGAAGTCTTCGGGATAACTGGAAATATATGTGTGCCGAAAATGATACATTGAACCTTGTGGTGTACGAACATCCTGAGTGGAAACTCAAAATCTTTGACAAAGACACAGAGTATTACGGGTGTAAATCATTGGGACGTGAAACAGAGTTTAAGATGAACGGGGATAAGGTGATGTGCCGGGGAGAACAAGTCAAATGTTATCATGCCGCTAAAGGACCTGCGAATATGCCAAAACTCACACCTGAAAAGATGAAGTCGTATGGATTTTCCGATCAAGTCATCGGATTCGCAACCTTCGTAGGAAACTACGGGAAAAGTGTGTGTTATGACATCATATAAGTACAAACCATATAGTATTGCATCACCACCGTATGACATTACGAGTGGGGGCATTCGTGTGATGTACGCATTTCAGTCATGGTTGGAAACGAAAGGTCAGATCGCGCTCATAAATAGTCGGTTTGATGTTCCATTTATTGGAGTATATCCAGAAATATACCATGGGAATGGACTAAAAGCAGACACGGTGGTGCGGTATATTCTCCAAACCCCGGGAGTCATGGCAACGGGCGGTGTTCCTGGTCCAACCAGTTTTGATAAAACAGATAAAATCTATGTATTTTCTCGTTTGTATGACTCATTTGGAGTAGATGATGACCATATTTTGTTTTGTCCAGTGATAAACTTGCATCTTTTTAAGGATTTGAAGAAAAAACGTACAAAAACGTGTTATTTGGTTGGGAAAGGAGTCAATCAGCACAAACATCCATCTGACTCTCTTGAACTGACGCGTGTGTTTGCTTCTGACCAAGCGGCGTTAGCACTCGTATTAAACGAGTGCCAAACTCTGTATTGTTACGATCCTATTTCTGCCATGATGGATATTGCACGTCTGTGTGGGTGTCCTGTGCGCTATTTTGGTGGTCATCCTTTGCGAGAACTAAAGAAGTATGAACCTGGACTTGAGGGGATTGATTTCGGACAAGGCAGCGACTTTGATCCCCTCAACTTCCGGTTTCATTATCAGGAATTGAGAGAGATCTTCTCAAAGAGACTTGATTATTTTATTGAGGATACGCAACATGGCTAGGACGATAAAGATTTTTTGCTTTCCCACACATTGTTCTAAGACAGTCACTCCTGGCGTTGATTATGTTCGTCTTATACTTCCGATGAAGGAACTCGCAAAAGACAAAAGATTTAAGGTTCATTTTTATACCAATACATTGAAGAAACCATTAACATGGAGAGATTGGGATCGCTACGCCCAGGAGTATGACATCCTTTACATTAACTATTTGACGCTTCCGTGGGATTTTTCACTTGTGGGAATGTTGTTTCGCAAATACAAGAAAAAAATTGTCCTTGATATTGATGATCTGATCTGGGAGATTCAAGGAGATAATTCATCATACTCGACGTATGCTCTAGGGTCAGAGGGCCGAGCAGTTGTTACAGATATTTGTCGGGAAGTAGATTTTATTACGTGTACAAATTCGTATCTCAAAAATGGGATTGCCCATTACACACAAAAACGTCATGAAAAGATTGTTGTTCTTCCTAATTATATTGATCTCAAACTCTATACTTGGAGAGCAAAACTTCGAATAGCTCCAACGGTACGGATTGGGTATTTTGGATCAAGTTCGCACTTTAATGACTTGGGAGAACGGAACTTTATTGCGGGGATTGAGAAACTGATGCTTGAATACCCCAATGTTGAGTTGTATACAATTGGGGCGATGATTCAGCAGTTCAAAAAGAAGTTCGGAATGCGCTATACCACAGCGTTTGGACACCAAAATCTCTATACGTGGGTCACTATGATGCCGGAAAAGTTGGGAAAGGTTGACATCTTTGCGGTTCCATTGGTTGATTCACCATACAGTAAAGCAAAGTCGGGGATTAAGTTCTTAGAGATGAGTTCAACGATGAAACCCGGAGTCTATCAGGATATTCGACAATACCAGGAGCTTGTCAATCATGGGAAAAACGGCTTTTTAGCGTCAACGGCTGAGGAATGGTATACCTGTCTGAAAACGCTTGTAGATTCTGTTGATCTTCGAGAAAAGATGGGGTGGGCGGCTTTTCAGACGGTGTTCGATCTTTGGCAAATGGAAGATAACGTGAAACGGTATGTAGCGTTTTTTCAATTGGTATTTGACAGTCCCGTCAAAGAGGAGTACTCTGTTTTTGTCACCAACGTATAAGATTACGTCTTGAGACACGATAGATGGCTTTTGAGCCAAATATGCGTGTCTTTTTTGTATTAAAGGAGGCGTGTATGGGATCACTCCCAAAAGGTTTAGCACAATATCTTGCAAAAAAACGAGGAACCATGAACCCCTCGTTATCGAGTTCTGACCCAAAGTTTTATGAACCCAAAATGAAGTCAGAGAAAAAAGAATCGGGGAAAGAAACGATGAGTCCGAAAGCAATGATGATAAAGGGGAAGGCGATGATTGCAAAAGGGGAAAAGATGATGAAACAAGCAGAAATGATGATGAAGTAAATTATCGTGTATGGAGTTTATGAACAATGGGGAGAAGAAAACAAAATAAAAAGAGACTCGCGATAGAAACAGGAAGGAGTCCAGGTTCTTTTTCAGGGTGAAGAATATAGTACACCCAAAAGAATGGATATAAAACAAAAGGGAATAGGACAAGGAAGATGAGAAGTTTTTTGAAGAAAAGCATAGACACAGTATATCATAAGGAGGGATAATATGGCATATACAGGATGGTTAGATCCAAATTTGTGGAGACAGGCAGCGGGAAATACGCTGGACGTTGTGTCTACTCCATTTAAAAAAATAGGAGCACCAGATTTTGGAATTTCCGAGTGGATCGCGGGCGGTCCCACAACCAATACTCAGTACAATAGTTCTGGAGGATTAAAAAATCCGTATATTCAATCAAATGCGTATGATGGGGCGTTAAGTACGAGTCCATATGAAGGTGCTCAGAGTACTCAGGGATACCCAAATCCAACTCCAACGACAACAACAACGCAAACACAGCAGCAACCTGCGCCAACAAGTTTAAGTACAATGGTCAATTCTGGAGACTATGGAGACCAAAATCCTGCTCAAAAATCATGGCAGACCATTCTTGCTGAAACGGGGGGAACGGGACGGTATGGTGGAGGTGGTCCATCTCCTGCGGAGCAACAACTGAATGCAGGATACGATGAATACTTCCGAAATCTTGATGCACAAATGGGGGGACTGGATACGCAACGTGGTTCACAAGAGCAGATTGCGAATAATACGTTTAATCAAGGACTGAACACGGTCAATAGCCAGTATGGACAAGGGCAACAGGATTTATCAGGTTCTCGGGAAAAATCTCTTCGTGATCTTGCAAATAATTTAACTCAGTCATGGCAACAGGGGAATGCGTATTTAGGAACACGGGGAGCATCAGATTCCAGTGCGGCACAACAGTATTCATATGCGTTAACAAAGATGGGGAATCAAAACCGTGGGGATATTCAGCAACAGTATGACCAGAATATGTTTAAGTTGAAGAATACCTATGATACGGAAACAAAGAATCTTGAACTTTCAAAAAATAGTCAGTTACAACAGATTTCCCAATGGTTTGCAGAAGCACAAAATGCCCTCCGAACACAAAAGGGCCAAGCAGCATTACAAAAGTCGCAACAAGCATTGAGTTATGCGATGCAAATGGCACAACAGGTGCAACAACAAGCGGTGGCGCAGAAATCTGCACTCGATACTTGGGCGATGAATCATTCGGAGAACTTTACTCAGTTGAAAGCGAATCTTGCCCAAACAGGACAATTTCAGGCCACGATGCCACAACTTAGCGCAACGGGTGGGGGAAGTATTCCATTTAGTGGACCTGCGATAGGAATGGGGACTGCACAAGATACCAGAAAAAGAGATATGTTTGGTCGGATTATAGGATAGGAGGTTACTATAGCTTCCCTTCTCGATCTTGCGAAAAATCTTTTTACTAAAAGTTCACACACGGTCCAAAACAACCCGATTATTCGATATATTTCTGGGACGAATGATAATACCTATGGTTATACTCCCAATATCGCTTTACGCGCGGGAGCGGGACTGCAACGATTTGAGCAACATACACTTCAAAATCTTCCCAACTTCCAAGATACGGGGGTTGGAAAGGCACTGTTTCAACCATTTCAGTCATGGACAAATGCGATTGGGAATCGAGCATATACGACTCCGGTGGTTGGCGGAGCACTCCAAACTGTTGCACAGATGCCTTTGGGGATTGTTCGGGGTATTGCAAATGCTCCTATTGCGGTTGTGCGCGGGTCAACACGACTTGGAGATCAAGTTGGGACAAGAATTCGTGGAGATCAAGTTAATGCGGGTCGAGCGTTAGGGGCTATTGGAGATATTGGAACAGGACTTCTCGATGCGTCTCTGCTTGGTCTCCCGAGTCTTGGGAAAAAATTTATCACACAAGCAGGGAAACAATCACTTAAAAACGCACTGATAACAGGAGCAAAAGGTGGAGCGGCGTTTGGTGGATCGTATGGCGTTCTTTCTGGTTTGAAAGAAGGAGAAAACAATCCCATTCTTCAACAACTTGGACTTGCTGCACAACAAGGAATTACTGGAACGGTTGGGGGTGGAGTTGTGGGGGCGGGACTTGCGGGCATAACTCATGTGGGGTCAAACTTGTTTCAAGGGCGATATAACGAGCGACTTCGCGCTGCGGTTAACCAAGACAGTGGAAAAATAAACAAAATTTATGATTTAGCGAACAATCAATATCAAAGAGAACGTAAGATTGGGACACAACCGCAAGTCGGACAACGTAAACTATGGGGAAAGAAAATTACAGGGTTTGAGGCAGCGGGAACACAACGCATTCAACCTGAGGGGGATATTGCACAATTCTCAGTGACACAAGGAAATAAAGTAACAGTTTTGACTCCGTTAGAAGTATTTACAAAGATTCAACGCGGTGAGATTTCTATTCAAGATGTGAAACCATTTAATGCAGTAGCAACAGTGGAATGGAAAAAAATTGGTCAAGAAGGATTTGCTCGGATAGGGGCAGATCCTAAAATACAAATATCTGGAAAAAAATTAATCCCACAAGGAAAACAAATCCTAATAAACCCCATACTAGAGAAAGGACAATCTCTTTCATCGCAAGGAAGTATACCACGAAGGGTCAAAGAGCGCGGATTTGTAACTTCTGTACAAGAAACGCCAAAAGTTTCAGGGAGTGTAAAAAAACTTGTGAAGGGTGGATATATACCAAAAGCAAATACACAACTTATGGGAGAAGCGCAAGCGTTACTCAATGAAGGAACGAGCATAGACTTCAAAAACACGAAAAACCTCGATCAGAAGGTCTCTGCAACAATTCAACACGCGATCAATCTCGATAAAGCGGGAAATCATGATGCCGCTGCCGCGTTGTACAACAATCTTTCGGAACATGGAACAGAGTTAGGACGTGGAGTACAGGCGTTTTCACTCTTAAATAAAATGAGTCCAGAAGCAATTGCATTGTCTGCTGCGGGAAAGATCAAAAAATATAATCTCACTGCGACACGGAAGATTCCCGAACTTACAGGAGATCAACAAAAGATGTTGAGTGATGCTGTTACACATATCGGAACATTAAAAAATGGAAGTCGGGAGAAAAACATTGCCATTAATGAACTTTCAAATATGGTTAATGATTTTATTCCGTCTTCTCTCACCGATAAATTTATTACGGCATGGAAGGCGGGACTGTTAACATCACTCCGCACGCATGAAAGAAACCTTTTAGGGAATACGATTATGGGAGCTGCGGAAATAGCAAAAGACCCATTTGCAACGGTTGCTGACAAATTATTAAGTCTTAAGACGGGGCAACGGACACAATCGTCAACACTGAGGGGATTGGGAGAGTTTGGTTCTCAGGAAACTCGACAGCAGGTCACGGACTCGCTTAAGCTTGGGTATGATCTGAGTCAACCTATTTCAAAGTTTGAGGTCAAGCGTATTAATTGGGGAAAGAGTCCTATTGAACAAGTATTACGAAAATATACAAACATTGTTTTTCGTACACTTTCTGTAGAAGATAAACCCTTTTATAACGTTGCATATGCGCGTTCATTGTACGATCAGGCGGGAGCAATTTCAAAGAATACGGGGAAATCAATAGATGCTCTTGTGAAAAATCCCACAGAACAGATGTTAACAACGGCAACTACGGATGCAACCTATGCGACATTCCATGATAAAACGAAACTTTCAGGATTGGCGAGTGCATTGAAACGGTGGGCAGGAGAGAAATGGTACACTCAACTCCCCGCAGAAGTACTTGCTCCGTTTACGGGAGTTCCATCATCTATCGTAGGCAAAACATTTGCATATTCTCCTATCGGTCTTATTAAAGGAGCAGTAGATGCTGGAAAAGTTTTAGTTGGGAATGTTCCAGAACTTCAACGACAAGCCTCACAAGAAATAGGACGTGGCATCATAGGATCAGGCCTTTTTGGTATAGGAGCATATCTTATGAGTAAAGGACTTATAACAGGACAGCCAAAAGATGCAAAAGAATCCCAATTGTGGCAACTACAAGGGAAACAGGCAAATTCTGTTTTCATTGGAGGAAAATGGCGGTCTATCAATTCTGTGGGACCACAGAATCTTGTGATATTGGCTGGAGCAAAATATCAAGAAGAAATGGGAAAAACCGATGGATCGTTGAGTACATACGCTTTGGGATTAGGAAAAGACCAATTGAGTCAAACGTTTGTTCAAGGAATATCTGCACCGATTAATGCACTTACTGATCCTCAACGATATGGAAAGAGTTATGTTGGAAATACTGCAAATTCTATTATTCCCAATATAGTCAAAGACATTTCAAAAGCATTTGATCCCAGTCAACGAGAAACGAATACTTTGGCTGAGTACATGAAATCAAGTATTCCAGGTGTTCGTAATACGCTTTTACCCAAACGTGATGTGTTGGGGAATGTTGTGCCCCAAGAACCTACTGGAATGGGTGCGTTTTTTGATGTATTTAACTCAAAAACTCCTATTGATACTGCGATAGTACGAGAATTTTCTCGACTTGCTCAGGGAGAAAATGACGCAACACCTTCTAAACTGACAATAAATCAAACCATTCTTAAACAAAAAGTTAAGCTCACGTTTGACCAGTTAAATACTTTAGAAACTGGGGTTGGAGAAGTTCTCCGTCCAAAATTGGAGACACTTATAACTTCTCCTACATACCAACAACTCGATGATGAACATAAAGTAAAAGCGATTGATGCTTTAGTTGGAGATACGAGAAAAAAATATAAAAATATCACAGGACAACAGATTGTTTCTGGAACACCTTCTTCATCTATATTTACTCCAATCGTTTCTTCTGGAACGACATTTGATTATGTTGATGATTTGGGAAATTATAAAACGGTTGATATTGGAAAAATAACAAAAATGCCGGATACAACGAATCTTGAGAAGGTTCAAAAAGAACAAGCGGTGTGGAAAATAGTGAATACTTTATCCCAGAGTGGTATGCCTCAAATACAACAAGATCAAATAATCAAAACATTGGGTGTTTCATCAAAGGATGCGGTATATTACTCGATTGCAAGTGCATCTGATGCAGAAAAATATGCGTATGTTCTTGATACTGCGGGAACACTACAAGGACAAAAACTTTACGACCAGTTGATTGCGTGGAGAACTCCGCTAAATGGCAAAATGATCTTGTCTGATGCAGTGATTTCAACAATGGTAGATCAGGGGCACATCACAGAAGATCAAGGAAAAGTGCTAAAAAACATTGATTACACATTGAATGGGAAATTGAAAAAGATTAAAGGGAAAAAACCGAAGAAGATTACCATCAAAGTTCCGACCTATAAGAAGTTTAAGCTCGCAATATTTAAGCCTATCAAGATCAAAAACCCAAAGAAATTGAAATTCAAAGCATACAAACCGAAAAAATTGACGGTACGAGGATAAGATGTATACTGTTTTTGCGATACATATTCGAGATATATGGAGGCACTCCACGTTTGGGGTGTCTTTTTTGTATTGAAAGGAGTCTATGGCTACATTGACTGAAAACCAAGTTTTAGATATTCTGTACAGTTTGTATGAAACTGATGATACAGGATGGGATACGACTACTCCGGAATATGTAACAGCTCGAGCATTTTGTAATGCCGCTGTTCGGGACTGGGCATCACGAGAAACATGGCGCGATCTCTATGCTACGTTGACGGCAGCTGCTGATGGAACAAAAACGCTTACTGCGAGCACGTATGCGTATGTGTGTCCAACGAACTTTTCTTACATTATTTCTTGGGTGCGAACGCTTGATAGTGCGGGTGCCTTGACGTTTTGGGAGGTGATCCCGAATGAAATGATTGCAAAACGATCAAATACGACAGGGAAGTTTTGTTATATAACAGGATCAGTGAAGGGAGGATTTTATCTCAATTTTAATGCAAAAGAAACGCTTACTACAGGACATACGATTAACTATGAATATTACATTACTCCCACTGAATATTCTGGTGCTTCGACAACATCGGAAATTCCTGATCCGTATTACTGTGTGTATTACGCACTCGCACGATTGTTAAAAAATGATGGGGAGGATTTTTCATATGAGGAAGCAAAAGCCCGAGAAATTATGGATCAGATGCTTACACGAAATATGAAAGGGTATTGGGATATTTCAAATGCTATTGAAGAACCATTAAATCTTGGAGCAGGATTTGGGAATTAACATGCAAAAGAAAAATACCGTTGCGATTGAATTGAAGGACTTTCGGGGGGGGTCAAATCTCTTGTTGGCGGAAGCGCGTCTTGCCCCCAACGAAGCAAAAACTGCAACAAATCTTATTCAGGTTGAAGATGGGTTGTGGAAACCTCGCTGGGGAAGCGCATATTATGGGACTGATCTTGGAGATCAGTGTGATGGAGCAAAAGAATATGTCAAAAGTGATGGCACAACAGAACTGATTGCAATTTCTGGAGGTGTTGCGTACAAATCTACCGATGGGGGGACATGGACTGCAATTAGTGGAGCAACGTTTACCGCAGATGTGCAGTGTTTTTTCATGCAGATTGCGGGGTATCTTTATATTGCCAATGGAACTGATAACTTGGCTCGATACGATGGATCAACGCTTACGACGTATACATCACTGAGTGCTCCTACGTCATTTGTGGCTTCTCGTGTTGCCTCAGGGTTATCATCGGGAACCTATACGTATTATGGAGAAGTAACGGCGATTAATACCATTGGAGAAACGATTGGGTCAAGTGAGGTATCTCTTACGGTCAATAAATCTCGGGATACTTGGGTTGCAGCAACAGATAAAGGCATTTCTTGGTCATGGGGAGCAGTAGCAAGCGCAACATCCTATCAAGTGTATATTTCAGATTCATCAGGACGAGAGAGAAAACTTGCTGCAACACCTAATACGTTTTTTGTGGATGATGGGTCTATTCAGATCAATGATTTTGTTGAAGTTCCCCTTCAAAACACGACGGCGGCTCCAAAGTTTAAATCAATGGGTGTATCGGGAAATAGAATTTGGGCAACAAACGATCCAAATAACCTGTATATGGTGTATTGGTCGGGAACGGGGACGGACATTGGGAAGTTCTCAGACTTTTATGGAGGGGGTTGGGTCAATCTTGAAAAAGGTGGTCGAGAAATGCCCACAGCCGTTACTCATTATCAATCAGGTCAGGGGTCGGGTATTGCAACGATCTTTGCGCGGACTCCAGAAGGAAAAGGGTCTATTTGGCAAATTACGATTGATTCATTAACAGTGGGGACAACTCAATTCTCTGTTCCTACTACAATGAAAATTGTTGGATCATTTGGAACAGATAGTATTCAGGGTGTAGTTGCAACGAATAATGATATTTTATTTCCGAATAAGAGTGGGGTATATTCTCTTGGCCCGGAAAAGAACTACTATGGCATTCTCCGAACGAATGAACTCAGTGTTAAGATTCGCCCGTATTGGCGGTCATTGCAAGGGAGTTTAATGCCAAATGTCTGTGCCTATTTTTTTGATTCAAAGGTTTTTATTTCTGTTCCGACCACGACTACAGGGAATACGCGAACCATTATTTACGATCTTGAACGATTGAATTGGACAGTGGATTGGACAATCGGTGCAAAAAGTTTCTTTGAGTATACGGATACTGATAAAACAACGCATTTTATGTACGTTCCCGCTTCGGGAACACGTCTTGTTGAGATGTCAGAGAATATTCGGGGGGACTTGGGAGTCGCATTTTCAACACAGTATACATCTGGTCGTCTTCCAGTATCAAAATTGTGGAAAGACTTTATGAAAGTGAAACGTGTATTTATTAAACTTGGAAATCCTCGTGGATCAATGAGTTTTGAAGTACTAGGAACACAAAAAAGCGCACCGTTTAGTTCGTTAGGCGCAGCAACCATTACCTCAACAACCGCAAATACGGGTTTAGGGTGGGATTTGCTTGGGTCTATTCAATTGGGGGATACATCAGGAACACCGGAAACATTTTCTGATACCTCAGACCCCCACTATATTCAAGTTCGGAAGAAGTTGCGCGATATTCAATTCAGTTTATCATCAACGGCGTATGATGCGGATTATGTGTTACAGGGAATTATTGTTGAGGGGAATTTGATTAAGGTCAATCCTCCATCAGCATGGAAACTTGCAACGTAGTATACTTAAAAAAGGAGAAATATGGCAGACTATTTTCGGAAAACAAAAAGCCTGTATGCGTCTACAACGAACACGTTTGGGACAGGAACGGGCGTTACGATTACTCCGAACTCTGTGTCTGGACTTCCAACGGATACAGAAATTACGCTGACCTTTGATCGCATTGACTCTGCGGGAACTGCAACCCCGAGTGCAATGGAGCGTATTATTGGCACGGTTTCAGGTGGAAACTTTGTGGTCAGGACATCTCCGTCTACAGGTCGCGGAGCTGATGGCAATTCTGATGCCGCACACACCGCCCCAGTGGTCGAGTACATTCCTAACGCTAAAGACATGAATGATGCGATTGATGGTCTTCTCATCGCACATGAGCAAACGGGCATACATAAGTCAGGGCTTGCACTTCCTTCTCCCGTGATAACAACTCCGCAAATTAATGATACGTCATCAGATCATCAGTATGTATTTGCAGTATCAGAGCTTACTGCAGATCGAATAGTTACGCTTCCGTTGTTAACAGGAGCAGATGAGTTTGTGTTTAAGGCACACACACAAACGCTTACCAATAAACGTAATACTGCTCGCACTGGAACGACTACCTCAAGCGCAACGCCAACCATCAATACAGATAATGTAGATTTTTACTCGATCACCGCACAAACAGAAGCGATTACCTCGTTTACGACAAACCTTTCAGGAACTCCAACAGAAAGGCAAACATTGTGGATCGCCATTACGGGAACAGCGGCGCGAGCGATTACCTGGGGAGCTAGTTTTGAAGCAAGTACAGTTGCGCTTCCCACGACAACAGTCACAACGGCACGTCTTGATGTTGGGTTTGTGTGGAATTCTGTGTCGAGCAAGTGGAGATGTGTGTCAACCGCATAAAGGAGGAAGTATGTCGTCTGATCTTTCTGTTAAATCTCTTCAACCGATGCCTGGATACGTGCTCGTTGAGCCGGCGTCCAAACAAACGCAGACCTCCAGTGGTATTTATCTTCCAGACTCTCATGATGAAAAGCCTCAATATGGAACAGTTCTCGCGGTTGGCGCGGACTGGGTTACGGAGCACGGCGCGACGATTAAATCGCCGGCAAAAAAAGGAAACATGGTGGTGTATAAAAAGTGGGGCGGAAATGACGTCAAGATTGGCGCCACCGAGTACCAGTTCTTAAAGTTTGAAGATATTTTAGCGGTAGTGGAGAAATAAGGAGGAAGTATGGCAACGCTTACTCTTCAGCCCGATGATACCACGGCAAAGGATGCGTACATTTTGAGTGATTCCCCGACAACGAATACCGATGGCAACGGATATATGGTTGTGGGAGAAAATAACGCCGCTGTTTCTGTTACTCGTGGGCTGATTCAATTTGATCTTTCCAGTATTCCTGCTGGATCAACAATTGATTCTGCAACACTGTATCTTACCCTTCGAGAAGCAGGGTCATTCCGTGCGAGCAACAATCGCACGATGAGGGCATATCGTCTTTTACAAAACTGGGTAGAAGCACAGGCGACATGGAATATCTACTCGACAGGAAATAACTGGGGGACAGCGGGTGCGGGGAATACGACCACAGACCGTGAAGCAACCGATATTGGAACGGTAGCTATGGCGACCACGGATGCGGATGAATCAGAGAAAACAATCACGCTGACAGCAAGCAAAATCCAAGAGATGATTACGGGGGGAAGTTTCACCAATAATGGATTTCTTCTGCAAATGGATACGGAAACAGACGACCAGTATCAATTTTATGATTCTACTGTTGCAACCTCAACAAAACGTCCAAAAATTGTGGTAAATTATACTTTATCAGCTACAGGAAACTTTTTTGCATTCATGTGAGCATAATATGGCACAACAAACGCTTGCTCAGCCCACCATCCAACTGTCCAATGAGTCAACAAGTGTTCCTCTCCAGGAGTTTTTGCTTACAGTCATCGGTAATAACGATAAGCGGTATGAGCAACGATTTAATGATACAAAAATTGCCGTAGACGTTGCACTTATTGCTGCTGATAAGGCGGTGGCAGCGGCACTTGCTGGACAAAAAGAGGCAGTCACCAAAGCGGAGGTTGCGGCAGAAAAGAGATTTGAGAGCGTGAACGAGTTTCGCAATACCCTCTCCGATCAGCAGCGCAATCTTATGCCACGCTCTGAAGTCGAAATCTTGATTAAAGGCCTCTTCACCCGAGCGGATAGTAATGAAAACCGCATCATCGCCATCGAAGGAAAGGGGCAAGGGAATAAAGACGGGATTGCGTATATCATTGGCCTAGTTGGTTTCTTGATTGGTGTTATTACTCTAATAGTACGGTTTTTAGGAATATAATGTGAGGATTGTATTTGGAGAACCACAACAATGACTTCTTCCACTGATCCGATTACTTGGTTTACCATCAACAATGTCGTTCCGCTCGTAGCCTCAGCCGTGATGATTGCGTCCTCGTTTTTCCTCTTGCAAACACAAGTAAAACTTCTTGCCCAAAAACAAGATATTGATTCAAAACAACAAAATGAAAAAATGGACATATTGATTGCACAACAGCAACGGATTCTTGAGAAATATGAAAGTATTGAGAGTCGGTATGGGACACTGTCGCTCAAAGTCAATACGCTTGAAACGCGTATAAATATGCGATAATGGAGAAATATGAGATACCCTGTGAATGACTATCCGAAGTGGTACATTGCCCAAGGATATGGTGCCAAAACAGCGTATGGTTATCATGACGGAGATGATCTCAATTTGAAGACGGGTGGGAATACCGATCTCGGACAAGCCCTTTTTGCGATTGCTGATGGTGAAGTAACGTCAGTCCATGACCATACCACAGGATTTGGAAAGCACGTCCACATCAACCACCGTGGGCCGTGGGGAGAAGTCTGGAGCCATTACGCACACTGCAATGAAATCTTTGTTTCGGTTGGCGATCGTGTCAAAGAAGGACAGATGATTGCCACGCTTGGGAATACGGGCAACTCCATGACTACACACTGCCATTTTGCGATCAAACTTGCACCTACCGGCATTGATGGGGTTGCAAAGACGCTTGATGATCTCAAAAAGTGGACGTCTGCGATTGCGTTTGTCGAACGGTGGATGCACGTCCCTGTTTCAGAAGTTCCTCAAGTCCTTCAAAAGTATGGAAAAGGGTCGCTTGCCGATCTGGTGGTCTACATGGACGATCTGATTCGATGGAATGAGGAAAAAGGCAATCTTCTTGAACAAGAACAGGAAGCAAAGAAACAATCGGATACGAACCTGTCTGTTGTGTGGGATACGATTCTCAAAAACACCCCCGCAGAGCGTGTCAAACGGGGAGATTTGACTGCATTGGTGTCGTACCTGACCGAAGCGACCCAGAATGAGGATAAGGTCATCTCACTCCAGAAAATGTACGACCAAGCAACGCAAGTCTACCAGGCACACCTCGTGGAAGCCCAAATCAAGATTACTGCGCTGGAAACAGCGCTTGCCGATCTCAAAGAGAAAGTCCAGAAATTACAGGATCAGGCGGTCTTACACGAGGCGGTCATTGAAAAGCCCCCGATCCAAAAACTCATTGAGTTTTTTACCACCGTATTCGACCAATGGAAACACTAAGGAGGCGTCTATGTCAAAAATGACACTGTATACAGCGAAAGCGTGGGAGATTGACGTGAAAAACCCCGCTTTTCAAGCAAAGCTCAAGAAAAACTTGACGAATGCCTTGAAGTTCCTTTCACCACCGATTGTGATGGTCTTACTTGACCTCCAAGCGGGGAAAGGATTGGAGAACGCCCCAAGTTATTTTAAGGTCTGGGCGTTGGGCGTTTTGCTCGACTTTTTCTTGAAACTCAAACAAGATACACAACTCAAACAATAGGAATTGTGTCGTGGAAGACAAACTATGACCGTTGAACATCGCCTCCGTCCAGAATCAGGGGTGAGCTGTCTTCTGGTGTTCTGCGAAACGTGTGGAACGAAACATACGAGAGGAAAGCACCTTGTTCCACCTATTCACCACGGCTATGGTAAGAGTACAGAACCACTCTCAGAAGGTGAACAAGAAGCGATGACTCGTGTCGCAAAAACTCATGACAGACAGTATCCCGATCATACGATTATCATGTACCACTACACACCATGACTCCCTACGAGATGTCCTTCATACGTCATCTCGCACAAGAACTTGTGAAACCAGACATTGCTGTTTTTCTCCAATCCGCAGTTTTTTTCGCAATGGCATTTTCCCAGAAACAACGGGAGTGGATTAAAACGCGAGATCGGACGTGCCAAGCCCCATTCAAACATTTATGTTCATGGAACAAAGGAACGATACATCAACACATTCATCATATTTTGCCCCAGCGTTATTGTGAGGCGATTGGGATTGAAAACGCTGATTTTGGAGAAAATGGTATTGCACTCTGTGATAATGCCCATGTGGGAAACCCTAAATTCCCAGATGATCCCTGTATTCATCCCGACATTCGAGAAGCGAAAACCTACTATGGAGAAAACCACGCATCCATTGAGGAGGTTTTTGTGAAGCGTAATACTCTTGTCGAACAGAAAATGGCGTACTGGAATACGATGTATGATAGGATTTTCCATGCCCTCGCAATTCGGAATACACAACGTTCAAAAGATCAATTTCCTCTAAAAAATGGAAAAAATGTTAAGAAATAAACTTTTCTGTTGTTATCTCTTTCTTTTTATGATGCATTTTAGCATGTTCAGAAACATTCATTATCATAAGATTTTCTAATCGATTATCAGTTTTATTTCCATTTATATGATGTACTACTTCTTTTTTTTGTAAATATCTACCAAGATGTTTTTCTATAACAAATCTGTGTTCATATTCATAAATTCTTCCTATCTTATTCGGATAATTTTTTGGCGCTCTGACAAGAACATAATATTCATATATTTTCCTTATATTCTTTTTATATTTAGGACTATTTTCTCCTATGAAATAAGACTGGCGACACTTTGAAGAACAAAAATTGAATTTATGTTTTCTTATTTTTCTCCATTTATAGGAAGATGGAAAAATTAAATACTCTTTTTTACAAAACATACACATCATTTTTGTTTTTTCTTTTATGAAAGACCTATACATACATTTTCTAGAACAATATTTTGATTTATCAAGATAACATTGAGATTTGTAAAATGTTTTACCACACTGTTTACAGGAAATAATTTTTCCTTTTCTTGGTTTCATAATTTAATTATACATAATAATATATCATTATGCAAGAACAGACGGGGCTACGGAGAATGGGTGGCAGATGTTCCAAAGAAAGAAAAGGTGATATACTCGTTGTGGTGCGTGCATTCGAGTCCGCCTGATCGAATGTTCAATGAACGTCCAGGGAAACCAGGATGGACGCTCTCAATCGGAGCGGTTTGGCACACAACGCATTCTAGATACGGGAATAGATTGATACCCCATGCGGAGTGAAAAGAACCAGCGCACCACACTACTCCCAGTGTTTGCGTATGATGGTCTGCATATACAAGCCTGGGATGTGGGGATCATTGTGCAATGGTATCAATACATGACCGAGCCTCTTCCCATCCGCTCGCAACTTTCGATGTGATTCCCGCATGGGTGAGCGCATCTCTCCACGCCTTCTGTGCGGCACTGAGTACCCCTGTTTTCTCTCGTTTGAGTTCTAAGAAGAGAATCGTATGGGGAAAGACAATCAGAAGATCAGGAACGCCTGGGCGCACTCCTGAGCGTTTATTCTTCATTTTGACCCCCCAGGAACGAGTGAATGTACTGGAAGGAATGGCAGAGAAACACACAACCTTTTTCTGGAGTGTTAAGAGTTCGAGATACTCAACCACTTGGCACTGGAGGGCAAACTCTGATTGAGGGATAATCATGTTCCTCTTTTTCCTTTTTCTCCCTGCCGAGGGGCTGTGCTGGTATGGTATGGGTAGAGAGGCGTTTTTGCTGTAAACTACGTTTTTCAACGGCTCGGAATTGCACCGTGCTATTTCCTCTGTTCCCCATACCGACCCAGCACATCCACCCTCAGGGGGTCATCCTTCTATCTATTGATTTGCTTCCATAAATGCTTGTGCAAATCCTCTAGGGGTAATTGACCTTCTAGCTTGTCTATCCATCTTTCCAAAGGCTTCTGGGTGAATATCCTTGCTTCTCATGTAATCGAACTTCGGTAACTGTTGCGAATAAGTCTTGTGTTTCTCAATCTGCTCTACCGTCCTGACGGTAGATATATCCGTTACAATTTTCACTGGAATTTTGAAGTAACCCCAAATAGCTGTTTTCTTTTTGTAGGCGTCCCCAAACTCCCAGGGAGAGAAAACAAATGGGGGATGTCCCATAAACCACTTGAGTCTACCATACCAGGGATTCTCCAACGCCCAAAACTTTAAGGGACTGTATTTCTGCTGGTCGCTTTCGGTATCAAACTGAAAACCTCTAATGATCTTCAAACACGCATCCACAATCTCCCATCCTGTTTCTAAATTTCTCGGAGTTTTGGCGTTAGTTCGGGCATCAGAGAACATCGTGCATGGAGGTGCTGCAAGTATCCCATAGACGTTTTTGGGTGGTATATAGGTTCGCACATCATGTTCAGGGATGGTGATAACTCGGACATCATATCCAGCCTCGGCATATGGACGACTCCACGCACCTGTACCACCACATAAGTCTAGTATTATTTTATCGTTATTTTTCATTCATCCTCTTGTGGTCTTTACTATATTGTTAGAAGTCTTGTTTGATTTCTGGAGTGTGATGCGAACGATTGCCCCTACAGAATGAGCAAATACCTCTCCTGATGGCTGTTCTCCAATCGTATCGTAGATGTATTCCATTGCGTGTACCGCTTCGTGCGCGAGTGTCCCGAGTAAATCAGTAGTCGTAGGCTGTTCATGCAAGATAATAAGCGGATGGTAGCCTCGAGTATAGTATGTTCTACCTCGAAAGTCATTTAATTGAACATTAGCGATATGCCCTCGCTTTTTTAGGACGCGCCGACAAAAAGACTCACTACCCCAACACACCACAACCTTGTACTCGTTGTTGAGTATGGCAATTTCTATCTCTCTGCCATCTGTCTTCTTCATCGTGAGCCTTTCTTCGTAAGATACTGCGTTTCTCCAGTGGGTATATGTGGAAGATCATTTGATTGTGGTGCGTTCATTGCTCCGCAGTCATGCGTAGGGAAAAACTCTGGATCAAATGACCATCCACAATGCGGACAGTCAATAAAATGCTCAAACGTTGCGGGATCTTCAATGTCCACTGTCTTTCCTTTTCCCACCATCACTGATGCGTGTTTCTTGTTTGTTTTCTTACTCATCTGTTCCTTTCAGTGGGGGGTGGGAGAGTTCATCTTTTAATGTGTAAAATCTTCCAGTAAACCCTGCTCCGTATGGCAAGATGTCTTCAACTTTGCGTAGGACTGATTGCCGTTCTTCTTCTCGAATACGATCTTCGAGAGCGGATAATTCGTCTTTGTAATGTTGTTGTAAACACCGAACTCTGCCCTTGTTGTATCCGTTTGTAAATCCCTTTTTTAGTGCTTCTTTTCGTATGGTCGCAATGAGGGAGAGAAGTTGGTTTACTCTAAATTGCACGGGAGTAGGAAAATAGTGTATCCCATGTTTCCCGTCATTAAGTCCTGTTCCGTATAGGGATTCGCAGATCTCCTCTACTTGTGTGCGAGGGTTACTTGCCATGTGTCCCCCCGTGTTCTGGCATAGTACCCTTTGCTAATCTTGGACTTTCCCAGAGCAAGAACTTAAGAAACAGGAAACGAAAGATATGTACTCCCCACCCTGCGTACCAGAGAAAACAGATGTCGCACTGTTTGTGGTGTCCTTTTTGACCATGCGGAACGTAATCAGAGTAGGCGGTGAGATACGATGTACCGAGTGGGATTTTCATTTGGTTTCTCTTTCTGTGTGTACTGTTTCGTCATGTAAAAACTTTCCGAGTGCGTTGTAGAGTTCAATCAACCCTTCAAGTTCATACTCAAACGAGAACCCAAAACCCATCGTAAGCAGATATTTCCCATTGTCCTTTTTTTCGATCTCGATCATATTATCCTTTCTGTGAGCTTGGTGAGTACATCGTCTAAGGCTTGGTTATACCAGCGATCTTCTTCTGTTTCCCAATAACCTCTCTCGTTTTTCTGGGTGGGAGTAGTATATTCTCCCTCAAAGGTATCCGTTGCTGGTTTATTTCTCATATTCCTCCGTGTGTGTATCGAGGAGGGCGAGAACTACATCGAGTGCTTCGTTATAACTTCCAAAACCCTGACTCTGCTTGCTGTTTCGTTTTATCGCACAATCGCAACACCGTAAAGCAAAAATGTGCCTGTTGGTTATATCTACTCCACAATCAGGGCAGTTGTTGTAGGTTCTCTTGTACGCCTCTTTTCGTGCGTGGGTTCTTCCATCCCCTGTCTTTTTCATTGCTTTAATTTGCTCTGCCAGCGTGTGTCTTTGGGTAGCGAGAATGGCGCGGATAAACTTCTTGATTCTTCCTGGAATGCCCCTGGCTGTAGATAGGCTTCTCTCACCTCTAACGTCTCGGTAACAGAATTTCTCGTCAAACTCTGCTTCCCATTCCGCTGGTGGTGGGGGTGTCTGATGGGGGGATAGGACATCTTTATTACAGACGCTACACCAGAAACTGGCAGTCCTGAGGCTTTTACGATGCCTGATTATCGTTCGAGGCGTACCGCAAATGGAACACACAACGGATTGTTTAGGCATAGTCCTCCTGATGGGTGTGGATGGTCATAAACACCTTCCTGGAGTGTAAGTCAAATACCAATAGTTTTTTACCTCAGAACATGGAGCTTGCCAGTATAAATAGAAACTAAAACATCCTAAAACAATAAGGGCGAGTATAAAAATAAGGTATAAAAGGTCTTTCATTCTTGCTCTCCTCGTGTCTTAATAGTTACCCATTGCATAAAATCACTGTTTGGGTCGGCTACTCTCTCTTCCATGAGTATCTGAAACATCACGGGGTCTTGGTTGTACAGGTAATCTCCATAGTTGCGTTTTACTGCGCCATAGTTTCCACGTTTCCCGTACCGATCATCAGCGAACCCATAGCGTTCGTTCAACCACTCCCGAAAGAGTTTTTTGGTGATTCTCATTGTTCTCCTCGTGTATGGGGGTGCATACTAGCCGTATGTATGGGTTCTTTCTGGGGTGGTTCTATAGTTTCCAAAGTAATATTGCTTTCGACCTCGTTTCCCCAAACATCCCACCCTGGACGTTTAGAACGAGCAAATAGTTCGAGGTATTTCCCAGGACTTGCTTTCTCAATAAGTTCATGGAAAAACACGGGCTTTTTACTGTGTTGGTTAAACGGGCGAGTAACAGCAAAAGCGGTAGGAAGTTGAATCATATTTTTTAGTCGCATTTTACCCTTTACACAAAAAAGGAGGTGTTCTGTTGAGTTTCGGAAATAATACCCCATCCCCATACTTGGGATGTCTTTCCCTTTCCTTGTTTTAACCCAAGTAATGATTGTTTTTGGGGTAAATCCCCAAGCACGAGCAACGGCGTGAGCTTCAACCATAAAGGCGTTTGTCGTCCAAAGATAAAGGTGTGCGTTTTCTTCTGATGGAATAGCAAGCGATGATATGTCTTTAATAGTCATAAGTTTGTACCGCGCTAAAGCAGATGGTGAAGAAGTCGGGTGATTGTAGCTTTTAGGACGGGCTTCTTTCGTAGATCCAAAAGGCCTACTCGCTTTATACGGCCAGGGTGGATCAGCAAGAATTGTTTTATACCTAATCATTTGATAATCTCATTAGTAATCATTCTTCGTATTTGGTTCCTGGTTTCTTTATCTCTTATCGGAAAATCGGTAGTCTCATACTTTTCTAACTGTAGTTTTGGGAGGTTAAGTATTCGTTCTCGTTCTGCTTCCTCTCCTTGGTGATATGCTTGGATGAGTAGTTTTTCCAGTTCGTCTTTCCAGATAACATAGTGTTTTTCTGTTGTTTCGTGGTTGCAAAAATATGGACTGGAACAATCTTCTAGTTGCTTGAGTGCTTCTTCGATGATGGGGGGTTTGGTGTCTGTGGTCATTGGGCGGGTATCCTTAGCTAAATTCTATCGGTTGATCTTCGTCTATACTTGCTTGGCAAAACTCCATAAGGATTGGAAATGAGTCGTCTGATTGTTTATCATGTATCATTGGGTAGTCCTTTTTCGCTTGTTCAAGTATCTCTCGTGCTTCATCAACGCTCAACTGTCCATCGCAGTCTGAATGATTAAAGAAACATTGGAGGGGTTCTTCTGTCCAGGCTTTTGTGCCTTTGTAACCCTCCATATCATAAAGGTTGAAGCCGAGATGTTTCGCCCATGCCTTGCGAAACTCACCAAACCCAATATAACTTCCAATCTTTGAGTTTGTACTTGTGTGTCCTTTGACGTGTAGATCTAATCCCATAACTCTCCTTGTATTTTTCTTCCTTCTCGTTCTCAATTATTGCTTCTCACTTTCCTGAAAATTCTTATCTTTTAAGATATACCAGGTGTTTTCTTTTAATATTTTCCCAGCAATCTTTTCTTCCCAGTGGAGGATGTTTTCTGCATACACAAGCCTGGGGTGTGAATCTTTCTTAAAAAGGGATCAACCTTGGGGAAAAGAACTGCTTGTCTGTTGTTTTTAGTCTGTCCTGTTTTCAGATAGATCCGATAGTCGCTGAGATATGTTTCACACGCCGCCTGTGTTCGATCCAACAGAGGAAGAAGCACATCAAATGCGACCCTCGGTGTTCTGTGTTCTCTCGCCCACCAGAGCAGAGCAACATCATTGACCTCCCAACGTATCGAAGATTCTCTTTTTGTATACATACACACCTCCTGTCCTTTATGTTTTTCTTTTCTTTTTCTGATATGCCTCAATATCATTCGCAAGGTCTTCTCCCGAAGTTTGTGCAAATGGGTCTTCTCCAGTAAAGAGTTTTTCAATACGAATCGGAGTCTTTTTGAGGGCATCGTGCGCTTCCGGTGGGAGTTCTTCTTTGGGGTTTGGCGTTGTTGTATAGCTTGTTTTCCCCCCTTCTTCATTGCGAGTGATCGTGATGTCGTATGTGTGTGGATCGCCCCATTTTGGATTGTTTGCAAGACTTCGGATCGCCAACATAATGGTTTTTTGCTTGAGTTCAAGAATTTGGATTCTCTTCTCTGTATAATTCCATACCGGAATCGCCCAGAAATGTTTGGGCATATCAAGCTCTCCGGTTTGGGGATTAACTTCGAGTTCACTCATAGATACCGTTTTTCCCATTGGCACACGAAAAGGTTTGCGTCCTTCGCCTACTGTTTTCCAGTATTCCATGCCCATGATGGCTGTTCCATCCTCAAATGAGCCAAGAATGCGAAACGTATTATCTCCTTCTTCTAACCGCATATAGTTTGAGGTTGAGGGAACGGTATACTCTTTTGGTAAAAAACTCATATATTCCTTTCTTAATAATAGCGACTATCTCTTCCATCATCACTGCCCATTGCCTGATGATGGTCTAGGGCGCACTGCTCGCAGAGTGGGTGCCATGCTCCACAATGTGTATCTTCTACACCACAGTGTGCGCAAAATCCCGCGAGAGGGTGGGAGATGGGAAACGTAAAATCTTCGGCTGTTGCGCCGGAGAGTTGGTCATTATAGATATTTGGCAACATAGTCTTGGACTCCTTCCTTTTTGTCGTACCACTCTTTTTCTGCATCAGCGAGAAACAACTCTGCAATATCAAAGTAAGGTGCCTCACGTTCATAGAGGGTGTTTTCGAATTGATCTTTGAGCGTGATGGTAATCCTCGGATAGACGCTGGGTTTCTGTTTCATTGGTTCCTTTCTTTGCTCAGTATCTCATTATTCTTAACTGCTGTCAATAGTACGAATAAATTGATTAAACAATACTTCCCATTTTTTCTCGCCGTTCATACCGTTTGATAATGATATATATCGTTTGTGTGGTAATCCCATATTTTCGAACAAGAGAGATCATGGGACGACCCATCTTTTTCAGTGTTTTGTAGTCATGATAGAGCGCGCGATTCCGCGCGATGTGTTCTTTGCTCATACTAAAATGCCTTTCTGGATTGCTATCTGTCGTAACCGGAGCATTGCAGAGATATGATCGTGAACGGTAAACGATGGGTGTTCTGCTGGAACAAGACGATCATGGTCTTTGGTGTGCATCCATGCTTTGGCTGACATAATCGGAAGGTCTTTCGGTTCGCGGGATAGGGAGATCGGTTTCAGTGCAAAGAAATAGATCGGGAGAATCAATTGTCCATGCCCTCCTAAGTGTCGTGCAATGCCCTTTTTTAAAAACATTTGTGTAGTCGTTTCATAGATGCTCTGTTGATCGCGCCTCCGATAGAGAATACGTCTGACTTTTTGTGCTTTGAGCGCGTCAAGAATTTGTGTAGAGATTGCATACCCGTTACAAAAACGTATGACTTTTCCTTCATCCATATCCGCAAGATAGACGGGCTTCTCATCCAGATGATAAACTTTCCCCTGCGCCCGTTTGCACACTTTTCCATTAAAGGCGGTATAGAAGATAGAGAGGACGGCTTCGGTCATGATGTTTTCCTCTGCGTTCTTTTCCCCTGTTTGTCTACCAACGTCTTGATTTTGTGGAACCGGTGATCGGCGTCATATTCGTCCCAGGGGTCTTGTCTGACTTCAGTGAGCTTCAAAAACCATTGGAAGAGACGATTGAGAATGTTCATATTACGCGTTTCTTTTTTCCACAATTTGGGCAGATGACTTCTTGTGTAATATATCCATTTCCCATAAAAGATTGATACTCGTTACTTATCCATCGAAGAATAACCCATTGATGTTTACAGACTTTTTTTCGTTCTTTTTTCATAGACACCTCCGATAGGTACTCCAGTGTTTGCCGTAGCCGTTGGCAATCGCCCACATCGCGGTGCGGGTACTCTCCAGCGGATCGGTCCTGAGATCAACCGGAGAGAGCCCCATCTTTTTTCGAAACATTGTCCATGTTCCTGCCCAAAACTGAAAGAGTCCAACCGCTTTTCCGTGATCCCCAACTGCCTCGGGGTTAAATCCTGATTCGTTCTTAGCGATGCACAGTGCCAGATTTTCGGGAACGCCGTAGAGATAGGAGAATTGGACAATCAACGCGCGTGGAGTCTTGTGTGGGGCTTCCTGGGCGTGTACAACAGGAACAATCATTGTTCCCATCGGATTTAAGAGAGGTGCAGAATAATACCGATAGAGGAAAAAAATAATCGTAAGTCCCACGATCCAGAGTGCGAGGGGAACAAGGACAGAGGGGTCAGGTTTGGGAATGCGGATCACATGCAGACTTCGTTTTCTGCGGGGGTGCAGAGCAACATGATTTTCCGGAACGAGCTTGCCGTTTTTGGTGAGAAGATATTTCATATTGCTGATTCTACATCTACTGTCATTGGTTGTCAATAGGGAAACAAAAAAGCAGTTCGTCTGTCCCAATCTTCTCTCCGGGAATAACCAACTGCCCTTTGTGCGCGACTGCCTGCCAGCGTTCCGCACACCCTTATTCTACCACAACTGTTGACTTTTTGTGGAAAGAAGTTTATGCTTTTGATTGGTAGAAGGTTTGAGGTTCGTTTTTTTGTACGATCTAGATACCACATGACCCGTTGAGTCCTTCTACCAAGAACCGCTTGACGGGTCTTTTGGTAGAAAGGATGTGCTATGGACGATCTATCCAAAGCAGCGTCTTTAGCGTTTTGGCTTATCACGGAGAAACATAAGCCAAAGAATGTCGCGTGCATTATTGCGATCAATAAGTACAAACTTCCTCCGTTTTCAAGTCGAGAACCACTACGGAAAAAACTCAAAGAACTCATGACGCCGGAGTCGCTCTTTCAAGGAGGTCTATGAAAACGCGCATTGTTCATACGAAGATATGGCACGATGAATGGTTTTGCCGACTTTCGCTTTCAAGTCAACATGTGTTTCTCTATCTTTTAACGTGTCCATATAACAACATCTGTGGAAAATTTGAGTGTTCAGATCGGGTTATGCTTTTTGAAATAGGGTTGACTCAAAAACAGCTCGATCAAGCAAAAACCGATCTCCATGAACGGGTGGTGTTTTACAATGGGTGGATACGCCTCCTTCACACGGAACGGTATAACAACTATGTAACCAATCCAAAGATGGAAATTGCTCTTCAACGAGAGATTTCTTTTATTCCAGAGGAAATAAATAGAGTATTGGATGAGTATGATACTAGTATCCATACTAGTATATATACTCCTAATAATCATAAATCAATAATAATAAAGGATAAGAGTGTGAGAGAAGGGAATGTATCGCCGAAAGAAATGGAACAGATCGCAATCCAATATCGCGTTCCTTTCTCGTTTGTTCAAAGCAAGTACGATGATATGCAAAACTGGCTCAAAGCAAAGGGGAAAACGTATAGAGACTATGCTGCGGCGTTACGGAATTGGGTTAAACGAGATGCGGGAACACATAAAATCGTTTCATCATCTGTTCCCATGCCATCAGCTCATCTTACGAAAGAAGAGCAAGATGCGTTACAACGGAAGGTTGAGGTCTTGCGGGAAAAGATGACCTTGCAGTAAGTCAAGCGGGGTTTTTCGTGGTGTGGTATAGTAGGGCATGGTTTCTTTCCTCGCAGAAGTCAAAAAGGTAGATATGAAGAAATCGCTCTCCCTTGACCGTGTGTTTTCTTTGACGCTTTCGACTGATGATCCCATCCTTTTGACGATTGGGGAGTTTCCTGCGGACACCCTTGTGCGAGTGACGATTGAAAAAGAACATGTATGAAACCAAAAGTATGAATGGGTATACAAGACCATATGACACACGAATTTCATGCACTGTCACCATCAGAAAAGAAAGTTGCTGCAAAAGTCTTGAATCATCAAGGATATTCAACACGTCGCCTTGAATCATTGCTCGGCATTGATGACACGACAGCATGGCGTGCGCTTAAAGAAGCAACGCCAGAAGCATTAAAGCAGTTTGAGGTAGATTTTACCGAAGCGATTGCAGAAATGAAGCGCAAAGGCATTGGACTGGTGCAAAAACGGCTCTTAGAGCTGATTCCAAAGGAACGCCGTATTGACCAAGTGGTGAAAGCGGGAGAGTTCTTTGAAGGGAAAAGTGGAACGGGTGTCGCCGTGCAAGTCAATAACAATTTACGATCTATTGAGTTTGTCATGGATGAGGGGGAAACATCCCATGCCTGATCGTGTAGAATGCCCAGTCTGTTTTCTGTGTGAACAAAGACGGACGTGGAGCGGGAGTATAGAGCACTTTATGTGGGGAGCGGAACCTCGTGGAAAGAGTGGGCGCATGTACCATATATCCTGTTTTGATCGTATGGCAAAAATACTTACAGAAGCGCGGACAAGAAAAATTCGATTTGTGGGAGAAGAGGAAAAAATATAAGGATATGCAGATTAAACTTCATCCAGGACAATACGAGGTCGCTACCGATCTGCATCGCTTTCGTGTGTTATGTGCAGGAAGACGGTGGGGAAAATCGGTATTAAGTCGTATGATTGTATTGAAGTGGGCGCTGGAAAATCCTGGACTGTATTGGATCGTGTCGCCCAATTATAAACAGAGTAAAATGATTCATTGGAGAGATTTACAACGGGAGGTGCCACGTGAACTTATTACAAAGAAAAATGAAGTGGAGCTTAGTTTTACACTTGCTAACGGTTCGATCATTGAGCTTAAAGGCGCTGAAAATCCGGATAACCTACGTGGCGTTAAACTGCGTGGGCTGGTTATTGACGAAATTGCCTCGATTCGTTCTTGGGAGTGGCTTTGGTCAGAAGTTCTGCGTCCTACCCTTACTGACTATATATCACCGGCTGTATTTATTTCTACCCCCAAAGGATATAACCATTTCCATGATCTCTATCAAAAAGGACAATCAGCGGGGGAGTATAAAAGCTGGAGGTTCACGTCCTACGATAATCCCTATATCAAAAAAGAGGAAATAGACCAGGCAAAAAATGATTTATCAGAAGATACGTTTGCGCAAGAATATATGGCTGATTTTAGAAAGTCAGTAGGACTTGCACATAAGAATTGGGATCGAGCAATCCATGTGATCGAACCGTTTGATGTTCCACGAACATGGCAACGGGCGAGAGGATTTGATTATGGAAGTAACGATCCCACCGCCTCAGTCCGTATCGCTGTGGATACCCATGATACTTGGTTTGTCGAACGGTGTTATAAGAATCGTGCGGCCTTTATCAAAGATCATGCAACCGCGATTCTTTCTCAGGATTATGGATATGATTTTATTCCGATCTATGGAGACCCGTCTGGGGATCAGTGGGAGAAAGAGTTTTCAACGCATGGATTGCATATTACCTCGGCAAATAAAGTCGTGGGGCAAGGATTTCGTGGATGGGTGGAGTATGGTGTCGAAAAGATCAATCAGCGATTAAAACCTGTCCCAGGACATACGGTGTTTCTTCCTGATGGACGCGTGATTGAAAACGCCCCGACATTGTTAGTCCTCAATACACCAGAAAATGCCCTCTTTATTGAAGAGATTGAACATTTGCGGTGGAAAGAAACATCAACGGGTTCGACGCTTCCTCTCCTTGATGAAGGTGTTGACCCTCATGGGCATAGCGATCTTATGGCGTGTTTACGGTATTTTACGGTCAGTTACCAAACATTGGAAGATGACTCATCATTACCTGATGATACAATTTATTTTTAGGAGCGTATGATTGAAGTCCACACCGTCATTGAGCGCTGGTATGTCCAAGCGATGTATAACAACTTGAATAGTCCAGCATATGTGGATATGGTGGGTGATATGGCGCATTTGCAGACCGGCGTGTTTACGTGTACATTTAAAATTAACGACGGAACAATTTGTGATTATGTGGTTGTGGAGCAAGACGTGTATGCTGACCCTACAACACCAAAAGCTCATCAAGTTTCTCGATGATGCTATTCGCGATCAAAAGTTTGGAACGCTCTCTCTAACGGTTCTGGTCAAGCAGGGCATTCCGTTGACGGAATCGGCTCGGCTTGTGAAAATGAAGCGGAGAAAATATAAAGTTCCTGGCACATCGCTTGACAGACTGCCACGGGAGTCGTAAACTCTGTGTGATCGGAAACGAGCGTTCGTACTCGAACCCGCACCTCTATGGTGGCGGGTTTTTTTATGAGGATTTTTATGACAGATCAAGCAAAAACACTTCTTTCCCGCTATGATGCTGCGGACACGTATCTTGAATCGAAACGTACAAAATGGACGGATTACGAGAAACTCTTTACCAATGAACTCCAGGATAGTGTGTCTGTTCTTACCAAAAGCGATATTTTTGACCCCGTGTTATCAACGATGCAGATTGAGCGTTCCTGTCGTGTGATGGCACAATTGATGGTGGGGAAATATAAGAACATGAGTAAAGATGATGAGGCATCTACAAAACTCATGAACCTCACGGTTGATCGGTATGTGATCCCGAACGCAATCTCTCAATTTGATTTTCTTACAAAATGCAGAATGATAGACCTCTACTCCAATATCTATGGGAATATGTTTGCGTTTGTTGACTGGGTGGTCAAAGACAAAGGATATGTTGGTCCGGATATGTGGCTCATCAACATTCGCGATGTGTTCCCTCAAGTTGGCGCTGTTTCTCTGGAAGATTCTGATTATGTCATTATCCGCTCATGGAAGTCGTTGGAGTGGTTCCGTTCCATTCAAGATGTTGAGGGATACAAAGACGTGGAAAAAGTGATTGCAACATTCTCTGATCGTGCGGGAGAAAAAGAAACACGGAGTTTTAAGGATAAAGGAGCACGAGAGTACCATGAGTATCAAGATGCTATCTCCGCAAAGAAGTCAGGGTTTTTCAAAGTCCTTTCCATGTACGAGCGCGATCGGTGGGTAGACTATGTTCCAGGGGCTGATGTGGTCATACGCGATATGGACAATCCCAACGATGATGGAGAACTTCCAGTGGTATGTAAGTATTCCCTCCCGCTTCTCGATGATTTTATGGGGATGGGAGATAGTGAGCGTGGAAAGAGTCAGCAAATGGCACTGAATGGATTGTGGAATCTCTACGCTGGTGCAATTAAAATGTCTATTTTCCCACCCGTCATGCTTGATAAGAATGGGATCGCGGCGATGAGTTCCATTAAATGGGGACCGGCAGAAAAATGGCTTGGAAAGAATGCAAATTTTGCCAATGTCCTTAATCTTACTCCACAAGGCGTGAATACCTTTAACAATACGCATCAAGCGATTTTAGGATCATTGCAAACCCAGTTTGGAACATCATTTACGAATATGTCTTCTAGTGATAACACGCAGATGGGGAAAACTCCTCAGGCGCTTAAAATGCAGATTGCCCGTGAGGGGGCGAGAGATTCCGCAGATCGTTTCTATATGGAGTCGTTTTTGTCTAAAGTCATGAAGCGATTTGCTCATCTTATTACGAAAAAACAACCAAAAGCGCTCCAAATTCGTTTGTTTAAGGAAGAGATTGATGAATTGATGGCAGAATACCCAGAGTTTCAACAGCAATACGATGAAAAAACAGGGAAGATTAAAATTTCAAAGAGTCAGTTTACGAACTGTTTGTTTGATTATGAAATTGTGTCGGGATCAACATTTGTTGCAGACAAACAAGAGCAACAAGCGAATCTTTCTGCAATGCTTGCACTTCTTACCCAGGGGATAGCGCTTAATCAGCAAGGACAGGCAACGTCTCCATTGATTGAACGGATGAAACAAGAGGGGCGTGAAGTGAATGTGTCCGAACTTGTAACGAGTATTCTCTCGAATTCTGGCGTACAGGGATGGGATAAGATTCTTCCCGATGCAACCCATGGAGATAAACGGGGGTATCAACTGGAGCAAACATTACAACAGCACGCGCAACAGTTTCAGCAGGTGATGCAACAAATGACACAACAACAGGGGATGAACCAAATACCAGCGCAACCGGATCAGATTCAGCAGATGGGGCAAGCACCACAACAGACAGGAGGGCCACTTGGGTAAACCTGTTCCAACCGCTATTCACACAGATTATTTTAAAGATTTTCGAGCATCTTTTGTGGCAAAGGAACCCACGACCACGGATGAAGCGATCAAAGAGGAACAGTGGATTGGTGATCTTTCCAAGACACAGGGGTGGCCATATTTGAAGAACTATATTGTTGGATTGACAAGTTTCGTTGATTCCTTGGTGCGGAGTGCGATGGAAGCGGGAGCAACTCGAGAAGAGATTGGAGAACGGGCGATCACTGCGGAGATTGTAAAGAAGTATCTCATACAAGTCATAGAAAAGGTTGAGAATGCCAAAGATGCCAGTGAACACCAGTCCGTTTGAGTCTGATGAGGAGGAGTCAGTCCAACCGGAAACACAGACCTTTAACACAGAAGATATGCGGACGTTTTCTCCAGGACGACACACTTGGAGGCAACAAGGACCGTATTTAGTTTGTCGAGCGTGTGAGTTGCATCATGCGATATATATCGGCATGGATAAAATCATGATCGGAGAAG
>Ga0208957_1000430_pt1 | contig 35022 bp, 50 predicted proteins | sample RifOxyA1_FD_184029 | JGI IMG/M metagenome (GOLD analysis project Ga0208957, IMG submission 184029) | Groundwater microbial communities from Rifle, Colorado - Rifle Oxygen_injection A1 (SPAdes) | ecosystem: Environmental > Aquatic > Deep subsurface > Groundwater | place: Rifle, Colorado, United... | reverse complement strand
GATAGTCAAAGGAATAATTGCCTTGGGGGACGCCCAACTTATTAAACGAGGTGAGTTTCATCATCTATACACAGTTCGTTCTTTGATGCTGATTCCTGACGAGATTGGCAGACTGTATCAGACAGCCGTTTCAATCAAGCTACTTAATCAGCCACAGCTTAATCCTGACGAGCTTTGGCAACTCTGGGAAGAGACACGGGCAAGATACAGGCAGTATATAGTTGATAACAGTCTAAGGGTTCCTAATGGAGAGCTCTTAATTAATATTACCGAACGTCATGATAAAGAAACTATCAAGAAAGTGCTTATTGAATTAGGAGCGGGACAATGGTTGGGAGATGATACTAAATGAGACTACCAAGAATGATAAAAAATCTGGTTCTTGTTAAGGTGCCCAAAACTTCTCAAATCAGGGGTATTGCTATGCCAACTGAATATACTGAGCTAAACATCGCCTCAGCTGGGGTTGTTGCTGGAGTTGGCCCTGATTGTGAATATGTGCAAAAGGAAGACTTTGTGTTCTATAAAAACACGGTTGGTCACAAGATCGAGGACGACAGTTTGCCTAAAGACACTCACTTTATTGTGGTGTCTGAAAACGATTTAATAGGTTATTACAAGAAAGAAGACGCTAAGCTAGTCAACTAGAATGATAACAATTATAACCAGTACATATAACCGGAGCTACTTAATAAGTAAGGCAATAGAATCTGTTTTGCAACAAACATATAAAGACTTTGAGTATCTAATAATAGATGATGGCTCGACTGACAAGACTCGAAAAGTAGTAAAAAAGTATTTGGTAGACCCACGCATTCATTATGTAAACGAGGGGAAACAAGAATATTATACTCATGTTAGAAATATTGGTGTAAAAAGAGCAACAGGACGGCTTATTTGCTTTCTGGATGACGATAATTGGTGGGAGCCGACCTTCTTAGAAGACCACGAGCGTGTACACCGGCAAAAAGACGTTGCTGTTACCTATTCTGGCCGAATAGTTCACTTTGTAGATAAAGGAGTAAGTGAGAAGGTTCCTCTAGTTAAATATATGGGCACAACCGATGCTCTAAACGGGGTGTTAGACGTTGGTGATTTGATGTTTAAGACCGCTCTTGTAAAAGAGGTGGGAATGTTTAGCAAAGAAAAAGACATGATTGGGTATTGTTCGGATTTGCGCTTGGTTGATGCTGTTTTAGAAGCTCACCCGGAAATGAAAATGGTACTGATCCCAAAATTCCTACACAACTACAGGGCTCATAGTGGAAGTATGACACAGCGCAAACTAGCTGATAGGGCCAAGGGAATATTCCGGGAAGAGGAACAGTGGAAATTATGATTTGACAGCTTTAGTTATGTTGTGATATATTTAAGATGAGTGTGATCTACGAGCTTTAGCATCGTAGCCGCCGCTCAGATTTTAGGGTTTGTTTTTGTGCCCTGAAATTTGGGCGGTTTTTTTGTGCCTTAAAAGTTAATTGTTTTTAAATGAAAACAAAAGAAGAGGTTGCAAAACCAGTAGAGATAGCTCAGCTCACAGACAAAGAGCGGGCATTGTTAATTCTGAAAGGCCAGATCGCCACATGGCGACACTTAGAGAAGGTGTTTTTGATTGACCAAGCTAAGATTGCCAAAAAAGTCGGAGCAATCCGCTTTGTGTCAGGTTTGATAGAAAAGATGTGATAAGCGCTCTTTAACAGGTCATTTGCGAATGAAACCTCGTATTACGAGGTACGGAATTATAAAAATGACAACAGCTACAGTACCATAAATCGCCGCACCCAAAAGAGCACTAAACGTCATTATGATTGATTGGAGCATTATTCCAAATACAAAGGCAAAGAAATTACCAGAACGAACAGAATCAAAAATTAATTTCAGCCAATCAATAAAAGCTAAGAACATTGAGAGATAGAAGGCGATTGCATACACAGTAGAGAAAAAAGTTGAGTGTTTACTCCAAAAAGAATCAAAAATTTCTTTTAAGTAGAACTTTTTAGTGAGTACATTTTCTTGCTCCATTTTATTGTTGGAAACTGCTAAAGATTTGTACACAAGTGCGGTTGATACAACTTATACAAGAATGGGTATAGGGTCTTAGTAGAGCTTCATAATGTGCTCTTGAGCCTAGCCAACCATTTAGAGCTTGCTTTTCGTTACTAGAGCTATAAGTAACATTTTCACTCAGAATATAGGGATAAGAATAGTATTTTTCCTTAAAGCCTTTATGATAATCTAATCCGTTGATTTGATCGTCTGCTCGGTCTTTTGCAACAGTGCAAAGTGCTTCTGACTCTATGTATTCTGATAAGTCTTCAGAGCTACGCCATCTTTGAACGAGGTTCCACAGAATTTCTTCATCGAGATCTGTTTTTGTTTCTACAAGAGGAACAGGTCTTGGCGAAGAAAGAGAAAGTTTTATTTTTGGAATCATAACAATAAGAGAAATGTTGAATAAAACTAGAAAAACAACAAACAGAATTATTAGTTTTTTCATTGCTATTTAGACTATGGGTCTATTATAGCACTTTATAAATTTATTTACAAATAAAATGGGTGTAATACAGGATATTGGTTATAAACTACAGCTTCCGGGGTTAGGGTTCTCTCAACCCTATGGTACGCCATACTCTCAGTCAAGAACGCCAAGCGCAGTACTTGGAGCTCAGACTCAAAAGAATGCAGATCCATTAGGGTTTAACTATAACCCAACAGCCACACAAGACAAGACCAGACAGACATTAAATAATCAAGGATTGTTGTATCAAGTTAGAGAAGGAAATCCAACTTTTAATATTACTGGTAGTCAAAGTACTAATGATGCCGGCGGTGGAGGCGGTGGAGGCGCCCCAATCAACGACCCAAACGCTCCACAGCAAGGATGGGGTCGGCCATTCGACAACATGGACGCATACAACCGCTTTAGGGATGAACAATCATCGGCAATCGGTGGAGCATGGGATAGTTATCTTGGCTCACTAGACCAACAGATGGGTGCTCTGTCCGGACAGCGTTCTACTCTTGAGGGTATTGTTAAAAACCAGTATCAATCAGGGTACAACGATATTAGCGGGCAAAGAAATCTTGGTTTACAAGACATAGGTCGTGCTAGAGAGAGTGTAGTTACGGAGCAGAAGAAAACACTCAACGACTTGGCTTCTGATCTGCGTAGCAGTTTTCTAGCTGGAAATATCTATTTGGGATCACGTGGTGCCGGAGACAGCTCTGCTGCTGATCAGTATTCCTACGCTCTTCAAAAAATGGGGAATAAGAACAGGGGCGATGTTCTTTCACAAAGTCGTGAACTGAACGCTGATATTGACGCTCGTGAGTCACGCTTGAACGAGATAACGACCCAAGAGGTAAATAAGCTTGGAACCGAAAGAGACAGCGGTATCTTGCAAGTAGCTCTATGGTTTGAAAACGCTCAAAACTCAATCAGAGATGCTCAGGCACAGGGGAAACTACATAAAGGATTAGATCTAGCCTCACTTTCAAAAGACTTGTTGAATCAAGCGACAAGCCGTCTACAGCAAATTGAGGACAGATTTATGAACCAGAAAGATACTTTGTTCTCATGGGCAACCAGTCAGGCAACTAATATTAACCAGCTTAAAAGCAATCTAGCCCAAATTTCGAACATTCAAGTTCCTAGTTACTCACAGTTTGGAAATTTAGGAGTGACTACGCCGACAGTTGACGCACAAGGAAACATTATGGCAACTGGTTATGGCTACAACTCGGAGGACGAAAAACGGCGACAAGGATTGATATAAGTTGGTTTAATAAATGGCTCTTAATCTAGGAAACCTAGTAAGGTTGGTGAGATCTAAATTGGAGGATGACGAGGGAATATTCCAGAAGGGTAAGTTTGTGCCTCAACAGGCCGTTAAAACGGCTTATAAAGCATATACCAAAGCAACTCCCTATATACCTTTTAGCCCTAATTTGGCACCAAAGCCTATTAGGCCAATACAGCAAACTAGAGAAGCACTACAATCGTTTGGCCAAAAGTTCCCTCGAGCGACAGAACAAATACTCAAACTTGAAAAACCTATACAAAAGGTTAGTTCTTTTCTTCAACGGCCCTATAAGCCTGTTGAATTGCCCAGATCCACAAAAGGAGCGATTGTGCCAAGAGCTGGATACAACTATCTTGTCAGACCACTGGCCGAGGGAATAATTAACGCTCCTAGTAATTATATTGGTGGCGTAACCAAAACAGGTTTGAGTTTGGGTCAAAAATACCGTGGTGAGAAGGTTCCTTGGCGTAAAGTTGCGGGCAATGCCGCTCAAGTTGCATCAGCAATCATGGACGTATCTGTACTCCCTTTTGCAGGAGGAGTAGCCAAAAACGTAGCTAAAGAAGCGGGTAAGAATACTCTTAAGATAGCTATCAAAGAAGGAGCAAAAAGCGGCGCTAAATTTGGAGGTGCTTATGGTCTGTTCGGTGGATTAAAAGACAATCGGGACATAAAGGATTTATTCACCTATACTACTAGAGTTGCCGGTTCCACCGCCATAGGAGCTGGAGGAGGAGCCGTTCTAGGCGGAGCAGTTGGAGGGCTTAGCCATAAAGCAGGGGAGATATGGAATGCAATAAGAGGAGTTGTTAAAAAAACTCACCCCAATGCTAACGAAGCAGAAGTTGTTGATATTTCAAAGAGATTTTTCAGAGACGAATTAGGCCGGTTCTCTGGCTTGAAGCCCCTGAAAAAAACAGAATATGTACCTATAAAAAAGGATGGAAAGGTGGTTGATTATCTCACTATGAAACGGACGTACAGAACAGGCAAAGAGCCTGATTGGTATCCAATAATTCGCAAAGAGCTAGGAATGCCAGAAAAAGGATTTACGGCAGAAGATATCCCTTTAGGATTAAGCACAAAACCCTTAACAAAAACTGAACATGAGGCTATTTTAATCCAAAAAGGCCAACAAAAGATTAAAATTAAGCCGAAAGACCAACAATTAGTAAAAGTGTCTAAATCTAAAACTGTCCTAAAAAATTTAGGCTGGCCCCAGCGTGAAATCAACAGGCTAAACGTCGATCAACAGCAAAATATTGTAAATAAGCAGATAACTTATAATGAATTCAAGAAAGACCCCTTTATTACTGGGCTTGAAATGGATGCAAATAGACAGCCAATCAAGATTAAACCTAACGAAGAGTTAGTTGCACCAACGATTAATACCGAAAGAGGTGGTGTTGGAGATGAGGCGTCTGTGAGAGCAGTAGCCGATAAAGCTGGCTTCGATGAATCATTCGCTAAATGGATTGGTAAACGTGAAGCGGCCTCAACAACTGGTATAGGAATAGGAGCAAAGCACAAGAATATTCCAGAAGGTGTTACTGGTGAGCAGGTTATCAGGTACATTGAAAACCCGAAAGGTGAAGCAAGTCCACAAGTTAAACAATACGCCAAAAGTATTAGACAGCAATATAATGCTCTATATAAGAATGCTAAGGCTGCTGGTATTGACATGAAATATGTCAACGACTACTTAACTCATATTTGGGACAAGCCAGTCACGGAAGTACAACAAATGTACAAGTCAATGGGGCAGAAGTTTGGATTTGCTAACGATCGTGTACTACCCACTTATGAAGAAGGTCTTAGGATGGGATTAAAGCCCAAATACACTAATCCGGCTCAGATTATTGCCGATTACACAAGACGATTAGAGCAAGTTAAAGCGAATGTTGGTTTTGCTAAGGAGCTGGAAAAACAAGGTTATATAGTTCCCAAACGGTTTCCCGGGTTTGAACCCATCACCGCCCCCGGATTTATGGGTAAAACAGTTAAATTAGGTGATGGTACGATTAGGGAAGGAGTGTATTACGCTCCACCAAAGATTGCTAGACAGATTAACAGAGTTTTTTCTGAGTCAGATAGTCCACAAATACTTCAAACGACAGCTAAGTTATCGGGTGGGCTACAGGATATTACCCTCTCTGGTGGTATTCCTAAAACTCCGCTAAATGCTTGGACGTTTGCACAGACACTCAAAGAAGTAACATCGGGCAGGGTAAGAGGCCCACTAAAAGCTCTTTGGACTTCTCTTTCAGAGGGGGGGACCAATAAATATATTGCTGACAATGCACAGTTTATTAAAGAACAACAGCTCAACAATATATCAGTACGCTCAACTCTTGATATTGATTCGTTAGCGAATAAGGGAACCATTGAGAGGCTTTTTGGTAAAAACGTATCGGAGGCTTGGAACAAAACTGTAAATGAACCAACCTTTAAGCGCTTTATGCCAGTTTTGCAGACAGAGTTTTATAAAGATGTCAGAGCTCAAGCACTTAAGAAAGGTGTCGGTGAAGGTGAAGCGATTAGAATTGCGAGTCAAGCAACTAAACAGTTTTATGGTTTAACTAGTACAGCCAGTCTCGCTAAGCGTAGTAATGCAGGTCGGGATGTCCTTTCAACTCTGGCTTTTGCTCCTCGTTATCGTGAGTCTATGGTAAATTTTTGGCTTAATAATATTAAAGCTCTTAAAAACCCATTAGCACTAGAGAATCGGGCTAATGTTAAATTTATGGCTGGCGCAACACTTATGGCAATTGCTTACGACCAACTAAACCGGAAGTTCAATAATGAACGTTCAATGTTAGATAACCCCAAAGGTACCGAGGATAAACTGTTAATTCCTGTAGGAAATGGTGATGTTATTGGTATTCCTTACCTTTCATCCATTGCCACTATGCCAAGAGCTATGTTTAGAGAAGGAAAAATGCTCTTACAAGGAGATGTGTCCGGGGCAGCTAAAGATGCACTTCAAAGTTATACCTCTATGTTAATTAAGCCTGCGGCTGATGTTCTTGCAAATGAGAACTATTTCGGAGAACCGATTGTTGAGGACAACATGACTTCTGGACAAAAGTTTATAGCTCAAGGTCAATATTTATTTAAGCAATATTTTCTTGGGCACCCTTATTTGAAAGAGGTTATTGACAAGAAGAACCAAGAAAGCCCAGCCTACCAAAGGCTTTCCCGAGCAATGGAATTACCCTTTAGGTTCTATACTCAAAAATCTCTTGAGGGCAAATACTATTATGGAGCTCGTGATGAGGCGTTGAAAGGGCTTTCATCTCAAGAACAACAAGCTTTTGCTTCAATCCCGAAGTATGACAGTTATGACCCAAACGTAATCATATTTAAGTATCAAACATATTTGACTTATCCGAAAGTATTTGAAGCCAAACAACAAACTGAGCTTGAGATGGCAGAGAAAACAGGTAAAGCAATAGACCCGTTGTATCTTGTAGACTACGAAACAGCAAAAAAATATATGCGTTATGAAACTTTACCACCCGGTTCAGAAGATAGAAAAGCTATGACCAAGGCCTACCCGGAGTTAGTTGCGCTTTTTGATCTTAGAGGTAGATATTTTGATGAAAACCCGATGTCGGGAATGCCTAAGAGCGATCGTCCGTTACCCTCAAAATATGTACAGGATCAAATGGATGCTAAGAACTGGAGCGATCCAGAAGTCAGAGCCTACCTTGATGCAAACCGACTATATCAAAACGAACAGAGAGAAAAGTTGGGTCTTCCACCACTTGAAGGTTATAGTTGGGGATCTAAGAAATCAAAAAAAGTAGCCGTTAAAAAGACAACAAGTAAAACGGTTAAAATATCGGAATCCAAAAAAGCCAAGTTGCCTAAAGTAAAAATAGCTGCGCCCCCTAAAATACTAGCGGAGCGCCCGCAACGCAAAAAATATAATTTTGCGTCAATTACACAAGACTTACCAAAGAAAGTTAGATTGACAAAAGCCAAAAGACTAGGTATAGTTAGACCTAGTACGATACGGATTGGATAGGGTGTATCTGTACGAGTGACAGATTGGCCCTTGTTAGTTCGTTACAGCTGTAATGGACTGGCAAGGGCTTTTTTTGTGGAAAAATTAGCAATTTATAACTTATATGACAGAACAAGAAATTATTAATCAGGTTTACGCATTACTCGAGGGTGATACCGAAAATTGGGATACAACGAGTGATGAATATCTAGCTGCTCGGGTATATTGTAATGCTGCAATTAACAGATGGGAACGCTTGGAGGGTATAAGATGGCGAGAATTGTTTGCAACTCTTACCGATTCGGCAGTTGGGCTCGGTGGGGACAAAAGCTTGGTAGCAGGAACTTATAGTTATAATTGCCCGTCCGACTTTAAATTTGTTCTAGGTTATGTCAGAACTATTGATTCAAGTGGAAATTCTACCTATTACACGGTTATACCTCCTGAAAGAATCAGTAAGTTAGATGACACCAGTACAAATTGGTGTTATTTCACCGGAAACCCAAAAGATGGATATGACCTACATTTCAATCCAGACCTAACATTAACGACCGGCCACACTATCGCCTACGAGTATTACAAAACGGCAACTACTTTTACGGCAACCAGCTCAGTAAACGAAATGGCTGATTCTTACTTCATTATTTACTTTGTGCTTTCCCGCTTCTACGAAAACGATGGAGAAGATGCTAAGGCAAGCAAAGCATTTCAAGAAGCTGAGGCCCGATTAGATCAGATGAAGACCGAAAACATGATTATGGCAGTTGATCTTGAGGACAAGATCGAAGACATTAGCACCGACCAAGGCGTTGGTGGATTTGGAGTATAACATGGCCAGAATTGATATAGGAAGAATGTCAGGCGGCGGGAACAGAAAAGTTACTTTAAACCTGAATAAATTTGATGGCGGGGTTAATAAGCTGTTGGAAGAAGCTAGAATTCGCATTAATGAAGCAAAAGAGGCAACTAACCTAATCCAAGTTCAGGATGGTTTATGGAAACCTCGATGGGGAACTGCATATTATGGAACTACACTTGGGGCAACACCGGATGGGGCAACTGAGTATGTTGTTGATACAGACACCCGAGAACTAATTGCAATTGCTGATGGATCATTAAATTATTCGACAGATAATGGGGTAACTTGGAATACTCAGGCTGGGGCGACGTTTACCGCTGGTACTCAATGCTATTTTCTGCAAATCAATCAATATTTGTATATTGCTAATGGAACTGATGTACTAGCTCGATACACGTCAGACGGCTCTACACGAAGCCTTACGACATATTCATCTTTAGATGCACCTGCTTGGGCGGGGACTCCCTTAGCCCGAGGGGCTGGCTTGGCAGCTGGCAACTTCAACCTATACTACATTGTTACTGCCCTAAACGAGATTGGAGAAACTGTTGGCTCTACAGAACAGACGATTTCTGTAGATAAAGAACGAGATGCTTGGTCAGCTGCCGATGAGATTATTACCTTAGACTTTAGCGCTGTAGCTGGGGCTACTCGTTATCAGATTTATTATTCAGACGAATCGGGGTACGAAGTTAGCTTGGCATCAACTACGGATACAACCTATGTGGATGACGGGTCAGCAGAACCTAACTCCTATGTAGAGGTTCCAGAAGCCAACACTACAACCGCTCCCAAGTTTAAGTCTATGGCTGTTTCAGGCAATCGTATTTGGGCAACTAATGATCCGGATAACCCTTATAAAGTCTACTTTTCTGGTGTTGGACAATTTATCGGTACTTTTTCAGACTTTTATGGTGGAGGGTGGATTAATCTTGAAAAGGGTGGTCGAGAGTTTGCACGATCAGTCGTACACTATCAAAGTGGCCAAGGTGAGGGCATTGCCACGGTTCTTTGCTCTACGCCAGAAGGCCGGGGAGCTGTGTGGCAAATCAGTATTACGACAGCAACTGTTGGAAGTACTTCCTTTTCTGTTCCCTCAGCCTCAAAAATAGTTGGTTCATTTGGAACTGATGCACAACTGTCAGTTGTCCAAACAGATAATGATATTTTCTTTTTTAACCGTCGGGGGATCTATTCTTTGGGCCCAGAGAAAAACTATTACGGCATTTTACGAACTGCTGAGTTATCAAGTCGTATTAGGCCATATATTAGAGGATTAGTCGGATCCTCGATAGACAAGGTTTGCTCCTATTATTTTGATGCTAAGGTATTTTTCTCTCTTCCTACGTCAGGAACGAATAATAATCGGGTTATCTATTATGACATGGAGCGCCGAAATTGGGTAGTTGACTGGTCAATCGGGGCCAGACAGTTCTTACAATACACAGACACAAGTGGCAATACTCATCTTTTATATGTTCCGACTTCTGGCACTCAATTAATTGAGATTTCAGAAGATATTGCTGGTGATTTGGGGGTGGCATTTGATACTTCATTTATGACCGGACGTATTTCATTGGAAAAGTTTTGGAAAGACTTCATTAAGGTAAACAAGGTATTTATTAGACTAGGCTCGCCTCGGGGAGCAATAAACTTCGAGGTTCTAGGATCAGGTAAAAACACTCCGTTTTCGGGTGTTGCATCAAAAACAATTACCCCTTCTTACTCAATGACTGGTATGGGTTATGACATTATGGGCGATGTGCTTATGGGTAGCACAAATGGCGCCCCTTCTTTCTTTTCTGATTCATCAGATAAGCGCTATTTGAAAGTGAAAAAAAAGCTTGCTGATATTCAATTTCGTATCACTACTGATTCAATGGACGCTGATTACACATTATTAGGCATTATTGTTGAGGGGAATAGATTGGCAGTGAAGCCCCCTTCAGCTTGGAAATTATAAATTTAATCACATAAATGGCAGCAGATATTAATGACAAACTTAGAAAATATAAAAGCTTATATTCGTCTACATTATCAACAGGGATTGGAACAGGAACCGGCGACACAATTACGCCCGCTTCAGTCGTTGGGTTGGCCACTGATACGGCAATTACCTTGACTTTTGATCGGGTTGACTCATCAGGTACAGCTACTCCAGCAAAATTAGAGAGAATCAAGGGTATTATTTCAGGTGGTAACTTTACAGCTTATGTCCGTGAAATCGATGGAACTACCGAGCAAGCTCACACGGCTGGAGCAGTTATCGAAATGGTTTGGAATGCGGCTGATTGGAACGATATGGTTGATTGGGGGTTAGTGGCTCATAATCAAGACGGCACTCATAAGTCAGGATCGGTATTTACTCTTCCTCAAATAAACGACACTTCGTCCAATCATCAGTATATTTTTGGAGTTTCCGAGTTAACAGCCGACAGAACCGTTACATTACCTTTGCTTACTGGCAACGACGAGTTTGTTTTTAAAGACCACACCCAAACCCTAACCAACAAGCGAGTTACTAAGAGGGTAACTGCAATTGTTTCGAACGCTAATCCAACCATAAACACAGATAACTGTGATGTGGTTGATATTACCGCTCAAGCAGCTGATATAGCCTCAATGACGACTAATCTATCGGGTACGCCAACCAATTTTCAGACGCTTATTATTCGTTTTAAGGACGATGGTACAGCACGAGGGATTACTTGGGGGGCGTCTTTTGAGGCTCGTGGAGTAGCGCTTCCAACAACTACAGTCATCAGTAAAGTATTAACAGTTGGGTTCATATACGACACCACAAGCTCCAAATGGGGTTGTGTAGCGTCAGCACAGGAGGCATAACAATGGTATTTGATAATTTATGGTTTAGAAGATATCAAAGAGCATTATTGTGGTTGGCCAATACTGGATATGGTCGGGACGTGTTGGCGATCAATGGTAGAAAATCCGAAGTTAGGAATAACAAAATCTTAGCGATTCTACCAAACGCAATTGCTTGGAAAGAGGACGGAATTTTTCGGGCAGAGTTTAGAACGCACGACAAATTCAGCAGAAGATTGTTTTTTGAATACGGGGCTATTTGGAAAGCAATACACAATTGGGACATAAGAATAGCCAATCCTTTCTTGCCAAAGCTAAATTTAGGTTTTGATACTTTAACCGTATACCCTGATCCTCACACAGAAACAACTACGGTTGATGGGCGTGTATACCGAAGCTCTGTTAATGAGGCTTTTGCAACAATTATTGCCGGAGCAGGTACTGGTGTTGGAGATGCAGGTGCAGACAACATTGTTTGTAACTTAGTCGCATCAGCTACTAGCAACCAATTTGCACAGCTTATTAGAGGAATATTTCTTTTTGACACCTCTGCACTTGGAGCTTGTAACATTAGTGCTGTTACCCTTTCTTTAAATGGTGGAGCAGCCGAGTTGGGTGCGGTTAAAACAAACGGCTTAGGTAGTCCAGATTTACATATAGCCGGATCAACAACGGCATCAAACACAGCGCTTTCTAATTCTGACTATGCAAACGTAGGTGGAACGAGCTTTGGAAGTGTTACTTATGCCAATATTCAGGCAGTAGACAGCTATACAGATTGGTCACTTAATGCGAGCGGAATCGCCAATATCTCTAAGGCTGGGGTAAGTAAGTTTTCTTTGCGTCACAGTTGGGACATTAACGGAAGCTTTACTGGAGCGTGGGGTTCAGGGGCGGCTTCTCATTTTGGGTTCAGGTTAGCCGAAACTGCCGGAACAACAAAAGATCCTAAATTAGTAGTTACCTATATACCGTTACAATCGGCATTTCTACCTCTATTATGAAAAAAATACTTTTACAGCTTGGGCACTACAACACACAGAATAATTGCGATCCCCGCTTTAGGGGAATGACCGGAGCTCCTGACGAGGTGGCCCACAACTACGCAATCGGGATTAAGTTAGCAGAACTTCTGAATATGAACGGTTATGAAGCCCACGTAACTGACGCCAACATCAACTGTCCTTCAAACCTAATTGACGCCAACAAGGATTGGGATTTATTCTTAGCTCTCCATTGTGATTCAAACTATTCAGGTGACGAGGGTGGCGGGTTTGTTGACTATATTGATTTGTCGATAGATAGTTCTCTTGAATCAAATACTGAGAGTAAACGTATAAAAGAGGCAATAGAATCTGAATACTTTATATATACGGGTATTAGAAACGTACCCTCTCGCTCTAACGCTAACACCAAATTCTATTACGCTTGGCAATATCTAACTGCCAAAACTCCTTGTGTAATTCTTGAGATGGGGGAAAGTGTCGATCCGCACGACTCTGTAATTCTTAATGATGTAACCAGAGTGGCAATAGGTATTCTAAAGGGAATTCAAAAAGCGTTTCCAGTTGCTATCCAACCTCAACCAACCCCACCGATAAACGAAATTGAGGCTCTAAAGAAAGAAGTTGAGAGCTTAAAGGGGCAGATTGTAGCGCTCAAAACCGACTATGAGGCTAGATTGGCACAAAAAGAGCAGGTTTGCCAAAAGCAGACAACTGAGGCGCTTGCTAAATTTGCGGAAAGACTTATCAAATGTGCCAAAACAAATGGATAACACAGAACAAATTACTAAGAAAGAACTGTTTGAGCGACTGATTAGAATTAAAGCAAAACCAGACACTTTGGATAAGGCCAATCAAAGCATAACCAAATACTTCACTATTTGGGTAATTGTTATTATCTGCCTTGAAATTATAAACGTTACGGTTCACATACTGTTATGACAAAAGATTCCGTGAGTTTAAGGGACATTTATAACGCAGTCAACTCTCTTGAGGACAAGTTAAGTAAGAAAATGGATAAATTTGACGAACGGTTGAATATACTGGAAACCTTTAGGGATAGGGCACTAGGGATAATGACGGTCTTCACTCTATTTTTCAGTGCGTTGGCAAGCTATGTCTGGAAGAAAGTATTTAATAATTAAAAATTAATTAAGTAAAATGACAGACGATCAAAAGAGTCCGAAAGTAGAGGCTCTCAAAGAGGGCTTTAGATGGATCTTGAGCGGTATCTTGTCCACTCTTATTTTATACATTCCTACCCAGCTCAATCTGATACCGGAGTTGGTGAAGATTAAGCTTGGTGACTATTTTATGCTTTCCTTTCAGCTACGGGTTTTTGTTCAATTCGTTATTTTACCTGTTCTTATCAGAACAGCCGACAAGTTCAAACACGTTAAAGGTAAAAATGCAGAGTACGATGCAGTGAAGATGAAGCATATTAAAACAGGCAAGTCTTACGGGTTTTTACCATTATGATAGATATACCTAATGTTGGTAGACCAGACGTAAGCTCTGGCCGAACATGGGGGGAAAGTTTGAAGCGCTTAAAAGAGCTTCAAGAGTTTAAGAAAGAGGACGAATTGTGGGTTGATAAGGTAGAATATCCAATTGACACTCGGGGCTTTCCGTATTTCATCTGGCGGCCGCTCTCTGATATGCACTTAGGAGCTCAAGGTTGCGACATGGTGTCAGTTACCCGCCATCTTGACGCTATTAAATCACTTCCTATATACACTCATTTACTAGGCGACATGGGCGATCTTGTGTCCCCTGACGAACAACTGGCGACTTTACGGGCATTCTTTGAGGAGTACCAAGAGAAGATCTTAGGCACAGTACAAGACCCATCACACACCGACTGGATAAGGCAGGCATCGGGAATTGAGCCACAAAGGTGGTTGGTTAAAGACCTTCATATTCCTATGATCAAGTCAGGTGGCGAGGTTGAGTTTAACGTGAATGGAATTAAGTATAAAGTTCTTGTATTCCATAAGATCGGGCGATTTAACTCTTCACTTAATATTACGAATGCCGGAAAGCGTATGCTCGACATGAGGGCTGATGCTGACGCTGTAGTATCCGGTCATACGCATATTGGAGCGATGGAAAAAGTAGTTAAACGGGAAAACAAAGCATATATTGTGAACTTAGGTACATTTAAGACACACGATCAATTCGGAGAGAGGCAAGGGCTTGTTCCACGGCCTCAAGTATTCTCTCCTACCTTCTTTTTCGACGGCAGACGAAAAAACATTGAGGTAATAGAGGACGATCAATCAGCGAATGAAATGATTGAATCTATAGCCGACTACGTAAAAAAAAACGCTCAGGCGACACTTGGCCTAGCGAATTACCAGTTTCCACACACCAATGAATGAAAAGTGGGGATTCACTAAAAACTGGAAGCACAGACCAGATTTAGGAGTACCCGAGCTTTACCACGAGGGTTCAATGCCATCGCCCTTTCCACAACAGGTAGGATTTGAAGATGAGAAAGGTGAGACACACCTAATCGGTAAGCTAATGGCTATTGCTCTTGGGCTGATAGGGATAGCAGACGTTAAAGATGAGAAAATGAGCTGGACTGAGTACAGAAATGTTAAATAGCCAACCACAATCCATACTCAACTCTATGCTGTAGCTCTTGGGCTTTCTTTAAGACTTTCTTTAGGTCTTTAGACACGAATAGATAATAGGGATTGCCATCATCTACATCCTGCTCAGATAATAGGTAGCCTTCTTTGGTCTTTTTTAGGACTAGGATGTTATTCGCCGACATTCTTTTTAGTAAACCACTTGTAATAGCGTTCTTTCTCCCAGTTATGGATTGTCAGTAAAGGTAGGCCAAGTTTAAGCCTGTGCCAATTCATTAGTATCCTTCCAACCCGACCATTACCATCTATAAAAGGGTGGATGTCTTCAAACCTGACGTGTATTTGCTTCCAGTTTTTATTGGTTTTTAGGTCTTCACACCAGTCGTAAATAACTGCCTTAATCATAGCGAAGTGTAGTCCTTCTCGTCTTCCAATCCAAACAGGTTCCTCACGGAATTGTCCTGCCTCGTTTTGTAGATGAAGCCGCATTAGGATTTTGTGGACTTTTTTTATGTTATATGGAATTATCTCTGTTTGGTCAATAATATACTCCCACGCCTCATAAGCTAGGCAAAGGCTCATATCATCTGACACCCCTTCTATATTGTTTGACTCTTTAAGAAAGAGGAGAACCTTACTTAGTTTTGTCATTTGTCGTTTTTGATTTTTAATACATCTATAAAGTCATTCCAAACAGCTTTCCAATCCTTAGCTACAGCCTTGATATCTTTTTTAAGCGGTAGTCTTTTGTCACTTGTATATCTAGTAGTAGCATTAAAAATACCCTTATATATTTTAGGACAAAGAGCAACCGAGTTTATTATTAAAGTTATACACTTAGCTTTTTTCATATTTCCTTATGAACTAATAATCTAATAAGGGCGGGTTACTCCCTTTGAGAAAAAAGTAACCCGAACCCCTTATCAGACCACTAGTTTCTTCTTACACTCAGAGCAAATCCTTTTCGTGCCTTTTTTACAAACCATAGCCTCATTCCAGCCCCTTTCATATTCTTTCTTCATCTTGCGTTCATATTTAGCCTTTAGTTTATCAATGGCTATGGTTAGAGCTAGGTTTTCTTTAATGGTCACTTGTACTCCTCAATCAACTTCGTATAAAATGCTCTAGTGTCAAAGTTCAAGGGTAGGGGGTCTTTGTAGTGCTTGTCCAATTCCTTGACCGCCTTTACCCCATACTTGTCCAGCATAGCGTTCCTATAAGCAGTACTATTTCCTGCACACCACTTATTACAGTAACCGCATTGAGAATTAACATTTCTCTCATCATACCTATAAACCAGATTACATAGTTCGGCTTTAATGTAATGACCAGCCTGCCAATTAGCTCCCACAAGTCCAGTCTTGCCGCAACTAATACAACGGTTTCCATCACGCTTCTTAATGTAAGCCGAGAACAACCGCCATACTTTACGCTTGAGTTTAGGTAGAGAGGCTTTAGATTGCTTACGGAGTTTGGTCATTTTATCCTTTAATAACTGCTAATGGTTTTAATTCAACTAATACCTCAACTAAGTCCTCTTGGTTCTTCATTACGGTACCTATGTCCTTATATGAGCCTGGTGCTTCGTCTAAGTCTTTAACTGACCTAATGGCATGAATTATGTCCTTGTCGTCTAATGCCTTTTTCTCAGCTTCTAAATTTAGGGTTCTTTGGGCTTGCTTTCTGCCCATTTTACGACCTGCACCATGACTACACGACTGAAAGCTCTCTAGGTTTCCCTTACCTTTTACGATATAACTAGCTGTTCCTTGTGAGCCTGGAATTATGCCTATTGTGTCTTGAGTGGCTAGAGTTGCTCCTTTTCTATGTATCATCACATTTTTACTAAAGTGGTTTTCCATTCTGGCATAGTTATGAGCTATATTTATCATTGGTTTAAAATCTACATCTAGTCTATTTACTTCTCTGAATATACCCATAATTCTATCCATCATTAGTTTGCGGTTAGCGAGAGCAAAGTTGACTGAGTATTGCATCTCTTTTAAATAAGATTGCCCCTCATCACTTTCAAGTGGTAGAAAGGCTAACTCCTGTTGTTTAGGAATTGAACTATGCCATTTCTCGTTTAGTTTAATGGCAAGGTCGTTATAATACTTTGCAACCTGTAAACCAAAGTTCCGACTTCCTGAATGTATCATCAACCAAATGTGTTCGTCAGAGCCTTTTTGGATTTCAATAAAGTGATTACCACCACCCAAAGTGCCTATTTGAGTCAGGGCAGCATCAAACTGCCTTTCAACTATTAGCCCTGGCATAACTTCTTTTGGCATCAACTTTTCATCTTGTTTGGTTTGTTGATGTGCAAAACCAACTGGTACTAATTTTCTAATCTCTCCCATTATTTTCTTTAGGGTATCGGTATCAATCTCTAATAATGAAGTTTTAACCGCACACATACCGCACCCAATATCTACCCCAACAGCATTAGGAATAATCACTCCTTGAGTTGCAAGCACACCTCCAATAGGCATACCATAGCCTTGATGAGAGTCGGGCATTATAGCCACATGCTTAAAGGCAAAAGGGAGATTTGCAAGGTTCTTGGCTTGGTCTAATGCTCCCTGTTCAATATCATCTAGCCATAATTTAATTGGTAAGCGTTCTGTATTGATTACTTGCATATTACTCAATTTTATCCTCCACAAAACTTGTAATATCAATCGTTTTTTTAGTCTTATTGGGGTACTTAATGATTAGTATTAGGTCATCTCCGTAATACCCATTCTGTTCGTTATAACAAGGCACAAAATACTGGTTGATTCTAAATCCTAAGTCTTCAACTCCCTCAATTTTAATTTCCTCAATTTCTTTACCTAGAAAGCCAGTATCTTTTAACTGCTTCCAATCGGCATATACATGCTCGCAACAATCTTGCCTGTGCTCGTCTATAATAGTAGTCCCATCGTCAAACTTAATTCCGTCTTCGTTAATTTCTATTATTTTCATTCCTCTTTGCTTAAACTGGTAATTAGAGCTGATATTTCTTTCTTGTTTTCTTTGATTAGTTTAACCATCTTTTGAATACATCTATCTCTTTTTTTAAGAGCCAAGTGTTTAACCTTTGGCAGTTCTGTTGCAAATCGTGGTTTTAGCTCCTCTATCCTTACTTTCTTATTAGGTTTTGGGGATTTATGTTCTATAGGTAATGGACTCATATCTACGGTACCCTTACCTGAACAAATAGGACAAATCCTTTCATCTTTCTTATTTTTCATACTAACGCTAAACTTATAACAATCATCAACCCTGTAAGTATAAATCCAAACCCCAACCAGAATGATGGCGTGCTCAGCCCTTTCTTAATCTCTTCCTCAAACTGTATTCTAATTAGGTCTTTGTATAGTTGATTAAGTTCGGTCATTTAGTTTTTTTGTTTTTATATCGTCTATCAATCCACAAGCCTGACACTCAATATATTTATAGGGGAAAGTATACTTTATACTTCCACTCTCCTCCCCAGTAAGCACATCCCAAACATCATCTATCCATATATGTTTTCCACTTACTGTCATCTTGCATTTAGTCATTTTCATCTTTTCTGTTTTAACTAATAATTGTTGATTAAGTTCTGTCATGACTCTTGCTCTAACTTGTAATCCTTAGACTCAACTCCAAAAGTCCATGAAAGACTCTCATCAGCACTTGTAATCGTTGGAGGAGTTCTAAGGTAATACACCCTCTTGGTTGAGGTATCCTTAACCTTGATATAGTGGGCAATTCGCTCTGAATCTTCTGGTAATTCTACCTCTAGGAGTTCGGCTTGTTTACTTTTGTCAATTACCTTACCGCCAATCTTTTTAGCAAAGTCTGGCATAACTTTTTGAATAACTCGGCGAACTTCGGCGTTCTTCTTATTACTCCAATCTTTTTTAGTAAGTCTCTCTGGAGTTTTAATGATTTTTTCTGTAACGGACACACCATGATACCAGTATTGTCCGTATCCATCAGCCCACTCAATAGCGTAACCAGTTTGGTTATGAAGCCTGTTCTGTTCGTCTCTAGTTATTTTAGTTGGCATATCAGAAACTAGACAAACATTCTCAAAGTGAATCATGTCGTACACTCCTGCTTTCATTAAAGCCATAAAATTATTGAATGCACCGAGTTTGACAATACCCAGCCTCTTAAAATAGTTATATAAAGAAATCCAGCCATAATCGGAGATTGAGCCATACCAACTAAAAGGATAGTAGTTTAAATTTTGGCTCCACATTTGGCTCTCCACTTGGCTCCCCACTAGGCTCTCCACTTGGCTCCACAGTTGGCTCCTCACTTGGCTCTCCACATGGCTCTCCACTTGGCTCCTCACTTGGCTCTCCACATGGCTCCACATTTGGCTCCACATTTGGCTCCTCACCTGGCTCCCCACTTGGCTCCCGTTTACCTTATTAAGCATATTCGCTCCGTATTCAGTTCCCAGAGGAGAAGACAAGAAGACTACTAAAGGTTTTTTCAAGCCAGCCAATTTGTACATCCAATTGATGTATTTAGTAGCTTTTTTACGGTCTGTTCTTAACTTACAAGAGAACAACCTGTCCAGCCACTCTTGTTTAACTGTGTCTATGAGGGCGATTTGTTTTTTGTTTAATTTGTTTAGCATTTTATTTTGTTAATCTATAACGGTTCTCACCATATCTTTCATTAAATATTCTTTTTGGCGAATTACGGCATAGTTACCTTTTTCTAAGGTAATCGGGTCATGCTCTTCGTGAAGCAGAACAGCCCGACTTTTTAGAGAAACAAACATCTTCCCAGCGTTGTCTTCAAACACTTGACCTTTATCTAGGCGGTGTTTGTGACCTGTAACCTCACCATAGACTAGAATTAGGCTATTACGCTTTTTCAAGCCAACTGGTAACTTATCAATCCTTTGGAGCATTACGTCTCCCTGTCTCAATAGTTTTTTCATCTTTCTGTTTTAATTTATAATCCTTTCTGCCTTTTCCCATAACCAATTACCGACAAAAAACAACACTCCTAATAAGAGTAGTAAGATAAAGAATGTTAGTGAGCCGTAGAATATGATTTCAAGTAGGGTCATATTAGTTGGGATTGAGAACTTTTAATTTTGTTTATTACCGGTTCTAACATACTTACCAACCTAGCGGCGTTATTCCGGTATTCTTCCGGCGACACCTCAAACGTCTCTCGGTATACAAACGTACCCAAACTCTTTTGCTTTTTGTCTTTTATAGCCTGTACGTTTTTACTAGAGGCTAGACTAGGGTTATCCTCTTGGACGAGTTGTCGAGCTCGTCGAACACTTTCAAAATTTATTCCCCGTAGGAAATTTTCCTTGCTTATCGAGTTGTAATCCGTAAGTCCCTGTAATTCCAAAATACGCCATATAAGCAACTTGTCACTGTCCCGCAGTCTTGGATCGTTTTCTAAAAGTCTTTTAATTTTGTCGTAAAGTTTCATGTTAGTACCAGTGCCCCACGTTTTGTCCGTTGATGGGAACTTGTGATAACCAATGTTCATAAGCCTTAGTTGGATTGCCATACCGGCGGGCAATATAGTCAACTACCCAAGTTACTTGGCAGTCAATGTTGTCGAGTGAGCCACAAATGTTTAATAGTTTGTCGCATGGGTACGCTTGGCCTATCCCACAAGCCCCAGATGTAGGATTGCCAGCATAGGGGTTGAAATGACTTTCACCGTTAATTAGCGACACAAAGCTCTGAGTGTGTTCTTTGCCGAAAACTTGTTCTGAAACAGCCACCGCTTTTTCTCTAACGTACTGATAGTCATCTGGCGTGTAATCGTTTACTACAGCGAGGCTAGTAGCGTCAGGCTTAGTGTTTTTGGCCAGTTGAGTGCGGGGCTGGCGAATATTTGGATAGAATGGTGGTTTATGCTGTCCTACCAACCCCGCTTTAACTGTAAGTGTTAATTTGAGCGTTTTTGCATAGGTTTTAACCGGATAGAGAAGAGAAGTGACAAACAAGCATACAGCTAGCACAGCTACTCGTAACTGATCTCTCAAAGCTTTTCTTTTTTTATTTATATCCTCGGCGGCGTTAGCCGCAATTTCTTTTACGTAGTTTTCTTTATTCTTTTCTTCTCTACTCTTCTCTAGCGTTACGGTTTTGTTACGCCCCGTTACTTCTTCGTTACTTTCCCTGCGTTTTTCTCTAAACTTGGCTTGTCTTTCGGCGTTAGTTAAAGCCACGTCTTGATATTGTTTATAATTCTTAATAACGAGTGTGAAATCGTTACGGTATTCAATAAGTTCTAATTTTTCAAAAATCTCTAAAGTTTTCTCTGTTAATTTATAGTCTTCGTATTCTGGGGTAATACCGGCCAACATTCTTAAATGGTCTAAGGTAATATATTTTAATAAGCCGTCCTTTTTGTCAGATTGACTTGCAAGAGAAAGTAAATATACCCATAACAATCTTTGTGGAGGTGTTAAAACCCCCATCTTAGGATCGCCGATAAAATCTTGTCCGTAGAACTTAAACCATTTCATATCTCTACCCCTTACGCCCCCTCGAGCGTAGTGTTCAATCGTAAGAGGTAGCGATATGCCCGCAAGGAATACTCCTAGTCCTTACGGGCTTATCACCTTATGATTACGCTTTTGTAAAGAGCTATTTCCTGCCAGTATTTTTTAGATACTGTGATCTAAATTCTGGCGTCATTCTTTCTATTCTTATTTTTTCCTGACAGTTTCTGCAGAGAGGTTTTTTGAACCATCTGGTACTGTACTCATATATACCTATAATTAGTTCTATAGAACACATATCGCACTTCATATTCATAAACCCTTTTCGATAACTTCTTCGGCAATTTCTTCACCCTCATCTAAGTGTTCTTTACTCACTTCCTCTGCCGAAACCTCACCGCCGCCGACAAGATTTGATACCGCTCGGTTAAAAGCTCGTGTTTCAGCGGTAGAGCGGATATTGTGGATTGAGTTAGGCACAGCTTTTTCCCAAGTACGATTAAACCTGTTATACACTTGGTACTCGCCATCTTTAATTTTGGCTTTTTCAAAGGCATCACAGGAGCCAGTACCAATTGCACTTCGGCCGTTAGGCGCAGTTGCCTTACAGGTGAAGTGCCACACAAAGGTTTTACCGATTAACTCCCTCTGTTCGCTCACGACATCTACTGTAAGATTAAAAAAGGTGGCAATCTTGCGCCAATAAGACTTTTTAAGAAAATCCTTGCCTTGAATTTTCTGTATGTCTGACGGCTCCATAATTTTTGTTTTGAGAGCTTGATAGGCTTTCCACGCTTCTAGTGCCTGTTCTGGACTAACCGCTGGCATAACGATACTCTGATCGATATTGGCTAATTTATTCATAGAACTTCGCTCTCCTTTCTTTCGGCTTTAATAACTGATAACTCACCATTTAAGACAACAAGCTCTCTTTCTAGTTGGTCTAAGAGTTCACCATAGTCTTGAATGGCTTTTTGAGTCGTTTGTAGCATTCGGTTATTGCGAATTAGCGATGCCCTTATTGATTTAACCAAGTGCTTCACCATTCCAATTCTGGCTTCCTGAAATGCTATTTTTAGCTTGACTTCGTTAGTCATATTTGTTATCTTTAATTAACTTTTAAGAAGGCCTCCGTCAGGAGGTCTTTTTATTTGATCTCTAACTCTACGGTCTGATTTGTCACATTCATCGCCCGGACGGTAAACAGTTTATTAATGTAATGGCTGTTACTGGCTAACCACAAAGTGCCGAAATAGTACATCGGTACAATGGTTATAATAATGGCGATGGTTAAGAGCCTTTTAATGGCTTCCCAAAATTTCGTTATAAAGCGAATAATGGCTGGTCTACTATCTGATAATTCTAGTTTTCTCATTTTGTATCACCCCCTTCCCTGAGTTTTTTTAGGTAATATTGGACGTTGTTTTGTTTAACACCAAAGGCTTTGCACAGACGATCAATTTTTATGATAGGATTTTTTAATGCAATTTCGGCCAGAACCTTTGACACTTCTGAGTATTGATTATCTTCCGGAGCCTTGCTATAATCTTTTCGTTGAGGCATTTACTTTTATTTGTTCTTCTCGCCTCGTTTCGGATTACAATATTGCTCCGAAGTGAGCGAGATTAATTAGTATAAGCACATTGTAAACATCGTTGTATTTTTTGTCAAGAGCATTTATAATATGCTTACTATGGATTGTAATGAGCGAACACTGTTCTCGCTTAAGGGAATTTGAGACTTATCTTTTTGTTGATCAGAAGTTAGCTTCATCAACTAAAAAGAGAGTACGCCTAACGGCGACTAAGTTATTTGAGTACTACGATACCCACGGACAGACAAGGGACAGTCTTAATTCATACATTCTCAAACTACAGGAACAAGGCAGGCGTAATGGCACACTTAACATAATAATAGGGCTGGCCAAGCACTATGACCGTTTTACCGGCAAAAACATACTTACAGATCTTAAATACTTCAAACAGGAGAGCTTTTATACCGAACCCCTTACACCTACTGAAATCAAGACTCTTGCCGAGTGTGACAGGCATTATTCCCGGCGAGACAGGTACCTAAGATCGTTCTATAAGGCGCTTATATACTTTCTTGCTCTCACCGGCTGCCGGATTGAGGAGGCGTTGTCCCTTACGAAACAATATGTCAAGGGTAGTAGTGTTATTTTTATGACGACCAAAAACGGCGAAAGCAGACAGGTTCCGGTTCCAGCGTGGTTAGTGGTCAAGATGCTAAGGCTTAGCTCGAAATCAATTGTTTTCCCCTCTATAACCGGCGGACAGATTAATTCGACAACAGTCAGAAACGAGCTGCACGTAAGAGCAAGATTAATCGGTCTTAAAAAGCCCTGCTATCCTCATGTATTCAGACATTCGTTCATAACCCAAATGATTAAGGAGAAAGTGCCGATTATGTATATTGCAAGAATTGTCGGGCACAAAGACCTCAAGAGTACAGATCACTATACTAGGCTTGTCATGGCTGATCTTGAGGAGGCACAAAACTGTCATCCGCTGCTACGAGATAAGATGACATTCGAGGAAATGACCGCCAAAGTTAAGAGATACATTGCAAGTAGCATAATAACCAATTTATGCAAATTATCTATAACAGAAACAGCAAAATCGCTTGCAATCCAAATAGAAAAAGCATAAGCTAATTATGATGTGCTGTATTTAATAATACTGCTTTTATTAACCACAGTTATATTTGCGTATTTATTCTATTGCCAAAAGAAAGAGAGTAAGCGGCTTGAAAAAGACTTCATGAAGTATTTGGATCGCTACTCAGACAAAAAAAAAGCTTGACAGTCTTCTAGTATTTGTTATCATGTAAATACCCTTATGACACACGCTAATACTTAGCGGATGTTTGTTTTGTTACCTAAAAAGCATGAAAAACTTTAATAATCTTCCTCATTTGCTCTTAACGAAAGAGGTGTCCAAGATACTAAAAATAAACTATGCGACCCTTTTGAAATACATTAAAAAAGGGTATGTAAAAGCATATCGTTGTGGTGGAGATTGGCGTATTCATAAAGGCGATTTATTAAGTTTCATTGAGCATAATCAGGTCATGTTCGGGGGGTTAAAAGTATGAATCCACAAACAGATAAGAAGTCCCCATTTTTGAATAGGAACAATGTAGCTCAAAGAGTGAGTACGGACAGTGTTTTTATTGATCAGAACGAAACATACAAGTGTTTTCACTGCGGGCAGAGAATGACTAGGTACTACCGAGAGGAATATCAAAACGGCGGTTGGATAAGGACAGGGGGGTTTTTTCAGGCGTGTTTCAATCCCGACTGCTTGAATAAGCGGGCAGTCATTTTAGAGCATCACAACGAATTAGAGCATTATAGGTTTAGATTAATATGATAATAGAATTTGGAGCAGACGGGTACAAGATAATCGGCCCGGATAGAGATGGTGGATATAAGATTACTTTTACAACAGGCGAGTATGAGCAGAACAAAATAGCCGAGTTATTCAAGATACCACAGCAGACAGCGTTAAAAGTCAGTGTTAAAACAGATGACAGATAAAGACCTAAAAAAACTAACACAGCCCGAAAAGAAAGTAATTGCTAAGTCATTAGTATTAAATGGTTATTCCTTGCGTAAGGTTGAAGAAATACTTGGTATAGATCATAGCTCTGCAGCAATCTACGCTCAACAACCAACTCCGGATGAAATGAAAGAATTTTCGACAATTTTCGACAACTACATTAGAGAGTGTAAACAAAAAGGGATAGCGCTTGTGCAAAAGCGTTTACTAGAGCTTATCCCAAAGGAAAGACGGATTGATCAAGTGGTGAAGGCGGGTGAGTTTTTAGAGGGCAAAGGCCAACAAGGACAAGTAGCAGTGCAAATTAATAATTTTCTTAAAAACGAAAAGAATGAATTTGGTATATAGGCCCTACGAAAAGTTTATTGAATCAAGGCTAAACATCATTAATAAAGAAGGTAAAGACGTGCCCTTTATTCTAAACAATCCCCAAAAGATGTTTATCGATAAAGCTACTGGTAAGGACATAATTCTAAAGGCAAGGCAAGAAGGCTTTTCAAGTGAGATAGGCGGAATATTCGTGGGTGACTTTATATTGGATCCAAACTCTTGGTCTTTGGTGATAGCTGATATTACCGACAATGCCATCGGATTACTTGACAGGGTTAAGTATTATCTTAGGAGTTATGAAGAAAAAACCGGCTACAAAATCCCACTAAAATACAATTCTAAGTACGAACTCGTGAATGAAGTACTAAACAGCCGTTATCAAATCGGTACGGCTGAAAATACTGAGTTTGGGCGGTCTAAGACAGTTAAGAATATCCACATGTCTGAGGCGTTTTTTTATAAGAATTTCAGAAAACTATTAGCCTCGGCTCTTGGAGCGCTTAGACCTGATGGGCGGGTGGTTATAGAGTCAACGGCTAACGGTTTTAACGAGGGTAAAGAGTTTTGGGATCAATCGGTCTTAGGCGAAACAGGTTTTAATCCTATCTTTTTTGCGGCTTCATTATTATATAGTAAGGAATACTTGGAGCAGAAGAAGAAAGAATTGGGCCGATTATATAAGCAAGAATACCCGGAAACGGCTCAGGATGCGTTTTTGACCAGTGGTGAAACATACTTTAACAGTGAGGCACTTCAATGGTATTTACGGCAGGCAAAAGGCGTTATAAGTGAGGGAGTTATCTATGGGTAATTTTAGACAATATCGAGCCATAACTAAGGGTGAGTTCGTGTTATGTGCCGTAGATACTGCAAGTGGAGGGTTGGACTATACTGCTGCACAGTTCCTCTCAAAGACTAAAATTGATGTTCCTTTAGTATTTCATTCAAAAGTAACGACTTCTGACTTTATTCCTAAGCTAGCCGAAGTACTTGAAAAGATATACGACACAACCAACATCAAACCAATCGTGGCTATTGAGCGGCAGAATGGTGGGGCTTTTCTTGTTGATCGGTTAGCTGGTATTAATCTTCGTGGTAAATACGAAATCTTTAAGATGCCTAATTTTGGCAGGGATAGTGCCCCCGATCCAGTACGTTTAGGGTGGGACACAAATACAGCGACTAGACCTAAAATGCTCCAAGACCTCAAAAATGCCATAGATAAAAAAACCTTAACTATATACGACAAACTAACAATCAATGAAATGTTTTCTTTCGTTGTGATGCAAACATCAAGCTCATGGAAAGCACAAGCTGAAAAAAACGCCCATGACGATCTCATTATGGCTCTAGCAATCGTTTGGCAAATGTATCAGATTTGTGAAAAACCGATGACAGAGGTTGAAACCCAAAAGGTGATATCGGATTTACCAAATGAGCACCTGTTTGATGAACAAGGCAATTATTAATTATTAATTAACATGATCAATAAAGACAATTTTGTGGTCTGTGACAAGACCAAGATCATTCTTGATGACGGCAAAACCGTTTACCCAGGTTATATAGAAGTTAAGGAAGGCCGAGAAATATTGCACTCGTCAGATGATCCAAGAAACAATATCCCTCAATATCTTAAAAAAGGTAAAGAGATCATACGGAACCCTGAACATACGGTTGGAATGCTCTTAAACAGAAAAGAGTTTGAAAGAACAACGGTTATTGGAACAACAGACAATCAAGTATTAGAGGGTAAACATTTTATGAACATTCCGGCTCTTATGGCCTATGAACAAAAACACACAACCAAATAGAACACCTTATGCCATTGTCATTAGGGCGCACAATCGTGATGTGCACTCTGACATCGAGAGGGACATTGGAAAAGTAAAAGCCGGAGTATTTATTTTCACCTTACGTGTCAATGATGGCAATATTATAGATTATGTTGTTTTAGAACATGATGGATATTGAAATAGAAAACAAAAGGATTTTTCATGCGATCATTGAAAATGAGGCTGTCAACAAAATAGGGTATGGAACGATTACTTTTAGTATTAGAGTAGAGAATGGGAACCCCCTCATCAATACCTTGCGGGTTGATAGGATGAAGAGAAAGAAGTATAACTTGAAAAAGGATTTGACAGCCAATAGGTGATATAGTATGATGTATTAAGTTTGGGTGTGCGACTATAATGTCGTTGGCCCCGAAGTACAGTTGAGTTAAAAGCTCGGTTGTACCTCGGGGCCTTTTTTTTGTCAAAAATGAGTGAACTAACAAATAAAATTAAAGACAGAATAGAGGCATCTAATGATTATCTTGCCGATAAGCGGGTTCTTTGGGACGAATACGAGAAAATCTTTCAAGGCACGCTGAACGACGAACTGTCTAACACGGCCAAATCCAAAGTTTTTGATCCTAAACTCTCCACCTTTGTAATTGAACGTTCAGCTCGGGTAATGAGCCAGTTACCTACGGGTAAGGTTAGGGCAATTTCCCGAAATGACGAAGGCGGGTCGCTTCTAATGAATCTAATCCTTGAAAAATATGTAGTTAGAAACGCTAATGCTCAGTTTGATTTTCTTACCAAGTTAAGAATGATGGATTTGTACTCTAACATTTATGGCAATTTCTTTGCCATGATTGATTGGGATGTGAAGAAGAACGGTTATATTGGCCCGGATATGTGGCTGATACCCATCCGTGATGTCTTCCCGCAAGTTGGAGCTGTCAGTATTGACGATTCAGATTATTTTACTGTTCGTACATGGCGATCAATAGAGTACTTTAAAGCGCTCAAAGATAAACCGAATTATAAGAATATTGATACTGTTATTGCTCTTTTAGAAAAGAAATCCGGGGATAAAGATCGCAAGGATTCAGAAGACCAGTCACAACGTGAGGCAAGCGAATATCCAGATGCACAATCCTCCAAAGGTGACGGTTATTTTGAGCTCTACACCATGTTTGAGCAAGACAGATGGGTGGATTATGTTCCGGCAGCAGATCAGGAAATACGAGATATCGAAAATCCCCACAAAACTAACGAAATTCCAATAGTCAACAAGTATTCAATTCCATTAATTGACGACTTTATGGGTATGGGTGACTTTGAGCGTGGCAAGTCAATGCAATATGCAACCAATTCCCTTTGGAATCTGTATTTAGATGCCATCAAAATATCCATCTTCCCGCCCGTAATGCTTGACAAAAACGGCATTATTCCCTCAACGATTAAATGGAGTCCGGCGGCTAAGTGGCTAATGACTAAAATGGGTTCGGCTCAAGTGCTAAATCTGACACCACAAGGTATTCAATCATTCAACAACACCAAACAGTCGCTAGACGCTTCACTTTTGAACATGTTTGGAACATCATCAACTGCAATTGCCGCAAGTGTTGATCCGGGGTTTGGCAAGACTCCTGAAGCATTAAGGATGCAGGCCAATCGTGAATCTTCAAGAGATAACTGGGACAGATATTATATGGAAAAGACACTTGAGCAGACAATGCGCAAGTTTGTTGACCTAATCTGTAAGAAACAATCAGGAGCTATTAAAATCCGGCTTTTTGAGGATGAAATCAAGTCTATTTCGGCCAAATATCCAGAAATAGGGAAGATGTACGACGAAAACAGTGGTCAATTGATTGTCAAGAAAGACGCCAGAAACAGCACAACCTTTGATTACGAACTCATTTCCGGCTCGACCTATGCGGTTGATCAGCAAAAACAAATGCAAGCGCTTGTTCAACTAATTGAGGTTATACCAAAGTTCGAGCAGATGTTGTTAAAAGAGGGAAAGAAAGTTAATTATGGCGAATTCATTGCCCGAATTATGTCTAACTCAGGAATTCAAGACTGGGACAAGATTATTGAAGAAGTAGGCGAAGGGGGACAGTCTGACCAAGTATTAAATCAAGACTCAATGCGGTTTCAACAGATACTACAACAAATGCAGACAGGACAAATACCAGTTCAAAACGCTATGAATGGTCAAGCACAACAAGCACAAGTCGAGCAAGCCCCTCCCCAAAATGGAGGACTCAGCTACTAGACCGGATTTTATAAATACGATCAGACAAGCAAGGGCTGACGTAGAGGATGAAAGAGCGAAGTCTAAGGGCTTAGACCCGGAAGATGCCGCACTTTACGAGATGAGTCAGACAAGAGGTTGGGAAATAGCAAAGAGAATTATTAGCTCTTTGACAAGCGAATTAGACGAGATAGTCAACAAGGCAATAGAGAAGGGAGCCGACTTTAGGGATATTGGCATCTTGACAATGATTGCCAAAGAAACTAAAGACAAGCTCGAGAGCTTTGTTTTCCGAATTGATGGAAGCCGAGAAATTGTTAAACAAGGAGAAGGATAAAGACTGGGGGGAATATGAAGTACTTGATTTCAACAAACCAAGCTATAGGTTCATCCCATCCGGTCATCATGATTGGAGACAACAGGGAAGTTACTTGGTCTGCAAAAGTTGTGAATTGACTCATGCAGTCTATATCGGAATTAACAAGGAGTTTAGGGGATATAACGACAAGGATCAACCGCTTCTCAAGAAGCGCTATTGACAGAAACTAGCCAGCCACTAGATGAAGTCAAGTGTCGTCCTACTTAGTGGACGTTTAAAAATTTATCGCCAAATATGGACGAAATAGAAGACAGGGCGTTAAACCAAGAGGCTGTAGCTGATAACAGCCCCGCTGCAACGCCAGCAGAGGAAACAAACATAGCACCGGAAGTTGAAGAGCAAGAGGTCGAACGAGAGCAGGCTAGCTCGAGTGAAGCCGAAAGCGAAACAACGGAAAGTGAAGGGGTTAAAAGTCGCTCTGCAGAAGGGCGAATTCGTAAACTCGTGCGGGAAAGAAACAAAGCTAGGGAGGAAGCGAACAATTTGTCTGGACAGCTTCGCCAAGCAACTGATCGGTATAAGTTCAGTCCTGAAAACTTAGGGGGTTTACCTCAACAACAATATCAGGCAGAACCGCAGATACAGGCTGGGCAGGAGTACTCCGTTGATGAGATTAATCAAAGACTCCAACGGGAAAGACAAATGGGCGAGCAATCCGCCATTAGCAGGGCCGACAACATAGTCAGAATAAGAATGGCGCAACAGGAAAATCTGAATAGGATTAACCAAGAAGCGCAAGACTCAATGACTAAGTATAAGGCACTTGACCCGAAGAGTGAGCAGTTTGACCCCGATCTGTCTGACGTAGTAACTGAAGCGGTAAAGGAAATAGTCAAGGCTAATCCGCATACCTCTGTAAAGACGTATGTAGACAAACTGATGAAACCTTACCTTAAAAGTGTAGACAAAGCTCAGGCAGATGCAACAGAAACTGCCGCAAGGTATGTTTCTGAGCAGGCTAATAGACCGACACCTGCTACCTCTCAAGGGATAAACAATGACAAAAATCTATCGCTAAAAGAAATTGAGGAAAAGGTAGGAATAGTCGGGTAATTATAAATTAGGCCCGATAATTGGAGATGAAAATATATGGCTAGTACAACTACAGCATTAAGTCAGTTGATGCAGAAATACTATGATAAATTATTCATAGAAACTGCTAAGCACTGGCTTATTCACGAAGAAGGAGCTCAAAAACGGCCCCTTCCTCAAGGTTCAGGTAAGATTGCATACTTTCAGCGTTATACGCCGCTTGCGATTATCACAGCTGCCCTTACGGAAGCTTCTAATCCAACTTGTGTAAACCTTTCGGCAACTAACGTCTCAGTCACGGTTTCGGAATTTGGATCTTATTCCAAAGTCTCTAAACTATTGTCTTTGACCGCCGTTGATCGAAAAATGAAGGGTGCAGTTGAAGTTCATGCACAAAATGCAGGTGAGTCTCGTGACCAAATGGTTCGGGAAAAAGCATTAGTCGGTGCAACCGCTCAGTTAGCAGCTAGTTCAGCTGCTTTGACTGATGTTGGAACCACCGATACCCTGTCAGCCGCCGAAGTCAGAAAAGCAGTGAGAACTCTCAAAGCCAACAAAGCAATGAGATATAGTGATGGTTATTTCTTAGGAAAGACCTCACCTTACGCTTCTTATGACCTTATGGGCGACTCTGTTTGGGTAAATGCTCACACCTACAAAGATGGTGACAACCTGTACAAGGGTGAGTTGGGTCGTCTTCACGGCGTTCGTTTCTTAGAAACGACCAACTGGAAAGAGACAGCTAATGGAGGCACTTCAAGTGCTGACATTATCCACTCTTTTATTCATGGTAAAAACGCTCTTGGTGTGACTGATTTAGATGGTGATGAAAAGAAAATCTATGTCAAGACACCGAACGATGGAGATACCAGCAACCCTCTGAACAGATACCACACTGTCGGATGGGCGATGACTTTTGCGCCGGTTAAACTCGTGTCCACTTGGATTATCGAGATTAAATCTGGTGCTACTGACCAGTCATAAGAGTGATGAGTTATGGGCGGGTGGGGAAACTCACCCGCCCGGAAGAAAAATAATGATATATATTGTTAAATCTAGTAAATCTACCCGAGAGCACGACCTCAATTATTACGAGGAGTTTAGAAGCAAGCTCGGCAATACCCGAAAAGTAACCAATAAGTTGAATGAAATTTATTCCCAAACTAATAATGAACAGTTGGAGCGTCTAAGATATGCTCTTATTGATGCTCACAAGCGTCACGATCTGAGCGAGGTCGAAAGAATTGAAAACATGATTAAACAATTAACCCACTCAAAATGAAGATACTAGCAGTTAATACTTGGTATAGGAAGAAAGACGGCAAGTTTACTCAGTCGTCAGTTGACTGGTGGAGGATTGTTAATCCCCTGTCACAACTTACAAAGAGAACAGATATTCAGGTTGACTTTGTCAAAAAATTGTCAGCGGGTGATATAGCCAAGGAAGAGTTGGAATGGGACAAAATTGGCGAGAACTATGACATAATCTACACCTCATATATCTACTCTAAAAAGTTCTATGCTTGGATTAAGGCACTTCAGGCTAAATACGGTACAACGCATATTATGGATATGGACGACAATGTGTTTGAGGTTGACGAGATGAATCCGTCTTATCTTACCATTGCTCCCGGGACACAGATTTACAACACAGTTATGACTATTCTCAAAGACGCCGATAATGTAACAACTTCAACGGAGTTTCTAGCAAATAAGATTGGAACCATAAGACAAAAACCTGTTTATGTCGCTCCAAACAGAATTGACACAAGCCTGTATAAATATGATTCTCGATTAGTACCGAATAATGGGAACAAGATAATAATAGGCTATCAGGGGTCAAGTACGCATCATTCGGATGTATTTCGAACGGGCTTTATCTGGGCCATTAGACGCTTGATGAAGCGATACCCGAATGTTTATCTTGCTCTTTGTGGTGGAACGCTAGACCTTCCGACAAAACACTTACCAAAAAATCGGATTATTTCAATTGAGGGGAGTTCCGACTTCTACAAATGGATAGATATTTGGGGCAAGCTACCTTTTGATATTGGAGTGGCTCCACTTGTGCACTCTTCTTTTAATCGAGGTAAAAGCGGAATTAAATATTTTGAATATGCTCTAAGACGAATTCCGGGAGTTTATTCATTTTGGCAACCCTACTGGCCGGTAGTCAAAGAGAATGAAACCGGATTTTTGGCTCAAGACGAGGAAGAGTGGTTTGAAAAATTGAGCTGGCTCATCGAGAACAAACCATTAAGAAAGAAGATTGCTGATAATGCTTATAAAGACGTTATTAATAATTACACGGTGCAAAAGAACTACAAAATATGGGAGAAAATCGTAAGACAAGTTCGACCTTAGTTGTACTCTTAGACGCATTTCGGGCAGAGTACTTGAACCCTAAAGATACGCCCTTTCTATGGAAGTTGAAAGACGAGGGAATTTGGATTAAGAGGATATTCAACAATGGTGGTTATTGTGAGCGCACTTGCTCAATGTGTGGCGCATTACCGGAAGTATCTGACAATTACTTTGCGATGGCTCTCATGCCGTCACAGAAGCCGTATAAACGGGCTTATTACGAGCCTCTTTTTAATGTCCCTTATGAAATCCGCTCTCGGTTGACTATGACCGAGGATCAGACAGTTGATACCCAACCCGGTAGTTTTGGGGTTGAAAGTTATTGGGACGTAATGAGAAAAGAGGGGAAAACGTGGCAGTTTGAGGCTTGTTTTGCACTTGGTGTCAGGTCGTTTAAGGGTAGAACCACGCACGGTTCACGCCCTTTATTTATTCTGGACGGGTTCAAGAAACATCATAATCTTTACTATTTACAATTATCAGAGGTTGATCAGTATGCACACCTCTTAGGATGCGAAAGCGAGGCGTTCAGAGGCATTCTAAGATGGGCAGATGGCACGGTAGAGTGGTTGTGGGAGGCATTTAAGAAGGAATTTGATCATCCCAAGCTCTTTGTTGGTGGTGACCACGGTATGGCAACTGTTAAATACAAGATTGACGTCCCAATTGAGGACATTTTACACCGATTCAGACTCGGTTATGACTACTTGTACTTAAAATCAAGCGCTGCAATTCAGTTTTGGAGCTGGAATGATGCAGTTGATAAGGTATTAAGACATAGTCCGATACTAAAACAATATGGAAAGTTCATAAATAGCCCTACACCAAGACAGGCAAGCTATATTTGGTTAGTTAAACCCTATTATTTAATCTCACCTTGTCATTTTCACGCTCAAAATGAAGAAATTAGAGCGATGCACGGCTGGTGTCTTGATGGTCAGGATATGGTTGAGGAAATGTACGGCGGGGGTTTAATTGTTGATGGAGAGCATAAAGGAGTAGTTGAGAAAGCAGAGCTGATTGATTGGGCGCCAACAGTGTGTGATTTAGTTGGATTGGCCCGCTATCCAAAACAAAACAGTGGCAAATCAATACTAAGAATGGTGGATTATAAATTAACTGATACAAAATGAGCTATACAGTTTTACCCGAAGGTAACTTGGTAATTAGTAAGGACATGGATAGGGTAAGGGAAGTATTAAAAGGAACTAATGTAACAGCGGTGCTTTTTGGTAGTTACGGCCGTGGCGAGGGGGCGTTTATTGACGGGAAACCAAGAAACGATTATGACCTCTTAATCAACAGCTTTGAGCCGGAATTAAAGGCAAAACTCGAAAAATTACAATTAACGACGTTACTAGAGGTTCACCAACAGTACATAACTAATCCTAGTGATATATCATGCACTCAACAATGGTACGAAATAAAATACGGTTCTAAACTAATAAACGGCAAGCCACTTGGATTACCCGACTGGCAAGCATACGAAATCCCGTATGCCGATGCCGTAAACTCAATCAATAGACGTTCTGTGTCAATGATCTTGGGTAAGTATGAAATGATGAAAGAAGATCCAGATTATAGGAAAGTGGCCGAACAGATAGTCAAAGGAATAATTGCCTTGGGGGACGCCCAACTTATTAAACGAGGTGAGTTTCATCATCTATACACAGTTCGTTCTTTGATGCTGATTCCTGACGAGATTGGCAGACTGTATCAGACAGCAGTTTCAATCAAGCT
>Ga0208957_1000427_pt1 | contig 35408 bp, 21 predicted proteins | sample RifOxyA1_FD_184029 | JGI IMG/M metagenome (GOLD analysis project Ga0208957, IMG submission 184029) | Groundwater microbial communities from Rifle, Colorado - Rifle Oxygen_injection A1 (SPAdes) | ecosystem: Environmental > Aquatic > Deep subsurface > Groundwater | place: Rifle, Colorado, United... | reverse complement strand
ATGAAAGGAATATTAAAGACCCTGATCTAGTTAAATGGATAGATAGTTTAGAAGTACCAGTTACTGAGAATAGGAATAAACATTATTATTGTCCTTATAGAAAAGGAACTGCTGAATATGATGCTTTCTGGTCTAGAGAAACTAATAGACGTAGAGCTGGAATGACAGCTCCTTGTAAATTACTCTCTACTGGTGAAATTGTAGACTTAAGAATAACTGGAGATCAATATACTTACCTTAATTATGGTAGGCTAATGAGAACTCCTAATAGTGAAGAAAGAGAAGAATTACATAGAAAGGGTGATTTTAAGACTGAATTAGTTCCTGGCTTTCCTAGATTTTGGGATGGAGATTATTGGAACTTTAAAATTGATGAATTCATTGGAAGAAATAAGTATCACTTATGTAAAGCTAAAGCTAGAGGTAAAGGATTTAGTTTTAAAAGAGGTAGTCAAGCTGCTAATACTATTAATCTTATTCCTAGTGTAACTGTTGTATTAGCTGCTTATCTAATTGATTATCTTATTGATCCTGATGCTACTCAATCAATGGCTAAGCGATGTTTAGATTGGTTTGAGAATAATACTCATTGGAAACGTAATTATCTATCAGAAGATCCTGAAGCTACTGAGCTTGGATACAAACTTACTAAATCTGGTAGTAAGAAATATGGTTGGTTAAGTAGACTTATTGCTGTATCTACTAGAGGTAATTCTAGTGCTGCTATTGGTAAAAGAGCATTAGAGATTGACTTTGAAGAAGCTGGTAAACTTGCTAATCTATTAGAAGCTCTCGATGTTACTATGAGTAGTACTGAAGTAGGAGCTGGTAATGTAGGTACTATTAGATGTTATGGTACTGCTGGTGTTGAAGATGCTGATTGGGAACCTTTCTCATATCTATTTTATAATCCTGATGCTTATGGAATGTTTCCTATGGAGAATATATGGGATTCTAATTCTAGACATAATAGATGTGGTTTCTTCTTTCCTCAAGTATGGGATTATGAACCTTATATAGATATTCATGGAAATAGTCTTATAGAAGAAGCTTATGAATTTGATCTAAAAGATAAGGAAAGAAAGAAACTTTCTATGACTCCTGATAAACATGCTAGTTATGTTGGTCAGAGAGCTAATAGTCCTGAAGAAGCTTTTAGAAGAGGTAAAGATAATTTGTTTACTAGTCCTGAATTAACTATGCATCTACAGGAAGTTAAACATAACTTTACACATAAATATTATAGAGATGGACAATGGGTTGAAACTACTAATGGACTTATCTTTAAACCTAATATTGAATTAGAAACTAGTGGTATTGCAACTCATCCTTTTATAGATAGTGTTCCTTTTATTCCTGGAACTGATCTTCATGGTTGTGTTAGAGAGTTTCATCCTCCTTTTAAAATTAATGATAAGATACCTGATGATTTATATGTTTTGCTATATGATACTGTAGCTAAGGATAAAAAGTCTGATACTATTATTAGTGCAAATTCTCTTAATGCAATGTATGTAGTTATGTTACCAAATACTATTGCTAATTCTAGAGGAGATATTATTGTAGCTAGTTATATAGGTAGACCTGAACTTATGGTAAGTGCTGATAGAATAGCTTATAATCTATGTAGAAGTTATAATGCTAAAGCACTTGTTGAAATGAATGTTGGAGAAACATTAAGTAACTTTAAGAAATGGCAAGCTTTACAATGGTTACTTAAAGATCCTAGTTACTTTCTTGCAGGCAAACCTGATAGTTCTAATATTCCATATGGTATTATCATAGGAGATGATTCTAAAGCTGATACGTATTTAACATCATTAAGAGAGCTAATTTATAGTGAAGTTTCTATGAATGATGAAGGAAAAAAGCTACTTTTTTTACATTATATAAAAGAGGTTGGTTTACTTACTGAATTTGACAAGTTCAGTAGAATAGGTAATTTTGATAGAATAAGTAGTTTTAGACTATATCCTACAATTCGTAATTATTATATACTTAAGAGAAGGACTGCTACTAATACTTCTACAAAGAGTACTTTAGCAGCTATTAATTTATATGGTTTTAATAATTAATAACCTTATACTTTTATAATGAGTACAAATGTTTATAAGCCTGATCAAAAAGTATCTACTGCTAAAAAGCAAGATAGGGATTGGTATATAGGTAATTGTAATTATTGGATTGCTAAAGCTAAATCTTTAAATGATAAAGTTTTTACAGAAGAATGTTTGAATGCTGCTAATGGTATTATAAGCGATTCTGTATTTGAGTATGTTATGAATCCTTTACAAATGGATGCAGACAAACTTAAAAAGCTTCCTGGTAATATTAGAAATATAGATTTTCTTACACCTATTAAAGAAAAGAATATTGGTGAATATATACAACTACCTTATCAATTTCATGTTATTAGTCAAAGTCCTGATGTAGCTGCTACTAGAACATTAGATGTTCAAAAGATTATTGCTGATAAAGTTAAAGTATTATTAGCTGAAGCTATTCAAACTGGTAAGTTAGATGAATCTGCATTAGAAGGTATATATAAACAAGCCAATGAAGATTTTAAAACTTGGGTTGATGAAAGAGCAGATAAAGGTAAAAAGACTATCAACTTTACTAATACTATTAATAATTTTGATACTGAACGAATACAAAGATTCTTCTATTGGTGGTCTTGTGAAGAATTCTATACTTTCCGTAGAATTGTAGGTAATAATGTAATTGATGAAACAATTAGTCCTCTTGAAGGATATCCTATTACTACCTCTAAACAATTTGTTGAAGACTATCCTGGTTTTCTTGTTCAACGTAAACTCAATATATTTGATATTAAAACTAAATATGGAGAGTTTCTTTCTGATAAAGATGTTAAATTTCTAGATGAACTTGAAAGAAGCTTTAAAGGTGGTAATGATCTTCCATATGGTAAATATATTGATATTTATAATCTAAGTGATCTTTCTACTTTAACTAATAAAGTATCTAGAAATAGAGAAGATATTATAAAACCTACTGAAGATGGTTTTCTATTTGAATATTATGTTTGTTTTGTAACAGATGTAAAAAGAAATATACTTCATTATATTATTGAAAGTGGAGCTGAATCTACTAAGGTTGTAGATGATGATTATGAAATTAATCCTGAGTTTGGAGAAGTATCTTTAGAAGAGAAATGGATTCCTGAAGCTTGGTGGCAAGTTAGAATAGGTGAAGAAGCTGAAGGAATATATATAGCTCCTAGACCTTATGAAATACAAAGGTATAATATTGATGGTTCCGTAAAGATTCCTTTTGGAGGTAAGAAAGGTCTTTTACGGAATAACTTTTTATATCCTATACCTAAGAGAATAATTGGTTCTCTTGCTCTATATCAAATTATTAATCTTAATATAGAAAGAACTATTGCAAAGTTTAAAGGACCAACTGAAGTTATTCCTCAAGGAATTATTAATGGTAAGAGTGATGCTGATACTCAAATGAATTGGTTTTATAAACTTGCTGATGGAACTATTATATATGATGAAACTAAAATAGGACCTGATGTAGTAGCTACTGGATATCGTATTGTTGGCAATGATTCTGTTATATCTAATTATCTTAAAGTTCTTATTGATATTCGTGAGAATATTAGACAAGAAGCTTGGGATATGGCTAATATGAATGCTAATCGTTATGGTAATGCTGGTTCAAGTGAAACTGTAAGAAATAATGTTAGTAATATTCAATTAGCTAGATTAGGTTCTGTATTAATGGTACAGATGTTTAATAAAGCTTTAGAAAGAGATCATTCTTCTACTCTCGAACATGCAAAGATTGCTTATGTAGAAGGTAGAACAGGTTCTTATACAGGACAAGATGGAAAGATTGAAGTTCTTCATCTTGGAAAAGGAGATTTACTTGAAGAAGATCTTGGAGTATTTGTTATAGATAGTATTCTAGAAGATCAGAAATTACAACAATATAAAGATTTAGCATTTAATGCTAGTCAAAATGGAGATGTAGAATTAGCTGGTGCTGCTATAGATGCTGATAGTTCTTCTGGTCTTCGTAAATATATTAAAGATTTCTCTGTTGCTAAACGTGAGTTTGAAATGCAGATGAAAGAAATGGATAATAAGAATATTAAAATGAAGATTGATGGTGATAATGCATTACTTGATAAGCAACATCAAAATAAACTTGAAGAGATTGAACTTGATCAAAATAAACAAACTGATAGAGAGATTGCTCTTAAACAATTAGATACTAATACTAAATTAGAAGTAGCATTTGATAAGAATAAGACTACTCTTACTAAAACTCAGTTAGATAATATTGCTAGAATAGAACAGGCTAAATTAAAGCCTAAACCTACAAATAATAATTAACTTATAAAAAATACTAATTTAAAAAAGAGTTATTATGCCTGATGATTTGAAAATTGTACTACCTGGAGAAGGAAATAGAGTTGTTCCTAGTGATGATACTCTTCCTATAATTCCTGCTTCCAATCCAATTATTCCTGCTGCTCCTGCTCCTATAGTAGAGCCTGTTATAGTAGAGAAAGAAATTGAGATTGATAATATTAAATACCCTCTTGATAAAGATGGTAATGCTCTTAAAGATGGACAGATCTTTAAAACTAAAGTTGAACTTGATACTCTTAGTGCTAGTCAAGCACAAGATGAACAAGCTGAAATTGATGGAGTTGTTTATAAAATAGATAAAATTGGTAATGCTTTAGATGATCAAGGTAATATTAAGTTTACTAAAGAACAACTTGATGCAATGACTGAAGCTCCTGAAGCAGGAGAACTTAAAGTTACTGATCTTATTAAATCTACCGCTATTCCTATCTATGATAGTGAGGGAAATGAAGTATCTTATGAAGATAATGAAAAAGGATTAATTAATTATGTGACTGATGTTAGAGAAACTTCATTACAAGAAGGTGCTTTACAATTTCAATCTGCATTAGTTAATAAGTTTCCTATTATACAAGATATTGTAACACATTTAGAATTACATGGAAGTTTAAAAGATTTTACTGAAACTCCTGATTATTCTAAAGTTACTATATCTAAAGAGAATATTGGTCAACAAGAAAGTGTTGTTACTCAAGCTAGAATACTTAGAGGAGATACTCCACAAAAGGCTGCTGAATATGTTCAATATCTTAAAGATGCTAAGCGTCTTGAAGAAGAAGCTACTACTGAACTTAGTTTTCTAAATACTCATTATAATGAACAGAGAACTAAGAATGATCAACAACTTGCTGCTCAACGTCAAGCTGAACAAAAAGCTAATGATGAATATTGGGGAGTAAGTATTAAGAATAATGAACTTCATCCTATTAATAAAGTAGGAAGTGTTTATGATACTATTACAAAAGGAACTGTACAAATTGGTAATGATACTTTTACTATTCCTGAAAAGATTAAATATACTCGTGATGGACAAGTAAAATTTGCTACACGTCAAGAGTTTTTTAATTATGTTTATGTGCCTATGAAAGTTAATACTCCTGATGGACCTTTGACTATGAGTGCATATGATTATGATCTTGCTATGCAGAATCAATCTCGTACTGTTGCTCATGATGTTATGGATGCTTTCAAAGTATTTACTGGAGGTGATATTTCACAGATTATTAAACAAGCTATTAAAGAAAATGAAGTTGGTCGTATAAGAAAACTTAGATCTAGTAGTGCTTCAGAGGATGTATCACAACATAACTCTAAATCTACAAAGATTGTTATCAAGAGGGACTAACAAATTACTGGTAATTAATATAATAAAATTAATTTTAAAATGAGAGAACTCTATACTGATACCTATAATAATGAAAGGTATACAGATGAAAACGTTCTTTATAAGAACAAACTGATAGATCCTGTAAGTCTTAGTACTGCTTTGACTTATTTATGGGGTAAAGATAGCGAAATGTTTCCATTGCTTTCATTAACTGAAGGACAATCTGGATTAGTTTCTCTTACTCCTAAAACTTTAAACGATACTCAATACACTTGGAATGTAATGGGTAGAATGAAACATGTATCAAAGGTTGTTGCACTTATTGGTGGACAGTCTTATCCTGGTCAAGGATTTCAGCCTTTCCAAGTTGTTATGGAAGATGATACATTCTTACGTTATTACGGTGCTACTCCAGCTGACAAACTTAATAATCTCCGTGTTCAAGGTGATCCTATTAGGGATGGTGCTAATCGTTATATCTATACATTTAGGATTAATACAGCAAATCCTGCTGAATATGTTGCTGCTTCTAACTTTATTGCTGGTACTTACTGGGTACAGGCTCCTCCTTCTGTTGCAGGTGCTTATTCAGAAGGTACATCAAGTAGAAGTCAGGCTCCTGGTAAATGGACTAATCAGTTTGGATTTCTCCGTTTCTCAAAGAATATCAGTGGTAATGTAGCCAATAAGGTTACTAATATTGAATTTGATCTTGAAGGTGGTGGTAAGACTAACTTATGGATGCCACACGAGATGAAACAATTTGAAATCGACCGTAGGTTGATGCTAGAAGAAGATCTTTGGAATAGTGTTTATAATAGAGATCAATATGGTGTTATTCACCTTATTGATGAAAAGACTAATCAACCTATTCCTAAGGGTGCTGGTATTAAGGAAATCCTTAAGACTACTGATCAGTATGAAACATATTCTGTTCTTACTGTAGATAAACTTGACTCTGTTGTTAATAGGTTATTTTCTAATAGGGTTGATAAAACTCCCATGGAACTTATTTTCTATACAGGTTCTGGTGGTATTCGTATGTTTAATGAAGCTATTAAAAATGAGGCTGGAACACAGTCTTATTATCAGGCTTTAGGTGAGAAAGAAATCACTAGTGGTAAAGATGGTTATCTGTCTTATGGTACATATTTCAATCAGTTTAAAACAATTGATGGTCATATCATAACTATTAAGAAAGCTTCTATCTTTGATAATGGTTTGTATGCTGAATTGGATAAGGCTAATGGTAATATGTATAAGGGATTTCCTGATACATCTTATGATATTATCCTTCTTGATCAGTCTATGACTTCTGATGGTGAGCGTAATATTCAGTTAGTAGCTGAAAAGGGTCGTGAGATTCTTACTGGTGTATATAAAGGACTTACTAATCTTCCTGAATCATGGGGTGCTATTAGGGAGTCTAAACTTCTGAGTAGCAAAACTGATGAAGCTTCTTATGAAGTACTTATGTCACAAGGTATCACTATGAAGAACTATACTACTTCTTATTATATGAAGTTTTCACGATAATTTTAAATAGTATAATATAATATATAAAAGCTATTAACTTATAAATATAAAACTATATGATTACTATATCACGTAAATATGAATTGATTGTAAAGACTAATTTAAGTGCTTATGCTATTGCTAATGCTAAAGAGTTAGTTCCTAGTGCTAAGATTTTAGGATCTACTATGGGAGCAGTAAATAAGATGTTATCTTTATCTCAAGAACTTAAGCTTTTAATGCCTGAAATCATAGGTCTGGCTGCTGTAAGTCCTGATTGGGATAGGATGATTGCTAGATACTGGAATTCTCTATCTGAACCTATTCCTTATGTAGGAAAGACTCTTGAAACAGGCTTTAAATATGATCTTAATGATGTAACTAAGAAAGAATATATAAATGCTATCAATACTCAAATTAAGGAAGAAGATAAGAAAATAAAGACTGATGAAGATCTCAAAACTTATATCTATCTTAAGTTAAGTGAAGTTGAAGATGCTTATAAAGCTGCTATACTAGAAGCTAATAGTCTTTCTGAAAGAGATAAAGAAACTGCATTAAAGGCTGCTTATAATGCTAAATATGCTAAGATATGGAATATTGAAGCAGAGCATTATAAAGTAGGTACTCCAATAGAACCTTTTCAATATCTATTGTGGAAGTATTGTCTTGTATGTAGTCATGTTGCTAATGAGTTTTCTTTTGCAGAGAAAAGTATGAATATTGAATTCTATCTAAGTTCTGAAGATAATAAGAAACAATTAGAAAGAATTAAGATTCAGACTAAGAATAAAGCTATGGAGAAATACCTTAGTATTATTACATCTAAGAAGAATGTTGCTGATATATTATTTGCAATTGGTCTTGGAGGTAAGATATTCGATCTTGCAAAGGATAATGAAGGAGCTGATCTTGATCTTCAACTTCATGTTCTTTTACAATCAACTATGGATAAAGACCCAGCTAAATTTATATCCTTAGCTTCTGATAAGAATATTGCATTAAAAGGACTTATTGAAAAGTATGTTACATACAATATTTTTAAACGAATTCAAGGAACTAATATTATAACGGATTATACCAATCCTTCAAAGATTATTGGTAATGATCTTGATGCAGCTGTTACATTCTGTTCAAATCCAGAAAACGTTGCAGTTGTAAGTGAGTATGAAACTCGGTTCAAAGATTTAAATTCTAAATTTTCTTAAACAATGAAACAAATTCTAATTACTAAGACAGGAGTAATTTATGGATATAATGGTGTTAATACACTTGATGAAGTTTATTCTGGACTTGCACAAGGTGCACTTGTAGCTTTTACTGAAGATGGTACGTATCTTGATGGAGCTACAACAGAATTATTTAAAAACTTCTATTTTGTGCTTGGTACACAAGAAGGTCCAATTACTACTCCTATTATAAACTATAAGACTTTCTCTTATAGTAAAGATGCTTATGTTGCACCTGTTATGCCGATACGAGTTATTGGTACTGAAGCTGGTGGTAATGGAGCATTGAACTTTCCTGCTTCTCTTACTACTTATATTGGTAAGAGTGCTTCTATTATGCTTGTTGATAAGCGTTATCCTCCTAATGATAAACGTAGAGAGAAATACTATACTGTTCCTATTACTGCTGTAAGTACTAATGCTACTATTCTAACTGCTATTGTAGCTGCAATTACTGCTGATACAAAGAAGATATGTAGTGCTGCATTAGCTGGTGGTAGTGCTGGTATTGTTCTTACTGGACTTTATGGTGATTTTGATTGGGTAAATATGGGTGGTGTATTTGAAAATACTACTCAAGCTACTGCAGGTGGATCATTTGCAGCTTATGTAATTGGTCATGGAACATATGCTCAAGTATTACAAATCGAAAAGGATTTTAGTCCTCTACGTGGTAATACTAGTAATACTCTTTTGCGAGATGCCTTATTTAGTGTTACTTGGCAAGCTGTTACTGCTATTACTTATAATATATATACTCTTCGTTGGCATGCAGAACAAGAAGCTACTTATGGAACAGAAGTTCCTAAGTGGCAGGAATTGTTAATTGCTGTTCCTACTACTGAGTATGATGCTACTGAAACTGGAACCGTACTTGATGCACTGCTTCCTGTAATTAATGTCGCTGCTGATGCGATTGCATAGTTAGATTAACTAGAATGAGGGAAGGAGTTATGACCTTCCCTCTTAATATAAATAAGATATGACTATAAGAGAAATGCATATTGGTATAGAATTAGGTTTACAAGAACTTAATTCTCATTTATTTAATACTTTACAAGATGAAGAAAAGGACTATTATTTAAATAGGACTATTGAAGATTTTGTAAGAGCATTTGCTACTAAAGAGGAAAATACTATCCGTAATATCGTATCTTATGCTGATATTAGAAAGTATGAAGAAATGGTTAGTCCCTTTATTAGAGATATTCAAATGGGATTTACTAATAGATGGTCTGAAGGATATATTGAAGGATTTCTGCCTAGAGAGAATGCTGTTGGTGAAGTAGATGTCATTGCTGGAATGTTAGTCGATGGAGCTACCTATATTGTAAGTACAGCTGGAGATACTCCTTTAGTAGTATTTGGATATGAAGATGATGGAAGCCAAGTTGATGGAGATGAATTTCTAGCTAATATTACTGAGATACAATTGGATTTAGTAACCCTTGATGTTGTAAGAGGAGAGAAGTATAGAATTATTCATAATCCTGGTGCTGGTGATTTTACTCCTTATGGAGCATTAAGTAATGAACCAGGTGAAGAGTTTGTTATTACTAATACTGCAACTATTGATTATACTGCTGCTACAGATGAAATTAGACTTAAACCTCTTATTAAAACTCCTGCTTGGACTGGAGTAAGTGATACTGTTTTAAGATGTATAGATGATATTGGTTTATTTGAATTCTTATCATCTGAATCTCAAGTTATTTGTGGACTTCCTATTACATCTGGAGAATTAACTCTTGATGAATATTATTTAATATATACTGCTGGTACTACTAATCTCAAGAATTATACTGGATTAGGTAATGGTAATGATGTAGGTACTATATTTAAAAGTATTCTTACTGGAACTCCTACATGGGCAGGTGGTACTAGATTGTATAAAGTTAAGTCTTCTCCTAATCGTCTTATTAAATATCAAGATAAGGGAACTTTTCTTAAACATAGCTATGGAACTGTAATTTCTAGTCCTGTATCCTCTAGGATTAATAATAAACTTAGAGTATTTCATGATAAGAAATTCTATATATATGGTCTTAAACTTCAATATGTTAAGACTCCTGCTACTGTTGATTTAACTAATGGTATTGATTGTGATCTTCCTAAATCAGTTCATGGTAAAATTGTAGATTGGACTGTAATGAAAATAGCAGGTGATACACAAAATCCTGTATATGGTTCTAAGAAAGATTTTGAAGCTACTAATCAGCAAATAGAGAAATAATGGCATATCTAATAGAAATGATCGAAAGAGATGTACTAAAGATTACTCTTAGTGCTAATGATGTTGTAGTAACTCCTGTTAAAATTGTACATGATTCATATGTTGAAGAAGCTGCTGATATATCAGTTAGTCCTTCAGTTACTCCTGTTTTAAATATATATACTTTAACAGGAGCTCCTGCAGATGAATTTGAGATTACATTTAATGAAGATGGAGTTTATAAATTATCTATAACAGAAGGAGATGGAAGTTATATTCATTATGTATATATAATGAATGAAGTTGATGATTATTTTATAGATACTATTCCTAATCTTATTGTTCCTAATCCTTTAGGTGATCATTTACTTGATCCTGATCATAGAACATATTATGATTTTAATGTAGTTTCTATGCTTACTATTGGATTCTTCTTTGAAACTAATGCAAATGTATTTCTAGATTATAGTGATATATCTGCTGGTATGTTATACAAAGATCAAATCTATCAATGTAGATCTATTGGCTCTGGTACATATAATTGGCAAGATGCTTTAGGAGATGATATTCTAATGGATATGAGTGGTCATATTGTAACTAGTAATACTGCTCTTATATTAGATGCTTATTATAAATGTATTAAAACTGCTACTCCTGTTAATTATGGAGGTACTACTGCTACTGAATTGAGTTTATATACTGATACATTCTATCAGTGGTTATTGCAGACAGTAGAATCTTTATATAGATTTAATAAATATGTGAATGATTGTATTGATACTAATGTTTAAATTATGATACATTCAAATATTCCTTCTTTTAGTAATCATAGTTATACTAAATCTTTATTTGTAGAATATTGGAATAAGTATTTAGTTAGTGTTATTAGACAATTTAATGAAGAAGGTACTCAAGGATCATCTAATAACTATACTAAATTAGAACAATATTGGTTAGCTTTTATACTTGTAATGGGCATTAAGAAAAGAATAATAATGGGAGAAACTCTTGAAGAAGTAGAAGCTACATTTAGTATGAATACTATTGAATATAATTTACAATGTAATGGAATAAATCTTTATAAGTTATATGATATATTTGAAATTACCTATTAATCTGTAAATACTACTATAATGAATAAGCTATTTTTTACATTGTTACTATTTATTATACCTTATTTTATATACAGTCAAAATTTGACAGGGGACAATGTTATATTACCTCTTACAAATTCTACTAAAGGACAAGTTAAAGCAGGACAATGGAATCTTATTAATGCTTATGGAACTAAGAATGTTTATATTAGTAATTCAGGTAATTTTACAAGTCCTGTAGCTGATAGTAATTTTGTGGGTGGTTGGGGAGCATTTAAAAAGGTTAAGACTGGTTCTAGAAATGTAATACTTGGTACTTATGCAGGTAGAAATATTGAACATGCTGATGGTACTGTATGGATTGGAAATGAGACTGGAGGAGATAGTATTTTTGCAGATTTGGATAATATAGGAGGGATTGATAATAGTGATACTATTTGTCCTCTTCTATATTTTGATTTTGCTAATAATATTATACGAATTTGTGGTACATTAGACGTTGATGGAGGATTAATTGGAGGAGATAGTATATGGTCTATAGATTATCCTTTACAAAAAGTATGGTTAAGTGATTCTCTATTTTCTGTTGGTATTGGTACTTCTAATCCTAATGGAAGTTTGGATGTTATTGGATCAACAGCATTGGATGAAGTTTATATTCAAGATGCTAATTCAAGAGGATTGTCATATGTACCAAATTTACAATTTCAAATTACTAATACATTTGATGGATATTCAACATTAAATCAAAGTTTAAGTAATTATGGGGATTATCCTTTTTCTTTATATAATGGGGATACTGTTATATGGTATCAAACATATATATTTAGCAAAGATAGTTTAGCTTATCTTAAACATGATGGAACATATGCTTTTAAAGTCGATAGTGTTGGGGAAGTTTATATTCCTGGAATAAATACTAATATTACAAGCATTCCTACTAAAGTTGTTGGTTGGAATGATGTTACTGGTGAACTTTCTTCATTAAACTTTAGTACTATTAATCAATCTATATCTGTTCAAGATTCTACTTGGGATTTAGATAATGCTGATACTATAATTAAGGTAATGCCTTATTCACAAAAGAAACAAACTGATCCCGGATATCCTTATTTCTATACTAATAATGATACAACAATTGTAAATTATGGATATTTATATAATTGGTATGCCATTACAGATACAAGAAAGATTACAAGTTCTGATAGTTGGGTAGTTCCTGATAAAACCAAATGGGATATTTTTTATGCTTATGTTGGGGTAACAGCAGGTAAATTAAAAGAAACTGGTATTACTCATTGGACTACACCTAATACAGGAGCTACTAATGAATTAGGATTTAATTTGCGTGGAGGAGGAAGAAGAATTAATACAGATGGTACTTTTGGAAGTATTATGGAAAGAGGTTATTTAGGATACTTATATAATGCTACAACATGGACTGGATATTATATGGATTATAATAGTGATGCGTGGAGTAGTTTTTATAATTTTAATTATGCTATAGGAATTCCTCTTAGATTAATTAAAACATCTACTATTCTATCTAATGGTGAAGAAGGATTATATGTAGGTAATGATGGTAAAAGATATAGAACCATATGCATAGATACTCAAGAATGGTTAGCTGATAATCTTTGTGAAACTTTATATCGTGATGGATCTACTATTACCGAAGTAACAGACAATGCAACTTGGGCAGCTTTAACAACAGAAGCTAGATGTTCTTATAATAATAATGAAGATTCTTCTTTTACTTATATAGAATCGAGTCCTACTTATGATAATGAACTAAGAATGGATGGAGTATTAGATATTACAGATATTATGATTCAATCTCCTACAAGTGGAAAATCAGAATATATTACTTACTATAATCCAATAACTAAACGCTTTAGTGTTGGTGATACTGGATTATTTTTGGGTGGAAGTATAATAGATCATGGAGAGTTAGATAGCCTACTTAATGATGATCATACTCAATATGCTTTGCTTGTAGGAAGGGTAGGTGATAATATTCATATTGATACAGTTTCATCTTTGAATAATATATTATATAATAAGGCTACTGGATTTTATTGGGAGATAGGTGGATTAAATGCTTTAATATGTAATAATGGTTATTTAAGACCTGATGAAATTAGTATGAGTCTTGGATCAAAGCCTACAAAATGGAATAAATTATACACTACAAATATAGTAGACGATAATACTAATATATTTTTAATAGTTCCTTCTAAACCACTATATACTGAAGTATTGGTTGTGAGTAATGATACTATTGGTAAAACAACCCTTCCTGTTAATACAGATTCTCAGTCTTTATCTTATGCTAAATCTACTGGTATTATGTCTATCAGTGGAGGTACTGCAGATACTATTAATCTATTCACTTCTACAAATAGAGGACTTGTTCCTCAATCTGGTGGAGGTTCTGCTAATTTCATGAGAGCTGATGGCACATGGGCTACACCTCCAGGAACTACTGTTGCTGATAATCTTGGTAATCATATTATGACTCAGAATTTAATCACTGGTTCTTATTTTATAAATTATGATGGAGTTCAAACTGATAATGGAATTTCTTTCACTGATGTAACGTGGGATAAGAATTTAATTAATATTTGGGGTAATGTAGATTTAGCACCAAAAGCAACTGCATATAGTGATCAAATAGCATGGATCGGATATTATTATAACGATGGGATGTCTGGTTCAAGTGAACAAAAAGGTTTTTCAGTTACTCCTCTTAATTATCCTCGTTTTTCTGATATAACAACAGGTAGTGGTTATTATATGTTATGGAATAATGAAGATAGTACTGTTTATTATGTTGATGCTAATTATCTTACTGTTGAGGTTGATGGAAGTATTACTAATGAAGGCTTACTTGATGTTACAGATTATGGTACAACAGGTGCTCAAATAACTTCTAACACAAGCACTTCTCCAAGAGTTACATTAGAAAGTCAAAGTTCTAATTTAACTATAGAGCCTGATAATGATACTATTAATTTTACTGTTGTAGAGGTTGATGCTGTTATTGGAAATGAGGGTGATACGACTGCTCATCTTACGGGTGATTATGGAATTATAGGTGCATATTATAATCAAACTTCAGATGTAGAATGGGATTTAGATACTGCCCAAATAAGACCTTGGATTGGAAGTATTGTTGTAGATTCTGTTCCTGATATGGCATTTAATGATCTCACTGATGTAATTTGGGCAGGTGCTGATCAAGGAGATATTCCTATGGTTAATGAAACTAATCAGTTAATTCCTTATACTCCTAATTGGTTGACTGCCGAAGTAGATGCCGATACAACCAATGAGCTTGATAGTATTTATATGAATATTGTAATGAGTCCTGGGGCTGACCCCGGAGGATGGAAATATACTGGTGATACTATGTCCTTCTATCAATCCATTGGTTCTACTCTCGATCTCAATATGGATTCTATAATTAACAATGCAGACTTTTTTCAACGAATTAATAATATGTACAGATATGATATGCCATATGATAGTATTCCATATTATGATTTTACTGGTGATGGAATATTAACCATTGAGGATATTTGGGCTTGGTATGCTCTTGTGGGTACATATAGAGATGCGGTAGAAGAAAATGAAGTTAGAACTTATATTAAAACATCTAGTTTTAATTATGGCTCTGTAGGAGATTCAATATTTATGTTAACACAAAATTTAGTATTAGCACCTAGTCCCATTGGTGTAGAAGGACATATGGAACATCTATTTGATAGTATTCCTTCAGGATATGTAGCTATGTTTGATAAGGATAGCATAGGAATTGGATTTGGAGCAAGCTATCCTTCTGGGGGGTTATCCGCTTGGGAGTATGTATTAAAACTTGTCCCTTTAGATAGTATTCTCGGGGGAAGTGTTAATGTAAATGCCGATACGGCTAATTGGGCATTAGATGCTGATAAACTTGATGGTCAACATGGTGCTTACTATCTTGATAATACTGATGCACAAGATTTAAGTTTATCTGTTAATACTCTTAGTTTAACAGGTGATGGAACATCAGTTGATCTAAGTGGATATTTAGATAACACTGATGCACAAACAACATCTTTTAATACCTCTACTGGAGAACTAACTATTAGTGGTGGAAATACTACTGATTTAGATGGTAGGTATTTAGAAACACTTCCGGGTTCTGCATTAGAATGGTTAGACACAACTGCTGCTGCAGGAATAGGAATAGCAACTTATAATGATATTAGAGAATTGGTTGATACTACAGGAACTCCTATTAATAATCAATTAGCAATATTTACAGATGGTAATTCTATTGAAGGTGATACTTCTGTAACATGGAATGGAACATCTTTTCTTATTGATAAGAATATATCATCTCCTGAAATTGCTCTTATAAATGATGGTGGAATTGGAGGGGCTACATTTAAGATGAAGGATAATGGGTCTGGTACTGATTGGAGATTTAAAGCTACTTCTACTGGCGAGTTTAAAATAAGAGATCATGAAAACTCTTTAGATGTGGTAGTAATTGAAAATAACAGTTCGGCCAACTCTCTCTATATTGATGTGGATGGTGATGTTGGATTAAATGATAATACTCCATCATATAAACTTGATGTAACTGGTGATATTAATGCTACTGGAGATTATCGAAAAGCAGGTAATATTATGCCAATAGGATATAGTTTACAAATGGCTCCTACTGCTACTAATTTATTAAGTGCAACTACATATTATTGTGGAAGTGCTACAGTAGCATTAACTACTACACAAAATCAATATAGATGTTATATTCCTAAAGGAGGAACTGTTCGTGCTGCTTATATATATTTTGTAAAGATTGCAGGTGGAGTATATACAAGTGGAAACTTTATAATGAGTGTAAATGTCAATAATTCAGCTACAGAAATTATGTCTGTTGCAAATAGTAATACTCAATTGTTTTCTAATACTGCATTATCTGTAGCTGTTGCTCAAGGAGATATTCTTGAATTGAAAATAACAATGCCTACTATGTCTAGTACAGCAACATCTTGTTATATTGCAGCTACTATTTATATAGAATAAATTATTATATTAATTAACATTTTAAAACTCACTATTATGAAAAAGATCATTTTATCATTACTTATTCTACCAATCTTTATTGCTACTATATTTGCACAAGATTGTGTTCCTATTATTGTTAATCACTTTACAGTAAATGGTGTAGCTCCTATATCAACTATAGCAACTTATGCTGTAACTACTAATATTCCTGGTGAACCTGATAAATGTTGGATTACTAGTAATCTTGGTTCTACTCATGAAGCTACTTCACCTAATGATGTATCTGCTTCTGGCTGGTATTGGCAGTTTGGAGTAAAACAAGGATATGCTTATGCTGGCTCACGACTTCCTGAAACTACTTGGAATTATTCTGTTTCAACTAATTCTAATTGGCTACCAAGTAACGATCCATGTACTATTGAATTAGGTGCTGGTTGGCATATACCAACTTTGCATGAGTGGACTAATGTAGATGCTGGATGGACAAGTCTTAATAATGCATTTGCTTCTCCACTTAAATTAAGTGCATCAGGATACCTATATTATAGGACTGGTGTATTGATGTATGCTAATAAATATGCAATGTATTGGAGTAATGAGCAAGTTAGTGTTTATCAAAACTATGCTTATAATTATACTGCATGGAGTGCTACATCTAATACTTCAATGTATCCTAAAAGTATGGGCATGTCAATTAGATGTGTAAAGTAAACTATTTGGTTATATAATTGCTTAATATTAATTTAATTATTATGAAAAAACTATTGTTGTTCTTATTACTTACTCCTTTACTAATGTTTGCTCAGCAAGATAAAGCTTTCTTTAATCTAGATGCACTTGGTAAGTTTTATTCTAAAGGAGATGCTACATTTGAAGGAAATATTACATACAATAATGAAGTATTAGATACTAATTTGTTTTCTATTAGTTTAACTATTAGAGATACTACTTCATATGTAGCAATTAGTGATACACTAGCCTTAAGTAAACTTGCTGTAACTACTGTACAAAATGCATACACATCTAATAATCAATATGCAGTATTTGTAGCAGCAGACTCTTCATATGCTAAGTATACATTTCCTACATTTGTTCCTGTTGGAGATATAAGTGGAGTTAATCTTTCTATAGAATATAAAAATATATCAGCTGTAGGAGATTATTATACTTATTTTATGATTGGAAATGATACTACTCCTTATAATTCTCTTCCGACTAAATTAACTACTGATACTACTGTAATATTTGGTGGAATAAGTAATTTGTTAGGATTAGATGTATTATTAGATTCAGCAATAGCTAATTCAATTGTAAATGCGGATGCTACTATTGCAGATATGTTAGAAGATTCTACATTTAATATTAGAATTATAGCTTTAGATTCTACTTTATCAGTAGATCAAATTAAATTGAGAGCTTATTATTCTATTCCTATAACATTTTCTCCACAATCTGATTATATAACTAACTTTTATTATATAAGATTAGATACTATAGAATATGCTCCTACTTATCCTATTAAAGGTGATATGAGAATGGATACAGATGGTCATTTTTATGGATATGATGGTTCTGCTTGGAAACAATTAGATAATTAATAATATGAAACAGATACTATTAATAGGGATTCTTCTAATTTCAATTTGTTCTTTTGGACAAAGAATGCAATGGGGTGAAAATGCTATTCACTTTACTTCTCATGATACTGCTTATCTTGCAGATACTGATACTTTAGAAACTATAAATCTTGCTATGCCTAATGATAATTTTACATGGGTATATGGAGTTAATTATGGAGATATAGATTCTACTACTACGTTATTATATATTCAAGGTTCTATTCCTGGAATGAGTTGGGTTAGTATTACAGATACTATTACAATTGATTCTACGTCTACTGAAGCAGTTTATTATCTAACTGGTGATAAATCTAAATATGAAGAGATTAAATTTATGATGGAACGGGATACTGTTGAAACTATAATAGAAGGTTGGATTAAAGATGTTTTTTATATAAGAGAAGTGCATTAATAATTATATAAAAATATGAATATGAATAGGACTAGTAATGAAACTACTCGAACTAGAAAATCTATAAGACGACGTATATGGTGGAGTGACCACTTTCTTGAAGCTATTATAGCAGTATTATTTGCAGGATTTTTAACTTCTTATAGTATAGACAGATCAAATAACAGAGAAGATCATACTGCTATATATAAGGAAATTAATGCTACTAATGAAAATATGATTAAATATGATATTAAACTTAGAACTGTATCATTAATTTTAATTAGAGATCCTAACACAGATCCTGAATTAAAAACTTTACTGATTGATTATATTAAATTAGAAACAAGAGGAGGAAGTTAAAATGGAAGATATAAATAAAGTATCTACTATAGAATCTAAAGATACATTTGTTGAAATTGCTAAAGAGAGATATAATTCTCCTGCTTCTCCATGGTGGACTACCGTTGCTTATGTAGCAGGCCCTATGGCTAGTGGAATGTCCTTTGTGATGACTATTGAAGGTATTCCTAAATGGATTAAATATTCATTAGGTTTTCTAATTGGAGTAGCTACTTGGTTTGTACCTGCTAAATTTAGTACTTCAAGTAAGCATATATCACATAAATAAAGATATAATAGTAATATTGCTATTATTAACTATTAATAATTAAATAAAATGGAAGAAGTATTTGGTATTGAAAATGTTAAAAAGCTTCTAATTTGGGGAGCTAAAGTGTCTAATTCAATTGTTAGTGCTATTACTGATGATCCTACAACTGAAAAAGATGAAAGTAATGTAACTGTTGCTGAAGGAATGGATATTAGTTTCAAGGCAATTGGTATTCCTTTTAAAAGTTTTAAATATGCAGCTTCAGAACTTGGAGATATGAGTGATGTTGAGCGTGAAGAAGTACTTCTTGCTTTTCAGACTGAATTTAATATTGCTAAAGAAGAAGCTGAAATTATGATTGAACAGGTTATTGATTTTGTACTTACTATTATTGTTATGTTTATTAGTAAGCATGAAAATCTAGTTGCAGAATAATATTAATTTAAATAATTAAATCATGGCTACACTTAGAGTATATGGTACTCAAATAATAGATGCATTAAATAGACCTTTTGATGAGATGTTCCTACGTAGAGTTATGGATTTAATTATTAATGAGAGGGCAGCCCTTATTCGTCAAGAGATGAATAAGGGTGACGCCCATCATTATTATACTATTCCATATGAAGCTGATTTAGAGATTGTTGATGGTACTGCAGAAAATATTATATATGGAAAGAAAATACTTAGAACAGTAAATAAGATTCCTACTCCAATTAGATATAATACTCCTGAGCCTTTCATTCATGTATCAGGATTAGGCGGGCCTACATTAACTTGGATTAGTAGTCCTACTGAATTTAAGTTTAGACAGAATTTAGATAAGATTGCAACAGCTATTGTTTATGTTTGGAGGAATAATAGAATATATATTCTAAATAATATTAAACTTGAGACTATAACTGTTGTAGCCGCTTATGAAAATCCTAATATTTATGTTGAAGGATTTAATGATTATGGAGTAGGAGATATTATATGTGATGATGCTATGGAATTTCCTGTACCAATTGATCTAATTGGTAATATAAAAGCTAAATTACTCTCTGGTGAATTAAGAATAATTGATGATAAAGATAAAGTAACTCCTACTCATGTCGACAACAACTAATTTAGATATAAAAGAATCATATAGTTACTTTACTAATTCAATTAGTGAACAATCTAAAGTAATAGATGATTTATTAAATGAAACTAGAAGAAAAGCTTTATATATAGCTACTCAATTAGTTCATGTTGGAGAAAGTCATAATCTAAGAATTGATATATTCAATCAAGTTAGACAGTATCTGGATGGTACTTTTAGATTTACTAGAGAACAACTAGAAGAAATTAATATTAAGAATATGTATAGTGAGGATTGGTTTATATCTAAAACTCATATTATTACAGCTTACTTTAAAATACTAATTGCTACTCTTATCAATGAATATAAACTTGAAGAAATAAAGAAAGTATTAACTCTATGTAATATTGAATATCAATTATATTATAGGATTGTTAATACCTTTTATACTAGAGTTTCTATAAGTTTACTAAATGGATTTGAATATAATATATATAACGTTGGAATATTAAGAGTAGCTAGTAAAAAAGCTAATTTATCTAGAGGAGTTAAATTTAAAATTGATTGGGGAGAATCCTTTAAACTTCTTAAATATTACGCTAATAAGCATTATCCTTCTATATATAAAGATTATATAGAAGGTATTTTAAATAAAAGAGCATTTATTCATACACTGATTCCTTATACTTATAATGAAACTACTAATCCTGATGGATTTAAATGGTTAGTTCATTTACATAAAGAAGAAAATGCTTGGCTAATGTTTCAGAAAAAAAGAATAAATCCTGATTATAATATCATTCCATCTAATTTCATAATGAATGAAACTAGAAGTCAGGTTGATTTTACTAATAATGCAAAATCAGAAAGAGATATTCTTGAAAGTGGACAATTAGGATTTAGAGATAAACTAAATTGTTTACTTAGATTTGATCCTACATATATAGAAACTTTTGTTAAATTATAAAAGATGGTTACTACATATTTAAATGGTAAAACTTGTATTGGTAGAGTATATGATAGGTTTCCTGTAAATCATCATGGATGGGAAGTTAGAGCTGCATATTGGATATCACAAGGTTTAAAGAAGATGGATATACCATTAATACTAGAGCCTGTTACTGTTGCTGCAACTCTTGTAGAATTTAAAACTAGAATTCCTGATAAAACAGCTTATATTAGAGGAGTATCATGGAATTCATATAGAATACCTAGATTAGGTAGTAGAATAAATGCTGATCCTACTTTAGATTTGAGTAATTTAGGTGATTCTGAATACTGGTATAATATAGATACTAATGGATATATAGTGAGTAATCTTGAAGATGAAGATATTACACTGTATATCTATAAATATATAGATGATTTTGATGCTGAGACAAATGCTTATTATCCTAGAGTACCTGATAATGAAGAAGTACTTGAAGCTTTAGATTGGTATATACTTTTACGAATGATTCAAAGAGGACATGAAGTAAAAGGATTTAGTCTTACTAATAATAATGAATATACTAATCCTGGTATAGCATTTGATCAAGCTATGAAGAGAGCTAGAAATTCAGTTAATGCTTGGGATAGTGAAAATAGAGAGTTAATTAGTAGACTTAATCGTAGTTTTGTATTAGATTATAATAATTATACACAAGGTTCATATAATCCAAATTACTATGAAGCTTAATAAAGGCATGAGAAGAGATGAATCTCTCAATGATTCTATCGCAGGAAGTTGGAGATACGCTCTCAATCTTTCTCTATCTTTAGGGACTGATGATATTATCAATGAAGATGGTACTGTATATCAAGATAATATTGGTGTAGAAAATCTTTACATTGGACATATTAAAACTCAAGATAGAGTTATTATATTTAGTGAAGTATTAAATACTGATAAAAGTGAGATAGGAGTTTATGATGGTAATATTTATACTAAATTAATATATAGTTCCTATTTTGGATTTGATTATAGAAATCCTATCAAAGGTGTATTTGGATATAATAATAATAATGAATTAATTATAGTATTTACTGATGCAACTCAAGAATATCCTAAAATAGATCCTAACGTTGCTAGATACTTAAATGTAGATAGTATACAAGCTGAATTAGATGGTAATTTAGAATTAGTTACTCCTAGTGATATAACTTTATTTAATCTATTTCCTGAATATAATTCACCACTATTTAATTATAAAGATACTCAATATGTTGGTGGTAGTTTATTATCTGGAGTATATTATTATTTTATTTCATATGAAATATCTGATGGTTTCTTTGGAGAATGGTTAGGAGCATCACAACCTATTATAGTTCATCCTTCTGGTAATACTGAAACTTGGGAAACTATAGAAGGAGCTCCTGCAGGAACAGTTACATCTAAAGCTATTGAAATAACTATTAATAATTTAGATACAAGATATAATAGATATCAAATTGCCTATCTAAGTAAAATTAATGGTATATATAAAGCTGGAGTTTTTGCAACTAATAGTACTTTATCTAATATAGTTGTACATACAGGATCTGAGATATATCAAGATTTAAGTATGGATATACTATTAGCTAAGAATTCTATTTATAGTAAAGTTAAATCATTAGATGTATTAGATAATAATTTATATTTAGGAGGACTAGAAGTTGATCCTGAAGTTAGATATCAAAAGTATGCTAATAATATAAAAGTTAAGTGGATTGCTATAGATTCTGTTGGGTTAGATGCTATGATAGATTCATATAAGAATCCTTTTATAGTATATAACAAGAAGACTTTTATGCCTGGTGAAATATATGCTTTATATGGTAGATTTCATCTTAAGAATGGTAAAACTTCTAAACTATTTCATATTCCTGGAAGACCTCATGTTGCTAGTGATATTGAAGATTGTGATCCTGATCCTTTAACACAAACTGATACTGAAGCTGCTGCTTTAGATATATATCCTGGAGCTAAAACATTTCATCTTGAGAATACTGCAACTAAGTTTGGTGGAGCAGCTAAATATGGTGAAATGGGATATTGGGAAAATGCTAGTGAATCTTATCCTGATGATAGTGAGTTTGATGGTACTACTGATTATGATGAAAATCCTATAGCATATGGAGTTGACTTAAGAAATGAACATGTAAGACACCATAAGTTTCCATCATTATATTTTCTTAAAGATACTAGTGGAGGTAATACTATTCCTTTTCTTCATCATAATACTGATGTATTAACTAATGTTGGAAGTGTATTATTAGATGCTCCTGTATCTATAGATCAGTTATATATTGGAGCTCAAATGAAAACTTATACTGGAAATGTAAAGGTTTTAGGATTTCAATATGGAGCATTTACTGAATATTTAGATATTAATAATGATGATTTTGGAGATTATGAACCATTAGGACAATCTAAAAGAATTATTACTGTAGTTACAGCTACTCAACCTATTACAGTTGATTATGATTGTAATATTAAATGTTCATTTAATAGTCATGGTGGTGGGCATAAAATAAAAGGATATGTACAAATATTAAAAAGAACTGTTGCTGGAGTTAATACGGTTGAATATGAAGTTTGGGATACTAATGGAGAAGGAGGAGCTGGTGTAGATACTATTAATATAACTCTAGATGTATCTGTTGTTGATATAGTTTTATTTACTGGAGAAAGTTTAATAATTAGAGGCAGTTGTTATACTGAAACTGATGAAGAACAAAATCCTATTCCCGTAAATGGTGGATATACTGGAAGTATAAAGTTTACAGCTAGAGTTGATGTAGTTCCTTCTACTGAATTAGCTACTATATTAGGATTGCAATTAGATACAACTAGTATGTTATTTCCTGATGAAATAAAGGATAAAGCTACATACTTTGAAATACTATATGCTAAAAGAACTATAGGTAATAGTACAGTCTTAGGACAAGCTATGATTACTACTGTAGATACTGATGATGGATTTAAGTATTGTAGAGAACATTCATTTGATCTTATTAGTACACTAGCTGCTCTTAATGTTACTCATGCAGAAAGACAATTAAATTATGATTATACTGATGCTGCTGATAATACTATAGTATATGATACTGATCCTACTGATCCTGCTTTTGTTGTTGAAACTAAATATGGAGGAGCAACTCCTTTAGTTAAGATTACAGAATCTAAGTATATGCAAAGAGATAATAGTTATATCTCTCCATCTAATGCTAATGGTGAAGATTACATATATCATAGAGGACAATTTGATAATGGAGCAACTCCAACTCCAACCAATGATGCTACTGATAAAGTATTAACTCTAGCTAACTTCTGCTCATTTAAACTAAATGTTTATAATTCAATGTTTAATCAGCAGATTGTTAGAACTAATGTAATGATTAATGTTAATTCTATAGACTATGAAAATTATAATATCTATGGAGGAGATTGTCATGTAAGTTTATATGGAGTAACTAGATATGAAGGAACACCAGTTCCACCTGCAGGAGATAATGAATGGGGAACAGGTAGTCAATTTCATTATTATTTATATCCTTGTTACTCTGTTGCTAATATTGGATTACAACATAGAGGTAAAGAATTAGAGGAATTTGCTTTTCCATATTTTAATTTAGTTAACAATGTAGTAGGAAGAGGAGGTACTCATCTTGGAGAAGGTAGTTATACAGAAGGATCTCTATGGAGAAAGATAATGGAGGCTAATCCTGGTGGAGTTATACTATATGCTAAAGATCTTGAACAATGGATAGGATATAATTTTGATTATAGTTCTGTAAATGATGTAGAAGCTATTCTTCCTATCTTTGATCCTTCATTAGATGACATATATAAGTTTCCATATAGAGTTGCTTCTAGTTTAATATTAGCTTCTGAGGGTCAATTTACAGGATGGAGAATATTTCCTTCATCTTCTTATATAGAAATGCCTAGAGATAAAGGTCCAATATGGAATGTAATTGCTGATAATAAAGACCTTCTAGTTTCTATGAAATATGGTCTATTTGTATTCAGAAAGAAAGACGAACTTAATGTTAATGATAGTACAGTTATAGCTTTAGGTTCAGCTAATCTATTTGAGAATAAACCTGAAGAAATAATGTATGGAGATAATGAAGGATATGTTGGTAATCAATGTATGTTTGCTAATGATTCATCATTAAATGGTATTATATTTGTTGATAAAGAAAGAGGTAGAATATTCTTATATAAAGGATATAAAGCTAAAGAGATTAGTTCTATTGGAATGACTAAATGGTTTAATACTAATCTTAAATATAATATTACTGATGCTCCTATTAATGCAGACTATGATAAAAACTTCAATGAAGATAATCCTTTTAATGGTAAGGGTATATTAGCTATATGGGATACTAAACAAGAAAGATATATATTTAATAAGAAAGCTAATATTGCATTTACTATTTCATATTCTCCTAACTTAAATTATATTAAAGATATAGGATATATGGGAGGATGGTTATGCTTTCATAGTTTTGTACCTGTTAATATGATTTCTTTTAAGAAAGAATTATATAGTATTAAAAATGGTACTGTATTAGAAGGAGAAGTAGAGATTACTAGTAATCTTATTTATAAACATAATGGTAATAAAGGATTATATTATGGTACGTATTATGAAAGTAAAATAGATCCTATTATTTGTAATCCTGAAAATCTTAATAAATTATTTGATTCTATTCAATGGGCAACTACATGTAGAGATATTAGTCTTAATCCATTAGAAACTACTACATTAAGTAAGATTATTATATTTACTAATAATAAACATAGTGATATTATATCATTAGCTAATGTAGGATATGGAACAGGTAATACTAGAAAGATTGGTGGAAGTTGGCATTTTAGTAAGTTTAGAGATGTACTTAAAACTAAAACTAGTTCATTAATTACAGATTTAAATATAGATCATCTTTCTTATGAAACTATTCCTGATCCTACAACTAATAAATATCCTGCTACTGAATGGTATAAGAACTCTCATTTTAAATGTGAATATATAGTTGTAAGACTAGTATTTACTAACTCTGCAAACAAATCTATATTAATTCATGATTTCTCTGTTAATGCTACACCTAGAAAAAGATTTTAAATTATGATTATAGATAAACCTAAACGTACACTTAGACAAAGAATTAAAACATTCTTTTCTAATAGAGATGCTAATGGTATTCCTTATGGTTATCCTAAAGAATATAATAATATTGAAGGAGATATTATACTCCAACAAGATCCTAATAAAAAGATGTTGTTTGAAGAACCCATAAGAAGTTCTATAAATAGAATGCCTAAATTAAAAGGTAAGATTAGATTAGCCAAAGGGGGTACTCCTGATAAAGATCCTAAACAACTTAATGAAGTTACTATCTATGGAGATATTAATAATCCTAGATATAAAAGTTATAAGGATAGTTTAGATTTGTATAATAATTCGCAAGATTTAATAAAAGAATTTGATAGAATGGGATATGTACCAAGTAGAGGGCATCCGATGGGTTATATTGATCCTGGTCATCCTCCTACTAAATACAGTACTGCTTATTCGATGAATATGATTAAAAAGGTTGTTGGTAAAACACCTATTGATAAAAATATATTTGCTAAATATCCTGAAGTATATGATGTTCAACAACATAGTAATTCTTTATACTCTGTGGATGATTTACTTCCTGATGCTGTAAATAAGAATAATAAAATTAGAAATCTTCTTTCTACAAATATTGCTCCTTTGGCAGTTAGGTATTATGAAGATCAAGGAGATAGTGCTCCCATATTTGGTAGAAGTAGTGACTATGAATATAATATAAAAAATAATATTGGAGGTGCATTCCCATTAGCAATGAGTTTAGTTGGGGGAAATGATATTCGTGTAGTATTTGACTATACAAATGTAAAACCTAAACAAACAGTTGTATTAAAAGATCCAACTGATATTCCAGTAAATAATTCATCTATTCCTATTAAACCTAATAAACCTAATAAGAATCATCCTATTGAAGCTATTAATAAATTAGAACCCAGACAGTTTGTATATACACCTACTAAACCTAATACACGTACTCCATCTCAACCAATAGGTGCTCAAAGAGGAGATAGGATATTCTTTCAATATAGTCCTAAAGGTAAGAATAATTATATTAATTATGGTGATGGAAAGGGTAGAGAAACTCTTACTAATAAAGAAGCAGATAAACTATATAATAAATGGAATGAATCTGGACTAATGAATAAACTAGGAGAAACAGGACAATCTAATTATGGTGGAAAGAAGAAGTTTGCTAAAGGTGGTAAAACTGGTGATCCTCCTTTTACTAATCAATATGATAAACAAAAACAATGGCTTGTAGATTGGTTTAATAATCCTGAAGCAAAGCGTAGACTTATGAAAGTTGCAGGATTAGAAGCAACTGATAATCCAAAACAAACTAAACGAAGAGATAAATATGCTAGTGATATTATCAGTTCTATTACTAATAATATTAATACAGTACAATATAAAAATGTTCCTCAAAATAATAGATTTTCAGGACAATATGATATAGATAACCATGTTGCTTTAATTGCTGATAATAGTAAATCAACATCCATTCATGAAGGTACTCATAGTGGTACTCCTGAAGCTCCTTTTTATGAATATATTAAAAAGACTATAAAACATGGTCATAAACAAAGAGATAGATACATGGAAGAACCTCGCGAGATATATTCTCGTATTATGGAACTTCGATATAATAGTAATATAGAACCAGGACAAATTATTGATACTCCAACATTAGAAACTATTAAACAACATCCTGATAATAAAGCTACAGATTTGTTTAATTATTTTAATGATGATGTTATTATAAATTTAATGAATGGTTTATCTAAAAATAATGATACTAAAGATATACAACAAGTTAAATCTGGAGGCAGAATAATGAAAAACACTCTAAGAGTAAATAATAGATTTAATCCTCCTAAAATGTCTATTGGAGGAGTAACATCAATGGTTAGTGGACTATATGGAATAGGACAAGGTATTGGACAAGGCATGCTTAAAGCTAATCAAAATGAATATGGTTTAATTGATAATAATACTAGACATGCTAATAATATGCAAGCTAATCTTGTATTTGATCCTGTTGGTCATATAGCTAATGTATTTGGAACTGGAGGAAGTTGGGATGATTTAGGATATTGGGGAGGTAAGAAACAAGCTGCTGCTGCTGATAAAGATTTAGCTAGTATTAAACGCTTAGAAGCTACTGGAGAAAGACAAGCTAAACTTCAAATGGGTAGAGTAGGAGCTTCTACATATGATCAATATGGATATCCTACTCAAAGTCTATATGCTAAAGGAGGTAAACTTACTGATCCTCCTGGAGGAACTCTGTCTAAATCAGATGCTTATTGGTTAGCTGTTCATGGTAGTAAAGAGAATGCTGGACAAGATAGAAAGATGTGGAAGTTTGTATATGATGAACTATATAAAAATCCTAATCCTGAAAGAATATATATGTCTGAAGCTATGCCGGGACAAGTTCTATCAGGAGAGTTTGTTAAGACTAATAAGATTCCATCTAAACGTAAACCTTTTGGTGGATATTTAACTCCTGATGGACTTAAATCTTTAGGTAAGAAAGCAAGTAGAGCTTTAAATGTATTAGTTCCTGGTGCTGAAGATATGCCTATTATTCCTAATGCTATGCCTGATAGACCAATTAATTTTGGTAATACTTCTCTTAAATGTGGAGGTAAAACTATGAAAAGATCTATGAAACGTGCTCAAGGTGGCATGATTCCTGTTAAACTTGATAATGATGAAATAGTATATGATCAATTTGGTAATCCTGCTCCTATTGTAACTAACTCTCCTGTTAGTATGAAAGCTGGTGGTACACATATACTTGGAGGCAAGGGTGGTACAGATAAAGTAAATGCTATGTTACCTCCTAATGCTGTAGTTATATCAGATGATAATGGTGAGAAAGATAAACTTATGAAAGCATTTAGAAATAATCCTTCTAAAGAAACTATAAAACAATTTATGAATAGGGCAGTTGCTAAACAAAATAAAGGTAACGGTTTATATCTTGGGGGTAATCCTTGGGAAGATATTGATCCTATGGGAGTAGCTAAAACTGCTAGTAATTGGGGAATTAATCCTATTGGTAATTATCCATTAAATAGTGGATTTAGATTTCAAAATGCTAATCCTAATGATATGTATGGAATTAATATACCTTCTGGCCCAACTCAATCTACATATAATCGTAGTCTTGGAATGCTTAAGCCCTCTATAAATACTAATCCTGTTTATAATGGTTTTACTCCAACACCTATTGGTAGTGGAATTCAACCTACTTCATTAAGTAATTATAATAATAATCAACCATATACTAATACTACTCCGGTTACTGATTTTAATCTTGCTCCTCAAGGAGATCAGTGGGGAAAGGCTCCTGGTAGTATAGGAAGACAAACTCAACAACCTAGAAATCCTGAAACTGGTAGAACTAAAATGGGAGATGCTATTAGAAATCCTGATACTTGGCAAGCTATCGGTACTATTGGAGAACTTGGATTAGGAGTAGCTAATACTATTGTAAATACTAATGCTTTACGTAAATTAAAGAAACTTCCTTTTCCTAAATATCAACAGTCTAGATTTATTGCTCAAGATCCTCGTTATATGAAGTCTTTCTATGGTCAACAGAAAGGTGATTTAGATCAATCTGCATTAAATACTATGGAATATATGAGAAGGAATACTTCTGGTAGTGGATTATCTAATAACTATGCTCAATTAAATGCAAACTTACTTAGAGGTAAAAGTGGATTATCTGGTCAAGAGTCTGCAACTATTGGAGATATTAATAATCAGAATGCTAAAGATAAGACTCAGTTCTTAGGTACTGAAGCTATTCGTAAGATGGGTTATGATGCTGCTAAATTATCACATAAGATTGGTCTTATTAATACTGGAGTTGCTCTTAATCAGAATACTATTAATACATTCCAAGGATTTACTAATAATCTTAAACAAAGTGCATATCAATCTAAACAATTAGATGCTATGGCTAGACAATATGGTTTACCTGCTAGACTTCCTGGTGAAACACTAGATGAATATCAGAAACGAGTATATAGAACTTTAAATTAATACTACTATGCCATACGAAAATTATGATCCTTATATGGATAGACGACGTTCATATAGAAATGATGGAGAATCTCTTATTAATTTTAGTCAGTTTCAACCTACATTTGTTGGAAGACCTGTTGCTGAAATAGGTGGAGCATATAAATCATATAGAGAACAATCTGATTTTATTAATAATACTGAAGATATTCTAGCACAAACTCTATCACAAGCTAATGTTGATCCTAAAGATAGAGCTGGTATTGCAGAGAGAGTTAATATGTTAAATGCTGGTGTTAAAGATATATCAGAAGCTGGAGACTTTGGGCCTGCTAGAATTAAACTTAGAAATCTATATAATAAGTTTTCTAATGATCAATTTATACCAGCTGCTACAGCTAGATATCAGAATAAAATTAAAGCTCTAGAAGAAGCTAGAAAAGGAGTTGAAAGTGGATACTATAGTCCTGATAGATATGCATTACAAAGTCAAAAGATAGAAAATGCTTTTACTCCTACTACTGCAGATATAAATGGAATGTATGATAAAGAGTATATTGCTCCTATAGGTGCTAAAGAATTTGATTTTGATAAGTTTCTTAATACTTGGATGGCTAATAAAAAGGCTCAATTAACAACAGATGGATTATATCAAACTGTAGATCCTGATACTGGATTAACTAAATGGTATTCTTATAAAGATAATAGATATATTAGTGAACAAGATTTAATTGATGAAGCAGTTGCTTCTCTTCAAACTAATAATGAAGCTAAACCTGTAGTTCAAGATTATGTAGATATTCAAAATAGTAAAGGAGTTCCTACAACAGAAAAGGATTTTCTTACTGGAATAGCTACTCCCTATGCTCAAAACTTTGCTGAAGATAGTTTTACTCAACGTTGGATGATGGGTAATTATGATGATTGGCAAGTATGGAAGAAAAAATATGATTATGAAAATCAAGTTAATTTTCCTCCAGCTAATTACAATCTTGCTACAGGAGTAACTCAACCTAATCCTTTAATTACAGCATTAGATCCTTATAATACTACATCTCCTACTGGAGGAAGTATGACTGATCAAACTATCAATGCTTTAGCTGATACATGGAAGATGGTAGCTAAGACTTTTACAAGTGATCTTCCTCATATAATGAAAGATGCTTTTATACCAGGTGCTGCTACTCCTAAAGATCCTTTACCTCAATATGATCCGACAGGATTAACTTATGATATTGTTAAATTATATAATGGTTCATCTAATAGAGATAAAGTAGATTTAGTATTAAAAAATAGATTTAGTACTACATTAAAAAGTCTTGTAGATGAATATATTGCTAGAACTAAAAGCAAGGATGAGGTTAATAAGATTATGACTGGAGTAGATGGAGTATTAAAATCATTTACTAATGTTATATCTAATGATTATATTCAGACTCCTACAACTAATAAAGAGAAAGAAGCATTAAATCAATATATATTAGGAATGCAAGAAGATTATCCTACTATTGAAATTGATGCCAATGGAAATATAAATAAAATCCCTGATTTAGTTGGAGTAAGTATTTATGATACAAAAGCAAATAAGTTTGTTACATTAGATGAATTTAAACAAGATTTAGTATCTAAAAGTAATGGTAAAGAACGAAAAGTTACTATGAATCTTAAAGGTACCTATGGAGCAGATAATTCTATTGTAACTACTACAGGAGATTATGGTATGTTCAATGCTGGAGTATATGACATTGGAGATAAAGAGTATGCTATAGGTAGTAAAAGACCTCCTTCATATGGAGATATACTTGTTAATTCTATTGCTCAAATGAGAACTACTCCTGGAATGACTGATGATTTACCTGTATTTCCAACCTTAGATTCTAATGGTGAAGTTGTTGATCCTGGTGCTAGAGTTACTGTTAATTTAGGTCCTAAAGACTTCCAAGGTAGAGATACTTACACTTATACTTTATCTCTTACTCCTAGTGGTAATAAACTAATTCAAAATGATATTACAACTAAACATGGACAGCAAGCTGCTACAATTATGGCTGCTAGTGGATATGGTGATTTACTAAATACAAACAGTAAAACATTTAAATCTCCTTATGAACTTACAGATGCAATTTATAAACTAGGACAATTATCTAAATAAAAGACAATGGGTATTCCTCCAACATCTTATAAGAATTTTACAAATCCTCCTATATTAGGAAGACCTGAACCATTAACTTCTCCAATAACCAGTGCTGATAAATACGGCACTGGATATTTTCCTATTATATCAGCTGATTATTATGAGAGAGATATCAATAGATATAAAGCTCAAAATCAATCTGATTGGGATAAGTTTGGAAATATGTTAGGTAGAGGTATTCTAAAGACAGGAGTATCTATTATAGAACCTCTTCCTTATCTTTTAGATATTGAGCAATATACTAGTGATATCAATCAAATTGAAGATGTTTATGGTAATGATGTTAGTGCTAGTCTTAGAAATCTAGAGAAATCCATAGATGAATCTATGCCTATTTATACTGAAGAAGATCAACCTCGTATATTTAGTGGAGATTGGTGGTTTAGGAATGGAGATCAAGTACTTAAATCTCTAGGTTATTTTGTACCTGGAATGGCAATTACTAAAGGAGCTTCTATGGGTTTAAAAGCACTTGGAGCAAGTCAATCTATTATTAAATGGGGAGGACTTGCTACAGGTGCTGTTGCTCAGAATTATAGTGAGCATATGTATAGTGCTGCAATAGCTTTTGAACAGAATAAAGTAAAGTATTTTGATTTTATTAAGAAACAAAATCCTAATATTTCTGATGAAATGGCTATGAATGAAGCTAAGAAGTTAGCTGCTAAAGATGCTGAAGGTATTATAGTTAAAGGTAAAGCTAATATTCTATTAAATATGATAGAATATAATAATTTATTTAAAATAGGAGGATTATCTAGATCAGCTACATCTTTATTTAGTAAAGGTACAGTTAAAGAGTTATTAGAAACTGCAGGAAGTGAAGCTTGGGAAGAAATGAATACTGGAGTATTTGAATCTGAAGCTCAACGTAATGTAGATCTATATACTAAGAAGATTTACGATGATGGTTCTACACCAGTTGATAGAGCATTACAACATTTTGGTTCTTATGAAGGTATTACCGAAGGACTCCTCGGAGCTATAGGTGGTGCTGGAATGCAGTTTATATCTAATCTTACTAATCTTGGTGCAAGGAAAGTAGCTAGAGAGAATATTATGAATATTAAGAATCAATATGGAGACTTTAATGCTTTAGCTAATACTGAAAGAAATACTTTTATATCATCTTTATTTGAGTCTGCTCAAAAAGGTACATATAGTACTATGATGTCAGTACTTGAAGATATTAGAAACACTAGTAATGATGTAGCTAAAGAGAAAGGTTATAAAGATAACTTTAAAGAGACTGCTGATGAATATTTAGACATTGCTAAAAACTTTGAATTAGAGTATAATAAAACAATGCATAAATACTCTGAAGATCCTAATATGGGAATAGCATTAGTTAATCTTAGAACTAATCGTGATACCAATAGAAAAGAAGCACTTAAAGCTGAAAGAGATATTACTAATTTAAATGGACAATATACAGAAGCTGAAAAACAACATCCTTTATTTGCTTTAAAACAATTAAGTTTACAAGCTGCTTCTACAGTTAAAGCTCTAGAAGAAGTTGGTGGACAAATTGCACAACTAGAACAATCTAATACTCACGATAGAACATTAGACTCTAATGAGAGTATGGAAGATTTGCTTAATAGGCAAGAAGTTCATTCAGAAGAATATAATAGTATATTAGAAAAGAATGAAGCTTTACGAAATGCTTATATTGAGAATAGAAAAACTAATAAAGTATCAGAGGCTAAAGCTCTTAAAGAAATAGAAGATTATCTTTCTGCAGAAAATGAGATTGATATTAAACTTCATGAAGCATATAGACTGTTTGGAGAAGCCATGTCTAAAAGTAATGTTGCTGCGAAGACTGTTTCTGAACTTGAAAAGAGTGATAAAAAACTACGTGAATATACTGATAGAAATCTTCTTGCTGAGAAGAAAGTATTAAATGAGTTTAAATCTAAACTGATTAATGCTAAAACACAAGATGATGTTACAGCTATAGAGAAAGAATATACTCATAATAGATTTAAATCTTATACTACAGCTAAACGTGTAGAGATTAAGAAACAAGAAGATAAAGATGCTCGTATTAAGAAGGAAGCTGATAAAAAAGCTAAATTAGATGCTGAAGTTCTTGCTAAACAACAAGCCTCCTCGCAACCTAAGAGTAGTGAAGATATACTTCAAGAATCACTTACGAAGATAAAGACTGCTAGTAAAGAAGATATCACTACACTATTAGATGAAATTGATGAAACTGGATTTAATAAAGATCAGAAGACTACATTTGATAATGCTGTTAATGATAGATTAAATACTCTTTCACAAAGTTCATCATCTCTTATTTCTTCAAGGGTGCAACCATCTAGTGAACCATCTAGTGAACCATCTAATAAATCAGCTACTGAGCGTTTCGATAAGAATGGGAAACCAATTGTTACTGATTTTGAAAGTATTATTGAAATCCCTGGTGATCAATTAGAAGATTATCAAAGTGATTTTCTAACTACTCTCTCTAAACCTATGTTAGAAATAGCTAGAAAAGAGATTAGTGAATCATCTGATCCTTTAAAAACAGTTAAATCTCACCTTAAAG
>Ga0208957_1000424_pt1 | contig 35558 bp, 37 predicted proteins | sample RifOxyA1_FD_184029 | JGI IMG/M metagenome (GOLD analysis project Ga0208957, IMG submission 184029) | Groundwater microbial communities from Rifle, Colorado - Rifle Oxygen_injection A1 (SPAdes) | ecosystem: Environmental > Aquatic > Deep subsurface > Groundwater | place: Rifle, Colorado, United... | reverse complement strand
GGGCAGACCAGACATGGTACTGGCCTTCCACGACAGCATTACTTCCTCCAAAGGCACTGCCAACATGATACGTATAGCAAAGCTAGCAGGAGTGCCAGTGAAGCTAGTTAGCCACCCGAAGTAAGCAGTTAGAAGTGCAGTCTGCAGTGTATGGAGTCAAGTCGCCATGACATACAAAGCCTAGAAACCTATAGAGTGCTGTAGAGTGTGCAAGTATTACTCCCCTCCCGCTTATGGTGACTTTGGCGGAGGTATGATAGAGTACCCGTCATGTCGCCTCAATCTATTCTTTCCAACTAGGAAGCAGACATGCAAGCGTCAGGTAGTGCATCCATTCTGGGCAAAGACAGCAGCACAAGTGCAGTCGGAAGTATAGTCTAACGCCCGTGTGGGAGTCATTCGTTGCCAAGTGATATTCATAGCAAGAGAGCGCACTTATACACTATCCAAGACCTAGCTGAGTACCATCCTCCTGCCAAACAATCTATCATACATGATGGAGTACTAGACCTCGGCACCCGCCTTATGCTCTTTGGTGAGGCAGGAACATGGAAGTCCAACCTCGCTATCCACGCAGCTTACTGTATAGCCGTAGGGCGTAGGTGGCTAGGGTTCAATACTTCTCCTGCCAATATCCTCTATGTCCAGGGGGAGATGACTTTGGCGCACACTAAGGAGAGGATTGAGAAGTACTGTACAGGTACAAAGAATATATTCCTATCCAACCTAGGCAGTATCCCTGCCAAGGCAGATGACATCTCCTACCCCCCACATGTAGTAACAGAAGCAATAGAGTTCTTACACCTCGACGAGTCCTCAGGCTATGAGTCAGTCAAGCAAGACATCATTGAACTCATCCGCACCTTCCCTCGCCGTCCAGTAGTACTCATCATAGACCCATTCTACAAGGTCTTTCGCCACGACCTGATTAAGGCGGATGAGGTCAAGTACTTCCTAGACAACATGGACTTACTCAGGCTAGACAAGTCCATTGTAAGTGCGTGTGGAGGAGTCAGCATCATCCTTATCCATCATGCAAAGAAGCCTACGCTAGACCGAGACGGGAATCCTATCTCTGCTGGTACTTCTGATATGTTTGGTTCTGCTGGTCTAGACTGGTGGGCGGATACTATTATGCGGACTGAACTTGAGGAGCATGATGAAAGCAAGTCCACTATCAAGATTGCATTTACCAAGCATAGCCGAGTATCGGCAGGCTACTTGCCAAAGGAGATAGTTGCCAGATGGGATAAGGAGTTACTCCACCCTCGCATACTGTCGCGACGGATGCCACAGTTTCCAGAGGAGGAAGTTGAGAACCGAGGCGACCTGAATATGATGATGTATGAGTAGAGTTTGAGAAGCCAGCTGAGTGTGAAATAAATTATCCATAAGACATTAATCATATAGCTTAATTTAATCGGTAGGAGCAAAGGAGGAGGCATGAAGATCAGTGAGTACTGGCTAGAAGCAGCCATAAGCTGCGAGAGTGGGCTGTACCTGGCACGAGCAGTGAAGGCAGAGCAGCGAGAGTTAACCGAACCTGTTACAGAACCTGACTGGTCAGGAGTGAATACTATAGTGGAGGCAGAGCGGCAGCGGACAGGAAGACAGCTAATCAGAGTAGTTGAGCGCATCTTGGAATATAAACAATCCAATTGACTAATGTATTAGCGATAATTGTTTTTACATGTTTCTGGGCGTTGACACCTAGAGCTACTGCATGGTATGATAATCAGGTCACACAAGTAAATAGATAGCGATGGCCTGAGTGGAAGGAGGAGAGATTGAGACAGTCATAATCATAGGCATCATCATAGCAGTACCAATTCTGGTAGCCGCAACACTAAGCTTACTGCAAGGAGAACGCAGACATGACGCAAGAAAAGCTCATCACAAGCAGAAACCTAGTGGACTCTGACATTGGGCCACTACGAAGGCTCACAGGCATCCTAGACTCGATGCCGACAGAGAACAAACCAGAGGACAAGACTAGGGGGTACAAGGCCAGCATCCAGGTTGTGCTGAATCTGAAGGACATAGAAGTCCTAGAGGCAGTAGAGCCATACCACTTCCCCATCTTCACCACTCGCCCATTTACCCTGTCCAACAGGAAGAAGAGCATGTGGGGAGTGCTGGCAGACAGCTTCAACCAGATAGCAGACATGCAGTACACCAAGGAGCAACTAGACCCGACCAACCCGAACTACATCAAGCCAGGCGCCAGGACTGACATCTCCGAGACCGTCGGCAAGAGAGTCGGCCTAGTCGTGGCAGATGGAGAGGATGGCAGACCCAAGCCGCCTGAACTCTTTGACAGTAGAGCCAATAAGGGCAAGGGCGGAGATACTCCCAGGCCCACCTGGATGTTCTACATGATAGAGGGCATCGGGCAGGTCGGAGTGCAGGGAGTGACCCCACTAGAGAAGGCCATGCAACTGCTAGATGGGCACACCCTAGCAGAGTTCAACGCACTGGCAATGGCAGAGCAGCTAGTTAGAGGAGATGTGCAGTTGCTCCAGTCCATCGGAATGCCACCAAGTGCAAAGGCAAGCTTCTCGAGCACGATGCTCGCCAGTAAGCAGTTCACCAGAGATACCAACGAAGTGTTCCACCGCATCCTGCCTGTTGGATAGGACAGACAACTGTACGCGCAAAATTGGCCTGTGCGCCGCCCACTAGTGAGAACCAGGCATGAGAATCATTTTGGTGGGGAAGTGTACGGTGGCCTAGTTGATACGGCGGCTAGGCTAGGAATGTTAAGGAGGTATACAGTTGAGGCGAGTTGAGAATCCAGCACTTAAGCGAAGAATCCTCACACATCTGGCGTCGTTGTACAAGATAGGTGAGACTCGCGAGCCAAATCATCTATCCACCTACGTATACTGCCGCACTAGGGCCTTCCTCGACCAGAAGCAGACAACAGTAGAACCTACTGATGATGAGATAATGCTGTTTGCAATTGGGTATGGACTACAAGATGTACTCACTCCTAAGTCTGCCAAGACTCCAGTGTATGAGAACGAGGGCATCATCTATAGGCCAGATATGAGTTTCCAACTAGCTCCTGCAGAAGTGGAGCAGTTGGTCGAGTTGAAGACCACCAGGAAGTCGGCCAAGTATCACTTCATGGACGAGCAGATTCCAGAGACTTGGCTAGAGTACATGATGGGAGGGTGCCATCTGAGAGGTACGACGCAGTATGATTTGATAGTGCTCTATATGATGGGCAACTACGCGCCTCCATTTCCACAGATGTACTCAGATACGTTCTTCTTCAACGAGCCAGAAGGATGCGAGGAGGAGATAGAGAGAAACTGGCTTGAGTTGCTAGAGCGTAAACGCATACTTGACAACGCACTGGCCACTGGCCAGATACCAACCCCCTTCCAGCACTGCCGCACCTGGGAGTGCAAGTATTGTATGTACAAGCTAGTCTGCACTACCATTGCCCAGGCACAGGGACTGCCTATTCCGGAGGAGAAGAAGTAATGGAGCTTGATGATGTCCTCGGTATCGTCGCCATAGTAGGAGAGGAAGGTACTGGCAAGACCAGCATGGCTCTGTCCTTCCCACGCAAGATAGTTCACTTCGATATAGATGTAGGAGGATTCAGGCGGGCGGCATGGAGGTTGCCAGATGAGGTAAGAGTCAAGATGCTTTCTGCCTCTGACCTACTGGCCAATGCAGATGCCAGCCAGTATGACATCATCTCCAAACCTTATCCCAAGCCGCTTCAGTTGGAGAAGCTGCTCGGACAGCAGGTGGAGAAGGTCAGCAGCAGGATGCTCGTCAAGTTTCCCAAGAAGGTCGAGGGGATGAAGGAGTTGTGGCAGACGATAGTCATAGACTTCGTGGCAGCATGTCAGATGCCAGAAGTAAGCACTATAGTGTTTGACTCTGCTACTCTCCTATGGAACATCACACACAACTCCGTGCTGCAAGAGGCCCAGGAGCGCCAGTTGTACCGTTGGCAGATAGACCATAAAGGCCAACCATTCGACGAGAATGACTTTAGAGAGAGGCTACAGGCAATAGAGTATGGACCTGCGAATGAGAAGATAACGCAGTTGTTCCATACTGCTAGGTCGTTCGGTAAGAATCTTATCCTGACCCACTACCCCACAGATGCCTATGGCCCTATGCCAGATGGTAAGGGAGGATTCGTAGATGGGAAGACAGGAGAGAAGATTCTAGATGGCTACAAGAGCACAGGGAAGTTGGTAGATGTCGTACTGTGGACAACAGTGAAGGAGCAGAACAAGGTAAAGACACTTATTGCCAAGTTCACAAAGTGCGGCGTAGAAGGCATGGGGCTAGGCGCAGTTGGAATGGAGATACCCGCTAGCTTCGAGGGGATAGTGAACCTGAGGAGGCTATTGAGAGGAGGGAAGTAGCATGAACTGCCCAAAATGCGGCACACAAATGAAGTCAGTAGAAGATGAACATGGAAGGCTCCTGTGGCATTGCATCAAGTGTGAGCAGGGTTATGAGGTAAGTTATGGAGAGTTTGTTGCTACTGCCACCACAAGTGACTTCTAATGCCAAAGCTCTATGTAGGTACTAACTCCTCATACATGGCCTATGTGCTAGAGGACGGGGGTAGTGGATACAGCAGAGTACCACTAGGCCATAGCAGTATGGATATGGAGTACATAGCAGTAATGTACGCCTTGAACGAGTACTTCCTAAAGTGGAACAAGGAATTGGATGCAAGGCAAGAGGAGATAGACAGGGAGACTGGGGAGTACTATCGAGTGGCTACTCCAGCACAGCAGACCCCAAGACCACTGCCTCCGCCAGTGATGGTGTGTGCATCTGATGAGACAGTAGTTGCACAGTTACGACATGAGTACTACATAGTTAGCAAGTCACTAAGGAAGCTAGCGCAGCAAGTTTGGCAGATGACGCAGAACGTCGAGGTCAAGTTTGAGTGGGTAAGCAAGGAGCAGAATCTAGCAAGGAAGTTGCTACTATGACCCGCTACCTCGTTGCCACTCCTAGCTACGAGACATTGGAGGGCGGAATGTACGACCCTCCAGAGTACGGAGCAGATGTTGAGGAGGTTGAAGCAGACACACCAGCCAATGCCAAGGCCGAGGCAGTCAGGCGTTGGCGCATCAAGGGGCCACTACGCTACTGCTACGATAAGAACCCATTCAAGGGCCTAGAAGTTATAGACATTGAAGAGCTAGAAGAGGAGGCTATAAGTGATTATCAACAACTCGGAGAAGCAGGTTCTGATGGAGAGGCGGGATATTGACTACATCCTGCCTCAGTACATCCGCAGCTACCTGTACTACACGAAGAACCAAGACCCAGAGGAGATAGTCTTCCCCATGTTCCACTCAGTACGGCACCCACTAAAGCCTACAGTAATGGTGCCTATCAGATGGGTGCCAGAGCTAGATATCCTGGCGCAGGAGATTGAGGCGGACGGCAGTAGTGTGCCTGAGGCGACAGAGGCACAGGTGGCAAAGGCAGATGAGAAGGATGAGGTGATACGGCAGTTGAGAGAGGAGATTGCCAACCTACTTGGCACTCCAAGTGACCATCCCGAAATCATACCTCCAGCACCCAGTGCCGAACGCCTACCTAGGCAGCCAGAGCATCCTGCCAGCGGCAGTCCAGACGAGATGCATCCACGCATTAAGGATGACCTGAAGCAGACCAAGGCAGACCTGCGGCCAGAAGCAGATATAGATGAGAGCAAGCAGAAGCCATATGATAAGAGGGTAAAGAGAGGGGCAGGAGGAGAGCCAGTAGTGGAGGAATAGGAAAGTGCTATTCACCGACTCCAATGAACCACAGGAGCTAGTTACTCTCCTGAGGCAGTCCTGTCCAGTAGTAGCAATACCTCTCAACCTAATTCACTGCTCTGACTACATGTTCGCCAACTATGAAGGCAAAAGGTTCCAGTTCAGTCGCAAACAGGCGGGGGAGTTGGTAGGCAATCTGGATGAGGCTGAGGACCAACTGCGGGACTACTACAATCAGGCGGAGGCGAACTTCCAGATAGTGGAAGGAATCATCAGCCCAACTCCTCTATACATGCAAGGCAAGGCCATTCCACTCAGTGACCACTCGGATAGTAGAGTAAGTAGCCGCGACCTAGGTGCCAAGCTATACTGCTACCAGGTAGAGCCAAGTGGATTCATTGAGAGAGGACATAGCTTCTCGGCTATTAGTGCAAGTATCCTGTATGCCTGGATACATAGATTGGCAGAGGCAGGCATCACCACTTACTGGACTGTGAACTGGACTGAGACTGCAAAGTTGTTGTCAGTCATCTACCGCAATGAGCAGAAGCCGCCTGAGGAGCACCACACACTGAAGAGAGTTATCAGGCCTCGGATACTGGTCAAGGATGCCGAGCCATTTATGAAGGCGATACTGTTTCTCTCCGCTGCATACAAGTTGGATATTGGAGAGAAGAAGGCAGCAGTGCTATTCGATAGGTTTGTCAACATACTAGACATGGCTATGGCAGATGTGAGTGAGATAGCTGCGCTGGAAGGATTTGGAAGTAGAACTGCTGAGAAGTTACTCAGTGCGCTAGGGAGGACGCTCTAATGTTTAAGGATAACTGGAAGTTCGCCCCAGGCTTTCCAAGAGATGAGAACGGCTGGATACTCTTCCCCTCCGATGTGGAGTACCGTAAGGAGATATTCCCACCAGAAGTGAACCAGCATAGTGCCAAGGCCAATGTGCATCTGATTCAGGCGTGCATAGACTATGTATCTAAGGCTGGAGATAGACTGCTAGACCCCTTCGGAGGGACAGGGACACTGATGATAGGAGCACTCGCAGGCAGAGATATAGTGCTTATAGAGATAAGCCTAAAGTTCCACGCCCTGCAACAGCAGACACTAGAGAAGTTAGAGGAGATAGCCCCAGGGGCCAGTAGCCATATCACACTCATCAATGCACCTTTGCAGGCTATCCTTCCAATACCAGACTTCGCAGACCACATAATATTCTCACCTCCTTATGCCTCGATTATGAGGTCAAAGGGGACTGACAAGTTGACGCAGGAGAAGACTGAATACGATATGGCGGAGTACAGCCAACATCCCCTCAACATAGGCTTGATGTCGGACTTCATCTGGGGCCAGGAGATGGAGAAGGTATACAAGAAGTGCTTCGAGACACTAAAGGCGGGAGGGACTATTACGGTCATAGTCAAGGACCATTATGAGAAGCAGAAGGGAGGCGAGAGGAAGCGGATACAGCTATCGCTATCTGCGTGGAGTGCGTGTCAGTTAGTAGGATTCAGGCCACATAGTTGGCTGAAGTGGAAGGCGCTAGGAAGTGTCTATAGTCACATCTACCGTGCTAGAGGGTGGGAGGTAGTTGATGACGAGGACATACTAGTATTGCAAAAGCCATAGGAGGAAGCATGGTACAGACACATTCCGCAGTTACAGAGTGCTGGTACTGCCATGAGACGCTCCTAATACTAATGGAGATAAAAGGACAGAAGTTTCATAGATGCAATACTTGTGGGGCTACAACAGTTGCACTACTGCCAAAGCAAGACATGCCCATACTACCCCTAGCATCTATGGAGTATCATAGGTGGCTAGGAGAGCATGGGCATGTAGCAAGGCATCCGTAGTGGGCACTTACTACAGCGGCTTCCCAGACGCTAACCCAACGGATAGATTCCAGTTCTGGCTAGACCACCCACCATCTGCAATAGTGCTAGATGTAGAGACTATCAGTCTGGACGAGAAGCACCCGCTAGGTTTTGGAATTGCAGTCGGACCAGACGAGGCTTTCTACTTCGACTTGCAAGAGCCAGATGAGGACAAGCTCAAGGCAATTACTCCCTGGCTACAGGATATCAGAATCAGGAAGTTGGCCCACAACTGGATGTTCGATATGGCAGTGTTCCCACTGATTCCAGTTGTAGGGAAGACGCTAAACAGAACTAACCTTTGGGACACTAATGTGGCTGCGAGGCTGCTAGGATACCAGGAGACTGCACTGCCCATGCTTGCAATGGAGTTGTTCCAGGAAGAAATCGCGAGCGCCCAGGATATTCTACATAAGCACAGTGCCGAGACCATGATGGGAGTACCAAGGGCGGAAGTAGCTACCCACTGCCTGTCAGATGTCAGAATATGCTACAGGCTATATCTGTTATGGAGAGAGAAGATAGAGCAGCAGTATCACGAGTACTTCCAAGTTGAAATGAGAGTTATCCCAATACTCATAGACATGAGCATGAGGGGAGTAGCAATAGACCATGCAGCTAGGCAAGAGCTTGTAGAGAAGTACACAAAGGAGATTGAGTTCTATCGAGAACAGTCACAGGCTTACGGGATAGAGAATCCTGGGAGTGCACAGCAAGTTGGCTACATGCTAGGAAAGAGAGGCAACTTTCTCCCGTTGACTAGAAGCAAGAGGCAGTTGTCCACTAGAGAGGCAGACCTAGAGTTCTTAGACGACCCGATGGCCACAGTCATTCTAGGATATAGGCATAATTCCAAGTTCAAGAGCACCTACCTAGACCCTATGGAAGGTGCAGATAGGTTCTATACAGAGTACTACATGGATACAGTAGTGGGGAGATTGAACAGCAGGAACAGAAACATACAGAACATCCCAAAGGATGCTAGGTACATGATGCTACCTGACCACGGGGTGTTTACGACTGGTGACTACAGCCAGGAGCACCTTTATATTCTGGCACAGGTTAGTCAGGACAGAGATATGCTCAAGGTGATGTACCATCCTGACAAGAAGAAGAGAGACATCCACCTGTACACAGCAGAGAAGATGGGAGTGACTAGGCCATTAGCCAAGACGCTGAACTACGCAGTTGTGTACGGCGCTACGGCCAAGGTAGTCAGTGAGCAGGCGAAGATAAAGGATACTCGCAGATGCCAGAGGCTAATAGAGGACTGGTTCCGCACTTTCAAGGGTGCAGCAGATTGGATTAGAGGAGCGCAGGAGGAAGGACTGAGGACTGGGTGGGCACTACCTACTCTGTTCAAGCGCAAAATCAGGCTGCCGCTAGAGAATGATGATGCAATGAAGAGGAAGGCAGTTAACTATCCCATCCTCGGCAGTGATGGAGAAGTTATCAAGCGGGCTATCCTGCTGTGCCAGAAGAGAGGCTTGGGGCCTCCAGTAATGGCAATCACAGTACATGACAGCATCAGTTGGGATGGAGATGTGGCAGACAGGCTGCCAGTGGAGGAGCTAGAGCACATACCTGGATACCAGGTGCCATTTGAAGTAAAGCAGACGTTGAGATGGGAGTAGAGGAGTGAGGATATACGTTGCAGGCCCCTACACAAAAGGTGGTGTTGCAGTGAATGTACGTAACGCAATTCTAGCAGGTGAGGCACTTGTTCAGAAGGGACATACTCCATTTATCCCACACCTGACGCACCTCTGGCACATAGTTATTCCCCATGATGTGCAGTTCTGGTACGACTACGATATGCACTGGCTTAAGGAGTGCGATGCACTGCTACGCATACCTGGGGAGTCTATAGGTGCAGATAAGGAAGAAGCATTTGCACTTCTTCACCGCTTTACTGTCTATCATCACATAGATGAAGTTCCCCAGAAGACAATTACAGAAGTCAAGGGAGGCAGAGATGACTAGGGACGAGACTGTAGAGGCAATCAGGCAGGCACTTAGCAGAGACCGGACAATCTCCTGGCTCAGTTCGCTATTGCGAAAGTGGAACAGCCTCCAGGGATTCAAGTGTGGTTGGGATAATGTGCCAGAGAAGTTGATGCTAGTAGTCACAGAGCTGGCCGAGGCGATGGAGGCGTATAGAGAGAAGAATCCTACAGGAGAGACCATTATCCACTTCGAGGAAGAGCTTGCAGATGTGGCTATCAGACTGTTTGACCTGTGTGGAGGGCTAGGGATAGACCTGAGGAAGGCAATAGCAAGTAAGATGGAGAAGAACTTCCAGCGACCTTACCTGCATGGGAAGACACTGTAGGAGGAACCTATGAACACTAAGGATACTGCACTCAAGGCGATAGAACTAGCAAAGCATATACGCACTGAGGCCGATAAGTGTGAAGCTGAAGGTTTCCATGTCTCGGCCATATTGAAGCGAGACTACGCAGACAGCCTAGAACATGCTGCCAGGAAGTCGTTAGATAAATAAGAGGGCCAGACCCTCGACCTGAGCCTAGCCCTCAATAGGAGGCCTGCCTCCGCCGGCAGGCTATGTAAGTTGTTGGCCCATAGGGAGTTGTCTTAAGGAGGCAAGCACGTGAGATGGAAAGAATACATTAGGCGACTAGTCGGCGTCGGCAAGCAAGTAGCAAAGTTTCGGATAAGGAGAGCCAAGTCCCACGACCCGAACTTAGACCTCCACAGGAAGCATGGCCACCGTTAGCGGGTACAGTCCAGCTTACTGGTTAACATAACGCATTATCCAAACTGGTTCTGCTACCTTCACTATGTAAGTCGCTGACTCATCGGTAACTGACGAACGCTGCCCATAGTGAAGTCTCCTATCAACTGCTTCCTATCCTGCCAGATGGAGAAGACTTCATTCCTCCGCTCAGTAGCCTCAGTACGATAGCGGTCAGCCGTCAGCAAGTATGCACTGGCCTGTTCCGCGTAGGCAGATGCAGCGGCTTGGTACTGGGCAATCTCAGCAATTCTGGCCTCAGCCTCCCGAGAGAATCCTGCCGCTATAGAGACATAACCTTGCGCCTTGGCAATGTAGCGGTCTGCCTCGGCCAGATACGTCTCCGCCTGCCTCACAAAGGTAGCAGAGATAGCTATGTAGTCTTGAGACTCAGAGATATACTGCGCCGCCTTTGCTAGACGCTGAGAGCACTCAGTAAGGAAGTTACCAGATATACCTTGGTACTGAGCAGATTTCTGCAGGTAGATGTTTAGCTTCTCAATGACTGCGGATGCATTCTGGAAGAAGCCCACTGCTACCGCCACGTAGCCTTGGGACTGCTCGATGTAGGTACGCAAGTTGGCCAGACGTTGGACGGCTTCAGTCGCATAGGCCATAGCAGCATTTACACGAAGTTGGCCTTCCTGACCGTAGGTAGTGCGGAGATTCTCATATGCAGTAATAATCTCTCTAGAGGCGCGAGCAAACTCGGCGTACGTCTGAGGTGTTCGCTCACTCTCACCACCAAGAGTTACAGTGTTGAGGAAGGCATCTCCATCCTCCAGGTACTTCTTGATGCTAGGAGCAGAGGCACCAGCGGCGTAGTTCGCAGTACCCATATAGCTATTGAGCAGGGCCTTAGCGTCAGTAATGTCAGTCGCTGCTACTGCATCTGCATAGGCGTTGGCAGCATCGAGGGCAGTGTTGATGGCAGTTCGTAGAGCCACTATGTCAGTAGTAATGGCGGCTAGAAGGCCCGCCGCATCGGCGGCAGAGTTATTGTCGAGGTACTTCTTCAGGCCATTTAGAGCAGTATTTACAGCAGTCAGGTCGTCACCCATGCCTGCCAGCATACCAGCTGCATCTACAGAAGAGTTGTTGTCAAGGTACTTGATAGACTTGGTAAGAGCATCCTCCACGGCGGTGAAGACAGAAGTCAGGCTAGTTAGAACTCCTACCGCATCCACTCCTGTATTGTTGTGAAGGTACTTATTGGAATTGGTGAGAGCAGTCCCAGTATCAGTGAATACAGTAGCTAGGGCCGCCAGAGCTAGGACTCCAGCAGCATCGGCAGCAGTGTTGTTATCTAGATACTTCTTGATATTAGTAAGAGCAGTGACAAGATTAGCATGGGCGTCGCTGGCAGAGGTTAGAGTCGTGCCCATACTGGTCAAGGCAGTCTCGGCGGCTAGGTCCTGCTTCAAGGCATAGATGAGTAGTGCGTAGGCAGTAGCCGCCATCTCGATAGTCGGCTCCAGGAACTCTGGAATAGAGCCTGGAGTGTAGTCATTAGGCACCTGGTGTTCGGCGTCGTAGTAGAGGCGCAGATGGTCATGCTGACCTAGAGTATCCTGGGAGTCTGCCTCACCTCTACCCTCAATAACCAGGTAGCGACCAAAGATACTGACGGGGACAAAGGACTGCGGCACATCACCCACTGGATACTCTACTCGCTGGAGACGGATAAAGTCAGCCAGAGCAGAGAGGTCTATTCCAACTTCATCCTTGGTATAGGAGATGAGGTAGGCAGTAGCAGCAGCTAGGCTCCCGCCTGCCTTTGGTTGTATCTTCCCATTGGAGTAGTCCATGATGTAGTCAGTGTTGCGAGCATAGGTAGTAGTGCCTGCCGCGTTCTCCACTGTTTCAGATGCCTTCTTGATAGGCTTGTAGGTCAGGCTGACCCAGGCGGCAGTAAACAACCCATAGCCAACAGATAGTGTGTCGGCGGCACCAGAGCCTGCGTTGGAAGTCATCTCGACCTCATAGACGTACTTGAACTCCTTCTTGCCTATGATGGTCTTGCTATCTCCTCTGCTATAGTGGAAGATTTCAGTCTGGGCCACCTCATCTCTATCCATACCTCGGATAGTGAAGGTGACGCCATAGGTAGAGTTGTTGGCATCCGTGATAGTCAGAGTCAGCACCCGAGGCTTGTCTGGCTGGCCCGCGATAGTCAGCAGTGCAGGCGCCGACACATTGATATCTGCCGCAGATACTATGGCAGCTAGGCTAGTAGTGGCAGGCGAGGTCCAGGACTCATCTGTCACAGTAGGGTCAATGACAGTCTCATACAGCTTCTCTCTAGGTAGGAAGCGGGAGAGGTCTGCCACTGCCCGCTCAATACAGCGGTCTAACTCCGCGTTGCTCCAAACCGCGCCGCTGTCCTTCAGGTCCAGGCGTAGGGCAGCCCGAATGGCTACTCGTGTCTTCCCACCCATCTGTGTTACCTCCTCAACTGCTCCCATATGCCCAGTAGAATGAATCTACCTCTAGCCCACCCTGCTACTGCTGCTGTTACTGAAGACCCCTGCTTCGCACTGCTCCGCAGCCCTTCCTCCCCCCTCCCCATATTGTGAATACTGTACTCCTACAGCTTCCGCCTGATTGTTACTGCAGCGCCTATGATTATGATGTCATCTGCGCCTGCGCCAGTTGTACCTTTTATCTCTAAGTAGTAGAAATGGTCATCATCTACAACTGTCTCATCATCTGGGTTAGCTACCGCATCTACGACTCCATCTGTAGTTACCTCCGAGATAGCGCCATTAGTGATGTCAGTCATAGTAATTGGGTCGGCCAAGTTCGCCTTGACCAGCTTGCAGTTCAAGACTACTAATGTCTCCTTGATTATGTTACCTTTCAGTATATAGGTCTGGATGACATCGCCTATCTTCAGAAAGTTTAACCGTATGTAGAGTTCCTCCAGAGTGCCACCTACTGGAAGGTGCGCGCCTTCTCGTGCCGCAACCCACTGGGCTGCACTAGTCTTATACTCAAAGCCATTGACCTGGAATGTTCTCTGCACATAGTCGGCAGTGCCAAGGTCAGTGCCCTCCACTGTCTCTACCTTCAGATTCATCTTGGCTGCAGTGATAGTATCGCCAGTAGCGACCGCTGTACCAGTACCCATATCTAGTCTCCTTCCTCCATCTCCCTATACTCCATACGCCGAAAGGCCATATCGGTGCGTTCCGTACTTTCCGGCATGGAGGGCAACTACGGTCAAGTCAATTTGACCTGTCCCAATAGTCCCTGGTGGCATGAAGAAGCTCCTCCGCTCCAGGTCATGCCAGTTGGTTCTATCTGCTCTAGCAGGTTGTGGTCTGCCAGGCTTTATATCTCTCATCTAAACAGCCCCTTTGTCCAGTCCCAGACACGTCTAGCTAGACTGGCAGGCGGCACAGGTGTCGGCTTTGCGACAACCTTAGCTCTCTCTATATGCGCCTCAGTCCCCGCCAAGTACTCTCTCCAAGTGGATGCTCGCCATACTCCTGCGTCCTGCCTAGCAAGAGTAGACTCTAGAGTTGGCTCAGATGAAGGCCACATCGAAGGCGGCTCCTTCCTAGGAGTAGGCCACATAGATGGGACTCCTTCCTGCCGAGGTGCGGGTACTGGTTCTCCAACTAGGCCAGTAGGCTCTATTACTCGCCGCTGTGTGAGTGGCGGTTCTTCCATACTAGGCCCTGGTGCAAAGAACTGGCGCTGAGGGGCCTCTTCTGCCGCAGACACTTCTCCTATGGTTATCTCTAGCCTATAGCTACCTGGCCTGTACACGTGACGGAGGCCAGAAGCTCTTACCTTCACTGTACTCACAACTGCCACTACCCCAATATGGTCGTACAACTCTATCTGGCAGTCATGAGGCACAACTAGCCTACCTGTCATCTCCTCATCTGCCATGCGAGCAAGAATCACTGCTGCCCGAGTGTTGGCATTAGCCTGGGAGGTAACACTAGGCGCTAGAGCAACTTCAGGTACATCCCCATATAGTGCCTGCTGTGCCGCGTCCTCGGCCTCAGCAGTTATTACTGCATTCCATAGCTTATCTGCCCCTTCATTGGCAAAGAGATAGAGATGGTTAGGAGTCTCTACATTTAGCCGACTAACAAACTCGTAGAAGAAAGGCTTCTGCGCCCTGTAGTAGGTCATGTCTAGCGCATCATCAGTTTCTGGATAGACGACCTCGAACTGCAATGATGCCTTGGGGCGCAGGAAGGAGTAGGTCATCTTTATCAGTGCGTAGACTAGCTCACCTGCGCTCTCAAAAGGCTGGAACTCATTGATGGAGAATGTGGGAATGTAAGTATCAATTACTCCATCATCATCTACTAATGCATTGAGAGTGAAGGCTGGAACAGTTAGAGCCATAATGTAGGCGATGAGGTCATAGACTGTCAGGCTAGCCCCACTAAATCCTGCCACGTACTCGTCATCACCTACTACCGCATCTGTCTTAGCAATGTAGAGAGGAGGATTGCCTAGAGCCAGAATCCTCTCATTTAGCTTACTCCACATGCCTTCTAGCTCTAGGACTAGTATCTGCCTACCAGCCAAGTAGAGTAGTTGCTGATGCTTCACCCAGAGGCGGGCAGTAGCGGCGTACTCATCTCCAGCACCAGTCGTGTCGCCATAGCCAATCTCTGTCCAGTAGCCACGCAAGTCAAACGCATCGAAGGCACCGTCATAGTTGTTGATTACTACAGTAGCACCATCAGAGTAGGCATTCTCCACATGGTCTATGAGTATGATGCGGCTGCCATAGGCCACAGAGTCAGTGCTGAAGTCGCGGGTAGTAAGGCCATCATAGCTAGTCAGGAGCATGTGGATGTAGGGCGACCTATAGCCTGCCGCCAGCTTCTGAGTGTCGATGAGAGTGGCAGAGACTGTTCGCATAGAGTTAACCGTCTACTCCCAAAGTGTTACCAAAGATACGCTCCCATGCCTTTGCCTCAATGCTCCAAGTCCCTCGCCAAGGCTTGTGACTCTCGCTAACGGCTTCTTGTATCTCATAGTGGTCTGCTGTCCCATCGGCGCGCAAGTGACGAGGATGCGACAACCTCGCCTTCCGCAGCGCAACTCCATCAATATCTTCACCTAATACTGTGATATGATTGCTCATTCTGCCATCTCCGCTATGATGAGCTTCACCTGTACCTCACCAGTACCAACCTTACCGCCTGCTGTACCAATGGTTATCCTATCCCCAGTGGCAATGAGTTGTTGGCTAAGGTCAGCCGTGCGGAGCTTCTTTACATACCCAAGAGATTTACTGACCTCGCTAGTGTAGGAGTCGAAGTAACTAGTGTCTGTTGTGCCGTCACCCTGGATACGCCCTATACGTATCGCCACGCCAGCATCTCCACTGCTGGCCTCAGTGTAGAGTACAGTATAACCTAGCAAGGCACAGGGCTTGTCGGCATGGAAAACTATCGTGTCAACTGCCGAAGCCGAAAGGTCAAGAGGCGCGATGAGTGCAGGCTCCTGATCTCCAGACAGTGCGGCAACATCTCCACTGCGTATATGAAGCGGAACAGTTAGGTTACCATGAATATGGTTGTTCTTAAGCGATAGGCTATCAGTAATGTTCTGCTGGAAGTAGATACCTCGATCTTGTGTCTTGCGACTTGTCACAAGAGCATTCGCGGCTACGGTATAGGTATTGGTAAGGTTGTTTACCATAGTCAGCGTATTAGTCTGGGTATTGATGGACGCAATGATATTACTTTCAGTATCAGGGGTATCGTCTGAGATAGTGACAGCCTCACCTAGCTCAAACTTGTCGTCGGCAGTCACCACCACATCTTTCTGTCCACTCACAGCGTCTGCTGTCAGAAGGGATGTAGGAGTACCCTTTAGCGCAAAGATATGACAGTTAGCAATCGAGATGCGCTTCAGGCGTGCCGTGCCGGTAGTAGCGTAATCCCCAATACCGTGTGACTTGTAGCCAGCAGTGGCATCACTGACTCCATTGTCTGAACACTCCACACCATCAATCACCACGTCTTGGATGTCGGGGTCTGTCCCAGACACGGGAGAGGTGTTTATTGCGATGCCATCCTCATAGTTCAGACGATATATGCCACCGACTATACAGGCACCGCGATAGGGAGTTAGCTCCCCCGCGCCGTTAACAATCCGCGCACCATCTCCCTTGTTCCGAAGGCCAAAACAGCCCAGTAACTGAATTCCTTCTGCCGCAAAGGCGAATCCAATCTGGTTCTCCACCGCTACGCAGCCTGTAAACACCCAGTAGCCAGAGGAGTAGGAGGGCATGAAGCCAGCCTCGGTATTGCCGTAGGCTCTAGCACCAGTCACACGAACTTCCAGTGCGTTGCTCCCGTGGACACCCTGCTCACCATTGGAGTCGAAGCGTCCGCCGATAATATCAAAGTCGCGCAGTAAACGTAATCCTAGCCCCTTAGTGCCAGAATCGTGGATGTAGAGGTCACGAGCAACACCTCGGCAGACCGAGATGAGATCTTCGTTCACTGAGGCATTGATACGGCAACCTGCGGCATAGGCGTTCTTAATCTCGACGCCAATCAACTTGATGTCAGTGATACCATAGAAGTCTAGCAGATGAGAGCCGCCCGCCTGATTAGCCTTGTTCCCGTTGATGATACCTCCGATAATCTCGATGTAGGAGTTCCCTGCTGCCTGGTCAGAGTTCTCAATCATATCATCATCAGTGTCAGCGGCTAGAAGGAGAATGGCCTGAAGGAGGTCAAGGCGAGTATAGGACGGCAACGTGATTTTGCCCATAGTAAAGTTCCCAATCAGTTGCACTGTCTCTATCCTCGTGCGGCTGGCAGTCAGGGCATCTATACCTGCCTGTAGTTGTACATCGTCGGCAACGCTATCTATGTAATCAGCGTACAGCCTAATTAGCGCAGGTGAGTCTGACGCAGCAACTACTCGTGTGGCTGTTCTAGGGGCGCTAGTTGGATTCTCTAGAGGCATAGCTATCCTCCTCCCCAAGTCTCATTAAGCTTCCTCCAGCAGGAGGGCAGAGCCTGTATGGTGTCCACCACTAGCACCAGCACCACCTGTCTCAGTCCACTCTAGATGGATGGTAGATGGGTGAACTGAATCACCAGTATAGTCGCGCCAGTAGAATATCTTATTGACATCACTTCTCCCATCTACCAAGACCATCAGTGCGTTCCCAGAGGCCCAACCAACGCGACTGACTACCTCCTGCACAGGACCTATGATAGAGGGCGAGTTGACATAGGCAGCCGAGGGCGCTAAGTTGTCACCAACCCAGGCTGCTGAGGCGGTAGTGCGAGTCCTACCAGTCACATTGGCTGTAGTGGCAAAGTCTGCCGCGTCATCAACATCCTCGCAGTAGATGTCGGAGTTGGCATCATCATAGCCATCTCCAGAGGCCATATAGACGCCAATATAGGCTACGTCAATCGTAGAGCCTTGGGCGATAGTCACACCAGTAAAGCGTATACCAGAGTTGTATCGAGAGTAGCCTACACCTGTATTGCTATCTGCCCTGTCGTTAGTGCTGCCAGTGGAGAAGCCAGAGCCTTGCACATCGCTCTCCTGAGCATCATCAAGTGTTGCTGCTACGTTCAAGTCTAGTGGAGGGTCTATGAGGAGTGGATAGGTCAGGCCAGTATCATCTAGAGCTAACTCTATCTCCCCATCTGTGATAGTGGCCTCAAGGTCCCGCTCCTCACCTAGTGCATCCCGCACAAAGGGCTTACGGAGGCGCGCTACTACCCGACCGCCTGCAAGTAGGTCAAAGCCCTGGCGAGTTAGTCCACGGCTCTCGAAGGGAAGATGCAGTGTCTTGATTCCTAGAGAACGATTGAGAATGAGTGAGACTCTAGTACTAAAGCGCACGTTAGAACTAAAGATACCTAGCCTACTGGCCACATGGAGCGAGAACTTCACTCTGCTAGGTCGTACATGGAGAGTGAAGGTAAAGTTGTCTCTATCCCATACCCAGTCGCCACCAACTTTGGAAGTCGGTGTGCCTAGTCCTGTCAAATCAGAAGGTTTGTAAACTTGAATCCATACATTATCGTTACCAGGTACTAGGTACACTCGCTTAGTGCCATCATATGCAAAGCGAACTACGCGAGGCATCTTAGTGAATAGAGCACCAGTCCCATCAGGCTCAGAGAACGTCGGGTCACAAGGTTGCATTACTCCTCGTGCATCTGGGTAGTTAATCCAACCCATACCGCCGCCTAGGATGAACTTACGAGGCCTACCCTCATCACCTCTATCCCAGACTCGATTGTTGAGAGACCAGCGTTCCTTTACTGCTCTCATAGTGGCTGCTTCCAGATGACTTTGAGGTAGGCTGAGAGAGTAACCTGCAAGTCAGTCTGCTCTGCCCGCCCATTAGACAGCCTGATACCTATGTTGCCGTCTATGTTAGTCACCTGTGCAGTTACATCGAAGACAAGTGGTGGAGGTCCAAGTGAGCCGCCCTCAATGTCTATCCGCCAGTCATTGTCTGCCATCTGCCCATCTGCAACAGCACCATTTACTAGGTCAGACGCGGCGCCTGCGTCCAGAGCTATCTGCCACTGGTTGTGAGTGGCAGTAGTACAGTCCAGAGCGTTAGTCCCCGCATAGGTGTTGTGAACAGATAGGAACAGCATGAGAAAGACTTTCTCAACCTGGGCGTCGAGAGTTGACACTAGCCCCTGAGCGCCACGAGTGTTGAAGGCTACAAAGTCCTTATCTGCTGCTGCGTTAGTCAGGCTCTGCAAGCTATTGACTACCAGAGGGCAGATCTGAGTAAAGCGCCCGACTTCAGCGATGGACGCTTCTATCTCCCCGATTGCAGGTGCAGATGTAGGATTATTCAGCGGCACAACTATCTCCTACTGGCTGGCAGACTCTACGCCGCATAGAACCTTGTTGCCTGACCCACCGTGGATGCAGTTGATTGCGGCGGGAGTAAGATTACCAAAGACTCTAGCCATCTCGAAACTGCCACCATTAGCGTTGAGCCTGATGCCTTTGTTGACAACAGCAGTTTCACCAAGGGCTAGGTAAACTACAGTGTCGGAGTCATTGATAACCAGCAGATACTCGCGGCTTGCCTTAGCTGCCACTGCCTCCGAAGAGGTTGTAGTGGCATTGTAAGTAAATGCTACAGGAGGCTTGATTGCTGGAGGCATGAGTCGTAGCTCCTTCCTACACTAGTCGGCTCTAGGAATAGGCTTGCCCCAGGCCTTTGCAGCCATCGAGTAGGCTTGGCCTGCTGCGGCCTTGGGGTCCTTCTCTTCTTCATCTATGAGCTTCTTGATACTCTCGGCAATCATCTGCCTGACCATATCAAGACTCATTTCAGGCATGATGCGTTCTACAGCAAGTGGCACAGTATCCTCCTATGCAGGTACTACGCTGGTCAAGATTCCTTTGGTGAAGGTAAAAGTGTAGCCACCAACGGTTCTGGTGCCTGTCACTCCAAGTACATGGTGGGCATCATCATCTGCAGAGTGAGTAGCGATGGCAGAATCAATGTCTGAGGTAGATGGTGGTGCAGGGTCAGTCCTTACCAGTTGCCAGCCTCCATCTGCAGGCTCATACCACTCTCTACTCCCATCAGGCATAGGCCGCATCCAGGTGTAGCGGTTGACTACGCCTGCGGGTTCAGTATCAGAGATGATTAGCCCACTTCCAGGCATTGGGTTCTCCTTATGCAGAGGGAGGCAGAGTTGCCAGTCCTGCCTCCCCTTGCCACTACTTCCTCCCCTTCTTCACGTGCGGCGTACCATCCGCGCCCTTGCCACTGGCAGGGTGGCCATCGGGAAACTTGGTATCAGGACCTTTCATCTTGCTTCTCCTTCTTGTACTTCTTGCCTCTGCTCTACCGTCCGAGCATCAGCATGACTTCCAGGTCGCCGTAGCCCGAGACTGTGCGGCCAGTCAGGAAGCCTATGAGTTGGTGGCCGCTGGATGGGTCATAGGAGGCGGCAGTGCCTATAGTACCGTCGTTGAAGTTGTAGAACACTGCCCGCTCGTGCTGCGAGTCTCCAAAGTAGGCGGTCGGAGTTATGATGCAGCGCCCCCAGGTCTGAATCCATGCGAAGTAGGCGCTGGTGAATCCTGAGGCCAGACACACGCCTAGCGCAGACACGTAGCCTACACCTTCTGCACCTAGCTGCTTCACCTGGCTATAGATGGACTTGTAGGCAGTCACTCCATCAGTGGCGGACAGGGCAGTCTTGAGTGGGTCGTCCAGGTAGACTCGGCAGTAAGTGCCGTTGCCCAGTTCGCTGCCTGCTATCCTGTACTCCACATAGTGGCCTGAAGGATAGACTGCCAGCATCCCATCCTCAAAGAAGTTCTCCGCATAGGCAGTGGCCTTCTCCAGGTCCACGTACTCGGCGCCTGCAGCGGCAGCAGTGTTGAGGTCTCCCTCGAAGCCGTCCACATCCTCCTCACCAGTAGCACCAGGCACAGCGTTGGCATTACCTACCAGGCGGGCTAGAGGCGCACCAGTGCTAGTTGCCCCTGCCTTCCCATAGCGGAAGACTCTGCCGTCGGCATACTCCAGCCGAGTGTTCAGTGGGTAGAGTTGTGTCACAGACTGGGCATAGATGTCGGGGTCTCCCATGCTCCCCAGTCCACGCACACAGTTGGCCGGAAGCCACAGTGACTTGCCATTCCTGTTGATAACCTTGGCAGTTCTCTTTATGATACTGACAGCCACCTGAGTTTCTCCTTCTCTGCTTTACGCAGCGTGCTGCTTCTGCTGAAGTCAGCTACCTTTGTCTAGGTTAGGGCTAGACCGTCACTGCCGCATCGTCCACGTTCATGATTCTGGCCAGGCACAGGCTGGAGGGCAGAATCAGAGCGCCGTAGTTGATGAGCCGTAGTCCGCCAGCATCGAAGTCCTCCAGTTCGGGGAATCGGACTATCTTGTAGAGGTCACCCTGCGCTCCACCTTCGATGTTGGCGTAGGCGAAGACTAGGCCAGGGTCAGAACCGTCCAGACTACCGCCACCTCTCTTGATGCCGAAGATGGAGAAGGTGCGGTCGCTGGAGTAGAGGGCACGAGCGTCTGAGCTAGCGCCAGTGCCAGTACCAGACTCCTCGGCCACCAGGTAGTCAGTGCGGACAAAAGACGTCCCATCCCAGAACAGCACCCTCTTCCCCAATTCATTGTAGCCAAGGGTCAGGAATCCAAGGTTGCCAGCAGTGCCGGTGGCGAGACCTGCGAAGCCCTTCTCCTGATAGGCCGCATCCATCCAGCGGATAATCTCGAAAGGCGCCCAGATTTCGTCTACTCCGTGCAGCATGGAGTCTACCATGACTCGGAGGTAGTGAAGGCTCAGGCCCGCGTTGCCGTTGTCTATGTTCTTCGAGTCGTTGGTGAGGGCAGAGGTAGTGTATGCAGTTCCATGCTCGGCAGCTAGAGCATGCAGGCCATCGAACTGCTTGCTGGAAGTGTATGTGTTATCGCCATAGATGAGCCTAGTCCCCAGGCGCCGCTTGAGGCCCTTCTCAGACTCGATGAGAACTCTGCTCTCATAATTGTTGTAGGTCCCGTAGATGCCCTGGACATACTTGTCCAGTTTGCGCTGGATGTAGGTGATACGGAGAGTCATCTCCTTCTCTTCGTACTCCACATCGTCAGACCAGGAAAGCTGTTCACCAACTTCCTTCTCCAGAACAGCATCCTCAGTGGTGGTCTTCTCCCGAAGCCACTCAATCTTGTTGCCAGTGTGCGCGGCCTGGGCTACGGCTACTCTGTCCAGAGGATTGTTGCGCTTGATGTCTTCCTCGAAGACACCAGGAATCTTCATGGACTGAGTAAGCTTTGCAGCCTCGGCTAAAGTTTTCCAATGCCCGCCAGAGTCGGCCATCTAAATCTCCTTTTACTTAGTGTTGGCAGTCCTGACGCCACGGATAGGAGTAGAGTCTAGCACTCTCCTAGCTCTGTCCATATCAGACAGAGGCTGTGCACCACCACCGCCTGCTCCTGTCGCATAAGGCCCAGGACCACCACGGGAAGTTGCTAGTGCTTTCAGTGCTTCCTCAAAAGCATCAAGTTGAGCAGGAGTCTTACTTGCCAGTTGCTCGGCTGTTACCTGGCCAGGATAGGTAGCGACGATTAGTTTCGTGCGAAGTTCTAATGCTAACTTAGATGAATCGCCTGCTTCCTTCCTAGCTAACTCCAAATCCACCTTGAGCTTCGTGGCTTCCTCAGAGTTCTGAGGGGCCGCACCCGACTGACGGGCCTGTTCCAGTTCCTTGACCTTTGCGTTTGCAGTTGCTATGGCAGTTTGGGCTTCCGAGAGGTCCAGTCGCGCCTTGTCTATGGCAGCATTATGGACTCCCTGGGCCTGCTCTACCTGCTTCTGCAGACTCTCCTTCGCCGCTATTAGGTCAGACTCCCGTACCACCTTATGCCCATCTATGAACCAGGCATTGTCCTTGACCTCAAACTTAGGAGCCTGGCCCCCAGGTGGGGGAGCTGATGGAGTCTGCCCATTAGGTGGGCTAGGAGCACCTGACTTGTTATCAGGTTCTGGCATGGAGTGTACCTCCTACGAGTATCAGTATATCATGCTGCGCCAGCGATGTCAAGTAGAAACAATATGAATTACTAATGTATTATGGATGTTTTATTTCACCACCTTTCTAGAGTCCAGGTTACGAATAGTGTCGTGCGGTATCCAAGTACTATCATACTCACTCTGCCATCGCAGGAGTAAGGTAGCTCCTGGTATACTGCTCATACAGCGCCTTAGACTTGCTAGAAAGTAGTGTGTCAGTCACGCCAAAGAAGTATGTCCAGGCATCTAGCTCAGGGTCAAGCATCCGAAGGCGCTGGCGGGCAGTACGAGTGGTGGATGTGAACCAGCTAATAAGCTTCTGGCCCTCAGGGCCAGGAAGTTGCTGCAGAGCTTCTCGCTCCGCACCTCGAGCTACTTCGTACCGCCTGATTGCCTGCCGCTGGTCGTCTGGCAGTTGCTCCATGACTAGACTTCGCACCATACGATAGGGACGTAGGAACTCGCGGCTAGTGTTCCAGTAGAGCTTCTCCATATTGTTCCAGTCGTACTGGATACGGTCAAGAAGGCGCTGACGATACTCACCAGTCAGAGACTCTAGGATAATGTCTATCTTAGCATAGTAGGCATCAAAGTCGTACTCATCACGACCTGACTCCCAGTTGAATGTAAGCTCAGGCTTAATGTCAAAGTAGAGGTATAGTAGCTCCTGGTCAGGCGAGTAGGTTGGAGAGGTGATACCAAACTTGGCTAGCCTTTCCTCCCGCTCGGCTAGAGTCTTGGGGACATCTGGGTAGGCTCTCTTGCCCATCTCACGGACTGCAACTGCGGCGTCAGAGAGGAGCTTGCCTCTAGTAGATACCCACTGGGCAGGACCTATCTGGCCGCTGACCCAATGGGCAGTTATGTCATTGAGACTAGGAGATAGCAAAGTGCCTTGCTCGTCAAAGACACCATTCTTGCGGTAGTCAGTATAGAGTGCATCTACCTTCTCATAGTAGTCACGGATAGCTATTTCTTCCTGCTGCATGGCAGATGGAAGGAGTGGCGTAGTTATCCCCTGCCACCGCTGGAAGGTCTCCTGCTCGTACACTATCTTCTGCTGGAGCGCATCGAGAGGGTAGTAGTCAGAGAACCTTTTGCCAGTTGTAGGATACTGACGCTGAATCTCATCTTGCACAGGGACAGGAACACCAGTCAGTTCCTCAAGTAGTTCTTTCATCTCCTGCTGCATCTGGATGTACTCTTGAGGGCGAATGCGGAAGATGGCGCCCTGCTCAAAGAGTACTCCTTTCCAGCCAGTAGCCTTTGCTTCTGCCCGCAGCCAGGTGCGCTCCTCATCAGGAGTGAGCTTCAGGCCAGAGTGCTTCTTGCGCCAGATTTCATCTGCATCATAGCCTAGCTCGCCTAGAGTGAGCATGGTCTGGTAGTCACGGAAGCGATCGGGGAAGAAGTGGTCAATCACTTTGCCAGCCTGCTCAGGTGCAATGGCGCGGGCAGAGTCTACACCACTCTTGGCCCAAGCAGGGAGTATCTCACCCCACTCAGGCTTCCCGACTAACTGACCAGTAGCTATGATAGGCAGCATGATATGGATGCCTGGGTAGAAGCCTAGGCGTCCGATGTAGTCTATCATCTTCATACCTGGGAAGGCGTCGTAGTATTCAGGATAGTCTCGGAGCATCAGGCGCCTGAAGCCACCCATAAAGACCGAGCCACGGAGAGGGTTGAACTGGATGTCAGTACTAGGAACTGGGATATAGCCATCGTCAGAAGTATTCATGTATCTGGCAATGCCAGTGGCTACTCCTGGCCTCTTTATCATAGCACGAGGTAGCCAGAACCAGCGCTCCTTTTCATAAGTCCAGAATGGGAAGATAGTTCGCATAGATGCATCCACCATACTGTGGTGCTCGTAGTCAGTGAAGTCGAGTTCGTACTGCTCACGGGCCTTAGTCATGGCCTGCTCACGAGTAGCCATCCACTTCTCATCATAGAGGCCAGCCTGCTGGAGGTCATCTGCCACGCCAGACAGGTAGTTCTTGAGCCTGATATACTCATCCTCAGGCATCCCCTTAGTACCAAGGACTCGGTGCAGTTCCTGGCCTATCTCATCCATCTGGAGCATGGAAGGAGAGAGGGGGTCTGCGGCAGTAACAGGGTCTATGCCAAGGTTGAGGAACATCTGGTCATAGACATCTCCTATTGCTTCCTTGGTGAAGCCTATCTGGTCAGCACTCTTGCCCAACTTGGTAGCAGCCTTATTGGCTCGCCTATAGACCCAGTTGACGAACTGCCGCTTTGGACGGATAGTCACCATAGCACCTGCACGAGTCAGAGCACGGCTAAGGTCGTCGCCAGTAGTCTGGAATAGATAGACTACGTGGGCAGGAGTCAGGCGGCCAGGCACGTCTGGGATAGGTAGAGGGTCATTGATGTCCACTCCGACAGAGCGCATCATGCCAAGTTTGAGTTCCTCCACCTGATTGACTAGTTCCTCGTCCCGAGCGTAGTAGGGCATCCAGGCTTCCTGCTGGCGCTTGTTCTCCAGCCAGTCCCACCACTTCTGAGTACGCTGACGGCGAGGAGTTGCATCTATAGCCTCATTGATTATCCTTCTATCCAGTTCACGAGTAGCTAGGCTATTAGTATGGCGGAGTCGGACAGCGTCAGTGAGAGCATCAAGATTAGTTATCTGCGCTTCGGTGAGAGGAGGCATAGACTTCTTTGGATAGGCAGAGTCAAAGAAGTTACGGTACTGCTCAGGCACAGAGGAAGGGTCAGATAGCCAGGAGGCGAAGGAGTCTGAGAAGCTCTCATGGACATTGGTAAACTCGTTGTAGGAGGACTCGTAGCCTTGCCTGGCTGCCAGGCGCTGTCGCTGCCGCTCAGTCAAGCCAGCACTAGGAGTTATTGACTTAGTCACATCATCAAACTGAATAAGTAGCTGGTTAGCCTCCTTGTACCTACTAGCCTCAAAGAGGGAGTCTATATGGTTATGCCCAAGTTCGTGGAAGAATGTTTCCTCATTCACATCAGCCAGAGTCCCAAAGCGGATACGTTTCTCGCTCGACTCATATACTGCATGGACTGCCTGCTCGCCTATATCAGGGAGCAGATGTATTGCTTTGATGTTGTACTTGAACTCTGCAGGTAGCTTCTCTAGCATGGCCTGAATCTTGGCAGAGTGAGGCTGAAGGGCAGCGTCAAGAGTTATCTGGCTCATGTCTACTCTACCAACTGACCTGGCCACGTCCTTGATATGAGCAGTAATTTTATCTATGCTGGACTGGCTAGAACCAATAAAGTCCGCCAGCACTTCTGATGATGCACGATAGAAGTCATCTGCTTCTGTTCCAGTTAGCTGTCTGGCCCGACTGCGAGTAATCTGTCTGACATCTGCAATCCTCTCTGCTATGCCATCAGTAAGGTCAGTCACAAAGCCCAGATTGCGGAGGAGTTCATCACTATTAGATGGTACTAGGTTGGCAAGGTCTGCTACCAGACCGTTGAGCACTTCAGTCTCGTGGACTAGGCTGGCTATGTTGAACTCACGAAGAGACTGCTTCAGTGCTGCTACAGTGCCATCTATATCAGTCCAGATAGTACCATCCATAATGCCATTGCGGATGGCCTGCTTCTGGATGGAGTAGACATCAGTAGCTCTATCTAGTATCTTGCTGATATGCCTGTAGGCTCGGCGCTTCTCCCACTCAGGCAGAGGCACTGCATGGGCACGGACTGCATTAGGGCCGACAACTGCATCGTTCTCAAGAGTGCGGACTATGTCTGCCAGGTCGCCTTTGGAGAAGGAGGCTAGACCAGCCAGTTCTCCATTATGCCGCTCGAAGATGTCGGCTATCTGCTGCATCTGCTCTGGAGCAATCTCAGACAGAATCTGTCTATTCTTGGTCAGGAGATAGTAGGCTCGCTGCTTGGTGCCTATATCTCCAAACATATCGTTCCAGTTCTGCCAACTGCGGATAGGATAGTCACGAGTGCCAATTCTTACCGCTACTCCCTCCTTACTAAACGTAGCAATCTTAACATCGACCTCTTTCTCTCCAACCCAATTCTTAACACCGCTAGGTAGCTCAACTTCCTTAGTGATGAAAGGAATCTTGCCCTTACTGAATACCATAGTCTTGTTAGTTTTGGGGTCAACTATGGCTATCTCTAGACGGCCTATCTCCTGTTGGGCAGTAATAAACTCATAGGGCAAGTTGGTCAGCCCATCTCCGAAGCGGACAAGTTCATCGACTGGACTGCTTGCTCGAGGATAGAGCATCTCGCCTCCACCCATGACACTCCTCATAGCAGTCTCTATCACGTTAAAGGGGCCATAGTTGGTGAAGAGCAGATACTGGTTAGCCATAGGAGCTACAAAGTTGCGCTCCAACTTTACCATGAAAGTAGAGCGAGTGACTCTGTCCACCAGTCTACCTGCTCGTTGAGCCCAGGCAGTAGCTCGGCCAGCCTTGAGAGCAAAGGCATATTCGGCACTCAGAGCCTTCCGAATCTCGCGGTCTTCGACTGAGCGCAGGACACCTGCGAGGACATCGCCAGCAGTTTCGCCTTTGAGTACATCAAGGGCAGAGCCGATGATTTGGTCACTCTGGTGAGAGAGGGCAGAGACCATCTTAGTTACATTGGCCTCAGTGTTCTCTACCCCAAGCTTACCAAGAATGCTAGTAGCTGCCTCCTTCGCTGCGAGAGGTTTGGAGGATAGGGCAGAGCGGTAGTAGTTGTCGAAGAAGAAGTTAACATCGTGCACCATCTGTTGAGTGACTTGAGCGCCCTCACCACCTACAACCTTAGCCCACTCTGTCAAGTTGGTCTCAGTAAGGAAGTCATGCTCAGTCAGGTATCTGCCTACTCGGACGGCAAGGTCACCTGTCTCTAGCGGTCTTTCTGTCGCCTGCTGAATGGCATTCTCGAACGCTTCTTTGATTTCTGGCAGTGATACTCTACTTAGGCTCTTACCAGTGTAGCGAGTGATGTAGGCCCGAGTGTCCATGAATGCCTGTCGCCCATAGCTTACTGCCCGCTGGACAGGAGTTTGAGGAATCTTCTTAATCATCTGCCTAAGGCCTTTGAATGGCAGGTCCCAGGCTTCATTCCAGCCCCGCTCAGTAGCACCTATATACTTGCCAATATAAGGCCACTTACCGCCTATCTTAGTCGCTATGTTCCAACCTATATAGGTCGTGGGGTCAAAGACAGTCTCGATGCCCATCTTGAGCCAGGTGTTAGTACCCCACTCCTCAAAGGCTTTAGAGTAGGCTTGCCAGGAGCCTTCCCCAAGCTCCCTATACTGCTGGTAGAGTTCTTCAAGCTCTGAAGTGTCAGAGTCCTTCCGCAGAAGCCGCTGATGAGTAATCGCCCAGGCAGCCAGAGGTCTGGGCAGGATGTTGAAATACTTTTCTAGCAACTCAAAGGTTGCCATCGCAGGCTGGATAGCCAGCATCTTAGTCCAGTCCCAGGCAGAGAGTTCTGGGTCAGTCGCGTTGACTATGCCTTCTCGCAGCATAGAGTAGAAGGCTGACTGTGCAATGTAGGCGTCCTTAAGCTCCTGGGCATCAGTGCTAAGTAGTTCCAGTTCCTTTTGAGTCTCCTCATCGAACTCCAACTCAGTCATGATACCACGCATATCGGCAGTAGTCATGCCAGTTGGGAGGGCAGGAGCTTGGGGGACTATGTACTTCAGGAGTTCATCAACAGTAAGTTGGTGCACTGCCTTAAGCTCTAGCTTTGGCTCCTCCATGACTGCCTTGAAGAGGTTAGCGCGGGCTTCTTCAGTAGTACCAGTGAACTCAGCAGGCAGGCGCGGGATAAGGGGGCTAACTCGGTCAAAGATGCTTTTGAGCCACTGTTCGTCGGCAGTGTCCATCTGCGGGAAGGTAGTGGAGTAGTAGGACTTAAAGGCATCATAGTTGCCTAGACCTTTAGTGGGGTCGGGCAGGACAGAGTAGAGTGAGTTAAGCACATAGAGCTTCCAGGCAGTACGATCAGCAGTAACGGTAGCAGTAACCAGCGCACTCTCCGCCTGAATCTTCAATGTCTGGCGCTCGATAGCAGTCAGGTCTCTGGATAGTAGAGGCTTGAAGGCAAATAGTTCGGATGCAAAGGTGGCAGCAGGATTAGCCGCTACACGCACAGCATTCTCGTACTCGACTTGGGCGGATCGAGTAGTCTTGGCCTGCTGGTATGCCTGCTGGCGAAGGGCCTTGAGCTCCTGAGTGTAGCCAGGATAGAGTTCAGGCGGCTCAGGAGGGCCAGGCAACACACTAGGAGGGGGCTGCTTAGGCTTCTCACCCTCGGCCAGGAGTGCGCTAGGATTTGGCGGACGTATCTGGTTGATAGGCACTAGATTGCCTCCTACTGGTACTGGTTAACATAACGCATTAGCTGAACTGTTACCACTACTGACCTTCCTCAGGTAGCATCCCAGAAGCAGCTAGTGCAGGCTGGCGAGGTAGAGCTTCAGGTCTATTGCCCATAGAGCGAGGAGTGGGTGCAGTCTGCTGTGGAGGCTGCAGTTGTGCCTCCGCTGCCTGCGCCGCAAGTTCATACAGTTGGGCTGCTTCAGAGTCTCCTTGCTTCTCCAGGTACGCCGCCTGCTTTCTGGCGTAGATAACATAGGCCACCAGTGCATTGACTGGATTAAGCTCTGCTTGGTCAGCACGGATTCTGGCCCGCTCAAGGAGTGGATTCTTAATATCTGGAAACAGTCTCTGGATTACGTAGGAGTAGCTCAGTTGGAACTCTGGGTCAAGCATTCTGGCTACAGTAGCCTTCTGGATGAGTTCACCAGGAATCTCAACATCATAGTCTGCAGTTACCTTCATCTCTCGAGTAAAGCCCCTTGGCATACTCCAGCCGTAAGGCTTAATACCTCGAGTGCGGATGTCTTCCAGCAGGTCATTGTCCTCATCCTCATACTTGTTGATGATGGCCTGGTGGAAGGGCCGCATAATCTGGTTGGCGGAGGCAGCTATCTGGGACATGACATAGGCAGTCAACTGGCCAGATACATTGCCGAACATGGCCCAACTGACTCCACCTCTCTGCATCATGGCCTCGAGGTCAAGTTGAGTCGAGCGCAACTCCAATGGGATAGGAGGCGCGCCTATGAAGTCAACTGAATCATCAGGCCCACCACGCCAGATAGCTCCTCGGCGGAAGACATCCTCAGGACGCACTATAGCCTTACCACTCCTACTGCGCTCAAAGATTCTAGGTTGGGCAGTATCGCGGAGGAGTTGGAGGGAGAATGACCACCACTTGTTCCAGGTGCGATAGATGTTCTCATTGGTGGCGACGATGGCTTGGCCTATCTCCTCCTTCCACCGCTCATTGACTGCTGTGCCACCTGCATTGAAGGTCTGGGAGGATAGTCGAGTGCCAGCAGAGAGGGCGCCCGTATCAGGTAGTCCCCCAACTGGAGCCACGTAGATAGGAATCTTCTTGAAGCGAGTGTAGTCATACTTGACCAGTCCATCTGCCCCATCGCCAAGGACTATGGAGTTGCAGACTCTAGGATAGAGGTCAGTCTCATAGTCCATCCACCAGTAGTCATAGCAGACCATAGAGGGAGAGTTGTAGGAAGGATACTTCCAGCCATTGCGCCTACACATTCTCTTGGCGGCAGGAGAGTCCATCTCATAGATGTGGGCAACTTCGCACAGGCCCATCTCCATATCCCACATGGGAAAGACCTGGGCAGGATTCCAAGGCTCAACATAGGTAGCAGTGCCATCGTCACTGTTGATAGCAAACTCCGCGTACCAACCAGTGGCGAGTAGAAATGCTATAGTAGTGCGCTGGAGAGACTGGCGCGGGCCAGACTTCCTGAATCTAGTCTCGTTAGACTGCCAGAGTTGCTCTAGGAAGGTGCTGACCGACTCATTGATACCTGCTAGGTCAAGATTGGTGGCATCCAGATTAGCTATTCTGTGAGGCACCTTAGTGTCTAGCATATGCAGGACAAGGTTGAACATGGACCTAGGGTCGTTGCCCACGAAACTTTCTAGCTTCTCGGTGGCAAGTTCATCTACCATCTGGATTAAGGAGTACCACCGCTTCATCTTATCATTCCTGGGCTGCCAGTAGCGTTGAAGCTCCTTGCATCTGGAACGGACCTGTTCTGCATTTCTTTCCATTATCGCCCCCAACTGTCACTCCAACCACTAACTCCCACAAAGCCTCTATGTACTGGCTGTGCATCGCGGCAGACAACTGTTATGGCACCTGCGTCATGATGGTCATCTGCACCTACGACTATGATACCTGACTTCACTGACGCATTGCGACGGATATTCTTGCACTGAGACCAGAAGCGGCTATCCTGACAGTCGAGGTACTCCAGCAGCCTATTGACTTCTGTTATCATGTAAGGCTTTGTGCTTACATTAGTCTGCCAACCTATGCTCCTGCTCACCTTGCCAGTGCGGACATCTTCCCGCCAGTAGAGGTCAGGGTAATCTCGGACATGACTCACAAGGTCTAGGTTGTCCTCTGGAGCTAGTACTGCTCCATTGAAGTAGTGGCCAAGCAGTTTGCAGTAGTCACCCATCTCGGCCTCATCATAGAAGCCAGCGAGAGTGGCGCAGTGCTGGAGGATAGGGGAGTGCTCCTTGCCATCCTTATCTGTGTAGCCCTCATAGAAGGTCCAGACAGATGCTACTGACTCTGATGTCTTCCCCTTACCTGGATCAATGCCTATGACATAGCCTCGACCTTCCTCCTTATCATGCCAGATGTCAACAGATGCAGATAGACCCTGGGCAGAGACAAGATTGTGGGTGATAGGCGCAGGGATGCAGTTGCGGATTTTGGTCTCTACTATATCTGCATTGTAGGCCTGACCACCAGCAGTAATGAAGCAGGTCTCATCATCTTCAGGATACTCTTGAGGGAAGATGAAGATGGTCTCCCCACTGCGCCGCATGGAGGCCATTTCTGCTATCTTATATCTTCGCCAGCGAATCTTGGCCTGGGCGAGGAAGTCGTCACACTCCAGCAGACCATTGATGCGCTGAATGAGAATCTGCTCTTCTGCAGTGATGTTAGGCAGTGGGTCAAATGCATCTGCCTCGAGACAGAAGTCATCATCTGCCAGCATCATGTACTCTTCGTGCAGATACCAGGGATAGAAGTGGTGCTTATAAACAGACTTGGCTACCACTGTCCCTTCCTTGGCAGCAACTCCTAACTCGCAGAAAGGATTGTCCTCGCCGTTAGGAGTAGAGACAAAGCGCACCTTGGTTCCAACCTTTAGCGGCACTCTCTGTACTGCAGATGCAAAGACATCCTCGTGAGTGCCAGGAGGCCAGAAGGCATACTCGTCCAGCAGCAAGTTATGTATGGCCTCACCACGACCTTTCGTATAGCTCCTGGCAGAGAAGATGTACATGAAGGAGGAGAAGTTAGTCTTCTTATTCTCCCATGAGAGTTCAGTAGCAGACTTATGGTCAAGGTGAGGAATGGTCGGAATCCGCCTCTCCAGGCTGCGGTGGTACTTCTTGGCCTTGAGCAGTAACCTCTCCGCAGAGAAGTCATCGTAGGAGATGATGACAGATACTGTCCCATTGATAGTAATGTTATCAAGGTAGAAGTCTGCCACATGGACAGAAGTGGCTCCTATCTGCCCAGGCTTAACGTAGATGTCTCGTGGAGTAGAAGTCTCCAGCATATCTCGCTGAATGGCCTGCAACTTGAAGGGCACCAGAGTACGGTCCTTGTTCTCTATCTCCAGCAGAGTCTCCATAGTGAGGATACGGTTGGAGAACAGGACCTTCAGAGCCTGGGCCTGTGAGACAGTGGATTGCATCTAGATGTCGCTACCTCCTCTAATCTGGCTCCTAAGTAGCGCCCTTACCTCCTGCATAACACCTGTGGACTCCCTAGTTGCTACCGTAATCTCTCTAGTTGCAGCAGTAAGGTCTGCCAATACTCGAGTATTCTCCTCTCTAGTGCGCTGGTCTGATGCGATAAAGCTAGCGAGACGGGTCTCAGTCTCCCTCTTGTCTTGCCGCAACTGCTCTTCAGTACTTCGCTTCTCGCGTGCATACATAAAGAAGATAATGCCTGCTAGTATAGCAGTTGGGCCACCTGACACTAGACCTTCTATGAGTTGTTGTTCCACCTATCGCCTCCTAAATGGTCTGAATCTTCCTGGACTCCTAGGCTCTTTAGTGCGATATCGTGACTGGTGCGCCCGAGTAGCATTGCGCCTAGATGCAGCGCGTTGGGCAGGAGTCCTAGGCTTCCAAGGCATGAGAGACTCCTTTCTTGACAGTGATTGTGTCAGTACGGCTCATCTGGATTATCTCTGGATTATCTGCCACATATTGGGCAAAGTCGAATCCCTTGCCCGAATCTGATACTATAGCCTCTAGGATAGAGAGTTGCTGAGGAGAGTACTGGGAGCGCATCTTGAGGAGATACTCCTGGTCATAGGAGGTCATAGGAACAACAGTACCATCATCGAATCTCTCAAACCCAAGTGAGCGGTTCAGGACTCTATAGTCCTTTTCCAGTGCCAGGCGAAAGTTGCGATAGAAGTCAAGTTCCAGATACTCTCTACTCAGTTCCTTGCGGATTTCTGGAATCCTACGCTCAAGGTCAACAAAGATAGAGTCGTGGCGGCAACCTGAGAGCCAGGCCTTACTCCTCTCTATCATCCTTAGAGCCTCTCTCACTGAGAAGCCAGCTGACCTGTAGCCGAAGTAGCGGGCCTTCTCATCATCCCGAGGCCAAGGTACAAGTGTGGACGCTACTGAAAGTTCGGGATTGCCCAGTTCTGGGTCGTGTTCTGGATTCAACTCGACGGCTACTGGCTCGGAGGGAGTAGTCATAGCATCTCCTGACTGCGGCTAGTATAAGTATATCATACGGATAGGGGCTTGTCAAGTAGAAAGAAATAATAATCGCTAGAAGCGGATAATTGTTTATGCAAAGAAGCAGGGGCTATTGACACCTGACTGCACTATGCATTATAATGACCACATACAGATATGGAGGCAAGCCATAGATATCTGGATAGGTTCCTGCAGACGTACAGCCAAGTGCCACCACTGTGGCCATGATATAAAACTTGGCGAGCCAGTGGTGAGAGGGAGGTTATGGTATCAGTACAAGGATAGACAGTTGGAGGCGCGGAAATGGGTGAAGAACTTTCGGTGGCACGCGCGGAGAGAATCCGACGGCCTATGCTGCTGGCTAGAGCAGGCGCTGGTTCACCTGAGCAAGCAGAAGTACGTGGAGAGGAGGGGAAGGAAGCCTCTCATCCTATCCCCAGAGGTAAGGAAAGAGCGGCTGCATCTCCTCCAGTGCAGAGCAAGGGTCATGCAGCAGTTGAGAGTGGAGTCAGAGAAGGCGCCCGAGGTCAGGAACATAGAGAGGATAATCATACTAGGAGGGTGGCTGGAGGACTTGCGCCTAGAGATACAGCCTCTGGGAGGAGTGCCAAAGAGTTGGGGATAGATTGGGTCGATGGCAAGTGCAGCAATAATCATACTACGCCTAATGCCCACTACTGGATAGAGACGTTCCGAGTCGCAGGTGGCGGACTCTTCATCTGCAAACAATGCCGCCGCGCCAGGTGGCTGCCTAACACCTATAATGAGGCCACAGTGCTCTCTGCTCTCGATAGGAAGTATGGAGTAGTTGCTACCTATGCAGATACGCTCGATAGGCACCCCGCCGCACGGAAAGTGCTGAATAGATTGAAGAACTGCCACCGGCTGAAGGACGCGCAGTTTGTGGCACTACTGGGCCAAGTTGCGGATACTTATGCCGATCCCGCACAGGACAGGTCTATCTGGTGGGAGAACCCCACTGACTGGTGGCTGCACATCAAGGAGCGACTGGAAGAAGCCAGGGCTAATGAGTAGCAGGCCGTCAAACGAAAGGAGTCAAATGGGCAAGTTATGGCACAAGCGGTTACATTACTTTGAGGCTTTTGACACCATTAGTCTAGTCGTAGTGCCAAGATTCAAGACGAGTGGCCTGTCAGGAGACGAGTGGCGCCAGAGTGTAGTGGCAGTCTACTACTTCAAGGGCAAACTGGTACATCAGGCATCCTATAGGGATATGCAAAATGCTCTGATGTACCTACCCCATGACTGGCTAGAGGCGCAAATGCCTATCCCTAAAGAAGTCTTAAACTTGGAGGAGACTACTTGCGACCAGCCCAGTTGCCCAAATAAGGCTGTGGGCAGGCTGAAGTTGAAGCGCGAAACTGATTCTCACGGTAACTGGTTGGTTAGTGAAGGAGAAGCCGACCAGTATCGCAAGTTCTGCCTAGTGCACATAGAACGCGGCGACTGTAGTCGAGAAGATGCCGACGAGAACTATATTCCTCTGGACAGGGTCTCAGCCTTGGATAGCCAGAACGCCTTTGAGTCTCCTGCGACCTTCGGAGGAGTCATTGACTTGACTGGAGAAGATAGAGCAGAAGGTAGCGGGAAGTAAAGTTTCTACACCAGACAATTCCTGGGGGAGAGATAAGTATAAATATACGCCATATAACTTGGCCTACCGTACCTGCCCTCTTATGCCCAATCACTCTCCCTCTGGCAGGCGTGCTAATGCTTCTTAGCAGAGGAAGAGGGTTGGGGGTACACAAAACTCATCAGGTGTCAATAGTACTAAACCTATCGAC
>Ga0208957_1000420_pt1 | contig 36150 bp, 56 predicted proteins | sample RifOxyA1_FD_184029 | JGI IMG/M metagenome (GOLD analysis project Ga0208957, IMG submission 184029) | Groundwater microbial communities from Rifle, Colorado - Rifle Oxygen_injection A1 (SPAdes) | ecosystem: Environmental > Aquatic > Deep subsurface > Groundwater | place: Rifle, Colorado, United... | reverse complement strand
CCCGCCAATGGTTCAAATCAAACCATTGCTTTGTGTGGAGATGGTAAAGATGGCAATACTGGTGGAGATGGCGGCGACGGAAATCCTGGGACTGGCGGCAATGGAGGTGGAGGAGGCAACAAAGGAACGGCAACAGCATCGACGACAAAACCTCGTGTTGCTTCTACGGCTATTTTAATGCTTGAATTTACCAATCCAGCATCGATTGTAAAATATAAAAGTGGAGCGTCTTCTGGTGGCTCTGGTGGTGGTGCAGGCGGCGGAGGCTGTAATGCTGGCGGTGGTGGCTATGGCGGTTCGGGTGGGGGTGGGGCAGCGTCAGGCGGAAATGCTGGGGTTGGAGTAATTTGTGCAAGAAAACTTATTAACAATGGTGTAATTTCTTTGAATGGCGGAGATGGTGGAGATGGTGGTGACGGTGGTGACGGCTGGGTACAAGGCTCTGATAATATTCTTTACGCCACAGGTGGTGGTGGCGGTGGTGCAGCAGGCCCAGGTGGAACTGGCGGGTATTTAGTGATGATTTATAACTCAAAATCTGGCTCTGGTACGATTACTTGCAGTGGTGGAGTCGGCGGTACAAAAGGTCTTGGTGGGGCAAAGGGCACTCCAAGTTATGGCACAAATGGTGCTGACGGTGCTGACGGAAGTACAGGCACTGCTGGTGTTGTTCTCGAACTCAAAGTATAAATATATGTTTTTCTATACTCGAAAAAATGGAGAAGTAGTAATGCGGTCAGAACAAAGAATACAGACTGACTTGATTGAGTTTGAAAAAAATCCAACTAATGCGGAAAAAGAAAAATTAAAAGAAAACTGGAAAGCAAAAGTTAAAGATGGTAAACTTGAAATGGAAAAGCCTCAACACGTCAAAGACCAAGAAAAACCAACTGTGGAAGAATTGAAAGAATTGACAGTCCAGGCGAAAGATATTACTGATTTGAAGGCAATTATAAATAAATTACTAGATAAAGAATATGCAGTCAACTAATCTTGGAAATATCCAACAATACGCTATTGGTAAGAACGTACCCTTTGCTGTTTTAATTGACCAACTTTCAAAAGCCACTGGTACTAATATTCCTCAATCTGTTTTACAAACTGGTATGGGCGTGACCGAGGAAATGTTCCAGCCTGTTGTTGATTTCTTAAAAAAGAAAGGTGATTTTGAAAGCACAGTCGCCCAAGCGGAAGAAAAACAAAAACGTACTGACTGGGGGACATCTTCAAATCCATTTCTAACGAATATGGATAATAATGCTTGGGAAACTATGAAGGGAATTACTGGAAAATCAACCGAAGAAATGACAATGCGACCAGAAGCCTACCAAAACTATTTACAACAGCAGGCTAACCCCCCGAAAGCTGAAAACTATCAAGATATGCTCACTCGTCTAGGCACACAAGCCAAAGCGAATACCGCCGCTGACGAATTAACATATAATCAACCAATAGTACCAGTTGCTACTTCTTATGTTGCCCCCAAAGGTGCTACTCGTGAACAAATTATATCTGATTTTCAATTAAAGACCGGCAGAGGGATTACTGCTAACGAACTTTTTGCCGCTATGGGTGGACAAGCTGTGCAAACTACTGGAACAAAGGAAACCGATGCCCTAAAAGGAATTACATCAGAAAGTTTTAATCAACAAAAAAATATTGACCTATCAAGTACTGGTGGTACTGGTGCAGGTACTTACGACAGATCGGGTGCTACTTCTGCCGCCGAAAGTATGGCGTTAGATATGAAGACTCGCCAAGATGCTCTGAACTTAAATAAAACTCCCGAACAAATACAATCCGAGGGTATAGTGTCACAGCAAACAAAAGACTTGGATTCGATGACTGGTAAAGCCGCTCTTACTACTGAAAAGACAAAAGAATTGGTTGACCCTCTTCAAACTCAACTCACCTCAATCAATAATCAGATACAGACTAAAATGGCTGACAAAGCTCGACTATTAGCTGACCAGCAAGGGAAACCAGTGACGATGTCGAGTATTATTGGTTCACAAGCCCAAATCAATGCTGTGATGAACGCAGATATTCTGACTCTAACAGCCCAAGCTAACGCTTTAATGAATAATATAACTTTGGCCGAAAAACAAGTCCAACAAGCCGTAGATGCTAAATACGCCCCAATAGAAGAACGTATTGCAATCTCTACCGCTCAACTTGCCGCTCTCAAACCTACTCTCGACAAACAAGAAAAAGTCCAAGCAGAAGCCCTAGACGCTTATTACACTGCTCAAAAACAAGCCATCGCTGATAAGAAAACCGAAGATAAAAATATCCAATCATTATCCTTACAATATATCCAAGATATGACTGCGGCCGGTAAGACTCCTGATATGAATGTCGTCGCTAAATTAAAAGATGCTAACTCTATGGACAGTGCTATGGCTATCTATGCCAAGAGTGCGCCAGTAAAGAAAGCGAGTGGAAGTGGTGGCAGTGGAATAGTAGATAGCACAACGCAATATTATGCTGAACAAATAAATGGTGGAATGATGGATATTACCGATGTGCCTGCAACGTATAAGAACTCTGTCATCTCTGAAATTCAAAAACCAAAGACAGTAGATTTAATTGGTACTACATTTAATGGTCTTACGGCTACTTTTGCAGATGGAAGCAGTTTATCTTTTCCAAATCAGTCAGCACTAGATAAATTCAAATCAGAGAATAATTTAGGTGGCGATACCGTAGTAATTCAGCCAAATACCATAAATCAAATTCAACCAACTACAAATAACACTTGGACTAATAGCAAACCTTTAATCGGAACAGGCAGTAATGCGCCAAAAGGAATTCAGCCAGTGGTAGATTTGGTAAAATCCGCTTGGAATTGGATAAGTAATAAACAATCTCAGACCAAAGCAAAACAAGCCGCAGTTTTGGCAGAGAACGCAAAAAATCCTAATAGGAACAAAACATTTTAATTATGGGATTAACAGTTCAAGAACTATCTAAAAAATACGGAGCTACGTATTCTCCGCCAACAGCTTCCTTATCAGGTGGTTCTATTGTTAGTCCTTATCAATCATTAGCACAAAAATATGGAGCAGTCTATAATCCTCCGATAGTTCAAGAAAAACCAAGTATCTTTCAAGGTACTAAACAAGGCATAAGTGATATTATTGCCGATCCGCTTACTTTGAAAGCTGACCCTAAAAAAGCTGTCGGTAATGCTTGGGAAGCAGTCAAAGGTTCTGTTTTAGAAGAAGGAACTAGAATTAAAGATTTCTTTAATAGTTTCGGTAGAACTCCGGGAGTGTCTGAAGAAATAGGAACTGGGCTTAAAGCAGTATCGGGTGCGGTAGGAGTTGTCTTCTCACCCATCTCCGCTCTTTTTGCAGGTGCTGAACAAATTCCAGTATTAGGGACTGTTGCCAAAGTAGTTAATTTACCTTTTACTGCGGTAGGCGAAGGTTTAACTGAAATTAGTGGTGGCATTGTTGACAAATTGCCTATCTCACAAACAGCAAAAGATTATATTAAACCCGGAATTCAAGAAATCGCCGCTCTTGCCGGTCAAATTCTGCTTGGTAAGGCGGTGGGTTCCGCTAAAAAAGTAAAATTAGTTGAAAAATATGGCAAACTTGACGCTAATACTATCATAAAAGAAGCAACAAAACTTGCCGAACAAAAAAAAGCCGAAGTTTTGCCTGAAAAAAAAACTACTGCCGAACAAATCGCTACTCAATATGGTGGCGAAGTCAAACCAAAAGCAGAGTGGGATAAGGTAAAACCTACCACCGAGCCAATTAAACCCCAAGGAGAGGCAGTTTTGAATGAAATTAAGCCTACTAGTGAGATATCTGGTATCGCTAAACAAATAGAAGCCAAAGCTATTGAGCAAGGAATGATAGATAAAGGATTTTCTGAACTTGCCGAGTATGACTCTTCCACTATTAAAAAGCAATCAGAATTAGGGGCTAAATACACCCCCGAACAATTAAAGGAGATTGCTAAAACAGGTGAATTACCTGATGGAATGAAACCAGCTACTCCACTTTCAATTCTTGAAGATTACGCTGTAAAAAATAAAGATGTAGAATTGATGACTGAATTGGCTAAATCACCTCTAAATTCAAGAATATCTGCGTCTGCCAGTGAAGTATCATTATCACGAATGAGAGAAAAGATGGGAACGGTTGAGAATATCAGAGAAGTTGAAAGATTACGAGAGGAAGGCGTAAAAGATGTTAAACCAAACGAATTAAACAAAGTTAAAGAGGTTGTTAGAAAATCTAAACCCACAAAAGACGCTTGGTTAAATTTTATTGAAAGTTTGAAATGTCCAAAAGTTCATTGACTTAATAAGATGTATTTGCTATAATTATATCATAATTAATAGTAAATATATGACGCAACTTATTTTTATGCCAAAAGGAACTCGTGGTTTTCTAAAAGGACATCCTGTTCCCAAGGCAATCAGAGAAATAATTTCAAAAAATAAATTAGGAAAAAAAATGTCAGAAGAAACAAAAAATAAAATGAGAATGTCTCATTTGGGGAAAAAACATAAACCGATGACATTACAGGGCAGAAGAAACATTAGTTTAGCACATATTGGTAAAAAACAAACAGATGAACTAATTGCTAAAAGATTTAATTCTCGTAAAGGATATAGGCATAGTGAAGAAACAAAAATTAAAATTAGTCAATCTAATAGAAAAAAAATACATATAATTGATGAAAGTAAATTGTGGAGAAACAGAAGAGAATATAAAGAATGGCGCAAAACAGTATTTGAAAGAGATAATTACATTTGTAAGAGATGCTTAAAATTAGGAAATAAACTAAACCCGCACCACATACTTAATTTTAGCAATAATAAGGAAGAAAGATTCAAAATTGATAATGGGATAACTTTATGTATTAAGTGCCATAAATTATTTCATAAAATGTATGGACAAAGAAATAATAATTTACAACAGATATTAAATTTTATTGAAGAACTTAAATGTAAATAAAAAGAAAAATATGGATATACTCGGAATAATTTTAATCGTAGGATTTACAATCGTTTTAACTTTGGCTTTCCAAAAGTAATATGCCGTTTTGTCTTGTTCCACAATTAGCTGACGCTTTCAAGAAACTGATTACATCAGGTGAGATTGATATTGTGAAATTAGCGGATATGTCTAGTGCCGAACGCAATCAATTCTTTTCAAAGATTTTAGGGGAAAGAAATGCCACCGAAGTTAATGCTAGTTTTGAGTCAAAACTCTTACTAAAAAACCAACAGCAAGGATTGGTAAATTGGGCTAAATCTATCACAGGCATTAAAGAATCTACCAGACGAGATTTAGTAGCCAAGATTGAACGAATGGATAAAATACTTTCTCATAAAAATGAAAAATCGTTTTTGAATGATTTGGTTAATAAGAGATTAGGAGTAGATGTCACTTTGGAAGAAGCCACCAAAATCAATGAATTAGCAAGTAAAGTCAAGGAATTGGAAGCTAAAACTGATAAAACTCAATCCGATATACCGTTAGGGCGGGTTAAAATTGACCTTGTTAATTATGTGAATTCAATTAGTCCGTCAAAAGCAAATTTACTTACGAATGTTTTAGGTGTGCCTCGTTCTTTAATGGCTTCACTCGATCTTTCCGCTCCACTTAATCAAGGTTGGGGTATGTTTAGTAGAAAACAATTTTATACATCTTTCGGCGAAATGTTTAAGTATCTAAAAAGTGAAGAAGCGTTGAAAGATTCACAAGCTAAAATTATCACTTCGCCTGAATATGCACTGGCTAAAAAAGCAGAATTGCGTTTGATTGAACTTGGGAATAAACTGGAAATGCGTGAAGAAACTTTTATGTCTTCTTTGTTAGATAAAATACCAGGCATAGCAGCTTCACAAAGAGCATACACGGGTTTTCTCAATAAATTAAGAATGGATGTTTTTACTGACCTAATTAAAAAAGCCGAAGCAAAAGGTGAAGATATAGGTATCGGTTCAAAAGTAGCCGAGGATATAGCAAAGGTAGTCAATAATTTCACAGGTGGGGCGAGAGTAGGTAAGATAGAAGGTGCTGTTCCTGCTCTCAATGCCGCTTTTTTCTCTCCTCGTAAAATAATGTCAACAGTAAATATAATCAATCCTTGGAACTACTTAGATCCAAAGATTAGTAAGACCGCAAGAATAGCGGCAACTCGTAATTTAGTTGGTAGTTTGGCAATGTCTATGACGGTAATTAAAATAGCCGACTTACTTGGAAGTGACAAACCTGAAACTGATCCAACTTCATCAGACTTCGGAAAAATTAAATTTGGTGATACTAGGTTGGATGTATCAGGCGGAAATGCTACTTATGCTAACCTATTATCTCGTTTGATAACTCAACAAACAAAATCATCATCCGGTATAGTAAGACCACTTGGAAGTGGCTATGGAGAGACATCGGGTTTTGATTTGATTGCTAACTTTTTACGTTATAAACTTTCACCAAATGCTTCGTTTCTGATTGATTCGGTCACTGGTGCTAACGCTATTGGAGAAAAAAAGACAGTTTCTCAATCTATCGCCGATCGATTCAAACCGATGTTTGCTAATTCAGTAGCAGAACTTTTACAAAGTGATACCGAAGGCAAGTTTGGATTTGCGCTTGGTGCGTTATTTGGGGGAGGATTAAACACTTATTCTCTCAATGCTGATTGGGGAGCAAGTGAAGGAAAAGAACTAACTCAATTTAAGACAAAAGTCGGACAAGATAAATTCACCCAAGCGAATGATTTATACAATAAACAGGTTGATGAATGGATGAAAAATATCAGAGATAATCCGAAGTATAACGAATTGAGTGACGAAGATAAACAAAAAGTAGTAACTAAAAAGAAAGGTGAAATTAAAAATAAAATATTCAAACAATATGGTTTCAAATATAAACAAGAAAAATCCAAGAAATTACTTAATTTTTAATAATTGCTTAACCAAGCGAATTTATGTATAATAATAGTATGAAAAAATACTCAAAACTCGTCGGAATGTTAGCTCTAATTTTACTAATTGGAGCTGGTTGTAATCAAAATCTAGGCGCGCGCACCGAAACCTCGGGTTGGCAACAAAAAGACAACACATCAGAATTACGCACCAATCTCACCGCCGCCGTTCCTTACGCTGACATTGTACAAGATTTAGGCACTACATTATTGCGTTGGCGAAATATTTACACCAACACAATCACCGCCGCCGCCTCTTTCACCACCCCCTCCCTCACCGATGGTCGTATTCCTTTTATATCCACGGGCGGATTGTTCGTTGACTCTGCCGATTTATCTTGGGTTTCATCTACCAGCAGATTAGGTATTGGCACATCCACCCCCGAAGCAAAAGTTTCAATCGTTGGGCAAGCGAATACTACGCAATTAGTTATCCGTCAATTTGCTGGTCAGACCGCTAACGTTTTCGCGTTTTACAACAGTTCAGGGTCACTTTTGAATAGTGTTGGTGCTAATGGAGATTTAAGCGTCAATGCTCCTGGATCTGTCAAAACAAACTCCATATTATCGGCTTCTGGTGGCGTAGCCACTATCACTGTTGGCGGTCGCAACTTTACATCCGCTGGTTCTATGATTTCAATCCCTGGTACTGCGATATTGGCTTCCTCTACTTCGGGTGTGATTAGTGTTCTAAATATCAACCCGACTGTTACTAATGGTGGCACTGCTGGTTTTAGCGCTTTAACTATCAACCCAACAATCAATACTACCGGTTCTGGTTTGAACAATTTAGTGGACTTACAGGTATCCAGCACTTCAAAAACAACAATCTCTACTAACGGAGGATATATGCAGAGTTCGGCGATGGCTCTTGCCTCAACTCCCTCAATCTTTACATTATCAGGTGAGAATACAACTGCGGCTACTGTTGGACAAACACAGGTTTCACCCGCAATTCAGTTGCTTGGCAGGGGCTGGGAAACTACTGGTGGCACAAGCCAAACGACTGGCTGGCAGATATATGCGTTACCTGTGTCGTCTGCTACCGGAGGTTCAAGTTTGATATTTCAACGCAAGGCAAATACGGCAGGGGCTTATACTGATATATTAACTGTTTCTACGGCTGGCAGTATAGCGGCTCAAGGAACGATTTCAGCAAATAATAAATTTTCGGCAACAGGAGCAAATTTGGTTATTGTTGAGGGTAGAATAGCGGACAGCGCCAGTGCAATCGGCATAAAATTTCAGGCATCAACGGCATTGACTACCACAGGTGCTAAAATATCATCGTGGTATAGTGACGCAGGAACGACCGAAAGAATATACTTTGATAAAGACGGTGGAGCTTGGTTTAATGGAAATGTTGGGATTGGCACAACCGCGCCGTCAACCACATTACACGTTGCTGGTGGAACGACTACCTCATCGGTTGAAATTGGTTCAGCCACAAAACGCTCTTGTCTTGTTCTCGGTGATACTGACGATGCTGGTTTAACTTACTGCACTGCTCTTAATGGAACGTTAACTTGCTCAACCGTATCTTGTTTATAATATGCCTAGTTCCAGAACTGTGTTGATTGACCCGACTGGCATAACTATACTTGACGCTGTTGGAAAGGTAGGCGTTACTCCCGAGGGTGGGGTTGCTGTCAAACTAACTAACAAATCTGGTGGAAACTCCGTGAAAGGTGAAATCGTGACATCCTCCACTGGCACGGCTAACGCAGTCGAGTCAGCTGGGATAAATTCAGATAATCCGATTGGGGTATTTTACGAGGACAGCATAGCAGACGGACAAGAAGCGTGGATAGTAGTTAGTGGTATCGCACAGGTTTTAATGGACGCGTCTGGTTCAACCCTAGAATATTGGCTTGGCACGGGTGGCACGGCAAAACGAGGCACTTCGACTATTTCACCTCCGGCCGCGCCTACGCACTTTCAAGAAATGGGACACATACTGGAAACTGTCGCTGCTAATTCACTTGCTAAATGTATTTTACATTTTAACTAGTATGAAAAAATATCTCTCAATCGCCATCCCGCTCGTAATCCTAATTATAGTTGCTGTTGGTTTGATAACACATACTAAACCCCAACATAGTATTGTTTCACAACAAACACTAGGTGCTAAACCTTTCAACAATAATTGGTGGGCGGAAGTGTCTAATGACCCCAACACAATCCTATCGGCAGAAATGTATTTGAACGAAAAGATTTTGGATGGAACGGTTAGTGGTGAAGTCATCGCCTCGTCAATTCAAGAAATCCGTTATCGGGGTTTTGAATTACTCAATCAAAAATTAAGCGAACAGGAAAAAGCCGAGCCAATTAAAAAAGCAGGTAGCGACGCTTACCAAGTTATCGAAATGATGAAAACAGGAATACCGATTGAAGACGCTAAATTACAAATTGCGTCAGAGGCAGTCGAAGAATTACTGGGCGGAGCAGGAGAGGAAACAGTTGGCTCAATTCTTACCAAGATTGATAATTTGAATTATTAAATATGGAGGATAAACGAAATCTAATGAGTTATGTATTACCAGTCGGATCAGTTGTGGCCGCTTTTCTGGTAATCGGTTCAATCTGTATTTGGGTTGGCGCTCTCAATGAGAGAATAAACAATCAAGGTGTAAGAGTAGATAAATTAGAAGAAAGGATTGCTGATACCCCTACAATGGCACAATTCACCGAGTTGAAACAAGAAGTAAAAAATGGATTTGAAAAAATAATGGATTATTTACAAAAGAAATAATTTATAAATTTGCTTCCGACTACCTGTCAAAGTGTCTATTCCACAATGACAGCTACTACGGGATGCCCGTGGATAAAAGCCATAATTCCACAAAAACCCGTGATAAGACAGAGTGGCCTGTAATGGGACGCCCTGACGGACGAATAGACACCCCTCGCTTATAGGCGGGGCTCGCTTGGGCGGGGGGTGGATTATATTTCAGTACAGTATTGATACTAAACTATAAACATCTTTTCACTCATTCACCTTTTGAATACCCACCATAATCGCCGTATGGAGTGCGTGGGGTAGTAACTTGCCAACAGGGCAATGAAGTAACCTTGTGCCTCGACCACACAGGATAGACTACGGAAGGGTGAAGTAGCGAGTAGATGTTCAACCTATGCACAAAGCATAACAATCTATGGAGGTACAATGTGGATAGTAAAATGGCGTTGGATTGGGAACAAACTGGAAATCTGGTTTGTACCCGCTGAATTTGTGGAGGAACAATGAAACTGCAAGTATCGATGAAGTGTCGCCATTGCGATACGGAAAGGCTCTTTGACATAATTAACGTGGCCTTATCCCGCATAGCCGTAATCACATTACGATGCGTCTTATGCGGACACGAGGAGAAAATCCTAACAACTCCAAAGGCCTGGTGGGAGTACACTACTACCCCTGGCGATTTGCGAGTGCTGATTAAAGGTAATCACGATGTCTATCCGAATAAAGGCAAAACATTGCCCCAAGTGTGATGGAGAAGACTATGAAGTCATCGGCTCGCCAGTTTATTCTGGGTCTACTGTTTTTGTGGACACTATCTGCTCTAATTGCCAAGATAACTACGAATTTGCTTTCCTCCATTCTGAATGGGCGGAAGCACTGAAAGCGAGGAAACGATGCCTGAAACGAAATCTGATATCCAACCCGATAAGGTAATCTACGTCTGCATTAAGCGGATGCATTGCGACTGCTGTGGTAAAACCGTGCTCCACGAGACGGGAGCCACAGACCGTGGTACCAAGATAGTCAAGACGTGCATTTCTTGTCACACCACGACTATCATTCCACTTTGACCACCAACCGTTTCGGCAGTATCGTAAAACTGCCACTATTATGAATAAACGCTTAAAAAGCAAATATCATAAATTATTATACAAACGTATGTATGAATATCCTGGAAGTTGGTGGATAACTATGATTGTTTGGTTAGCATTTGCCTTTACTCTTTATCTGTTTATAGACTTTTATTACGAAACTTTTTATACTTATTTTATTTAATATGTACAACGATTTTGAACTTAAAATCCCTGGTAATACAGGTTTGCAGAATGAAGTACGTTATCACCCTAGTGACCTGGTATTGGGAGCGGTGGACAATCGCCCTGAAAAATACTCCGCCTCACGTCCCGCTCTTATGAAAGACGGACACGGTTGGACGAATGTTGCCCCTACTCCCGATATTCAAGCCTTGATTGACGGTGATACTAATGGTTGTGTCTCATTTTCTGGGGTAAATTGTTGTCAATATGCCGTCAATTTATTGATGCGAGATACTAATGTGGTAGATTATCTCAAATCAATCGGTATGACCGATGTCAATGGCCTTTTTGAGGCAAATAACGCTATTGTGACGGTAGGCTCTGGCACTGACCCCAACGCTGGGAACACGGTGACGAATGTTGCTGAATGGATACGCAAGAAAGGCCTAGCCCCGATGTCTGCGCGCCCGTGGAATAGAGAAACTCATAAGGCTGATTTCTACAATCCACTCAATCAGGCCGAAATAAATGCCGGACAGCCTTTTCTAAAAATGTTCGCCGTGGAACACGAATGGGTACCGACACAAGATAGTGTTAATTTCGGTATCAATCCTTTGCACTCTCGCGAACAATTAAAAAATGCTTTGCAATACGGAGTTATTAACGTATCTGTGGACGGGAATTACGCGCGGAATGAAGACGGTCTGGTATCTTCGACGGTCTGGGCGAACAACAAAAGATACACCTTTACTCATCGTGTGACTATTCGAGATTATGAAGAGGGTCAATGGTGGGAAGTACACGACCATTATACCAATCAGATTATAAAGTTCGTCTGGGATTATCCGTTCGGTAATGGAAAATTGTACTTCGTAAAAAAAAAGAATATTCCGATGACCCCATTTCTGCAATGTGGAAAAGATTTATATTTTTTATCGAAGGGTGGACAAACCGTTGGCTATCATACGGTAGATAATGGCGATACTTGGAAAGCGGTCTTTGGAGATTATGTTAATGCTACTCCAATTACAAAAGTCGATGTTTTACCCGCTAACATTAGCGGGAAAATTCTTAAACTTATTTAGTATGGATATTGTATTCTATAAAAGTAAGACTTTTTGGACACAGATACTGGGTTCTTTGGTAGTAATAGTCACAGCGATTGTTCCAATGGATTATAAACCAGTAGTAATGGCCGCCCAGGTTCTAGTAATGGCTATCTTAACTGTGGTATTTCGTTGGACACCAACTATTACACAAGGTGGATTAACATTAAAATAACCCTCACGTGCAAGTGGGATATTTACTCTTAGGCTTGATGCTTGTCAGCCTAAGGGATAAATATAAAACCACCTTAATCGGCGGTTTTATCTATCTTCCCATTTTTATACTTCTTTAATTTATGTTCCTTATTACTTTCAACCCACTCACTAACAAACTCTTTGCATTTCAAGCAAGGTTCTTTATTCTTACAAATAGGACAATATCCTTGTTCGCGTTTAATTTTCACTTTCATACTAAAAATGACATTTTACCCACTCATCCTCGAGCAAGATTTCCAACTTGTCCTCTAAATTTTCATCAAGGTATGTGGGGTGACTAATATTCCAAAAACCCAACACTCGACGCAAAAATGATGTTAGGTACTGATTTTTCTGATAAAAATAATCATCGGGAAAATTACACTCTTTTGGTACTTTGGCTCTGAATTGTAAAGTTATTGTTTGCATATTGTTTCGAGTTCAAAAGTAATCACAACATCTTTACTAAACATTCCTACTACAATTTCAATCTCATCAATTTCATCGTATCGACCAATTTCTTTAACTCTGCCCTCACCATTTTTATTGGTGGCGTAGCAGATTATTTGCATATTTGTTTTGCCCAGGCTTTTAACCGCTCGCCAAGAGACGGAGTTGTTAAAAAGATGACCTTCCCACAGTACGGGCAATCAAGTGTCCGAAGTGGGTCTTGCACGACTGTCCAGGTGGAGTATGTGATTGCAGTCTTTTTCATCACGCCGTCACACGCTGCCCCACAGGTCGCACACTGATAGTGCATCGTTCCTGCGGTGTCACCACACAGGTTGCAGTCTCCACCGCAACACTCGCTTTGTAGTTCCACGTCTTCGTTGTTAAGGTTTTTTGTCATATGTTTTTGCTTGTTTGAATAAATTATCAAATACGTCTTCTACACTTTTCACAACGTTATCACTTTTCGGTGGGAAATGTGAACAAAATGTCATTCTTGTCCCCTCTTCACTCTCAACAATCTGTTTTCCGCAAACCTTGCAAGTAAAAATCATATTTTAATTACACTTTCAACTTTTTTCTTAAATTCTTCAAATTCCGACCAAGTGACCAGACGTTCCACGGTTTTAGATTTCCTAGCGACTTCATCCTGATAAGTGTCAGAGTGATTGAGAGTCAAAGTGTCAGAAGTCGGAGTATCAAATTCTTTGCGGGAGACGACCTGACTGCCGGCGCGCCACTCGAGCGAATCCGTGACCGAGTAGGCGTCCACGACCCACCCGCCGCCGCTCCAGCTCACGTACACAGCGCGCAAGACATCAGCGGTGTCGCGAACGTATGTAATATACCACTTATCCTTAGACCAATTTTCAAACTGTGACACTAACTCATCGAGAGTAATTTCACTTGGATTAAATGTTTTTGAAATCTCTTTATCGTTCATCGACTTTTCCAATACTTTTGTATAAAGTTTCACGGAACTTAATTTGATTTCTGGCTCGCCAAACCATTTTTTGAAATCATTACTGACGTATGAGATATCGAAGTTGCCTACTTGTAGTTTCATATTATTTTAGTTTAGATATAATGTCGCTACAACACCAGTGAACTTCGCTAGGTTCTGGGTGTTCATCTGCGGTCTTTTTGTATTCATTGATTATTTTTATCACTTCCTCTTTATCTTTCTGACGGATAGAGTGGATAATTTCTTTTAATTTTTTTACTTTTCCGTATAATTTCCCATCTGAACGACTACCATTATTATCTGTAAACATTATATTTATTATTTTATCTACTCCGTCTTTTGATAACATATTTTATCTATGGATTATGATTTTATTAAAAATTAAACACGCTACCCAAATTGTATTTGATATCAAAACTCCTGCTAGCACACCAACTAAAAAACTGTCATTCATATTTTATTTACTTTACAAATAAAGAGCAATGGAGGGTTATTTAATCGGATGTTTTGCTTTATGTTTTTTATGCCATATTTGATGATGTTTTTTGCATATCCAAATTACATTAAGTGGTTTGTGGTAATCTGAATGGTGAGCGTGTATGTTTTTCGTTGTGCCACATTCTACGCAAGGTTGTGGGGTTAATTTTCCTGTTTTTTTCATTCTATATATAAACTGATAAAATTTTACACTTTCTTTATGTTTTGACTTCCATTGTCTCCGACATTTTTGCACCATCAGTTTATATTTCTTAGGAAATTTCTTTTTACATAATTTAACATACTTCCTTTGGCGTTCTCTACGATGTTTCAACATTATCTCGTGTTTTTCTTGATATTCGGAGTTATATAGTTTTTTTGAACATACCTTCATAAATATACATCATAAGACAAAAAAGCACTGGCGCTTGTGTAGGGCTTCCAATGCTTCTTTGCCTAATTAGAAATACTTATTTTAGCCCTACACGCTATAAATTGTATCATAATTATTTGGTATTGTCAAGTAGTTTTTCGCACTTTTGCCATCTATTTGTAAAGTTGTTAAAGAGTTATTTTAATTTATCAATAAGCAAAAAAAAATTGCCCCAGTCATAACTGTTATAAAAGCTAGAAAAAAACATTGTATAAGTTGAATTTCCATATTGATTGTTATCCCCACTATTTAGAGAGAGGGTGAATATTAAATTTTAATATGTTTTATTAAAAATATTGCTTGTTTTAGACCTTTAATAAAACCTTTCTTTTCGGCAATTAACTTATCCGTATCTGGTTCAACATATTTTTTGCACCATCCTATTTCCTGCTTTATAACATCTATTATTTGTTGTTTGGTCATACATTTTTTCCCCCTGCTATTAGAGCCACTTTGACAGTAATAGAGGATTATTAAATTATTCGTCTTCTTTCGGTGCTTCGTCTGGGTGTTCTCTATCCCAAGCCCGTTGTCTTTCTTGAACACCGCGGATTACTGCAGGTGTCATTATACAATTTGGATAATCTGGTCGTCTATCGCTCATACGATTATATATTACGAACACTTAAATTGTGTTCTTGAATAATTACTGGTTTTGAGTAGGGGCTAGACGATAATTTTACCATTTTTTATGACCCCTTTGCTTTCAAGCAGTTTTATGGCTTGGGCGACATCGTCGTCCTCTTCTTCACCAAACTTAGCATTACCTTTATAAATCAATTCGTAATCATTATCTAAACCAATGTATTTGATTTCTTCTTTCTGATAACGGATTCCAAAGAAAAATCCGGCAAAGAGTTTTAATTTGCCATACACCCAAGCATTGCCATACACCCGAGCATCGCCAGACACCCAAGCATTGCCATACACCCGAGCATTGCCATACACCCGAGCATCGCCAGACACCCGAGCATCGCCAGACACCCGAGCATCGCCAGACACCCGAGCATTGCCAGACACCCGAGCATCGCCAGACACCCGAGCATTGCCAGACACCCAAGCATCGCCAGACACCCGAGCATTGCCAGACACCCAAGCATCGCCAAACACCCAAGCATCGCCAGACACCCAAGCATCGCCATCTTGCGACAAATTTTCTTCTTTCTCTACCCAACCACCCAATTCACCTTTTTTAGCATATTTAAAATCCATTGTTGCCTCAATTTGAAATAGTTTAATCCCAAATTCTATTTTGGTATTTTTAGTTAGTTTGAATTTCATATACTCTATGTTAATAATTAAATTTCTTTTTCGTATTTATCAAGGGAGATGAGGAGTTGGGAGCGATAATCGTTAAAATCTTCTACTTCGCAACCACAACCACCATCTTCATAATCACAACTACACTCTTCCTCTTTTTTTTCTTCCCCTATCATTGCTCGCACATCGGAGATAATTTGAGAGCGGGTTACAAATAAAATATCTTCTCTCGCCACTATAAAAGAAATTGCATCGTCCACTAAATCACTTAAAATTTTATTCAACTTTTCTTCTATATTATTCATAATTATTTAGATTTTACCCAATGCATAAAGTTTTCAAAAGAAAAGTCATTATCAGTATAGTTTTGCTTCAAATCTTTACTAGTCGCTATCACATCACGTTCAAACTGTAAGAATAATATTGCTAAATCATTCGCGAATTGTTCTGTGGTCATAATTTTAATAATAAAGAGAGTTATTGTAGTTGAATATCTGTGTCCGCCAATTCGCACTTTTCCATATATTTACCAGGATAAGAGTAATATAATAATGAATAATGTCCGCCTTTTTGTTCGCATTGTTTTAATCTATCAGACACTAAAATTTGGATTTTGTTCGGCTCGCATTTCCCTAGTGAAAAAGCCCACCAAGTAAATACACCGCCGAATATTATACTGAAAAGTATTACGAAGAATAATTTTTTCATAAAATAGTAATTACTTAAATCTATTTATCAATGTTAGAACCAGCCAGATACTCCCCCACGCTACACCAAACCACTGCCACAACGGAGTAATTCCACATCCAATTAAAATTATTGCTACTATCCAATATTTGTCATTTTTCATAAAATAGAGAGAGTTATTTAACTGACCATTTTTTACAAAGTTTATAGTGTCCAACAGTTGCCTCATCTCTGGTATTATATCCTCTAAAATCAGTATCTTCACCCGACACCATTCTATACGGACAGCATTTATCTTTTGTTTTTACTGCTTTGAATACCATTGTTTCAAATTTTCTACCACAACCAATTTCTTCAAATCCAAATCGTTTGAAATAGGCGTAGTCAAAATTATCTCCTTTCAAACTTTGATTTTCTTCTAACCATTTTTTATCGTAAACTGAGGCGCGGATTTCTCGCGAACTTCTTTCAAACCACAATTCACCGACAGTTGAAACAATATACTTCCCAACGTAAGTGTTTAGGCTAAATTGACATTTATCCCCACAGATAAAATGTCCTGCGTGAGGCATCCAAATCCATTTTTCTTTTTTCATAAAATAGTAATTACTTAATAGGCAATATTGTGAAAGTATCTTTACTTGGCATTGCCCAAATCCTTTGAATTTTCATAATCAATTAAGTTATCTATACACGGAAATGGCACGAATACCCCAGTCCGCTCGCCTATAACCTTGTTCAGCACATCATAAATCTTATCTATCTCTTTCTTTTTAAGTCGTGTAGTGCTTTGTTTTTTCAAGTAGGCAATTTGAATTTTACGCCATAAATACTCTTTGACAGTTTCAGCAGTCCACGGAATATCCACATCTTGGCGGATAGTTTCTCGCATATCATAGCCAGCGTCGTTAAGTGCCTCTGCCAACAACTCAAAATATTTATGTAAAGCACGGTTTTGTAAAGAGGTGCGTTTTTCTATTTGTTGTTGGCAGTTTTCACAAAGCATATTAAGGTTGGAGAAAATCGGGGATATTATCTGCTGGGACTTCACCCACTACTTTACCACCAAATGCTTTTTCACAATCTTCAACGGTTACTTCGGGTTGTTTGGCTGATTTGCCTACGCCCATTAACTGGTCAAGTTTAGCATTGATTTTATCAAGTTCCGCAAATACACTGCGTTCGGCAACATCTTTGAATTTGTAGTATGTCTTGCCATTGTAATCCTCGGCATAGACATCTAACTCAACGGTCTGACCTTTTACCCACGATTTTGTAGTAGCGTTTCCAAAACCAGAAATCCAAGTTTCATTTCCTTTGGTGTCGGTAGTTTTGATTGAGCAACGAGTGTATTGTTTTCCACCAGCCGATACTTTATCTTCGTTTTTTATTACTTGAATAGTTATGTGTGCCATAAATTTATAAATTATCCTCTTGAATTAAATCTAACTTTTTCCTCTATGCGGATACCGGCAATTTCTTTTATACCGCCTCTGTTGATTGCGTCTCTGATAGCACTTTCATTGACGATTAAGTATTCACGAGGCACGAGCATTTCATCCACTATGGTAAAATCATTATACTTAATTCCTGTGGTGGTGCTAACTTGTCCTTTGGTAGTCTTAATTGCTTCCACTACTGGGACGATAACATCAGTAGGCACAATGACTTCGGTTTTAGTTTCTTTCGCCAGTTTTTCTGCGTCTTCGTTTGCTTTTTTGATCGCATCGTCTTCTAACCGCTTCTGTTCTTCGGCTCGGCGTTTTTCTTCCACCAAGTAATAAGCACCCATAGCGGATTGAATTTTGGTGACATAACTTTCAATCGGGTCAATAATCTCTTTGGCTTTGGCAATCAAGAGTTTTTTGCTTTTCTCTAATGGGTCGGTATAACTTTTGCGTTCCTCATCCACTTCTTTAATTTTGGCTTTACATAGTTTCATTACATCGCCGAAATGTATGTATGCTTCTTGATTATCCACCACAATTTCTTTGTTTAATACGGCGGTATCAATAGTTGTCTTAAATTCTACGAGTGAGATGTCCATATTATTTTGTTAGGTATTTAATTTCGTCAATTATTTTTTCCAATTCACCTATCTTTTCTAATGCGTTATCTAAATCTGTTTGTAATGTTCTGTTTTCTTTTTCCAATTCTTCTATTTTGTCTTGTAATTCTTCCATATAATTATTTGAAAGGTAAATCGCTGGCTGGATTTTGGATTACTTTTGTGTTGGTCGGGGCAATCTTGCGTGGGGCAAAATCTGACTTTGGAGCGACCTTTTTATTATCTTGACTATCGCAATCCAAATTGTTGTCTTTAATCTGGAATACTTTCATTTTGATATAGCGTTCGGAGTAGGTATCAGTTCCACCCATTTGTTGAGTTTCGTTGGTAGCAGTGATTGAGCCGTGTTTTGTTCGCATTTCAAAGTGTAGCGACTCATCGCTTTCCAAATCCATAAGATCAAGCGTCTGATATAATCCAAATTCGTCGGCTTTCAAATTACACAAAACGATTGTTTTTGTCTTTGAGCAAGCGATATTAACTAAACGCTCTACTTGTGAAGGTGTAAAATAATCAAACTTTGAGTATTCATTTCTACCTTCTTTTTTTTCATCTGCGTTGAATATATCCAATCTTGCTTCCAGTAATTTTTGTAGTATTTTAGTCATAAGATTATATTAGTGATTAAATACTTTCGTCCACTGCCCTATCTTTCGCCAAAGTCATCGGGTCAATTTCCTCATCTTTCTCTAAACATTCATCGCAACAACTTTGACCATTGTTTATTCCGTCAAAATCTTGTTCGCAGATATTACAGGTTTTTGTAAAGGTGTCTGACATAAAATTATTTGTTATATTTAAGAATAGTTTTAGCACTGGAAGCGTAGCCGATTAGAGCCGAAATATCTGTCTTGAAAATTGTGTGATATTCTGCGGTCGGTAATTTTTCAATTTGACCTCTGACTTTTTCACTATATTCAATTAAACTTTCAAGCCAGAATTTTGGAACACTTACATCTTGATTTAACATTTTTGGTATTTTTTCATTCATATAATTAGGGGCGAAAATCTATATTAAAGCGATTATGACACATTTCCGCCAAACTCTTCTCTACTTGATACTTCGGATATTCACTACTCATCACTTGTGCTTGACGACAATCCTTGTAAGCAATCCGATTTGATATAACTACGAATACAGGTATTAAGCAGACAAGAGCGATTAAAGTGAGGAGGGAGTAGAATATTGTGCTACCCCACTTTTCTAAGAAGTGTTCACGCTTGTATAGGTTTTCTAATTGTTGTAATGACATATAGTTTAGACAATCCATTAAAGGCAAAGAGCGGAAGTTGATAGCGAACCAAGACGATGTCCCAGTAGCCAATCTAAATCGTTCCTTGCCTTTGTTGTTGTCTTTTTAAGGTGTGAGATAATGTTTTATCTCAACAAGGATAGTATAACATACTGGCAATACTTTGTCAAGTGTTGTTATTCTTTGCTAACATTAGCAGAACTTACAAAGTTATCCACAGATGTTAATTTGTCATTAAGAGCAAACCAAACCCAAGTATGGCTTTTCCCCATTATTCCGCCTATTTCACGGATAGAATGGCCTTTTGCTTTCAATTCTTTGGCTTTTACTACCCTATCATAAATTCTTTGAAGTTTGTATTTAGAAGTTATCGGCATATAATTATAGATGAATAATCAATCATATCCACAGCATAACATAATAGTTATAGATTGTCAAGAGTTATGCACAGGGATATTTGACACCCTCCCCCAAATAAGGTATAGTAAAGATAGATTAAAAATATATGCCTAACCTGTGGATAAAATCCTTGACACAAAAAACAGTTTATGGTATAGTTGAAATGCCTTAATTGGTGGAAGCGAAGTTTATTAAGTATTGTATTGACTGTTTTGGAAACGATACTTAGCGGCTGAAAAGCCAATAAGCGTCGCTTCCAAAGCAGTTTTTTGTTAATGACGGCGATGACTATTGTGTGCCATTTGAATTCACATAATAGCGTCGTCATTAGTAAAAAACTAATAAAGCGTTACCCTCCGCCTCATACTGGCAGTTGCCCCGCTTCAAATAGGGAAAACAAAGTATGCCCCTGGGCTGTGTCGGCTCTAAACAGACACCTTATACGAGATGATAACCACTTTGACCATAGCGAGACCTATGGGTGGGATACTCACCGTTAAGACATCTCGGCAAGTTGTAGGGGAGAGGGGTAATGTTAAACAATTGTTCAACATAAGATATGAGGCAACGGGACTTATTTAATGGAACATACATACAAAATAGGATAGTTCCTGCTATGCCGTATATGGGAAACAAGAGAAAATTAGCAACAAGAATACTAAATACTATTTATAGGACGGTTGGGGATTTTGATAATTTATACGATTTATTTGGAGGTGGGGGGTCGGTAAGCGTTGCTGGGGTATTGGCTGGACATTCAGTGGTTTATAACGAATACAATACTGGAATTGCCAACTTAATGAGATACTTACAAAGTGGAGGCGAATTACCTAATAAGTGGATTAGTCGGGAGGATTTCAAAAAATACAAAGATGGGGACGATTGGTATGCTGGATTTATAAAGTGCTTTTGGAGTTTTGGAAACTCACAAAAAGAATACTTATTTGGGAAAGACATTGAAGAATTAAAACACGAAGCTCACAATTATCTACTTGTTAATGGATATAACGGAAAATCGGCAAACAGATTAAAACTTGTTAAGCAGTTCAAAAAAGATAAAAATATAAAAGATAAATTTGAATTAGAGCAATTAGAGCAATTAGAGCAATTAGAGCGATTAGAGCAATTAGAGCGATTAGAAATTTTCAATTTATCTTATGAAGAGGTTGAAATAAAAGGCAAAGCAGTTATTTATTGTGACCCTCCTTATAAGGGAACTGCAAGCTATCAGAAAACCATTGATTATGATAAGTTTTATAAATGGTGTTTAGAAAATAAAAATCCAGTTTTTATTTCAGAATATAGTATGCCGAGTGAATTTAAGGAAGTGGCTAAATGTAAACACATTACTTCCTTATCATCAGTCGGTTGTAGTGAAGTTATTGAAAAGTTATACTGGAATAATATCAAATTATGAAAGTTAAAAAAGAAAAAAAAGATCCATATAAAGTGCGAGGTATCCGTTTAGACGACGAAGTGTGGAGTGAGTTTGATAAGATGAAACCTCGTGATAAGAGTTGGAATTTACACATCAAAGAACTCCTAACAGCCATTCAATATTTCAAAAATTTATAATATGGAAAATCTGTTTAACATCCCCCCAAATACAACTGGCAAGAGGGTGCTATGGAAGCCATATCAATTTTAGTGGACGGGCTACAAAATAAAGCCAGTATCTTTCGTTGCTTCAAAATGAACCAACAGGCGGCTAAAATCACCCTATTAGATTGTAAGGAACTTTCCAAACCCTATTCAATGTATTTTTTCAAAGTATTCAACTCACTAAATAAAAAATAGTATGGGGGACAAACAATCTTTAAAAAATAGAAACTACAATTATTTGAAAGCGTGGTTCACTATTGACCCAAACAAATGGATTAACGGTGGTGAACTTGAAAGAAAAGCCCAAGAGATAGGATACAAGGCAAGCAACTGCTCTCGCCGGTGTCGGGAACTTTATCAAAACGGAAAAATTGACCGACAAATAATCAACGGCTCGGTATCGTATAAGTTTAGACCCCAAATAACTTTTTAAGTATGGAAATGAAATTTTTTAGGAAACTTACTACCGCAGAAAAAGGGCAAGCCGAAAAGGTTATTATAAAAGGAACGAAAGAGGACATTTTTGAATATGCCTATAATTTAGGCGCCAAACATCAGATTGAACGAATGGTAAAAGAAATGACAGAGTTTGCTAATACAAGATAATTTATTTTAGTATGAAGAAAGATTTAACAAAAGACGAAGCCATTGAAACAGCCAAAAAAGCATACACTATTTTACTTGATGGTATAATTTCAAGAGAAAGACAAAGTATGGAAACCAGAGTTGATGAATTAACAGAAAAATTACAAAAACAAATATTGGAGTTATTTGTAGAAATATCTGAAAGTGATTTAATTTCTATTAGAAAAAAATAACCTATGAAAAAATCTCTAAAAAAATTCATCTGGGAAGAAATGGCAAACAAGGGTTGGATTAGCGATAGCGAACTTTCCAAATTCTGTGGTGGCGAGCCAAACTTCTACACCGCCAGTCAGTATAGTCGTGAATATACAAAACTAAATTCCGCTAAAAGTGCTTTCAAAGATTGGGAAGATGACCCGAAAACAGTAATCCATAAAAGCATACGAAAGTATTTAATCCAAAGAGAAGAAGGCAATCAGTGGACAGTGATACCAAAGGTTTATTATAATTTTCTCAAAAAGAAAGGGGTAAAGTGTATTTAACGACACCAACATAACTCTGCGATAGCCATTCTTGCCCCCTAAACGTGTAATTCTCCAATTTGTAGTTTGACAACAAAGAATACATAGTGTAATATAATAAGTGTATATTAACCTATGTATAAATATGCTTTCAACCAGCCAGCGAACATTTTTAGATATAACTAGTAAGAATAAAAAGGTTTATAAAATGTTATCATCAAAAACTGAATTTAGTTTTATAGATTTTTTAATAAGTTTAGGATATAAAAAAGATATAGATTTTATTCATCAATTTGTATGCTCCAATGAGGATATAGGAAAAATATTTGTAGTTGATTTTTGTTTTCCTAGCGAAAAATTTATTTTAGAACTAGATGGTTATAATCATAAACAAAGAAAACACAAACAAGTGGATAATTTAAGAGATAAAATATTGAATGAGAATGGTTACCAAGTATTGCGCATAAAAACCCCAATAGATGAATTTCATAAATCTTATTATAAAAATTTAATTCCAGAGATAATAAATAATAAACGATATGGACAATCAAAAATGGATTAGCGTCTATCAGTATTCTAAAAAATATGGTAAATCAAAACAACAGATATATCTTAATTTACGAACTGGTAAAATTCCAAAAGAAAAATGGCGTAAGGAAGAAATAAAAGTTATAAGAATACAAATTTTAGATGAAGAATAAATGTTTATTTTTTAATCAAACAAAACGCTCACAGGTCAATTTTAACCCTCAAAACTATGCCAAAGCAACTTACTTGTCGTATTTGCGGAAAGCCACGCCAACTCGGTCAGTTAAAGTGTCAAAAATGTTCCCAAAAGCAATTCGCAAAAAGACAGCGAGAATTAGTCAAAAAGCAAAAGAAAAAGGAACAGAAAGAAAACAATCCTCGTCGTCTTAAACTCCACTGTGATAGTTTATGGCGTGAAAATATTAAGCATAATTATCCGGCGTGTGTTATCTGCGGAAAAACAGATATAAATATTCATCACATTATTAGTCGCGCGAACAAAGCAGTCAGGTGGTACAGAGGTAATGGGATTGCATTATGTGCTTTACATCATACTTTTGGAACAAAGTCCGCTCATCAAGACCCTTTATGGTTTAGAGAAATTATGATTGGTTTGCGTGGTAAAAGTTGGGAAAAAGATTTGATGCTGGAAAGTAATAAGACCTGGCCGAAAGATTTTGAAAAAGTAAAAAAGTATCTTAATTGGGAAATTGATAGTTATAATTTATGACCGAAGAAGAAAAGAAAGAATTAGAAAAAAATATATCAGCAGTTGGAGTTAGAAAGGAGGAGTTGTTTGCAGTGGGGTCATCCCCCGACATTATTCATAGAAAGTTTCAAGAAGATTTTTGACAAAATAATTGAACAATTTTAATTAAGTTATAACCGCTTGTCCTCTTATGACTTTTCACATACCCGTTCTTTATCGTTCGAATAAACAATCGGTAATAAAAAAGAAGCAGAAAGAATTACTGACAATCCAAATTGCAATCTGGCACGAACGTTGTCGGATAGTTGATTTTAATCACTCTTGTTTTGATGATGAGACTTTCATTGCTAGCAACACCTCCCAACTGTTCGACAAACTGTATGATGATGCTTTCAAAATGTGTGGGGAGATTATGAATTTAGAAGGATTTGACTTTGAAAATTAGGGTGTGGATAACTTTCCTTGCGTGTGTTCCGTATTAAGCACATAGTACCTGTACTGCGTGTTTGATTAAACTGGTTATATCGGCGTGGTGCATTACTATGGTATCACCAGAACGGTGCGCCGAAACTCGACTAATCGGTTTAATTTAGTACGGAGGGTTGCCTCTGGTAATTCCAACTGTATGAAAAATAAAAGTAAAAAGTGTTAGGCGTATTTTTGTACGTCTTTTTTTGTACAATTTATGTTCGGGTCGGTCTTTCCCTGTATTTTCTAACGACCAAAAATAAAAAGAATTCAGCAAGCGTCTTTGAAACTACCTCCCTTGTTAGAAGTTGATTACTCGACTGTTGGCAAGGTAGGATATGCCCCCAAAGCGTAAAAACTTTGAAGCCTATCGTACCTAAGGGTGTGCGGTGGATAGAAGTAGTGCGAACATAATACATCTATCCACCATTTCACGCCCGCCACAAGGGTAGAAGGGGGCAATAGTTTGTTCACATAGGGTATGGCAATAATTGCCAGTACCGTTAGAAAGGCTTAATACTCTTCTAAACGATACCAGCAGAGGGCAGTCGAGCCATTACTTACTCGCAAGAGCAGACAATAATCCCTGCCCTATATGAGCAAAAATAAACACTGTATAATTTGGGTAGATAAACAAACCGATGTATTACGAAGTATGGTTTGTCAGAAGTGTGGCAATCCAATTAGTATGTTTTGTGACTATAAGTGTCCAAAATGTAAAACACAGCATTATTTTAAGTTAAATAAAATAATTATGCGCACAACTCACACAATCTCGGGAAATAAAGCAAGAATATAATGGCTAATGTAAGCCAAAAGAAAATATTTAGTACATTATGGCCGGTAATACATTACAAGATAGAAAATTAGCCGCAAGAGTTAGAGGAAAACTTCTCAGTCTAGCCGAGAAGATTCTTGATGGCGATGATGAGGTAGCAAAAAAAGATTTACTTCATAAAATGTGTAATGGATTACTTCCAAGAATAAATGTAGGTGGTGGAGATAATGGTGAATTTGAAGTAAAGACTACACTAGTTAAGTTTTTAGACGATGACGAATCAAATAGTGGTGGAGATACCAAAGGAATTCAAGAGACTGTTTGATAAAGATTGGAGAGAAGCGGCAGTCTATGGTGGAAGATTCTCGCTCAAGTCTCACACAGTGGCTCGAGTACTTTTGATAAGAGCTAGAATGGGAAAAATACGAGTAGCGTGTTTTCGTGAATTTCAAAGTTCTATCGCAGAAAGTTCCCACCAATTACTTGCAGACTTGATTAAGAAATACGAAATGAGGGATTTCCAAGTGACCGATAATAGCATTATAAACAAAATCAATGGTTCTGATTATATTTTCAAAGGTCTTTACCACAACGAACAAACAATCAAATCAATCGAAGGTATAGATATTGCTTGGGTGGAAGAAGCCCAAACAATCTCAAAGAGTTCACTTGAAGTATTAACCCCGACAGTCCGTGAATCAGGCTCTCAAATCATTTACACTTACAACAGGTTATTGGAAAACGATCCCATCCACGAAAGGCTAGTAGTAGAAGGAAGACCAAACACCTTGATAATCAATGTAAACTATGATATAGCCGCAAAATACAAAATGCTTCCTGATAATATCAGACTTGAAATAGAAGATGATAAGTTAAAAAGACCCGCACTTTATAAGCACAAATGGCTGGGAGAGCCTAATAACGTAGAGGGTAGAATTTATAAAGATTGGCAGATTATCGATGAGATACCTCACGAAGCTAGAATATGGCGTAAAGGTTTAGATTTTGGCTACACCAATGATCCATCAGTACTGGAAGATATTTACGAATACAACGGAGGATATATAATCGACGAGAATTTTTACAAGAAAGGTTTAAGCAACAAGAGCATTGCCGACTACATAAACAATCAGAAAGAGCAATGTTTAGTAATAGCTGATAGCGCCGAACCAAAAAGTATTGATGAGATTAAAAGTTATGGTGTCTCAATAATCGGTGCTAGTAAAGGTCAAGGAAGTGTTAATCAGGGCATACAGTTTGTTCAAGCTCAAAAGATAAGCATAACCCGAAAAAGCACAAAAACTATTACCGCCTACAACAATTATACCTGGCAAATAGATAAAAGGACTACTGAACATTTACCAATACCAGATGACTCTATCCACGAATGGTCTAATTCAATGGATGCCATCCGCTATGCTTTCAACGGACAAGGTGGTAATTCAAAGATAGTCCAACAACAAATTAACCAATTTCAATTAAATAAACATAATATAACTAATTCATCAAATCGTTAATATGCCCAAATACATTGCATATATTCTAGGCGGAGCGTTAGCTCTTGTAGTAGGTTTATCAGGTGGACTTTATATCAGTCCGCAAAATCAAAAAGAACAATCGTTAGGTTATAGGGAAAATACCTTGCAATCAGCAGTATTAAGTAATGCCACTACTACGGCAGTCGGTGCAACCGTAAGCGTAGTGTACTATCGTAATTTAGGTATAGACATTACCAGTGAAGGTTCGACTGGAACAGTAAAGTTTGCCTGTTCCTTACTTGATACTACACCCGACTTCTCTGTCGGCCCCACAGTCACTAATACCTGGGATTATGTTCAAGTAGTTGATACCGAAGATGGAAATACTTACGAAGGAGACACTGGTATCGTACTAGCCAATTCTACCGATGTACGTCAGTTTGAAATGAACTCAAATAACTTTCGATGGTGTACTGCTATTTTATCAGCAAGTGGCTCTCCGAGTGCTGTAAGTGGTACTACCACCGTTATGATGAAACCAGCAGATAATTCTTGATATATAAAATCGGATAACCAATAGGAATATGTCTACTTACGGAGACAAAACAATTTATGACCTCGTACGAGAAATGGAGTCTTCGGATAAGAATGGTGAAACCACGTCATCTCGTTATGTTAGTTTTAATCTCCGAGAGGATATTAACAAAACCGATGCTTATATAAACTCCAAGCATATTTCTGGCGAGACAGACTATTTAGGTAGAGAAAAACCATTCTTTAATATTGTAATGGCGGCACGAAACATTTGGTATCGGGCTACTGATATTGACCGAAAGAATATAGTTATTCGAGCAACCAAAGCCAGTGATGAGGTCAAAGCTTTCTTAGCGACAATTCTTCTGCAACAATGGATGAAAAAGACAGCCTTTGGTCGTTTCTTGAATGATTGGGGACTAACTCTATCTACTCACGGATCAGCAATTACCAAGTTTATTGAAAAGGATGGAGAGTTGCATTGTCAGGTAATGGACTGGAACAATATGATTATTGACCCAGTTGACTTTGAAAACAATCCTAAAATTGAGAAGATTTGGATGACACCTGCTCAATTAAAGCAAAGAGAAGGATACGACCAAGAGTTAGTAGATAAACTTATTGAGGCTCTTACAGTACGCAAGACTACCGATGGGCAACAAAAGGATAATAAAGCTGATTATATTCCAATTTATGAAATACACGGGGAATTACCACTTTCATACCTTACTGGAAAGGATAAAGATGACGATACCTTTGTACAACAGATTCACGTATTGTCTTTTCAGGCTTGCAAAGATAGCACTGATAAATACGATGAATATTCTTTATATTCAGGCAAGGAGAATAAAGACCCATATTTACTTTCACACTTAATTAAAAAGGAAGGCCAAAGTTATGCCGGCGGGTCTGTTAAAAATCTATTCGAGGCTCAATGGATGGTCAATCACAGTGAAAAGATGATTAAAGATCAGTTAGACCTAGCTTCCAAGATAGTATTTCAAACCTCTGACGGTGCTTTTGTTGGACAGAATGTACTCACTAATATTGAGAATGGAGACATCTTAAATCATAAGCAAAATGAGCCTCTTACTAGATTAGCAGGAAGCCCAGATATAGTTGCAATGCAATCTTTCAAGGCCGACTGGCAGAATATCTCTTTACAGATAAATGGTATCAGCGAGGCTATGGCTGGTCAAAATGCCCCCTCTGGTAGTGCTTGGAGACAAACCCAAGCCTTATTACAAGAGTCTCACTCACTATTTGAACTGATGACCGAGAACAAAGGATTGGCAATTATTGAAATGCTTACCAAATATGTCATTCCATATTTCAAGAAACAATTAAATACCACCGAGGAAATATCTACCATATTAGAAGATTATCAGATTAAGCAGATTGATACTCGCTTTATCCCCAATACAGTAATCAGGATAATGAACGAAAAGAAGAAGAAGATTATTTTATCAGGACAAGTGTATGACCCAATGACGGAAGAGGGAGAGGTGGCTAAAACAGAGCAAGAATTAAAATCAAGTCTTACGGGCAATCAACGCTTTATTAAACCATCAGAGATTGAGTCAAAGACTTGGAAAGAAGTGCTAAAAGACTCGGAGTGGGAGTTAGATATTGACGTGACCGGTGAAGCGCGTGACACACAAGCGGCTCTATCTACTCTTACCACAGTTTTACAGACTCTTACTACCAATCCAGCTGTACTGCAAGACCCAAATGTTAAATTAATATTCTCAAAGATACTTGGTTTAGCAGGTGGAATTAGTCCATTAGAAATTCAATCAATACAACAGGCACAACCTGTACCGCAAATGCCTCAAATGGCAAATGCGATGGTCGGTAGACAGCAAATGCCTATTACTAATCAACCCAAATAGTATGAAAACAAAACGTACAATGATGGAAGATAAAATGCGTAAAATAAAAAAGAACAGAAATAATTAATTAATCGGTGAAATATGATTGATTTACAACAAAAAATACGTTGGTCAAAAGAAGAATTAGAACTAATTAAAGTAGCTTTCAGTGGAGAAGGAGAGAAACTACTTTATCAAATTCGTGATGTACTCTTTCAATTTAGCAATGATATCCCCAGTTTATCCACAGATGCTTTGAAAGTTATTCGGAAGATGGTACTTCCTACGCTCGATAAAGATTTGCCACTCGGTTTACAGGCAGATTTACGCAATGCTATTGGCGGTAATCCTCAAACTCCTGGTATCAAAGACGTACATCCTGAGGTGGCTATCAATCTAATCAGGACAAATGATTTGGTAATCGAGTATTTAAGTCAGCGTCTCGATGTGCTTGAAGGTAAAGAAGTAGCAGAGCCTATCCTATTACAAGAAATGACAGACAAGAAAAAGCCTGATTCAGAGCGTTTAGTTTCAATGATGGCCTATTTGTTCCTTGAAAATGCGTACATCGATGGAAGTTTAATGGCTTTAAGAGATTTGGCTAACTTAAAAGAAGAAACCGAAGAAGAAAAGAAAGTCAAAGCAACAAAAAACAGTAGCAAATAATTTATTAAATGGCAGAGCCTGTCTGCCTTAACAACACTCTAATATGACTGATGAAGTCTTGGAGACCGAGGACTCCTTAAATCTCGACGAGGATCAAGACTCTAAAAATCTCGACGAGGATCAAGACTCTAACCTTGATAACGATACGACGGATAATAGCAACGAAGAGCTTACCAAAGCTCAAGAGATTGCCAAAAATCAACGTATCCGTGCTGAAAAAGCAGAGAAAGAGTTAAAAGCTCTCAAAGCCCAACCAGCAAAAACGGAGACCGAAACTCCTAAAAAGGAAATAGAAGGTCTTTCTTTGAGAGATGTTAGGGCATTACAAGATGTCCATGATGACGATGTGGAAACAATAACAGACTGGGCTAAGTTCAAAGGTATAACAATAGCCGAAGCTAAAAAATCTCCACATATTCAAACTCTTTTGAAGACAAGTCAAGAAGAGCGCGCTTCCGCTCAGGTAGCCAATACATCTACCAATAAACGAAGCACTAACAAACTGTCTGACGAGACACTACTTGAAGACTTCTCGAAACTAAAAGTTCCCGAAGATGATGAGGGAATTCGCAAATTGGCAGAAGCTCAAATGGCTCGTAAGAGAGCAATGTTGAAAAACTAATTTTCGGTGGGATTAGTTATATTTATTAACTAACCCTAACAATATCGCTAATACTATTGGCACTAGTACTTTAAGTGAGGTTTGGCGTATTAAATACTTCAAATCCACGTTAGAACTAGCTCTCCGCACAGCTCTCGTTGCGGAAAAAATCTGTCAGGTTGACAGAACAGATGGATATTATATTGCGAATCCGTATCTCACTGCGTTAAATGCTAACATCGCTACGATGGCTGGCACTTACACGGTAGATACTGCGACAACTGTCGATGATACTTGTACCGTAAGCGACCAGGTAGAGTCCGCTGTTCATCTCTATGAGTTTGAACAAACTTTATCTCGTGCTGACTTGTATCAATCCTTTGTGGATGATATGACTGCGTGCGTTGCAGTAAGTATTGACAAGTTTGTCTTAAACAAAGTGTTAGATGGTGCGACTACTACTTATAGCACTCCGGCTGGTGGTTTCACTACCCCAGGGAATATCAATCAAATCATCGCTGATTTGTGTGGTAAAGTAGCTGGCTATTCTGACGCTTACAAAGGTTTGTTCTTGGTGATTGAGAATACTGACTTATCTGGCTTCATTCAGGCTGGTATGTCTAGTGGCTTCTCATTTGCTGATATGACCTTGAATAACGGCTTTGCTGGTCGTTATGGTGGTGTAGATGTGTATGTGGTACGCACAGGCACGTTTGTGACTGCCACTGTTGGTACACTGACCGCTACTAATTCTGGTCATCGTTTATTCGGTGTCAAAAATGTAGCGACTTATGCCGCTCCTCGTGGCATACAGTACGATGAGAAAAAGGTGACTCAAAAGACAGGTCGTGAAATTGTGGTCTGGGCTAATATTGGAGCAAAGGTATGGACTCCGAAGGCCGCCCTACTCGTGGATATTACTATCGCTTAATTAACCTCTTTTGTGGGGGGAATGAAGAGCGGTGTCCACGTTTCCACCGAGGCGTGTTCTCCACTTTTCACTCCTCCCATAAATACAAGCTAACAATATGAAAAAACAAAAGTTAGCCGAAGAGGTTAAATTGCCTGAAGAGGCAAAGCCCTCGGAGGCCGATGCTTTTCTGGAAGCATATAAAGTACAAAATCCAGTGAAATACGAAGCAAAGAAAAGTGCGGGTGAGTTTAAGCATCTTGCTATTATAGTATTTGCTATAATGATCGGAGTAGTTGGAGTTTTTGGTGGTGTAAAAGCCTATCAAAACTACAATGACTCTCCGAAAGTTGTAGTCGAAGGTGATTATATCGAAGCCGCTCAACCTACTCCGATTATATCTGATAGTGATGAAAAATTAGGTGCGGTAGTAAGTGCTGAACATATGGAATCATTAGTGTGTTCTAACGATTCTTGTACTTACACTGCCAAAGCTACATTTATTGATGCTTCGACTACTATTTTGTCTATTGTCGATCCGTTCTTGCAGGCTTCTAGTTCTGCTACCAACGTAATCGTCAAGACTGATGGTTCTGGCGAAGGAATTGTAGAATGGACTGGTGCGACATCGACTGTTGAATTAACTCGATTGTATATTACCGGCCCAGCAACATCCTCGTATAATATTACTTGTGGAGCCACCTCGACTCCTGCCCTTACTGGTACTGTCACTACATCTTTGGTAAGTATTTTAGACTCTGGTCTAATTACTACCTCTACGGCAGGTGTAGTGGAAAACAATATTATAGCCGGTGGTGGTGCATTGGTAAGTGGTGGATCAACAGCGAAGATAATGCTCACACCTCAAACTCCTTATTTTATTTGCGGAGTCACATCCGCTACGGGTGATATAGGAGCATTTACTGGAACAGGAAATACATTTGATGGTTATGGTGTCATTCGAGTATCACGTTTACGATTCTAGTTATCAGACTTTGAGGGTTTACACCCTCAAAGATTTGCTAACTATAAAATTATGAAGCTCTATTCAATGATTAACGATGGACTGTTTCAAACAATACATCGTCTAGCTGGAACTACCACAAATACCTACTCTTTCAAGAATTTAACGTCTGATTTGAATGATACGATGGATTGGTATTTGCAACTTGCTTTCAAATCCGATGGACAGTGGAATTTTGACGATATAGGCAAAACTTCTCCACCGATTGATACTCAAAATATAGTATCAGGCACTAATCGGTATAAGATTTCATCTTTTACCGAAAAACTACTTGATTTAATAAAGTTAGAAATTCTTCACGATGATGCTACTGGTCACGAACTGATACCGGAAACTCTTGATAGTTTTGGTAGTATTTTGGGTTCGGAATCAGGTGTAATAGGGCAATCTTTGGGCGGTAGTTTTCAAGATATATATATTGACGCTCCGTCTGGTACGCCCACTCACTATATAAAATATGGTGATTTTATTTATCTTCGACCCAATCCAAATTATTCAGAAACTTTTGGTCTCAAAGCATTTTTTCATAGGCCACTTACTAAATTTGAGTTTGTTTCGTGTTCCATCGCTAATACTACGGGGATTGTGACTGCTACCGCTCACGGTCTAGCAATAGGCGATACAGTTATTTTTGAATCTGATGGAACTCTCAATACGGGTGTCACTGCTGATTTACAATATTATGTTATTGCTGGTAGTTTTACAGTCGATACTTTCACAGTAAGTCTGACTTTGGGAGGTACTGCTATCACTGTCTCATCTACTGGTTCTGGTTGCCACTTCCTAAAAACTAGCGGAGAGCCGGGGATAGTTTCAATTCATCACCAGATACTTTGTCGCAAAACCGCTATGACATATATGAATTTCAATAATTCTAACGGAATATTTAACTCAAAACTGTCGCTAGTTGCTCCGATGATATTGAATGACCAAAAAATGATCGAAGAGTATTATTCTAGTCGTGGTAAAGATATTCGTAATCGTTTACAGGTATTCCAACAAGACAATCGTTAATATGGCCAAGACAAACGAACTAATCATAAACTCTCCAAGACAAGGTATATCCCAATCACCTCATCTTGGTTTTGCTGATGTTCGTAATTTAGATGTCACTTCCGTACCAGGGATTGCTAAACTAAATAACATTCTATCCAAAGTTTCTGCCACTACTGTCACTGCTCAAATAAACTGGTTTGTTAGACACCCAATTACCACTACCGAGGTATATGCGTTAGATACTGCTGGTACAGTTTATAAATCTGCGGATAGTGGTGCTACTTGGGTGGTGTTAGCAGGTTCAAGTGCTACTGCGGCACACGGAAATGGTCTATGGATATGGAAAAACTATTTAATCGTTGCGCGCGATGCTTTCCTTGATGTTTGTGGTGATGGTTCGGCTACTGGGATAATTGCCGCTAATTGGACTTTGGGTTGGCAAGCAATAGACTCTGACGTTTTATGGCATCCAATGCTTACTTCTACGAACGATAATAAGCTTTACGGAGGTGCTGGGAAATATGTTTATTCACTAGATGAGAATACTGGATTTACTTTTGCCCCAGGGACAGCAGGAACTTTCACTTGGACACAACAAGCTCTTGATTTACCTCCTGACTATCGAATTAAATGTATCGAAGAACTAGGAAATAACTTAATGCTAGGCACTTGGCAAGGTACGAATGTTTATGATATTCGCATAGCCAATATATTCCCGTGGGATCGTTCATCTGCATCTTTTGGACAACCGATTGTATTGAATGATTATGGGGTACACGCAATGAAGAATATTGGAAACTCTTTGATAGTTCTTGCCGGTACATCGGGTACGATTTATCGCTGCGATGGTGCTAATGCAATAATAGTAGGTCAATTACCGATGGATTTATCAGGTGGCAAGTATCAAGAATGGTATCCCGGCTCAATTTGTTCTTATAAAAATAAAGTTTTCTTTGGAACTGGGAATGGAGGAACTACTGTTATAGCCGGACAGGGTATCTATTCGTTGTGGCAGACTGGGCAGGGTAATATTCTGGCTTTGGAACATCTAAACTCATCTTTAACAGATGGTTCGTCGGCATCAGTAAAAATATCCGCTCTACTCCCGATAACTCGTGATACCATATTATCCGCTTTTCGCTCAAATACTACCTATGGTATCGACCTATCATCTGCAACTTCTTACGCCTACGGAACAGATTACTCAGGATATTTTGAGTCTCCTCTGTATGTAGTGGGGACATATAATAATAAACAACCTTTTTCTGAAATAGAATTTGTACTAGCAAAAGAATTGGCAACAGGCGAGGGACTTAAATTTGAATATCGAGTTAATCTAACAGACTCTTGGACTACTATACGAACACGAAATGACACCGCTTTGACTTTGACTTACGCTACGTTGGGAGCTATTACTTCACATATATTATCGGCTGATATTCCTCCTTGTGAGATGCTACAAATTCGAGTTAGTTTACTAGGAACTGCAACGACTACACCACAATTCAAATACTTAATTTTAAGATGACAATTCAACCCGACAATTTAGAGGTTAATTATTATCCATACGGAATACAAACTCCGACCGATTCTGTTCCTGCAACTCAAACTGGATTATCTATCGAAGCGACTCCAAAAGCCAATACTCCCAATGAGCCTATTCCTGAAAGTAATATTTCAACCATTGCCGGAGGTTCACTATTGAAAAGTGGGTATTTTGCATCAGTTAATTACCGAAAAGGTTTGGCAGGTTTTAAGATAGACAGTGATGGTTCGGGAGAATTTGGGTCAGGCTACTTTCGAGGCGATATTACCGGTGCGTCTGGTACTTTTTCTGGGTCTATAACAGCTACGACTGGCCAAATAGGTGGTTTTTCTATTGGCTCTGATTATATCCGCGATGTCGCTAATTCATTTGGTCTAGCGTCAACAGTTTCAGGTGGCAATGATGTTCGTTTTTGGGCTGGTGATACTTATGCTAACAGAACAATCGCCCCTGTGCATATCCACGAAAATGGTTTAATTGTTGCTACTAATATCGAAGCCACAGGTACCATTAACGCCACAGGTGGCTATATCGGTTCGACTACTGCCCTCGTATATGAAGCACAGGGTATAAACACTGGGGTCACTGGTCATATTCGAGGTGGAATGACCGACTACAAGACTGGCACTGGCTACTTTTTAGGATACAGTGGGGCGGCCTACAAATTTTCTATTGGGAACGGGTCAGATGACTCAAACCTACTTGATTGGAATGGCACAAATTTAATTGTAAATGGCTCTGAAATTACCAATCAAGACATCTACGGTGATGGCTCTGACGGTGATGTGACGATTTCTGCTGATACACATCTCACCGCAGATATGTACTACGATAATCTGACGGTAAATAATGGATATACTCTTTTTCTTGATGGTTATCGTATATTTTGCAAATCTACTCTAACAAACAATGGAACAATCCAATGGAATGGAAATGACGGCGGAAATGCTAGTGGGGGTGGAGATGGTTTGGCTAGTTCTGCTGGTAGTATTGGAGCCCCTGGTGCGGGTGCGGCCGCTCAATCTGACGGTTATCTTTCGGGCGGTATTGCTGGTAAAATTGGCGGATATGGTGGTAGTGGTTCTTCT
>Ga0208957_1000417_pt1 | contig 36301 bp, 55 predicted proteins | sample RifOxyA1_FD_184029 | JGI IMG/M metagenome (GOLD analysis project Ga0208957, IMG submission 184029) | Groundwater microbial communities from Rifle, Colorado - Rifle Oxygen_injection A1 (SPAdes) | ecosystem: Environmental > Aquatic > Deep subsurface > Groundwater | place: Rifle, Colorado, United... | reverse complement strand
GTAGCCGGCGCCACCACCAGCCGCTAGCCCCAGGGCCAGGTCTACGATCAGGCCGGGGTTCTCCAGCGGGACAATCCCGCCATTACGACGAGTCGGGTAGCGAGCCAGGTAGCGAGCCATCAGCGGTGCCTGCGTCCTTTCTTCCTGATCCCCGGTCCGCTAGCGGAAAATCCCTGAGGCGACGATGAAGTAGGCGCCCACGCCGAGCGCAGCGAACAGTGGCCAGTCTTTCTTGAACCGTCCGGCCAGGGTGCGGATCTGGGCATCGGCCTCATCCTCGGCCTCATCCTTGGTTGGCGGACGCACCGGCGGCCGGTACGGCACGCCATCATCGGGCGGCAAGTACACCCCCTGGGTTGGCGTGCCGGGATAGGCTGGGCGGTAAGCCAGCTCTTGCTGGGCGTAAACGAGGATGTCGGTGTACTTGTTGGCCGGGTCGGTAGGGTTTCCTTTTCTTAGTCGGCCCCACCAATGAGCAACGACTGCGATTGGGCCAGATTGCCAGAGCTGTGGGTTCCAAGTGGCGATGGCCCACAAATCCGTCCTCACACCCAGGATGTACTGCGCCAGGTCTTCGGTTAGCATTGGGTTTTCCTCACTCGTGCCTACAAAGACGCCTCGACGGGTGCAGTTGCCGCCGGCCGATCTCGCCCCTGCGTCAACTCCTGCATCGCGGCCTGCCGTTCGCGCAAGGTGGTTTCAATCTCAGCCTGGGTACGCACCACCGGCCGCAGTGTGCCAGGGATTTCCGCCGGTTCCCAGCGATAGAACTGGTTGGCGTCCAAACCCAGGAGCCCCAGCATGGCGCCCCGCGCCTCGGTCAGCCGGACGCGGCGCGCCTGGAGCGCACGCACCTGTGCCGTGGCCTGTTCCAGCGCCATGATCGCCTGGCCCAGCTCGTGCTCCAGCGCCCGCAAGCCCTTGACATGCGCCTCCACACTTCGTATGGGCAGCGGAGATGTCTGTCCTACTACTGCGCTCGCGTCTAGCATTGCCCTTGTCGTCCCTTCTCTTGGCCCAACCGTGTGTCTATATGCCCACTACACGTATCCCGCTTTTCTTCCGGCGCCTGCGCTAGCTCTCGCAGTAACGTCGCGCGCGTCGTAGACACTTCTTATCCTCTGTGCGCGTACACTCGCTGCTGGCCAAAATCCAACACGACTGCCCCGTGCCGAGCCAGCACGTCGGCGCCCAGTAAGCAGACAGATTCTGCACTATCCATAGCCACTACCCACGCCCCGCCAAAGCCGATATCCGTGGTACCTACGTCGGCCACCCACGCCCACTGCGCTGGCGACACGCGGCCACCAAGCGTCACGTCCAGGGCCACGCCGGGCCAGTAGGCACTGGGGATGCGGTTGGCCGCCGTCCGATCCAGGAGTGAGACGGTGGCCCCGGTGTCGACCAGACAACGTACGGGTAGGCCCTGGAAGAACACGGTGACATGAATGGATGGCGGCGATGGCGCGGCCGGCGTGCTGGCCGCCTGAGCCGGCGCACCAGGGAACAGCAGCAGCGCAGCCAACCAGATGCCTCTCATGTCGCTACTACCTGCCGTTCACCCCAGGCCCCAGTTGCCGCACACCACCGCCGCCAGAGAACAGCTCCCGCGGCAATACACCTACCGCTTGCCGGCGCGCCGCGACGAACTGCTCGTAGAGCCCATCACCGAGCGCCTGGCGCATGAACTCCGGCCCGTAGCGCTCCTCAAAAACAAGCGGCATCTGCGTGGCCTTGTGCGCCCACTGCGCCGCCTCCAGATCGGCCCGCTCTTCCTCCGCCAGCTCGTGGAACTCCGGATGCGCCTCGTAGACCTCGTAGAACACTCGCGCCTCCCGCGCCAACGTGAGCAGCCCTTGGCGCCGCCCCTCAGCTCGCAGGGCCAGCCGCTCGGCCTCGATCTCCAGCAGTTCGCGCTTGAGGTCGTCGCCCTGCTCGGCTGCCTGCCGCTCCAGCAGTCGGCGCTGCACCTCCAGTTTGCGTAACTCGTAGTGGCCATCCACGAGCTGCCAGTAGCGGGAGGCCAACTCCACACACGCCTGCTGGTAGCGCCCGTAAGGCGTGCCGTACTCGATGGCGTTTAAGATGAAACTCTCGATCTGGAGCCGAGAATGGCCCTGGGGAAACCCCCCCATCACCTGCGCCACCGCGGCGAACATCTCCCGATCACCTGGATCTTGCAGCCGCCCAAGCGCCTCCGCGGTACCGAGGGTCTTGACGCTCATGCCAGCTCCTTAGTTGGTGCCACCGTTAGCGGCGGGCTCGGTGTGTGTAACACAACATAGAAACACACTGGGCAATGCCAGCGCACGACAGATCCTCGCAACCCGTGGGGTCGACGATCGCTGGCTACTGACACAGAGGTCTGCTCCAGCACACAATCAATTGCCGACAAGGCACAGCGAGGGCAGAGTCCGCCTAGCGGCTCAGTATCAACTGCGTCCAGCTCAGTCACGGTAGGAAAAGCCATGTCGTAGTCGCAAGCGCTCCTTTCTATCTCTCTGCTGCTGCTACTACTACTACTACGCATTGAAGGTCAGGTAGTCGACGAAGTATTCGCACGTCCCGTAACCGGCCAAGTAGTAGCGTGCCGTCGTGGCCGCTGTGCGCGCCGTGTGCGTGTTGGCCACGTCATCGAAGCGCTCCGTCACGGCGCTGACAGCGCCGGTATTGCCGCACGACGAGAAGCCATAGCCACCAAGCGAGTAGCCGGCTAACTCCTGCCGTGCCGTGGTGGCCGCCGTCCGCCCCGTGTGGGTATTGGCCACGTCATCGAAGCGCTCCGTGGCCCCGGTGTTGGCGCCGGTATTGCCGCACGACGAGAAGCCATAGCCATTGAGCGAGTAGCCGGCCGAGCCCTGCCGTGCCGTGGTGGCCGCCGTCCGCCCCGTGTGGGTATTGGCCACGTCATCGAAGCGCTCCGTCACGGCGCTGACAGCGGCGATGTACCCGCACGACGAGAAGCCATAGCCACCAAGCGAGTAGCCGGCCAAAATGTAGCGTGCCGTGGTGGCCGCCGTCCGCCCCGTGTGGGTATTGGCCACGTCATCGAAGCGCTCCGTGGCCCCGGTGACAGTGCCGGCAGCATTGCCGCAGGTGGAGAAGCCATAGCCATTGAGCGAGTAGCCGGCTAACTCGGAGCGTGCCGTGGTGGCCGCCGTCCGCCCCGTGTGCGTGTTGGCCACGTCATCGAAGCGCTCCGTGGCCCCGCTGGCGACGCCGGTATTGCCGCACGACGAGAAGCCATAGCCACCAAGCGAGTAGCCGGCTAACTGGTAGCGTGCCGTGGTGGCCGCCGTCCGCCCCGTGTGGGTATTGGCCACGTCATCGAAGCGCTCCGTCACGGCGCTGACAGCGGCGCCATCATGGCCGCAGGTGGAGAAGCCGTAGCCACCATCTAGCCGCACCAGGCCCCGGCTGGCCGTATCGTTCGACACAGCCACCGACATCGGTGCCGTGTGTGGCACGTTGCGCGGCGTGATGCCCCCCATCGGCTGGGTCGAGAGCGTGGCCACCCAGCGGTAGCTGGTATCGCTATGCGCCGCAGCGAACGTAATCACGTTATTGCCGTGGCTGATCCACGCCCGGCCCGCATTGGTAGGACCACTCGTCTTGCCGCTACTACCCATCGCCGTGCTCGCTTGCTCCTGACTCGTACATGCCGCTACTGCCCACCATCTTTACGGCAGCGTCAGGTGATACAGCTCGATGTCGATGGTGCCGCTCACCCAGTCAATCGAGATGCCGCTCGCCGCGTCGATCCCTGGCCACCACCATTCCCGTGCGCTCTCGTTGGCCGCCAGGTTAACGCGGGTGATCTTCGTCCCGGCGGCGCCCGTGGCCCCATTGACCACGTGGAACTGGGCCGTGGCCCCGGCCGTCTCGCGCGCCGAGAAGCCAATCAGGCGCAGGCCGGTGGCGGCGCCCACGGCGGCGTCCACGTCGGCGACCACGGCGCTGTTGACGTCCACCTGGACCGCGGGGGCCGTGGTGTAGAGCACCCGCTGGGCAGACATCCGCAGGGCGCCGAACTGGTTCTCCGTCGTCGCGCCCGCGGCCACATCGTCAAAGACACCCATGAGCACGTGGGGCAGGATGCCCGTGCCGGCCGTGTCCTGAAGTGTTGCTAGCCCCACGGAGCCGGTAATCAACCGCTCCAGGTCGGCCGTGCCCATGCCGTAGAGGGCCGCCGCCGTCGTGGCATGGCGGGCCAGGGTTTCGTCCAGCGTGGCCGCAGGGGCAAGTACCGCCTGGCGCTGGGTGATCGTCGTCGGGTCGGTGGCCGCCGTGTTCAGCACGCGCGTCAGGGTCATGCGCGGGATGCCCACCTGGTCCTCAGCCAGACTGTCCACCACGGCGTCGTCGGCTACGGCGCCCATGGGGAACACGCGGGAGGTGCCAAACGTCCAGGCGTCCTCGTCCTCGTAGGGGCCGGTCACTACCATGGCGCCGGCTACCGCCAGGATGCGATCCCAGGCCGCGCCGTCGTAGCCGTAGTTGTACGCCGCCGTGCGAAGCAGGCCGGTAGCGACATTCGCTACGTTGTCCGCATCGCTCCCCTGGGCCAGCAGCCGATCCAGGTCGGCGGCGCCAAAGGCGTACAGCGAAGTCATGGTCTTGAGGAAGGTCGCGGCGGTCTCATCGAGCGTAGCGGCCGAGGCTGCTACATCGGCAGGACCAACGGCGCCATCGAAAAGGGCCACGCGCAGGTTGCGAACGTCGCCGCCTTCCAGGGCTACAGCATCCCAATTTCCATCTGTGGGGTCATACCCAAGCAAAAAAGTTGCGCTGGATAGCCAGAAGGCGGGCGTGGCGATGTCGGTGATCGCGCCGGCCGTGACATCGACAGCATTTCTGCCGTCGTCGCTCAGGGCGGCCAACACGTAGTCAGGGGGAGCCGTACCCAGGAAGACGTTGAGGTCAGGCATGCTACTACTAAGCCCCTTGCTCCAAGGTAAAGCGCATCACATGAAGTGCCGCGGCGGTAGCCACTGCGCCGTGTGTGTACTGCAAGCGAATGTGGCGTCCCTGGTGTGTGGGGATGCGGAACGCGAAATCAACGCCGGCATTGACCGTCTGGCCCGCCAGCGAATGGCTCACCGTCGTTCCATTCTCCGAGAACTGAAAGACCAGCCCCGAGGCCGCACTTCCATCTGGGTTCAGCACATGTCCGGCGAGAAAGCGCTTGTCATACGCCTCCTGGTGCGTCGTGCCGGTGCCGTCCACCAGATCGGCGGCAGTGGTGGTGCGGACCCAGGGGGACACAACCACTTCGCCGACGGCCAACGCGGCGGTATAGAGCCAGGTGATGGGTCGCGTGTTGGTGGCGTCGCTCATCGCCGTCCACTCCCGCGCTCCAGGGCCGCCTCGATACGCTGGACGGCCAGGTCGAGATCAATGGTCTCCGGGCCCACGTCGCGGCGCCAGTACGGCCCGCGCGAGTAGGCCCGCACGTGGCTCCTGAGAAGATCCAACACCTCAATCGAGGCGCATCCGAGATAGAAGATCGAGCCCTGGAACCACTGGGGAAACCGGGACAGGTTCTCTAACTCCCAGCGCAACGACTGGTCGCGGGTGATGACCAGAAACGCCGGCAGGCCGTCGCGGATGTGGTCCGTCGCCAACTGCATGGTCACCACGTCGGCGCCCCGCTGAAAGATGGAGACATTCAGGATGTCGGGGTTCATCCGAGAGTCGGATGCAATGAACCAACCGATGGCCGCGTGGTCATTGGCGTTAGGGGTCGTGTTGATGGCCGAAAAGGATTGCACCGTGGCAGTCGCCGGTGGGATATAAGGCACCTGGTACTGAAGCATCTGATGCGGGACCAGGCGCCCACCGCCGGGGCGCTCCTGGGCCACCAAGTACTCGATGAGGCCCGGCATGGCGAGAGGCATAAGCTCACCAACTCCTAGGGATTCTCTTGGCCCTGGCCCTGGCGTGGTGGCGGTAGGGGTAACCCGGTGCTGGCGTCGAGACCACGAGCCGCCCGATCGAAACCACGCTGCTTGAGCGTCTTATCGGCGGCCTCGGCGGCCTGACGCGCCACACGCTGCGCGGCCACGGCGTTGGCCGCCTCACCATAGCCGCTGCTGGCCAGCGCCTGGCGTAGTTTTTCCTCGCGCTGGACCTCCAAATCGCCTCGCCGGACAGGAATGACCACGGCATTGCTTTCGGCCGTCACCACTAGATCACCCTGCACAAACCAGCGCCAGGGCTCCGGTTCGGGCATCCGATGTGCCTCCTCTCGGCCTATCGCCCTCGTGCACAAGGGCGATAGGCGCCGTACTCGGGCAGCGGTGCCGCTTAGTCGAACTCTTCCACTTCCAGGATCACCTGCACATCGGCCGGATCGGCGCCGGCGGCCGATGCGCGCCCGATGATATCCGAGGTGAACTCGAAGGCGGGGATCATCTCCTCTTCCAACTCGACGTCCTGGTTGTTCGGAATGAAGAGCGGCGGGAAGCGTGGCGTCCAGACGGCGGCCACTGTCTCCCCGAAAATCACCTGGGTCGAGGCGCCGGCCCGGTTGGTGATAATAGCCTTACGAATGATGGCCGTACGCGACACCGTAAGCTGGTAGAGCGTGGTTGACGTGGCGGCGACCGTGATCGAGACGAACGTCTGGCTCCGACGATTGCCGACTCGCGTATCGCCCGTGCGTGGATTGTTCATGAAGGCTCCTTACCGGGCCGCGTTAGGCCGCGCGCCCCTCAGCAGAGATCCACCAGATAGGGCGTCCGTTGTAGGGGCTGACCAGTTGGGTCGTGCCTGGCTTGGCTCCCGGCGGGAGCAGGAGCCGGCGCTGACCGTCCACTTCCCACTTCTGATTGCCTTCATCCATGAACTGGACCGAGGCGCGCCAACCCCAGATCTGAAGGCGACTCTGAGTGAGGTTGTAGTCACTGAGGTTACGCGCCTCAACGTAGAGGTCACGATCCTTGGCGATGACGAAGAAGGTAGTCGACTTCCAGTCCGGGTCATGTGCGCCCAGGGAGAGCGGGATGCGGGCATGGCTATTTCGAATCCACATCCGCGCCGATCCGCGCTGGAGCCAGAGCAAAAGATCGATGTCATCCTTAGGACGGATGCGGCATTGGAGCAGCATGTTTTCGCTGAGCTGAATGCCGGTGATGAGCGTTTGGGTGACCGTCTGGCCGGCGTTGATGGCACCGAGGTCCTGGCGGAGCGGCACGGATTCAGGCAAGGGCTCCACGTAGGTGATCTTGACCACGCGGTAGGCCCCCTGGGTCCACACCACGCCGATATCGTTCTCCTCAAATGCCGGCCAACGGTCGTAGCTCGAAGGGTAGTCCATAGTTGAAGCTCCTACTGGCGTGGCGCTAGACGGACCAACGGCCCGCGCCCCATCGCTTCTGTGGCCCGAGGTGCCGGACGAGAGGCGCCTCTCGTCCACGGGTTCCGCCGGTACCCGCAAAAGTAGAGGACACGATGGGCTGCTCGGCTCGCCCGATGGGCGCCGGCTCCCACAGTTGGATGGGTAGCAGCCCGGCATCACCCAGGGCCAATTTGGCCAGAGCCACCCTGCCGGCATCGACGTGGCGCCTGAACTGCAACGGGCGGGCGGCCAACATAATCATCGTGGGCAGCAGCCCAGAGACGGCCTTGTCCGGTAACCGCCGATACATGGCTAGCAGCTCCTGGTAGTAGCGCTGCACGGTCCTTGGATCAGCCACCAGGCGAACCTGGGCGGTCTCGCCTAGCCCTAGGCGGCGCGTGCAATGCGCCGGGGGCAAACGAAAGACACCAGAGACGGCGCAGATAAGCGGCTGGGTTTCGGGTGGACCAGCCAGCAGATCGCGATTTTCGCGATGCACAAGCGCCGTTCCGCCGGCCATAGAGGTCTGGACAAACCGGCCGGAGACGATACGCTCCCGACCACTGTCGGCCTCCGCAAGGACGAAGGGCGAGCGCATGCCCGCCAGGGCGCGTAGCTCCTGCCCGATCTGCGGCAGAAGCGCCAGCGGCGTCGGCGTCCCACCCAAAATCTGGGGCTGGTCGCCGGGATAGGTTGGCGCTTCCTCGTGGGGAGTGAGCAGCCACTGCTCGGCCAGGGCGACCAACTGAGAGTAGTAACCCGAGCGGGAGATGATGTACTCCGCTTCAAGGCGCGAGATGAAGGGCGTGCGGTGCAGGCAGCAGCACTGCTCCTGGCACAATGGCGTTCCGATGGCCGCGGCCAGTTCGCGGCCCGCATCCCGGATGTAGTCGTGCAGTTCACCAAGGAGCAGGAACGCCTCGACTTGCTGCAACTGCTCCTTGGGTGCCGTTCCCACGTGCCGGCCGCCAGAGACACGTTCCCACGCCTTGTGGCTGTCGATGTACTTATAGTCGGGCACGTAGGGCAGATAGGACTTCGAACGTCCATTCCCGACACTCGGCAGCTCAAACGGCCTCATGAACCACCTCCCGCGCCTGCTCTCGTGTGCCGAGTGTGCCGAGTGTGCCGAGTGTGCCGAGTGTGCCGAGTGTGCCGAGTGTGCCGAGTGTGCCGAGTGTGCCGAGTGTGCCGAGGCGCTGGCCAAAGCCGGCATGGCCAAGCTCGCCGGCGGTGCCACCGATCCGAAGCCCCTGAAGCGCCTCTGGGGGATAGGCTCCCCCAAGGGCTTCGAGACAGGCGCGGTAGTAGGCGTCACGGGCCTCGGGGGCCAGCGACTCGTGACACTGGCGGCACAGGCGGCGAATACCGGCGCAGTCGCGGTGGTTATAGGTCACCGCGCGCCAGCCATTGTTGGCCGGCTGGTTGTGGTAGCAGTGATTGACATAGACAAGCTGTGCCAGCGGCATGCTTCGCTGGCACAGCTTGCACCGGGCGTGCTTCTGGGGGATACGGCTCCTGCGGCTTTCTGGGCTCCTGGGGTGCCTACCCAGAAAGCCCAGGAGCCATCCGACACAGACGCCCGGCGCGTGCAGCGACCGCTGAGCCCAACCTAGGAACGTGTACATGGGCAACCCGTCTAGTTGCCCATGCCGGTGATGACGTTGATCGAGGCGACCAACGCCTGCCCCCCGGTATCGCTGTCCGAGATACGCATGGCATGCCGATCGGTCGCCTGCTCCACTCGGATAGGCACCGGGAGCATCCAGGGTTGGTATTTCAGCACCCGTTCAGCGGCGGCGGTCGTCGCGGTGAAGTCGGAGGCCAGGGCTACGCTGACCAGCGTAGTGGCCGCGGCCACGGCCGCGCCATCGGCGCCGCCAATGCCCTCCTCCACCTGCTCTTCGAAGTCGGCCGCGCTACCCACGTGGTACATACCCAGGCCGGCGAGATGGTGGAACCCATCGGTGATGACGGTGGCCGCGATGATCTGGTCCCACGCGGCGTCGTCGGCTACGGCGACACCCACGGCATCCTGCGGATGGGTGACGTAGCGGATGGCAGTGTTACCCACTTCCGCCTGAAAAATCGCGCGCACTTGTGCGGCAAGGCTCATTGCTTGTCTCCTCTTCTTCGTCCCCGCCTAGTTGCCCATGCCGGTGATGACGTTGATCGAGGCGACCAACGCCTGCCCCCCGGTAGACGAGGTGGAGATACGCATGGCGTGCCGGTCGGTGGCCTGCTGCACGCGAATGGGCACCGGGAGCATCCAGGGCTCGAAGTTGACGACCCGCTCACCCACTGCGCTGGTCGCGGTGAAGTCCGTGGCGATGGCGCAACTGACCAGCGTAGTGGCCGCGGCCACGGCCGCGCCATCGGCGCCGCCAATGCCCTCCTCCACCTGCTCTTCGAAGTCGGCCGCATTCCCGAAGTGGTACATGCCGAGCCCGGCGAGATGGTGCCAGTCGTCCGTGATGACGGTGGCCGCGATGATCTGGTCCCACGCGGCGTCGTCGGCTACGGCGACACCCACGGCATTGGTGGGATGCGTCCGATAGCGCAGGGCCGCACTCTGGACGGCCTTCTGAAAAACGGTCTGAATCTGTGAGGCAAGGCCCACTGCATTTCCTCCTACCTACCAGCAGTGTGGTTCTGGATTGCTCCCCGGTCCGCTTGATCTTTCGGCGGACCGGGGAGCAACTGCGTACGGTCAGTCGCCGCCGTTGACCCGCTGGCCCCTCGGCTCGGCGGTCACGGCCAGCAAACCGAACCGCTGACCGGCGGCCACGGTTACCCGCGGCACGACCCGCACGAAGCAGGTTTCCTGCGGCCGGTGGGTGACGAGCTGGGGGAAGTAGATCACGTTTTCGAGATCGGGATAGGCGTGCTCCACCTGGAACTCTTGGGCCACGCCGGAGCCACGCTCCAGACGCACCACAGAGACGCTAGGGGCCGCCGAATCGTAGAAGCAGCCGTAGATGCAGACGACGCGGTTGGTCGGCACCGCGACGTTGATCCAGACCAGGTTGGTGCCCTGGGTCAGGGCCGGCAGCACCCACTGGTCGCGGCTATCGGCGCCGCCGGCGCCCAAGGTCATGCCGTCGAGAGACAAGTCGTTGAAGGGCAGCGTGTTGCGCACGGCGATGTTGCCGGGGCCCAGGCCGAGGCCGAGGGAGGCCAGCACGTTGGCCGCGCGCAAGATGGCCGCGTGGCGCTTGGCCGCAAACTCGTGCTTATCCAACTCGCGCGACGGCACAGGCACGCTAACCACAAGGTCGCGAAGGTTCTCGATGGTGGGCATTGGTCAGATTCTCTTTTCTTCCGCCGGGTCCCGGTCTGTACGTCGGGGCGTCGGAATAATGTCACCTACTACACAGCAGCGCTGTGCCGCGATGCCCGCTCAGACGTCGCGGCGCAGCGGGGGAAGCTAGAGCACCACATCCGGCGAATACGCCGCGGACTTGAAGAGCGGAGCACCTGTTGCCTGTGGCGGCGGTGGCAAGACGCGCAGCCCACCGGCAGGCAAGCGTGGTCGTCCGCCGCCGCCCATGTTGGGCAGGGTCGGCAGATACGCCGCACCGGGGAAGCTCGCGCCGCCGATCTTGATGGCGGCCTCCACGACGCCGGCCGTGGCCATACCGGCGGCCACCTGCTCGGCCACGGCGCCCCCGCCGGGGATACTGCCTTTCATGCTGAGCAGCGCGAGAGCCGCCACGCCCTTGGAGATGGGCGAGAGGTAGATGTTGCTCTTGACCTCGTTGGGCATCACCTTGCCCACGGCCATCGCCAGGCCAAACCCCACCGTGGTGAGCAAGCCGGTTTTGGCAAGTTCCGTGAAGTCCGACGTGAAGCCAGGGTTACTGGCGCCCATGCCATCGCCACCATCGGGGTTGTGCCGGCGCGGGCGGCGCCGGCTCCGGCGCCTCGGATTTTCCCAATATGCCATTGTTCGCTCCTGTAGAGGCAGCCTTCGATGCTCGCCAAGGCGGCGCGGATTGTCAAAGGTGTAGACCTCACCCATGGCCTTGCCGGCGGCGGTACTGCGCCTCCACGTCACACATGTCACGGGGCCCGGATAGGCCGCGTGCGCAAACCCACATGTCCTACCATGCAGTAGCATCCTGCGCGTCTGGTCCGTAAGACACCCGCCTTACGGACCAGACGCGCAGGGCGCCTACTTGAGTAACGTTGCAGCAGACAAAGTGGTTGAAATGTGCGGCATGCGGCCGCATATACGCGCGGCAGAGTGTCGGGAAGATGGCGAAACCGGCGAGGGCTACTCGTCGTCGCCCAACAGCAGCAGCGTCGCGGCGACGGCGGCTCCGGCCAGCAGGAGCACCACCACACGTCCCGTTCCGTCGGCGTTAGCCGGCGATGGCACATCTCCACCCGGAGTTGGTGGCTCAAAGCTTGCCACGGGACCGATCTCGGCGGCCGTGGCCAGCACGCGCTGCACGTAGCGCTGCGTCTCCGGGTAGGGTGGGATACCGCCATACCGCTGCACCGTCCCCAGACCGCTGTTATACGCGGCCAGGGCCAGGGCGGGATCGCCACCCACGGCATCAAGCTGCTGGCGCAAGTAGCGGGCGCCGCCGTCCAGGTTCTGGAGGGGATCCCAGGGATCTACGCCCAGGCCAGCAGCAGTGGCCGGCATAAGCTGGCTCAGCCCGATGGCGCCGGCAGAGGATACGACGTCGGCGCGGCCCCCGCTCTCGTGATAGACCAGCGCCGCCAGCAGCGCCGGGTCCAGTCCGTAGCGCGCCGCAGCGGCCTCAATCGCGCTGGCCCAGCGAGCGATGCTGGCGGGATAGCCCATGGCACCTCGCCGTTCCGGCTAGCTCAGCGGCTTCGCGCCGTAGCCCGCCTAGGGGCCGCACCATTTCCCGGTGCGGCCGCGCTCGCCCCAGATGCCTGCCAGGTGCCGAAGAGACGGGTGAAAGTGCCGATGATCTCAGGGAGCTTTTGCGAGGGAAACTTGCCCAGGAGCTGGAGCAGCAGCCGGCTAAGAAACTCGGGGGTGAGGTGCATCTGGCCGCGTGGACAGCCAGTACCCTGCTCCTCCCAAGCGACGACATAGCCGTCGGTGAACTCGTCCACCACGACCACGTTCTCCGCCGTCTCCACGATCACGTGGTAGCGATGTCCCGGCATACGTGCCCTCTCGCTCCGCTAGGCTCCGCTAGGCTCCGCTCGATCGCTGTGGCTGGTTGGCTTGCTTCAATGGGGCCACGACCTTTCAGCCGTGGAAACTTGGCTGGAAGTGGACGCCGATCGGATGTCACTCAGCCCCGCTAGCGGCCGTTGACCTCCGCAACATCCGATCGGCACAGGCATTGGTGGTTGCGGCAACACCTCACCTCAGGCTCCACGACCCCCGCCAGGTGAGTCATGGAGCAAGGCCCACAGGCTTAAGTGTACCGTAGCGGCCGCACAACGCCAAACCCATTTTGTATGCCCTTGCTACACGGTACAATGTTTCTGCGCGCAAACGCGCGCGGTAGCGCGCTGTAGCGCGCAAATGCGCGGGATTCCGCGCTACCGCGCGCGTTTGCGCGGAATCCCGCGCATTTGCGCGCGGTATTTATGAATAAATGCTTTAACCTGGGTAACTTTTTTACCATACACGGCGCGCGCAAATGCGCGCATTTGCGCGGAATCCCGCGCATTTGCGCGCAAACGCGCGCTTATATAACGGTAACAGTAACGGTAACACCTCGGTAACGGTAACACCTCACTACGCTGCAGTAACAGTTCCTCGCCGGGCTGATCGCCCGCCGAATTTCCGCCCTGCGGCGGCCAGTTGCACCATCAACAGGCGGCGGCCGCCGCCTGGACTTCAGTCGCGCGGATGAGCCCCGTCACCTCGCTGCGCAGTGGCATCAGCCACATTTGCCGATCGGCAGCCCAATCGCCGGCGTAACAGCCCGTACCCGTACCGGGCTGCTCTGAGGGTAGACCTGGTAACCGGCCATCGGTGAGGTAGAGATGGCCGTCGAGGCGCCACTCCAGCCGGGCCCCGCAGCAACGTAACCCATGCAACACGCCGTACGCCCCGTCGAGGTTTTCCCCGTCCTGCGTAAATGCCTGGCTGAGAAGCTGCTGCCAGAGGTCGCTGTCCTCGGTCAGATCGGGCCGTGGCTCCCAGCGATAGGGCACGCTCATTTCACTTCTCCTTGTTCTACGCCAGCATCTTCTCCCTTTTCTCCAGCATCTTCTCCCTCTTCTTCAGTGGCCAGACGATACAACTCCCGGAGATGTGCCCGTACCCTGGCACCCCAGGCCGGTTGAGCCTGGCAGGTGTTCACCAGGGGTTGCCACGGTGGATTCTTCGCCGCATAGGCGCCCATCATGGCCAAAAACACATCGTCGGGGATCGGAGACAGCAGGGTGTCCATGAGCATGCGCGCATCTGGTGCGGCCGGGCCATTGCCGTCCAGAGTGGTCACTACCAGCTCCCAAAACTCGCTGGCCGCCTGGATCGGCGGCAGTGTCGGCAGGATCAGGAGATTGGCCGGCGTGAGCCCCGCGGCGCGATCAACCTTCGCCCTGGTTGGCTTTCCGCTTCCGGATGCTTGCGCTTCCGCCTCGCGATGTGTTAGTTCTTGTGTACCAACTGCGGCCGGGGTTCCCGAGAGGTCGCCAGGGCCATTGGGGAATGCCTGCTGCGGTGGTGTTGGGGATAGCACGGGCTGCCCCAAAAGGGCGGCTCCCGTGAGGCTTGGCCTCGTGGGAGGAAACGGTGGCTGAGCAGAAGGGAGTTGTGGTTGCACCATCCCATTGAGCGAAGCAGATTCGGCGGCAACGGTACCATCCGTCTGAGCGCCGGTAGCGCCGGCCAACATCCCGGCCAAGGCCGGGTTGCCCTTGGCGGCAAAACCCATCAGCACGGCTGGGAGGATGCCCGCCGCTGCCTTGACAACTTTGTCCAGGGTAGTATCGTCGCTGCCGCCGCCGCGATCCTGCAACTCGTCCATCAGGGCCAGCATCTCGCGTATCTGGCCGAACTGACCGCCGGTGTCGGCGCTCCGCTGGAGACGCTCCAGGCGCGCCTCGGCCAAACGCCGGCCAATGTCTGGGTCACCCTGGATAAACTTGGCCTCCGCGTGAGCGGCGGCTGCATCGGCGTCGCGCGACGCCGCATCGGCTTCCTGTTGCGCTTTGATCGCCAGGTCTGGCGGCTCTAGACCGAGCAGTCGTTCGGCAAGCCGATCGGCCTGCTTTGGGTTAGCGGCCAGGTATTTCTTCTTGAATGCCCGTTCCTCACGGGCCCATAATTCCTTGTCGGTCAGTGGGCGTGCCGGAACATCCTTGCGGCCGAAGCCGCCACGCCGCTTGATCTCTACGCCTAAAAAACTGGCCATGACGAGTTTGTGGTAACCTCCATCGCAAGTATATGTCTGACGCGACTACTGTTGTGGTGCCTGGTGGCCAATCGCGCGTTCCTAGGGACTTTCGCTCTATAGGAAATGAGGCTCCGCCGCAGCCCGAGCCACCGGATGATCGCCCGCCGACCAAGTATCCGCGCAAAACGCAGAAGCCGGTACTGCTCTCTGTGGGCCACCACCGGCGCCTGGCCCAATGGGCTCTCGCCACCGGGCGCACGATGCGCTCGTTGCTAGACGATGCCGTGGATCTTCTGCTGGAGCGCGAGCGAGAGGCCGCACTGCGGCGTATTGCTCGCCGCGGCCACTACGCCGATGGTTCGCCCGCCACCGCTGCAGACGTCACGAAGTTGTCACCGTAACGTTAGGGAACCGTAACACTTTTATCAGGCGTGTGGTGCTATACTGAAGTCCTCGGGTTCGGGTCCGCTCCTTGTTGGTGGTGGGCTACGAGACAAGAGCCGCAGCGAAGAGGCACCTCGCTGCGGCTCTTGTCGTTTCTGCCGTGATCTTAGTACTAGCCTCTTGTTTGGCTGATGCGCGCGTGACCTGTTACTGACCGATCTGATGACTAGCGCCGACGAGTCTGGTACTGGCCAGTGGCGTGGCTGCTAATGCCTGGAGTCCTGGTACGTGCTAGAGCCTTGGCTGGAACTTTGGTGCCGAAGTACCAGAGCACTAGGGGAGGCGCTCCAGGATGTGGAGCCCGCCGGCCGTCCGCAGTGGGTCGAGGTATGCCATCGTGTGTCTCCTTCCTTGCACATGCACCGCAGCAGCATCACTCCCTGGCCGACGCGACAGGAAACGCCACATGATGGGCGCGGCTGGCCAGCACGGTGAGCAGCAGGGCTTTCATCTGGTCGGGAGTCGTGCCTGCCGGCATCTCCTCGGGGTGAAGGTCGCACCACTTCAAGATCATGTTGAGCATCCAGGGCAGCGGCCCATGGTGCTCCGCGTAGGCGTGAGAGGCACTCTCCTGTACGAGTACCTCGATGCGGGAGACGGCGCCATGGACAATGTGTGGTGGCCAGTCTACCGGGTTGACCGTCCCGTCCTGGAGGGCTTGCCGGACGTAACGGCCCAGGTGGAGCGACGCCACGGCTAGACCCTCGGCTTTCCACCTGGCCTGAGTATCCTCGGTGATCTGCTGCGAGAGCAGCAGTGCCAGGTAGTCGGGCAGGTTATCCGGGGCGGCGCTGCGTTGCAGCATTTGCCACCTATCGGCCGACAGAGGCACCAGAAGGGGCAGAAACCAGCGGGTCAAGCGCGTTCGTAGCCAGTTCGTTGACGACATGGATGACTCCTTTCGTGTCTTGCTTCAATGGGGCCACGACCTTTCAGCCGTGGAAACTGCTGAGAAGAACGCGCACGTTTTGTTACTGACGCAAGCGTTGGTTCACCTCGTTGACGGCACACTCTTCTATGATGGCTGGACGGCGCGCCCATGTACTGGTACTGACTGCTATGATGGCTAAGAGCGCTGAGAAACTGGTACTTGCCGCTCCGATGGCTAATGCGCCGCTCCGCTGGTACTTGCCGCTCACCTGGCTGTCCGCGCCGACCACTTGGTACTTGTGCGTCGTGTGGCTGATGCGAGCCAGTTGGTACTTGCCGCTCTAATGGCTAACGCGCTTGCTGCTTGGTACTTGCGCCGAACATGGCTGATGCTGCGGCCGTGGTACTTGCCTGCTAGATGGTTGATGCTGAAGCTGTGGTACTTGCCAGGCGAGTGGTTCGTGCTGACAGTGTGCACGAGATGGTACTGACTCTCGCTCTGGTTATGCGGCAAGCTTGGTACTGGCGCCAGATATGGCTTGAGGCAGGGAGCGCCATCTTCGTGGTACTTGCCTTAAGTCTGGCTGCTCATGGCCCATGGTGCCCACCTGTCACATGGCTCGTGCGCACGATATGGTACTGGCTATTGAGGTGGCCGCGTGCTTGGTACATGTCGCAATCTTGGCTGGCTCGCTTTTTGTTGCTAGCTTTCCTTGATGACTGTCGCTGCTGAGTTGGTATTGGCTGTGCTCATGGCTGGCCTCCTCCACTATCCTAGCCAGCTAGGATTAGGCCGCTCGATCCTGTGGCTGTGCCCAGGAAGCTGGAGGGCATACGGCTTCGGCGGCGCCGTCCGATAGGCCCGCGCAAACGCCTCTTCCCAGAAATGGGCTAGAAAAAGCTTGACTGTCCAGCGTCGGGCGCGGGCGTGAATGTGCGCCGGCGGGAGCATGGGCACGCCCGCATGGGGCACCGAGTCGCCGGCGATGACAACCACCTTGCTAAGTACATGCTCGACGCTGGTCGCCGCCAGGAATGCCGCCAGGTCGCGGTACTCGCCGGGGACCTTGAGCCGGCGGCAGCCGCTGTACCAGGAGTGGGCATCGGTGTCGGCCCCGATCTTAAAGGTGGCCAGCTTCTCCCGCGCCCGGTCTGCGTATTCGCCAAGGAGGTTCCTGGTCCACTCCCGCTGCTTGCGGATGGCAAACAGCTTGCCGTAGAAGTCGCTTTCCCGGCCCTGGACTTTGACGAAGCTTTCACCCAGTTTGTAGGCCACGAGGGTTTTGAGTGAGGCATTCCAGGGACGCTTGGCCAGGGCGTTGGTCAAGCTGATCTTGGTCGGCGCCGCCAGGTCGGGCTTGCCTGGCCCCCCGCGCAGCGCGGCGGCACGCACGCGCTCCGGGTTGCGGTGCAGGATGTTGGCGATAGTGACGATCTGGTCGTCGGACAGCTTCTTGCCCTCGATCACGGTGTTGACCACTGCCCTAGCCTTCTCTTTGCCCAACCACTCGATTTGTGGGTCTAGACCGCTGAATCGCCACCAGTGACCCACTGTGGCCGGCGGCTTGGTGATGTCGAAGTGGGAGCAAAGTCCGGCGGCGATCACCGGGCCAATCCCACAGATGCCCCTTGCCCAGCTTGCGAGCCCGGTGGGCTCGATCCGCGTCCACACGTCCAGCATGGCCCGCACATCGTCCTCCAGGGACACCATGCGCGCCTTGGTCCAGTCGATGGCCAGGTGCGGCGAGGCGGTTCTCCCTAGGGCCGATGCCTGGTTACCGGCGGCGATACGGAATCCTTGCCATCCGTAGTACACGTCAACGAGGTACCTGATCTGGGGCGTGGTCAGGCTCTTGGCCGCCTCGCGCAGGTCCTTGCGCAGCAGCGGAATGGGATTGGGCACCGGCAGACCGGTGCCGGGGTCGTAGCGAGCGTCATCTGACCCGTCATCGCCCTCGTTGTCATACGGAAATGTACTCATGGGTGTGCTCCTTTCTCTTCTGTTGGTACTACTGAGGAAATCGCTGTGTCTCTGGTGCTGGCATACTCTCTGGGTGGCGCCTACCGCGTGGTACTGACCGAAGAACTGGCTGCCCACTCTACCCATGGTTCTGGCCCGACGGCTGGCTACTACCTTTACGATGGTACTTGCCCACAGCTAGGTTACTACTGCACACCTGGTACTGGCCCATATTCTGGTTGACACATACACGATGGTACTTGCCTCGTCCGAGGCTACTACTGCACACCTGGTACTGGCTCATGCCATTCTCTTCTGTTGGTACTACTGAGGAAATCGCTCTGGGTGGCGCCGGCTTTCTGGTACTCGCCTGCCTTCTGGCTGCTACTGCACACCTGGTACTGGCTCATGCCATGGTTGAACGCAGCTCAGATGTTGCCCACCATACCCTTGGTTGAACATCCCTCTTGGTACTTGCGCCCATTGTGAGTGGTATCCGCCATGGTACTTACGCGCTACTTGGTACTGGCGGCGATCCTGGTTGATTGACGTCTCTCTTGGTACTTGCGCCGATTGTGAGTGGCATCTGCCACGGTACTCACGTGCTACTTGGTTGACACTGCCTTGGTACTAGTGCCGGACTTGTGGCTTGTGCCGACTTTCTGGTGCTCGCCCGTAGTGTGGCTATGCCTCCGTTTCGCGCTGGCTAGGAGGTAGCGGCGTCGTTCCTCGCGGCGGGCCGTCCAGCGCCCGAGGTAGAACGTCAGTGTGCTGGTGATGAAGGCCATACTCCAGATCGCCACAAGTTGGTGATTCAGCCCCAGGAGCCCTATGAAATCCATCTGGTTGGTCACCTCCTTTCAACGCCGGCGAATATTCGCCGGCGCCACGCTATGGGTACGACCGCGGCCCTCGCCAAGCGAATCGGTGGTCTGCCGGTGGCGACGCCGGCGCGTGCGATCGTAGCAGGCCTCACAGAGGTTGAGGTCTGCTGGCCACTCTGGCGGCAGGGGTGCTCGGCACTGCCGACACCTGGGCTGGTAGTCACGCAATGCGCCTCGCGCGTAGGACGCGCAGGTGGAGCAGAGTAGGCTGGTCTCGGCCAGCTCCGTGGCATCATCGCCCCTGGGCGTGCCGTTGCAAGCCGCGGCCACCATCTGATCTCGTACGATATGCCATGCGCCGGTGCCGTCGCCCTTGTTTTGGGTGAAGTGCCAGCCGGCTGAGAGGGTAATCACGGTGTTGGGCCTTTCCCTGGCGGAGTTGGGCTGCCAGCAAAGCGCTTGTGCCACAGCTCGTCGATCGCTTCGAGCAACACTGACCGGCGAGCCTTGGTTTTATGGCGGGCCAGGTCCCAGAGGCGCTGCCAGCGCAACTCGTCTAGGCCAAACGTCATGCGGTGGGCGTAGGGTGTCTGGGCAGATCGCTGCGGATGGGTTCCTGTTGGAGGTGGGACGAGTGGCGGCGGCGAAGATTGGTTATCCAGAGACATCTGAACATGCGCCGGCTACGGTTGATCGGGTAACGCCTCTCCACGCTGGAGAGCGCGCAGCGCTGCCTCGAACAGTTCGGCCCGCGCGCAGTGCTCTGCGGCTCGCCGCGCCAGGGATGCCAGTTCGTACTCGTAGTGCGTAGTGCCTCGCTCGCGCTCGCGCTGCGCGGTCTGTTGTAGTGCCTCCGTAAGCGTGGCGCAGTACCCATTGATGGGCGACAGGAGTGCGTCCCATGATGCAAAGGAGGAAACCCCATTGTTGGCGGCATACTGGCGTTCATGGTCGAAGAGCACCCATCGACCATTCCCAATCGGGATCGTCGGTAGCTCATAGACCAGGCCATCGTCTTCGCTCACTCGATAGACGTTCTTTGGTGCCTCAGGCCCTCCGATGTTGCGCTTTAGCCGCACGTAACGCGGATGTTGAGGGGCGGAGCCGTCCCAGTAGTCCTGGCGAACGCCGTGCCCCGGCCAATTGGCAGCGAGGTACGCTTCGTAGGTATCCGGAAGGTTCGGTTTCGGTTTACTCGACATGGCTTCCTCCTTTGCCTATTGCTTGTTCGTTTCCCCATTGTAGCGACTTGCCACAATTGTGTCAACTTCCCAGGCTGTTCTTGACGCCACGGCCGATAATGGGGATTATCAAGAGCGCTGCGGCGCTCCGTGAGCCTTTGGATTGTCCCTAGGGCTGCCAAAACTCTCGATAGTGGACCAGGGCTAAGGTGATGGTGAAGATACTCACACTCTGGAGTACCAAGATGAGGCTGATGGCGAACGTCGTGAGCGTACCAAACTCAACCACCAGATAGGTCAGGATAGCAGTGTTCATGAGCAAGACGCCGAAGATGGCGCGGGCGATAAACCGTGAAGCGCTGTTCATTCCGGGAACGCCAGTTGCTCCGACGTCGGGGCCAATACACCCCAATTCACCGTTGCTGGTAGGACTGGCCCCGACGTCGGAGCAACGGTGATTTCCCAGCGCTGCTTGTCGCCGATGGGGTAGTGGTCGATGCGCGGCCGGCTGCTCGTTGACCACGACTTGCCCTTGACCGCCGCGGCGAAGCGCCAACCGGCCGCCCGCAACGACGTACCCGGCTCGTTGTCCAGCACGTAGGTGATCAGCCGCCGGTAGCCCATTGCGCGGGCTACGCGCCAGGCCGCGCCGTAGAGCGCTGAACAGGCGTTCGGGCACCCGTCCGTCGCCACGCGCGACACCTCGGCCGTCAATCCGGCGGCGGCGGCCCCACGTGTCACCGGCCGCCCCACGATCGCCACGCCACGGACGAGCCCTGTCGAGTCGATAACGGCCAGGCTGTAGTAGTGTCCGACCACCCGTCCATGGTGCCGGTGGAAAGCCGCCACATAGGCGTTGGCCTGCCGCAGATGGCACGGGATCACCATCAATCGCGGCTGCACGACCCCCTCACTGACCATCGGTTTTCCCCAAGACATGCAGGTGGCGCATCTCTACGAGACTGTGGGTATCCGGCGCGCCGGCATCCCAGGCCACGTAGACACAAGGCTCGCCGGGTATGGAGGACGAAAAGAACGCGGAGATGGTGCCCGTGGCCCCTACCAGTTCCGCCGGCACGGTGTCATCGGGAGGCTGCGGCTGAGGCACCTGGACACGTGTGCCGATGGTCATGCCGGGTGGCAGGACCAGGGCGACCTCGATCTGCGCGTCATATTGCCGGAGAAGGTCGGTACGCACGCGCAAGGTCGCCCGCAAAGCATCGATCTCGCTCTGGAGTATCGTACGCTGCGCGCGCAGCAGCCGGGCATGTTTCCGAAGCTGGTCGGGGGATATGTGCTCGGTCACGGGTTGGCCCTGATGGTTGGCGATCTAAAGTAGCGGTTCACCTCGACCAGGCACGTCTCACGCTCGTCTGTCTCCTCGGATCGGTTGATCCGGGCCTAAGCCCACGGGTTGGGGCGGACCTCGGCCAGGATCTCCCTCTTCAGTGCGCCCAGCTTCTCGTCACGCTCCTGGACCTCACCGTACAGGGCGACGATCCACAGTCGCTCCCCCCTCCATGCCCAGGGTGCCATGGTGGCATGGAGGGCGTGATCCGTGCACAGCTCCAGTGGACCCACAACCTCCTCCACCAGCCCGGGACGAGCCACCGTCCTCCCACGGCCGCCGTTGCAGGGTTGCCTCTGCGCATCAGAGCGCCACCAGGCGACACGCCCGCCGGACTGCGCCGCGTACGGTGCCAGCAGCGCCGCCGCGTACGCCTCCCGCTCGCCGTAGCCGGAGCCGTAGCCGTAGCCGTAGCCGTAGCCGTAGCCGTAGCCGTCGCCGTCGCCGTAGCCGGCGCCGTCGCCGTCGCCGTCGCCGTAGCCGGCGCCGTCGCCGTCGCCGTCGCCGTCGCCGTAGCCGTAGCCGTCGCCGGAGCCGTAGCCGTAGCCGGCGCCGTAGCCGGCGCCGTAGCCGTCGCCGGAGCCGTAGCCGGCGCCGTCGCCGGCGCCGTAGCCGTCGCCGTAGCCGTCGCCGGAGGTGGAGCTGGAAACACCTAGCGCGACCACGGTGCGTCCTCCCATGCCACGACGGCGGCAGGCGTGGCTTCCATCACCGCGGTCACATCCCGCAGCGTGATCGCCGGTGCCGCCGGGCCAATGCGGCAGCCCTTGCTCGGGCCGCTGGCCGCTAGGCCCACTACACCGCCCACGTCCGCGGTCCAGTAAACGGCCATCCGGGCCTGCTCCAGGCGGATCGTGGCGGCGTCGCTGGGACGCCCATAACCGCCGAACACGCCCCGGTGAGCGGTTGTGACGACCAAATAGACGGCCTCCGGGTCGATCCCGGCGGGCCGCTCTATCACGCTGCTGCTGCCTGTCTTTTTCATGCTTTCTGCTCCCTAAGTAGTATTAGACGCAAGCTCCCGGCTACGGTAACTATATTATCGCAGCGGCCGCTGGTACGGCGCAAGAAGATTATCAGTCTTAGCCCACCTGGCGGCCGCTCACTACAAGATCGGGCGGAAGCCCCCGGTTGGAAACCGGGGGAGGAAGCCCGCCTCCTTACCTACAAGCTCCCGGCTTTAGCCGGGGGTCGTTGACAGGGAGATTTTCTCGCCGTGCTTGTTGATCACATGTAAGGAGAGTTCCGGGCGTAGGTAGAGCAGCAAACGCCACTTCACCAGGAACACGGGGGTCAGTGTTCCCTTCGTATCGACGTAGTGGGTGCTGCCGTCCAGATTTTCGACCCGGAAGTCGGGGACATAGGTCACGCGCCGCTTACGTGTGCCGGGGATGAGCACGATGGTCGTGCCCCGGTACCAGGCGCGGATCTTACCGGCGGCCAGGAGTAGGGCCAGATGCCGGGCATAGTCTGCCTCCAGGGCGCTGGCGTACTGCTGGCCGTCGTAGGTCGTGCGCCGTGCGCTGTACTTGTGTAGTTTCTCGACTACGGGTAGGGGTAGGGTGATGGCGGTTGCTGCTGGCGCTGGCGCTGGCGCTGGCGCTGCTAGATCGGGGCGCTCGTCGTGTGCTGCACGCCGGCGGGCCTCGCTGATGGCTCGTTGCAGGGGACTGCTCTTCATTCCTCGCGCAGCCTCCGTTCTAGGGCTGCTAGCTCGTCGTCCATGGCCCGGCGCCAGGTATCGCCGGTAACCACTTGCGGCGGCGGGACATTGTATTTCGCGCCGCGGACATAGACCGCGGCCACGAAGCGGCGGATGGTTTCCATGTCGATCCGCAACTGGGCTAGCTCACTGACCGACAGCGGCGGCATCAGCGCTTCCGGCGTTACTTTGGCAGTCACGAGATCGGACTCGGCGGTACCTCGAAGTGCAGACCGAGCAACCGGGTGCTCATTTCGCCGCATCACCTCCTTTCTTGGGAGTGGGCTCCAGGATGGCGCGAAGCCTTGCGCTCTGCTCGGCTATCTGGTGTGCTAACCGCAGAGCATCAACAGGCACGGCGCTGAGAAGCGCTTCGCGCAAGGTGTGTTGCCAATCCCAGTCGCCGTGCCAGACCCCCTCCTCTTGGAGTAGCGCCTTGAGACTTACCCACTGTTCATGGTCGGCTTTGTACCGATCGCGCTCGCGGCGCGCCTGCTCTAGCTCGGTGGTGAGCTGACGTACCTCCGTGATGCAACGGCCACGGAAGGCGTTGCTGAGGGCGTGGCGTGCTGGTTTGTCGGCTACCCAGGCCTCAAGCTGTTCGCGCCGATCGGAGAAAAAGGGGTGCCGCTCCGGCTCCAGGCGGTTCATCAGCAGATAGAGATAGAATGAGGCGGGGATATCCACTTGGCGGTAGGGCGCCTTGCGCTTCGTGTGGAGCGTGCCGGTGAGGGGGTTGAACCAAATCAGACCGGTCTGAGGCCCTGGCTCCTCGGACGCGATGAGGCCATTGGGACAGACCCAGTAGAAGCGATGGCAGTAGTTGAGGTACCGCGGCCACTTGGAATCAGACAGGTAATCCCCCCGGCTGCACTTCACCTCGAAGCCAATTACCTCGGGAAACGTCCAGGAGCGGGCGATGGCGATGGCGTCGAAGATGGACAATGGCAAGACGCCGTTGCTGTTGGTGGGGCCCGTCTTGACCCCGGCGAAGAACTGGTAATCGCGGGCGGCATCCTGGCGCGGGCCGTAGCGCTTACTGAGCGCGCGGACAAGCATCCCCTCGTGGACGCGGCTCGCGGTAGCGGTAATGGCCATGTAACTCAAGCTTTCTCGCCCGGCCAGGGCGGAACGGCGATGCTGCGCCAGGCTGTACGTGGATCGCTGCGCGTATCTTGTGTTAGCCGAGCGATCTCGTCAGCAGTTGGCTCGTCCAGGGTATGCCAGGTGTCCGAGGGCACGGCGGCGTTAAGCGGCAGCCCTCGTTCTCGCCGGGCTGCCTCGATTAGGGCAAAGCGGCGCCGGATGCGTGCCCGCCCAGTGGCCACCAGTGAGGCGAAGCGGCTCCGTCGTTCCTCTGCCGTCCCAGTGGCCGGTGGCGGTGCCGGGAGCATACGATCGGCAGCAAAGATGCGGCGTGTGTCGTCTCGTCTTTCGCGTTCCTTGAAGAGGCGACGGGCGGCCTCCAGGAAAATCGCTGGACCGGCCTCGTCACGACGGCTGATGTGCTGGATCATCCAGTCGGTGGCGGCGGTGTAAAGCGCATCGTCTAGCCAGGTGTTCTGGTCAACCATTCGCCGCCAGAAGCGCCGTACGGTGGCGATCGTGGCCTCCGGCGCAGCCTGGTGGTAGCGGCCGATGATGTCGTTTAGGCCCACCTCGAATATGCGGTCATTTATCGGCATTGGTGAAGACTCCCCGGGCATCTATTTGCCCCTGGCGCCGCAGGAGCACCAGATTGGCCTCGACGCCGCGCGCGGTGCCCGTGGCCGCGAGCGGCCCATCCTGTGTCCCCTGTGTCCCCTGCGTGGCATAGGCATTCCAGGTGCCAATGGCAGTGCGGACACATAAGTGCTCGCGCTGCCATTTATCGCCAAACTGGTGTTTAGCGATCGCTACGTAGAGTTCCGCCACCTGGTCCGGCGTGAGGACGGTCTCCTTCAGCGCCTTGGCATCTGCCGGGGTGCTGGTGTAGGGCAGGTCGGCGGCACGTACCAAGTCGATGAACGCCGCGTAGCGCGATGCGCCATTGGCACTTCTGGTGGCGCTCACAGACGCGGCTGCTGGCGCATCTACAGGTACTTCAGATGCAGGGGGTGTAGAAGCCGCAACAGAGACGATGGCTGGCGCCGGGAACGCTGGGGGCGCAGCGGGTGCCGGGAATGTTGGGGGCGCTGGGTAGCGTGAGCCGTTGGTGGTATCGGCCAGGGCGCGCTTCTCGGCCCTGATATGCGTTTGATACCGGTACCACTTGATTGGATCGATGGCCATGTAGCGCCGGCCATTGATCTCATAGAGCTGGAGCAGGCCGTGGGCGGCGTAACGCAGCAGCGCCTCTTCCACCTCGGCTGCCGTTACGCTACGTAGGCGGCCAAACGTACGTGAGGCGATGCGTCCAGCCGAGGCATCGCCTCGGCCAAAATCGTCAAAGGCGGTTAGTAGCCATGGCCAATAGAGAGGAATCGTCTGGCCGCCGGGCTCCTCGTGGATCGCGGCTAGCGCGTCGTCAAAACCCATCTCGTCAGAAATGAACACTTTGCGAGCCATGGCCCTATGCCCCTGCTGTCGTTCTCGCATCACGGATGGAAGAGACCGGGGAGACGGGGGGGGGGATAGGGCTGGCGGGTTTCAGGCGTGCCCAGGGATGCTGGCCTCCCTCTGCGTTGCGCCTGGGCTTCCGTACCCGGCGAAGGGGCGGGAGGTCAAGCTGCGTAGCCAGCAGGCTGGTTGAGGCAGCCGGCCGTTGCGTTACCTCCTGGCTCTGCTGCATCTGCGCTGCCTCCTGGCTCTGCTGCATCCAACGCTCTAGCGCCTCGTTGAGCACATGCCCGATTCTGGCGCGCAGGGCCGCGCTGTGGCGTTGATCTGTCTCCAGTTTGCCGACCGTACCGCGATTGGAACGCGCCGCTCTCGCCAGATCGGTGAGTGACCAGCCCAAGAGTTCACGCCGCTGCTTGATGGCTCCCGGCGAGGGCGGTGGGCCATCGGGGAAGGCACCATGACGCCAGAGGGGCGTCATGGTGGCCACATAAGCCAGTGCGCGATCGCAGGGGGTTGGGGTCACCATGACGCCGTTGGGGATCTGGTGAAGAGGCGTAAGTAGACTTGGCTCCTCAGTCGATGCTGAGGGAGCGAGTTGGAGTCGTGGGCCGCCCAGTGCCTCCTGATCGCACACTGCCAAGAGTGCACGCGCGCGGGTGAGCCCATGCTGAAGCGCGGCATAGAGGGTAGAGCTGTGGCCCGAGACGGGGCCAGAGGTGGACGTCTCCGCAATGCGGCGGGTGAGGTACCGCGCCAGGAGAAGATCTAACGGCAGTTCCGGCGAGGGCGCCGGCGCCTGCTCCGATGTGACGGCCCAGGTGGTGGGCATCAGGAGGCCGTCCTCGGTAAGGAGGGCGCTGAGTAGATCGTTGGCCACCTGCGCGCGGATTGCGCGGCGGCTGCCCATGTCGGTCGGTCGTCCACTGTTGCCGGCGTGGGGCACACCCGTTGCCGGTGGCCCCAAAATGGCAATGAGACGATCGGCAATCGCGCCGAGTTGGGTAAACGTCGCCTCGTTGAGAGAAAGTAGTAGCACGTGGCGGCTTTCTCTCGCGGTGCAACGTGGTGCCGTGGTGAGGTAGATGGCCAGTGCGGTGGTAATGGCTGCTGTGCGCTGCGTTAACAGCGGCGGCGGGCTCTGGCCGCTTTCAGCCTCGGTGAGGGGAAGGGGAAGGGGAAGCGTAGGAGACACGGGCATGGTGTCCGTGCCTGAAACACAGCTCATGGGCGACGCTCCTTCGTTGGTGGCCACACGTGGCTCCATGGAGCCACGTGTGGGGTGTGCGTTGGGCAAAGAGACAGCCGGCTCTCGGGTTCGGGCATCTCTCGTCGGACAGCTAGTGCTGTTCTTACAAGGCCTCCGTCCGTCCTTGTGCCCTGGCGCTGCGCCGGCGAAGGAAGGTGGCGGCGCCCTGGAGTTCCGCCGCCGTGGCAGTGGCGCGATGGGGCGCTTTGTGGCCGATGCCAAGACGGAGCGCCTCGGTGCTCGCCTCCTGCCATTCCTGCCAGGCCCGCTCCAGAGTGACTGGAGCAGTTGCCGGTTCTGCCTCCTCGGTGGCACTCACTGCCGGGCGCGGTGGCGGTTCGGTGGGCCACAGGTCGTGATCGGCCAATTCTGTGGCCACCTCGCCCCCCCCTTCCTCTATAGAAGAGATGGTGCTGATCTCATCCGGCTCCTCCACAGCCACAGTGGCCGCTCGTGGTGACCGTTCGGCCACGCTGACCGGGGAGACGTGGCGTATGGGATGCACGGGATGTACTTGGGCAACCGAGGCATGTTCGGTTGCCCGGCGCTCGGGCGCCGTGGGATCGTTTGCCACTTGCATCTCCAGTGGAGACGCCTCAATGCGGAGCTGCTGACCGGTGCTTACCAGCACCGACTCTTGTGCGACAGCTACTTCCTCCTGACACACCAGACGGAGGCCATGACAGATGGCCGTTTTGGCCAGCATGTAGGCGGGCATGCGGGTCCAGAAGTCATTGACCTTGGCAAACTCGTGCCATAGAACCACGGCGTACGACGGCTCCGGCTGGCCGACGACACGTACGCCCACCCGACAGGCCAGCGGGCGTCGCTTGTCGGATGGTGGGTAGGGCCAGATGTCCAGCCATGGACCGGCGGCGGCTTCCTTGTACTCGGGCATGGTCAGACCCGCGAAGCGGCCGGTACGCTGGGCCAGCGCCGCGTAACCATCCATCGTGATCTGGACGCTCATGTCTGAGCCGCCGTCACGGCGCTTGTAGAGCACGGCGGCAATCTGGCGCCGGAAGGGGCTGAGGCCAAGGCTCTGGCAGACCTGGCCGAAGTGAGCGAGCTGATCGTTGGTCAGGCCCGGACAGATCGACCGGCGCAGGATCTCCAGTTGGCCGCTGTCCCACTGGGCCAAGGCACCAGGCGTAGTCCCACGCCTGGCCAGGCTATCTGGGGCTTGTGTGGTTTGTAGGGTCTGGTTGGTCATGGTGTCCTCCTTTTCCTGGGTACGAGTATGCGGTGCGCGGCGATGGCTCGTCGCCGCCGTGAATATACCGGGTGCAGAGAGTCAGGGCCACGGCCCGCGCCCCTTCCTGGTCCAGTGTGTCGGGGTCAATCGGGCTCCCGCGTGCGACCAGTTCTTGCCGCCATAGCCAGAGGCCCACGGTGGCGGCGTGGCGGCAGACGTGGCGGCTCCGCCAGGCCCAGCACGTACAGTGCTGCACCCGTCCATCGCGTACCCGTACCTCATGATGCACCTCGTCGCTGGTTTGGGCCGGCACGAGGGCCAGATTGTCGAGGCCAAGCAGGTAGTGTTGGTGATGAGCGCCGCGGGCGATGGCATCGCGCACCGCTTGCGTCCAGCGACCAAGTTGTGGCACTGGGGTAACCGGATGGTAGCGTCGATTCACCGGCTCGTCCTCCTCTCGGGGTCGGCGTGCCGCGCTCGCTCCTTGGCCATGGCCATGGCCGCAAACGCACGATCCAGCATCCAGCGCGGCGCGCCTTTCCCCGCGATCTCACAGCTTTCGCCGGTGTCCGGGTGAATGAGCTGGAGGTAGCCTGTGTGCTGCCGGCTCCATCGTACGATGATGTCGGCCCATGGTTCGCCGCTCATCGGGTACTCGCCTGACCGGGGTGGCGAGCACATGCGCCACAGCCGTCACAGCGCTTGAGGGCGTCTGGGAGGACGATGGTCGGATCGGCTGGTGCGCCACACCACCAGCAGTGCGGCATGGGCACGTCCCAGATTTGCGAGCCCTTCGTGCCACGCTTGCGTATCCCGAAAGCCGCATCTGGTATCCTTTCCATGGGTGTTCTCCTTTCTAGTGGGGTCTAGGCGCGGGCTGCTGGCTACAGCCCGCGCCTAGCTCGTTTCTACGCCCTCACCTCACCTGGGAGCAGGTTCTCACCACGCTCCAGCGCATCGTAGATGGCGAGACTCTGCATAGGGGACAGACCTACCAGCTCCGCCGTACGCACCTCCCCCAGGTTGTCGGTGCTCGTGCCCGTGCCCGTCGCTGCGCCGGTAGCCAGCATCTCGCCTAAGCGGGCGCCTAGATAGGGGATAGTGTCTGTCCCCCACGTGTAGCGTTGGTACGCCTGAACCAGGAGCCGCCACTCAGCCGGTGTAGGGGCCAGATGCAGGACCTCAGCCCGTATGGCGGCATAGAGTCGAGAGAGGTCGCGTTCGGCCAGCAGCCCATAACTCATGCCGGCGCGCTGGCGCGCTGCCAGGTCGGCCCACAGGCGCCGCACGCGAAAGACGGCGCGCGGCGTACGTCCCGCGCCGGCCCCGGCAGCAGCGGTAGTCGGTTTGAGCGAAGACATCATCCTGAGCAAAACCTTTCTGCCGTATGCGGTTGTCGGTTGTGGTCGGTGTCCCAGGGAGGCACCGCGGTACCTCCGCCTACCGCTACTATAGCGCATCGGCAGTCGTGGTGTTGGCCGGAGCGTCTAGGATGCCTGGGGCAAGGTCAAGGGTTTTGGCGTTAGCGGCGGCGAGCTGGCGCGCGCGCCGGAGACGGGTTTTGACGGTCCCCGGAGGCACTCCCAACAATGCTGCTATGGCACGTATGGGGACTGCCTGTATGTAATGGAGCAGGAGAATCTGGGCATCGGGGGCAGGCAGCGTTCGAAGCAAGTGGTGGACATATCTGCGCTCCTCGCGCTGCTGAAGGGCCTCCTCCGGTTGATGGTGCGGATCGCTGTCCGCAATGGCGAGCCAACGGGCTGCCAGGCTCATTCGTTCGCCGGCCAGAACATCAGGGTGATCGAGGGCCCCCTCGTTCGCCGGCCAGATAACGAGGATGGGTGCCCGATGATGAAACTGATGGCGCAGCACATCGTAGAGGGCATTCTTGGCCGTCGTGATAAGCCACGCCAAGGCATACGGCGGCTCTATTGTGTGGCGTTTTCGCCAGGCTTGGAGCATCGTCTGCTGATAGATGTCCGCGATGAGTTCGGGGTCCGGGAAACGGAGACAGTGCACCAAGAACTTGGTAACCGGTGGGCGCCTGACCACGTAGGCCCACTCGAAGACGGCGACCTCGGCCGCATCGGCATCCGCGCCATTATCGTCGGCCGCATTGGCCGCATTGGCCGCATCGACATATGTAGCCACCAGGGCCATGAGGCACCTCCCCAGTGGTCTGTACAGCCGGACGGTGGAGGCTCGGGTTCCTCCGTTTGTCCGTCCGGCCGTACAGACCAGATACGCGGCGCCGCTCGGGTTGCGGGCCAGCACTCACTACAAGATCGGGCGGAAGCCCCCGGTTTCCAACCGGGGGAGGAAGCCCGCCTCCTTTCTATAAGAGGCTTTCCTGCTTAGGATTTTGGTACACTTGGTCCAGTGAAACTCGTCGCCAAACTCAAGCTGGTGCCTACACCCGAGCAAGTCACCGCCCTCCTGGCGACGATGGAACGCTTCAACGCGGCGTGCGACTGGCTGGCCGGCTGCGCCTACGACGACCGGACGGCCAACAAGTACCTGCTTCAGCGCCGCTACTACCGGCAGCTCCGAGACGACTTCTCGCTGCCGGCGCAGATGGCCGTGCGCGTGATCGCCAAGGTGGCGGAGGCCTACAAACGGGACAAGTCGCTGCGGCCCAGTTTCCGGCCGCACGGTGCCATTGTCTATGACCAGCGCAACAGCAACTTCCCTGGCCTGGATCGCGTCTCCCTGGCCACCTTGACGGGCCGGGTGGTGGTGCCGTTTCTGTTCGGCGCCTATCAATGCAGCCTGGTCGGCCGGCTCAAAGGCCAGTGCGATCTGGTCTACGACGCCGAGACGCAGACGTTCTTCCTGTACGCCACGGCGGACGTACCCACGCCAGAACCGGGCGAGCCGCAGGGTGTGCTCGGCGTCGATCTGGGCATCGTCAACATCGCGACCACGAGCGATGCGGCAGTGTTCTCCGGTGCCCGGCTGAACGGCACGCGGCGCCGGTACTTCCGCATCAGACGGCGGCTCCAGCAGAAGGGGACGCAGAGCGCCAAGCGGTTGCTGAAACACCGTCGCCGGAAAGAGCGGCGCTTTCAGGCCGACACCAATCATGTCATCTCGAAGCGGCTCGTGCAGACCGCCGCCAGTACTCACCGCGCCATCGCACTCGAAGACCTGAACGGCATTCGGCAGCGCGTCCGGCAACGGAAAGGCGCTCCGAACACGGCTCCCCAGGTCCAGCGTCGGCTGCTCCACGGGTGGGGCTTCCACCAGTTGCGATCCTTCGTGACGTACAAGGCGGCGCTGGCCGGCGTCCCGGTCCTGCTGGTCGATCCGGCCTACACCTCTCAGACGTGCCCTGCCTGCGGCCACATCGCACGGGGCAATCGTCGTTCTCAGGCGCAGTTCCAGTGTGTCGGCTGCGGGTTCGCTGGCCCGGCCGACCACATCGCGGCTTGCAATATTGCAAGCCGGGCGGCCGTCAATCCGCCACACGTGGGGGTGAATGTGAACCCTTCGCATCTCGCTACCTACAAGCTCCCGGCTTTAGCCGGGGGTCGTTGACGAGGCTGTCACCACCAGCCTGCAGTGTAGCCGATGAGCGCCATCAGGATGTTCATGCCCAGGATGGCGGCGCCGATAGTGGCGCGCTGCGCCTGGTGAGATGGCCACGCGGCAACTGTGCCGAGGGGCTTCGGTGTCGTACGATCACGCATGGTTGGGGGTTCTCCTTGTGGTCGTGGGGTGGGTCTGGATTAGGCGAGGGTCTGGGCGCGTAGCCGACCATCTTCGGTGATCTCGTAGCCGTGGATGATTGGCACGCGGACGATCAGGCCCCTTCGCAGGAGGCTGTTGAGCGCGGACTGGTCACCCGCGCCGACCACCTGGGTGTGATAGGTCTGCTCTCGCGTACCCAGGCAGCGAATGTACTCTTCGCCGTAGCACGGTACGTAGCAGCCCCCGTGGGAGCGCTCCTCGATGAGAAGAAGCAGGATGTCGGCGCGCTTCATCTGCGTGGGACGTAAGGGCGCTTTCATGGGTGGCCTCCGTTCAGATAGCGCGGCTCACGCATCTGGGATTCCCCAGATGCGCTGGTGGCAAGTCTGGCAGTTCCGTAGGGCGAAAGGGTGTTGGGCCTCGCCCATCTTGCCGTAGTAGCGCCAGTACAGCTCGTCGGGCAGGATAGTGTAGCCGCAGTCGTCACACCAGTAGTAGGCGCGCGGCAGCCTTGGCCGTGCCCGGAGTTGGCACATGTGCCAGATATGTGCTTCGCGCATGCGCTGCCGCTCACGGGTGCCGTAGGGCGAGGCGGCCGCCATCAGGGTACCTCCGGCTGGCCCGACTGGCCCGACTGGCCCGGCTGGCCCGACTGGCCCGACTGGCCCGGCTGGCCCGACTGGCCCGGCTGGCCCGGCTGGCCCGACTGGCCCGGCTGGCCCGACTGGCCCGGCTGGCCCGACTGGCCCGGTGGAAGCGCGACGCCCTCGGGGTCAGGCACCCCCGGCTCAAGCCGGGAGCTTGCGCCGAGGACCATCGCCCGATGCGAGCACCGAAGGATCGTCCTGACACGATACGCCGCCTGACAGCGGCGCCACCAACGAGTCAATGGCTCGCTGGCGAAGAGTCCGCGCGCACGCTTTAGATGAAGAAAGTCGTAGCGCTCCACAGCCTCCTCGACGTCCTTGGGTCGCGGCGCCACGAAGAACTCGTAGTCGTTGCTTCCTTCGCGCCGGGCAATGGGCTTGCCACGGCCCAAGCACGCCACATCCTCCCTTGCTTGGGCTGGTAACACAGTGGCGCTGGCGACAAACAACGCCACGCTGATGGCCTCGATGGTGATGCCCATGGTTTCAAGGTCATAGGCGATGCACAGGATGGGGCGCGCACGGTCGTAGTCCACCCAGGCCTCGCGCCAGTCAGGGGCCAGGTACATGCTCATGGCGCTGCACGATCCGAGACATCCGCCGGCCACAATGGCAGCAGGAGTTGCACGAGGCACGCGGCATCGGTGCGCTGCGTGCCTCGTCGTGAACGGTGCGTCGGTGCCGGCGTTGATTGCAGATCGGGTAACTCTAGCTGTCCCTGTGGCACCTCCGGCGGCGGCGTGAAGGAGAGTCGCCAATCGTTAAACGGAACACTGTAAATGACCTCGCGGAGGGTTGCTCCGTAGGTGTCCAGGCGGCAGAAGCGGACCTCATCGCCCTGCTGTGGCTCGTCGGTTACCGGGTTCAGGGGTTTCCAGGCCAGGATCGTTCCGCGGTTATCCCTAGTCAGGCGTACCGTGTCCAGGTACGCCACGCGCGTTCCCAGGAGAAGGGTAACGGGCACGCCCTCGCCATCGACAGGCAGCCGATTGGTGGGACGGTAGCGTGGCTGCCAGGACAGGGCGGCGATCTCGCGCTGAAACATGGGCATTGGGTGATACCTCCTGTTTACGTGGTACTTGGTGGCTACTATGGCTGATAGGCCTCGGCGCGACTGACGCCGGCGGCTGTGAACACAGGCTCCCATGTATCCGCATCCTCATCGAAGCGGAGGGCCATATACGCGGCGAAGGAGATGGGTCGTCCGAGAATGACCCACTCGCCAGCGTACCTGTGGTGGTGGGCGGTGAGTTCTTGCCTACTGGGTGCCTGGACTAGTCCCACCTCCTGGCGAACGGCGTCGACAATTAGCAAGGGCCGCTGATTGTCGGTCAGATAGGTGGTAATGCCAAACCCGCTCCAGGCGGTGCCCTCTGACGAGGCTAGCCTATCGTGCACGATACGGGCCAGGTAAGGCTCGTCGGCCAGCCTGCCGTGAATGTGTGCGACGGCCAGAGCGTCGTGCAACTTGACGGGCAGCCCATACCCTTCCCAGTGGGTATAGAGATAGAGGTAGCTGCCGGTGCCAGCCGGGCCATGCTGACGCAGCACGATGTTGGCGCGATCTCCCATGATAGGTGGTTCCCTTTCTGGCTTGGGGACACTAGTGGTCCGCTCTTTTCAGCGGGCATCGAACGTTTTCTCCTCGTCCTCAGCCAGTGCCCGTCGCGCCTTGCTGGCCTCATGCGCGGCTTGTATCTCAGCAGCCACCTGTTGGGCCGGGATGGTTTCCAGGATGGTGAGCTGGACCAGGGCCACCTCGACGATCGGATTGACATGGGCCCACAGTGGCTCTGTCCTGTCCTCATTCCAGCCGAGGGCCAGCGCGGCCTCCGCGTGGCCGGCGGTGTGGCGCACATCCAGCCAGGTGGTACCGTCCGGCGAGCGACGGACAACCACCCAACGCTGCCTGTCGTGGTCGCGGATGGCGCCGGCGACCGGACGTGACCGGCCGGGTGTGGCGCTATCGACTTCGGGTGTGAGTGATCCGGCAGGCGCATGGCGCTGGCCAGCGGTACCAGCGGTAGATGAGGGGTTCATTTTTGAAGGACCTCCTTCAATAGGGATGCGGCCAGTTCGGCGGCAGCGCGCTTGGTGAACACCTCGAAGACCTGGTTGGTACGCTCATCGCGCACGTGCCACCAGGGCGCCTCATTGGTGTAGATCGTGGCCAGCAGGGCATCGTCTACGTAGAGCATGTACTCTACGTGAGTGACCTGTGGGCGTGCCGTATGACGCACGATACGCTGAGTTAGCTCCATGGTAGGTGGGCTCCTTTCTCGGGTGCGGGTGCGGGTGCGGGTGCGGATTAGGACGTGTCCCCGGCTGCCGGCGTTTGGTGGGCACCGGCCGGCTACCGGGGCTCAGTATAGGGTGTGGGGTACCGAGGGTGCTACCCGTGAGTAACCCTACCTAGTCGAGGGACGCTACCTCGGGCACCGGCTTGGCGGCGAACGCCTCTGCTATGGCGGCATCTCGCCGCGCATATGCCTGGTTCACCCTGGCGCGGTAGGCATTCCAGGCAGCGGTAACTTCGACCTCGCAATAGTTCTTGGCGATAGCTCTCACCTCGTCCAGCTTCCGCCGCCGACACTCCGTTTTCTCCTGGGCAGTCGCTCGCGGGTCATCGTCATCGGTGTAGCGCCAGCGGCGCCCGTCAGGGGCGACGAAGACGGCCTCGTCGGCGTCCCAGCGGGACGCCAGGCGCGTGGCGTCCGGCACCTGCAGGCTATCGGCGGCGGCATCGGCGGCGAGATGGAGAACGGGTAGACCACAGGTTTGGTCTATCCACTCTCCGCGGAGCCACACCACGGAGGGCCGGCTCCAGGGAAACTCATAGCCCGTTAGGGCACAGTATTCTGTGCCCCCTACCCAAAGATGCTGGTGGTGATCGGTCATCGCTTTCTGTCTCCTTCTCGTGCCCGCGTACCAGGCCCACGGGCGGGCCACATCTGCTACGTAGCGGCGGCGACCAGGGCGTCGAGCGCCTGCGCCGCCAGGGCGGGCAGTGCCACCCGCTCTAGCAGTTCCTGCGCGTCGCAGTCGCGCAGACGCCAGCGGGTGACCTCGCCGGTGCGGCGGGACCGCACCGTGAGCCGGCAGCGCCTTGGGTCGACCACCTCCCATGTCCGGCGGCCGGAGCCGGACGAGGCGTCGCGGATCTGCACGACCAGCTCCGCGTGGGCGCGGCGGATATCGGGCTCCCGCCGGACCGGCGCGGAAAGCAGCTCGTACAGCGGCTCGCCCAGCGTGATCCGGGTGAGCACGGCGAACGCGCCTCCGCGGTTGCGGAAGCGGCGCGTCCAACGCACCTGGACGCCAGGCGACGGGCGGCTCAGCAGGCTGTAGTAGCCTGCACTGTAGCGCTGGAGCGACCGCTGCAGCGGCTCGAAGGGGACGGGACGTGCTACGTCCCACTCGGCCCGCTCCGGCGCGTCGCCGGGGGAGAGGCCCAACGCGACGCCGGCATCGTCGCCGGCCAGGAGGGCGGCGAATGGATCCGGCGTCGCGTTGGGGAGGGGCGCCCACCGGCACGGCGCCGGCAGGCACGGGATTGGCGCGATGTACGCGCCAGGGGCCACGGTCGGCCCCAGCCCGTGCGCGGAGACGCCGGACTCATGCGCGTCATCGCCGCTGGGCGGCAACGCCGGCGCGAACGCCCAGCTCCTCCAAGAGCTTTCCGCTAATGCGGTTAGGCCGACGGGCGGCCCGACCGCATCCCTGGTGATTATTTCTACTACTCTGTACGCCCCCTCGGGGGCGCGAGCCTCGGTGTCGTCGAGGTACTCGTACTCGCCAACACCGTATTGGCGGCGCGCGGTCGGCGCCGAGACGACCATCATGTTGCGCCGCATCGTCTCGGCGTAGATGTCCGCGCCGAGCGCCACCAGCTCGGCCTCGGCGGCCTCGGCGGCCTCCCGGCGGCTGTCGCCGGTGGCCACGATCCGCCAGCTTCGGCTGGCGGCGTT
>Ga0208957_1000415_pt1 | contig 36383 bp, 52 predicted proteins | sample RifOxyA1_FD_184029 | JGI IMG/M metagenome (GOLD analysis project Ga0208957, IMG submission 184029) | Groundwater microbial communities from Rifle, Colorado - Rifle Oxygen_injection A1 (SPAdes) | ecosystem: Environmental > Aquatic > Deep subsurface > Groundwater | place: Rifle, Colorado, United... | reverse complement strand
GATATACCACCAGTATAAGGTGAATATGTTATCCTAATATAACCTTCAAAAATACGTTTACATATATATAACTTACTACCTGTTGATGTTTTAATAATATTATTTCCACTAATATCAGTAAAAAGAATTATACTATTAGCTATACTACATGTAGGTGATTGTGTTAAACCAGAGCTCGACGTTGCTTTATAATAAGAAAAAACTCCAGTTTTTGTTTTATCTACTTTTATAAACGTTCCATAACTATAGCTAAGGTCAGTTGTATAAGCATAAGTTTGACAGTTTTCAATACCATTAACAGTTGGTACACTCATATCAATATACCCATAAACATAACACGCACTTCCTGTACCTGTTGGTGCATTACAAGTATAATTTATTCCATTATTTAAATCATTTGCACTTAAAGTAAAAGTTCCAAGACTAGTACATCCAGTAGACTCAGTTGGCATTCCAGGATTGTTATTTATCAATGCACTATTAGTAATAGTAAGAGGAGAAATGTTAGATAAATCTACATTAGTAACAACTAAGTAAACTATAGATAAAATCATTACAACAACAATTCCACCAAAAACTTTTCTTGTGCTCTTTGACATATAGTCCTCCTTTTTTACTTTTTGTGACAATTATGAATGTAAATTAAAAAACCCTATAGTCCTTTTCAAGACTATAGAGGTATTCAAAAAACTTAATTTATAATTTTATATTTAACCTTTTGTACAACATCATTACAAAAGCATCTGACAAATACCAAATAGACAATAAAAGGACTATTGGTAGCAATAGCCAAACACTATCATAATTACTGAAGTCTATCATGTAATTTGTTAAGTCCCAAGATGAAATTAACTTAACAACTGCAATACCTATAACATAGGTGACTCCAAGTATTAATGTTGTCTGAAGATTTTCTTCTCCAGTTCTAATTGCTGTTGCTGTATAATATATTAACAACACCAAAATTCCAGTTACAACAAGACCAAACGTTGCTGTTTTTAACATTATAGTATTTAACATCATACTTGTAATAAATGTTAAAAGTCCTGCTGCAATGAAAAAAGGTAATGACTTTTTTATTGTAGTCATTATCAACTGTCCTGCATCTCTATTATTGTATCCCATTTTCTTGACACCTCCTAAAAACTAAGTTATACTATAAATACTATAAGATTTTATAACATCACCCCCTACAACTTCATTTTTTACCATGACATCTGCTCTACTTGTTATAGAAGAATCTTGTTCTTCTAGAGTTTTGATAAAGGTATGATCTAAAACTGTTACATCACTATTAATTTTTAGATTAACAAATGTATTATCCGAACTTGAAACATCAAGAATCTTTTGTTGTTCTATAGTTATTTGCTTAACTAATTCCTTTTGTTGTTCAGTTAAAATACCATCTTCAACAAAATAAGATACACTATTTTCTCCAGCTTCCTTTTCTGCTAAAATTTTTATCTCAACTTCTGTTTCTGATTTATCTAATGATTCTTGTAAATTTTGTATAGAATCCTTTAATTGTGAAGTTACTTCTACATTATCTCCTAATTCTACCTTTGTAGTGCCAGATGTTCTTTTTTCTTCTTTACCTTGTATTCTTTCAAGATGATTTTCTCCTCTTTCTATTGCATTTAGTACACCTTTTCTGCCATTTTCTGGTAACTTTTCTAACAAAATACGTATTTTAATTAAGTGATTTTCTATTCTTGTTTGAATATCTATTTTTGTCTCTTCATCAAAACTTTCAATATCTTTTTCAACTTTATTAATTTCATTTGCATATTTAACTTCTAGTTTTTCTGCTTCAACATCACGCTTTAATTCTCTTAATTTTGCAGCTTCTTTTACTCTAAGCTCAGCATGTTGTATATGTAATTTTGCTTTATCTTGTTTAGCTAAACCTAAAAGTGAAATACTTTCTGAAAGTTTTTGTCGCTCATATTTAAACCCAGTTCTTAGTTTATCTACAAAAGTTTTTTCTGGAATAACTACGTTATCTAGTTCTTCTGCTGAAACTATAATACTAAAAATTAAGATTGTTATAATTGATAATACTATTGCTTTTTTCATTTTATTTACCTCATTCATATAAACTATGTTTGTGTTTCCAAAAATTTTTTTTGGTTATTTTACAATTACATATTGAACATATCATTTTAATATACACCATTAAATTAATTTATCTTTTCCACCTACCTTCACCAAGATAATTATCAACTGTTTCTATAGTAACAACTTGAATATGAATGACCTTTTAAAGAATCACTTATCTTCTTTCTTGTTTCGTCAGAAACATGGTGCCCTTTTAACGTTTTACTTATCTTTCTACCAAATTCCGTTGGAAATTTTCTTCCCCTATTTTGATGAAAATTAACAAATTGTTTATTTGTATAATTATTATCAATAATTTCTTGTCCACATCCACATTTACAATATTTCATAATATTCTTTTGTTCCATTTTTAACTCATTGAATTTATTAAAACCTTATCTAAGTTACATTTATACTCAATTTCTGGTATATATTGGCGATTTAGATCATCGGTTATCTCTTTAGATTTTACAACATCTTGTCTTATACCATTTACTTCTATCCATATAACTTCAGAATTAACATTTCCCGAAAAACAATATCGAATTTCTGATGTTATGTTTTTTTTACAAGAAAATCCTTGTAAAATATCAATACAACAATCATATGTACTATCAAATCCTATACGTTCATGATAACTAGGTGATAAGACAGAATTTTTCTCTTGAATAATTTGTTTTACACACCAACTAGTAACTTCTTTAGCAGTAACACCAGAAACAAAAGGTTGTTCTGTAGTACTACTTCCCCCACTATTCCAAAACATTATTTTGTTTTTATACATATTAACTTTCTCCTGATACTTATCATGAAAATGAAATATATTTCTTGTGTAAAGGTAATAAAAAATGGCACTAATAACAAATAAAAAAAGCATTAATTTTAAAAACCAATGCGAGTTTTCTTGGTGTTGTGTCATTTTAGGTAGTCTAGTTTTGTATTCAACACGCTCATGAGTTGTATTTATCTAAATCATGTATAATCTTTTCTTTATCACATGATTCATCTATTCTGTACCAACATTGATTACTTAAACATTTTACTCCATAATTACTACAATTTAAACTCATACAGTCACTATTTTGATTACATTGAATTTTTGAATTTGTATAATATTTTAACAATAACAAAATTAATACTATTATAACTAATGTAAAGCACGCTACTATAATAATCTTTTTATTTTTTTCTTCCTTTTCCATTTTTAATGAAATATACAGTAGTTAAAATTATAAAAATTACTAAAACAATGTAGCCAACATTCTTATATATTTCTATAAAAGTTTGTTCACAATTTAAAGCCTGACACTTCGTATTTAGTTCTTCTATCTTTGATTCATTTTTTCTGTCATCCGAAGAAGTATTAACCAATATAGTAATGTTTCTATCTACATATTCCTTTATTATTTTGTCAAGATAAATTGTATCATTTATAACAGTTACATTTCCTGGAAGTTCTGTAACTACTTTGTAGTTATATGAATAAACTTGATTACCAACTATTTTATTTTGATCTATTTTAACAAAAGGAGTAATTTCATATAAAACTTCTCCAAGTTCTGTACTATCTCCTACAACTTTATACGATACATTACCAAAAGCTATAGCAAAAGGTTGTTCTGAAGTAACTTGATTAAAATTTAAGTATTTAGTAATCTTAATATTTATTCCAGATTGTGTATCAGCAAAATTTGTAAGCTTATTAGACAAAATAAAGTCTATATTTTTAATTTTATTAGGTAGTGTAAAAAAGTCTGATAAAACATCATTTTTAGTTACTGGAATTATTGTTAAAAAACTTCTATCTTTAACAGAAAGAACAAAGTTATTACTCCACCCAGTTCTTATAGATTGAGTTCCTTCATCATACGAACCATCAGGATAAAATTGTAAACTAAAATATTGGTCTAAATCTAGTAGTTGTTCATTTTCTGTAAACTTATAATCTTTACCTTTATAATTTACAGTTGTAGACCAACATAATTTAGTAACTTCTGAAATAGTAGCTGAACTTGACTTATCACAAGTATATTCTAAATTTGATGAAACTAATTGAATACTACCTATATCTATACTATTTTTAAAAGTAATTTGGTCCGATGATTTTTCAATAAATTTAACATCTCTTATTGTCTCAATTACGTCTGGTTTATCCCATATAAGTTTTGTACAAGTTTTATTCTTTAAAGACCAATATTCTCCTGTATTACAACGCTTTTCTCCAATACCTTCAACAAAATCTGTTATATAAGGAACAGACAAAATAGTGTTTTCTGGAACACAAATAGTTTCAAGATGAGCCAATTTTTGAGTAGTAGTTCCTGTAATATCAGAAATTATTACAGACGCTATTAAACTTCTTTTAACAGCTGGATAATCAAAGCTACAGAAACGGTTTACTGGTTTATCAAAGTCTATTATATTAAAGCATCCAGCTCCATAAAACTCATCTGAAACAACAAATTCATCGTCTTCAATTTTGCAATTTCCATCTTCATATTTAAATCTTGAATTTTCTAATAAAACATAATTACCTGTAACTGTTACTGTTATAAAACTTTCATTCTTATTAACATCAGATAAGTTAATTTCAGCTTTTTTTATTCCTTGCCATTTTACTGTTACTAAATTAGAGTCTAAAAAGTCAGGTATAAGCTCAAAAAGCCCTGTTTGTATGTTTGGTTGTGAACTACTAGGTGTTTGTATTGGTCCAATAATGTTTGTTATAAAAAGTTGTTTATCCTTCATTGTATATGTTATAGTTGTAGTTCCTTCTGAAAATATCGTTATATCTTGTCTAAATAACCTTCCTTTAAAAGTATCTTTAGTAGTTACTTTTACTGGAACTTTATAAGTATCTCCTTCTAGTTTCATATGTAATTCTGTACCTGATATTTGAGACTTTCCATAATCACTTAATCCATTATCCGATTCTAAGGTTACTAAACCAGACCAACTAGAAAATTCACAAGTCTTTGTAGGAAAACAATGTTGTGTTGATGTACAACCCCATGAAATTGAAGGTGAAATTTGACAAATTGTAGGATTATCTTGATCTGTAAGTAGATTATAGTCATCTATAGGAGTAATTAAACTGAACATTTTATTATATACAAATATGCCTAGAGCAACTACTATTAATATTGCAAAAGCAATTGTCCAAGCTTTGTTTTTCTTTTTTCCCACTATTTCCTCTTCATAAATATATAAATAAATACTCCAACAACTATTATGTATAAACTAATCATGTACCAAGATAAAAATATATTTGATTTTTCTACACATCCATTAGTAAAATCAAATTCTATATTATCTTTACAAACACATTTATCTGTAAATGTACCATTTGTTTCTTCACATAAAAGCTTTTGATTTGCACATTGAACATCGTTTGTAGGATTTACTACAGTAAAAAAACCACCACTAGCACAAGAACGATTGATAATTGAGGGTTCTGTTAGATTTTTTGCTAGGGTTATGTTTGTATTGTTTACTAGTGGTGGAGTTGAATTTGTTGTTGATTGACTTTGAGTTGTTGTATCTGTTGTGTTTTGTATTATTGTATCTGTATTTTTAACAACTTTGATATCTGAAAATATTACTTGTATATCAGCATTCATTTGTGAATTTGGTACATTTGGAAAATTCATTTGAAATCCAGGTAAAGAATCTTCTGCATCAACAATTGCTACTTTTGAAGTTGTAACAAACCCAGCATAATCTGAAGTAACTTTAGCTTGCCAATAATTTGAAACTTTTATATATTCAATTATAAAATCTTTGTTTATTTCATCTATTTTACCAGTAGTTCCATCTGGTATAACTACAGAAGCGCCATTTTCAAATCCAAAACCTAAAATAAAATTATTATTAGGAACAGCAATTTTCTTATCTACAGAAAACTTATATATAATAGAATCTGTTTTATTTAAATCAACATTTTTTATACTACAACTAATAACAGTTCCTTCATATGTTGTTTGAGGCTGAACTTCTTGTTTAATTCCTAAAATTAATTGGTCTCCTATTGTTATTGAAGTATTAACGAAACCAGTAACATTTTTTGGTTCTAAAAAGCATATATTAGTTACATTTGATAAATACTTGGTATTTGCTTCTGGGTCACATACATAATCAGTAGCACAATTTGGTGAATAATCTTGTAAGAAATATGAATTATCAGTTGTGTTTAATGTACATTTTTTAGCTAAGTTTCTTGAAACACAAAATTTTATATCTACATTATTTATGTTACAATCAGAAGAACTTACGTTTGTTATATAATTTAATGAAGTACTATCATCATAAACTTGTTTCCATCCAAAATGAGGAGAAGCTTTACAAGATAATTCTACACCCTTAAAAAGATAAGTTTGTCCTGGTGAAAATGTAGAAAAGAAGTTTAATGTAAAAGCCATTGCTAAAAATAGCATAAGTATTACTGTTAAAATAATTGCTACCTTCTTATTTTTTCGGTTTGACATTGTTTACCTCAGCATATCTTTATTAACAAATGCTTAACTTACTGTTACTAAAGTTATAATTGCAAAACTAATAAAAAGATTTTTATCAAATCTTGGTGTAAATAATTTATCTACTATATCTGTTATATTATTAAAAACAACAGTACTAATACTTAATATTGATATTACAAATATTAAAAATTTTTGTAGTTTCATTATATTTTTCCTAGTCCTTTTAATAAATAATACAAACCTATAATTACTCCTGATATCAACATTACTTCATCCCAATGATTTTTTAACCATTTCTTTATTTTTTTTAAACATTTTACATTCCCATAGCTTTTAAAATTGAATAACTAAATGTTATTAGCAAAATTGGCAATATTGAATAAATCATAACTGCTAAATTCTTATGTTTATCGTAAATAGCTTCTGCATAACCAAATGTAAAAGCAAATATTGTTATTAAGCTACCAAAATAAAAAAATAGTTTCATATCTGTAAATATAAGATAAATTTTAAACCCAAATGGAATACTTAATACTAATAAAGCTATAGATAAACCAATCCAAAAACTTTTATTGTAGATTTTCATTGTAGTACCTCAAAATAAATCTTGTACTTTTCCTGTACTTTTAACATTTTCTTCCTTAAATACTACATACCTTGATACAAATATTGCAAAAATTAACAATATTGTTGTAATTGTTGCTATATCACTATTACCACCTGTAATATCCTCTACAAAACTAAAAACAAACATTAAAATTAATGATAAAGCTATTGTAGGGACAATCAATAAATTCATTAACTTAATTAAATCTCCAAGTAATGGTATATCTATAAAAGTTCTTAAAAACATAATATATACAACAATATAAGCCACAACTATTAATAATATTAAAGAACCTAAACCTGTCATACTATTAAGATTTGGAACAAGTAAACTTGCTACAGATACGTTTTTCGTATAAACAGAATAAATAAGACCTAACACTAGGAAAATTAAAATTCCATAATAAATCTTTTTATTGAGTTGTATTTTTCCCATTTGTGTTACCTCTTATTTTTACTCTACACGAACAGATGCTGAAACTGGTGGATTATTACTTTGTAACAAGCTACTAATTTGTCTTACTAATATTGTTTCTCTATCACTACCTATTCTTGTACTTCTACCTTTATTTAATGTTTTTATATTACTAATAGTTATTGAACGTCCTTCAACTTTAAAATCTGCTTTACCATTATTATCATTTATATATTGTGCAATTTTTCCAGCTAGAACAGATGCTTGTTGAGATTGTATAGGCAAGTCTAATACTCTTCCACGAATTTTGATATTTGATATTTTTATCATTTTTAACCTCTATACAATAAACTTATTATTTTCATACGTTACTGCCCAACCATTGCCATGACGTTTAAGTCTAGGATTTCGAGCTAATTTGTTAAACATTATTTTGTTTCTGAACCTTAATGCAGTCATATAATCTGTAAATCGTTTTTCAAATCTCATTTTTTACCTCCTCATTATCCACAAAATCTCCAATCTATTTTTCCATCACTTAATAATGCTCTTATACAAATTTTTCTTTGAGGATTTCCTCGTTGTAATTCTCTTTTTAACTCTCTTGCTTCATATAAATTTGTTTTCACTTTCCATTGACCTGATATATGTGATGCAACTAACCATTTCCTTTTTATTGTACTGTAATACGTGACTACAAAGTATGTCATTTTTATTCATCTTCTGGTATTATTTCCAAAATATAATAAAATATGTTAATAAAAACATATATAATGTTAAAAGTTAAATCAAAAACTTGCTGTTTTTTAATAGTAATAAAAATGTAAGTAACACTCATTAGTAATAGTGCAATTTGTAGTGATGTCATAATTGAATCTTTTTTCATTATATAACTCCTAAATAACGTAAAACCATTGCAAATATTGCCATAACAGCTATAATCAACAATACAAAAGCAATTTTATCTTTTGTTTTCTTTTTCATCTTTCCTCTTTAAAATTGTTTCTTTATTCTCCTAATTATAAACATTACTGGTATAATTATCAGACAAATTACCAAAAATGATGATATTAAAGCCATAACAAAAGTTAATAATAATGGTTTAAACACCTGATAATTTGCAAAATACCCTTTACTACTAAAAACATATGAAACTAGTCCTAAACTAACTATAGACGTTATTAAAATGTCTATTAAAAAGCTTTCTTTCTTACTTGAATCTCGTCTTGACCTAACATATCTAAAAACTAATATTGTAATACCTAAAAAAACAAATAATAACAAAACAGCTAGTTGTAATGAAATATTAAACGTTTGTACAATTATATCTAGGTTTGGTGTCATTTTAGTTAAATAATTTACTTGTGTTATTAGATGGTTGTGATTTCTTCATCAGCAAATATCCACCAGTTAATCCTCCTAAGATTAATAAAACATAGAGTAATAAACTATCGCTATCTGGTTCACATTGTTCTGTAGTTTCAGTACTTAACAAACCTTTTTTAGTTTTTGTAACAGTGTGAAAACCTTCTTTACAATCATCGTTATTATCTCTACAATCTCTAGCACAATTATCTCCATTTTCTCCTGTTTCACATTTACCATTTCCACAAATTTGTTGCCCTTCACTCTTAACACATTTACCATAGTTTTGAACACTTAAATCACATTTAAGATCTCCTGTACAATCACCATTTTCATTACATTGAACTTCGTAAGGTTGTTTTTCTATACATTCATTTTTTGTAGTATCACAATATTGATTTGTTGCTAAATTTGTGCTTCCTTTTTGTCCAGCTGAATAAGGATTTCCTAGGTTAATACACTGAGCATCAGAAGTACAATGTTTTACTACATCTTGTTTAAAATCAAATGTTTTTTCATCACAATTAGGCATATAAGGACAACATTTTACATTTCCTAATTTCTTACCCAAACCATTTATAGTAACTTGACCATTAGCAGTATTTAATATTTTCTTATAAGTTGGGTCAAGTTTATGTTCTTTTCCTGTATAATCAGTAATTGAAATAATTTCATATATATTTGGGTATGAACAATAAACCTCTCCAAATTCAGGATGATTAAAAATATTTGTTCCATAGCCCTTTACATAATTACAAACATAATTTTTATATTCACCAAAATTAAATGTGCTTGAAGGTTTATCTACGCTCAAAAAATTTCCTAATATAGAATGATCTATAGGTAATTTACAACTCTTTTCATTAACTCTATTTTTTCCACTGGTAGCACAATCATCATATAAACTCCACGGATAAAATGTCTTTTTGATAGCATAATCTTTATCTAAACCTAAACCAGTTTCAACATTTTCTATTTTAATAGATGTTTGGGGTTTTATTGTAACTGGTAGTACTGTCCAAGCACAATTAGGATCATTTATATCAATACAACCTTTATTAGAGGATAACTTTACATCATTATATTTACCACAATTACTACCTTCTATATCACAAACATAATATCTAACTGTTACATCACTAATAAAACTACTTTCTGTAACTATCATTTCTATTTTACATCCATCACTAGGTTCAATATTTCCTTCACATTTTACTATTAGGTTATCATTGTCAGCTAATCTTTTTTCTGTATTTACAACTGGTGTAGCATCTTTTAAACATTCAAATCTTCCAATTATAGGTTCTGCAAATTCTGCTGTTCCAGATAAAGCAAAAGTATTACCAACAATAATGTAACTACCACTAATTACCATAATAAGACAAGCAAAAAGTGCTATAAACCATATAATTGGATTGATTTTTTTCTTTGCCATTTTTTATTCACCCATTAACGATTTGAAGAGATAAACAGGTGCAGTAAATAACAAGCCAATTCCTATCGTACTCATTATTAAAGCATCTCTGTCTGCAAATAAACAAGTTGATCTAGATAACATACTAGACAAAACTGTTTCTGATTTTATACCTTGTACTTCTGTTACTATTTTTTGGTCTGGACAAGATTGCTGAAAAGCTGCCCAAATTAATCCTATAGCTACTATCAAGCCTGTTAATGAAATAATGAATTTGTTGATGTTTATTGCCACTTTTTCACCTATATATATCTTTCTATACGAACATCTGGTACATATTTATGTATATACATTATTGCTGTATAAACATCTACAACATTTTCAGCACCTTTATTTCTAGCATATTATATTAACATATTACCATTCCAAAGTTCTCTCTTTCCATCTGTTTTTATAAATAAATAGTTTGTCATTTTTATTTACCTCATAATCTATCTACTATTTTGTTTACATATTCTAGTAATCTATTATATACTATATTAACACTTTGAGATGGATAATTTGGTCCTTCATAGAAATATGAATGTAGCAAATTCATATTACTAGTAAAGGTAGTCATTGTTGAAATATGAAAACCAGCTTTTTGCCAATAAAATTGGTCATAAATATCATTATGACTTCTTATATTATAACCAGATTTTAGTTCAAGTATATGAATCATTACCTTATAAAGTTTTTCACAAGCTTGTTGAAAATGTCCTTTATCTTTAATTTTATACTCATCTTTACTTAATTGTAACATAATCTTTAATTGTGATTTTATATTCCCTATATCATTAATTAATAAAGTTTCTCTCATTTATTTACCTCTGTTTAACAAATTTCCTATTCCCCAAATCAATAAAAAAGTAATAATTGCTGACAGACCTAAAATTATTGCCATTCCTACTATACCTTCAACAACAAATAAAAGTAACTTGTTTAAAACTTTTTTTGCTATAAGTAATTTTAAGTCTACTGAATATTCCATTAATGTAGCAGTTGAAAGTATTGAAATAACAGTAAACAATACTTTACTACCAATACCAAACTTCTTTTTTTCTATTTTTACTGCAAATGGATTTTCTGACATTAAAAACTACTCTCCTGTTTTTTTGTTTTGCTATGAATAATTCCTACAATTCCACCAATAATAACTACTACAATTATCCAAAAAGTAGTTGACTCATTATCTTTAAAACTCATAATACCATCTTTTGTGAAAAAGTTATTTAACGAAAATTTACATTCTCCATCCTTTACTTCCTGATATGAAAGACAGTTTATGTTTGGTTTTATAGGATGGTTTTCATCACAACCAATACATTCTTTACATTGTTCATTTGTATTCTGTAGTTTTCCATTAACACATTTTGCTATAGTTATTGTTTTATCAATTGTTTCACATTTAAATGTTTTATCTGTACAAGTATCTTTTTTTGTAAAAACACATCCTCCTTCTACACAACTATCTACAGTATTTTCATCTTTATCATCACATATTTTGGTATCACAAAGAATTTTGTAATCTGTAATACACTTTCCTTCTTTACATATCTCTTGATCTACACAATTTTGTTGATCATTATATCCAGAGCCGTCGGATTTACATTGTCTATATGAATTTATATCAAGACATTCTGCTAAATTTGACGTACAAACAGTTCCTGAAGTTTTACATTTATTAACTTCACAACCATACTGACAATTAGTCATTTTACTAGTATCTGTTGGATATTCGAGACATGAATCACTATCATAATTTCCACAAGTTGCTAAATATTTTGATCCTGTAGTTATGGAACCCAAACAACTTTGATCGTCTTTTTGACAATCATTAGTACATAAACTACTTCCTGAAACACATTGAAAATTTTCACAAGTTAATCCAGAACAACATTTAGGTTCACTGTTAGCATCATAACCACATGATTTACCTTCATTAACACAGGACAAAACATCACATTGTTTTGTACCAGAAACGCAAGAAGTACAATACTCTTTTACTATTTCTCTATTTCCACATGAATTATACCACCAAATTTCTCCTCCATAACATTTATAATCAGCTTTTGTTGTACATGAACCACAACATAAATATCCAGAACTATATGTATCGCAATTACCACTTAATATTTTTTTACCTGTTTGTGAACACTGATTATAATCACATGAACCACCAAGACTAGAACAACTTGGTAAGAGCGATTTAACTGTAAAAGATTTAGAATCAATTCCTGAAACACAAGAATATGTAACCTTTACTGTATAAGTACCTACAATATCTGCTGTTATTTTAAATGGACTATTACTATTACATGGCGAACCAACACATGATGTTGTTAATTGTTTCTCTCCCATAACTCTTGAAGTCTCTTGTCCACTACTAGAAACTATATCAACATTAGCATATGCTGTACAAGAAACTGTACTACCTATACCACTAGCTACAGCAGTAAATTGAACTTCAGTATTTAAAGGATATTCTGTAGATAAACCAGTGATAGACAAAGTTTTTCCAGATATTTTCAAAACTAGAAATAATAAGAACATTATAAGAACAAAACTAAGCCAAAAAGTTGGTCTTTGATAAAATTTCTTTGCCATTTTTACCTCATACCAAACAAATTCAAATTTATATATTCAATTAAAGTAATCTTAGCTAGTAATTCATTATCATAGCCAGATTGTCCTGTAATTTTACCATTGGTAATATGTACAATCTTTAATAAATTTCCTTTTTTCACAATTCTTATAACCTCGTGATCTTTACGATACTGTTTGAAATTCCCATTATCAATTACTGTCCATCCAAAGTATCTTGCTGTTTTATTTATCATATCCCACGTTACTTGTTTTCTTGTCATTTTATTAAACCTATAATAATTAATATTGTTCCTATAATTGCTGTAATTGTTGTTAAGTAACTGTTTAACAAAGGAACAAACTTTAATGCAAGTGATATTAACAAACCTAAACCAGTGAAAAATAATGCTTTGTTCATAAAACACCATTCTCTCCTATTAATTTCATATATAAGGGTTCACTATAAACACTTTTAATACTATCAAATACTGAATTTAAATTTTTCAATAAAATTCCAATTCCTTGATACGGAATTGCTAATTTTGTTTTTTCAGCAGTATTTAAATCATCATACTTTTTACCTTTCATTAGAGCAGGTTCATATAAAAAGAATTGTGAAAATATTACAAATAGTGTTATAACGGTAATAGCTTTAATTGCATTCTTTGATGGTGAAGTTTGGTCACGCCAATCATTAAAAGCTTTTAGCAATGCAAAAAACACATAAAATGTCCATAGATATGAGAACACCTCAATAAAGAAATATCCTCTTCTAAAAAACTCTTTAGCTCTCAACCAACCTTTTTCTAATATATTTGAACTTTCATAAATAGGATTTAATGTAGCACTATACTTTGAATTTACAAGTTCTAATGTTTTTATACCTATCATTTTATCAGCATCTCTTATTTTTAAACCAATGTTTTTCATTATCGGACCAATATCTTGTTTTTCAACAGATTCTTTTGTTGAACTTATTACCAATACAAAAATCCATCCAAAAGTTAGTATCCACCTGAACCTTTGCCATGAAAATATTGCTTGGAAAAACCTTAAAACACTTCCAATTCTTGATGAACCTTGTGCCATTTTTCATTTTATTCTTCTTTTTGAATTATTATTACTTCAATTATTATTTTAACAAATAAATCTATTGCTACAACAATCCAATCGTGAACAATAAATACTTTTGTTAAAACATTTATGAATAGTAAATATAACAAAGCTAAACTGCTTAATATTATAGATAAAAATTCCCATTGTTTTTTATCCATTTTTAAACCATGCTAATAATATCATAATTACTGTAAATATTATTGCACCCCATGCAAGTACAATACCTACATATTCTAACCGTTTTTTATTTTTTCTTGACATTTCTTACTCACATTTGATTTTTATTTGTTATTTTTACTTCATTAATAACATCTGCTGATACAACAACACCACAACCACCACCTACAGGAATTGGAGCTACTTGTCCTTGAGTTGGTATAGTACTTGTATGATCTTGTGTTCTAGATTGTGAACAACCTACAATAAAGATTAATAGTAATGTTAAAATCATTATTTTACCTATGTGAATTTTCATGTTTGTCTTCCTCTTTTGGCTTTTCTATATTACCACGATATATTATGATTTTATCCTCCAATTTCACTAGGTATGTAACGAGGCGTGATTGTATCTATAATTTCTGATTTTGTTGAACGTATAACTGGTATAAAAAAAGCCAATAATAATAGTAAGTAAAATATTCCTGCTAAAGTTGTTACCATAATACCTAATGATTTTAAAGCACCTAAAGCAAACATATTTATTGTCATGTGAAAACCAATTCCAAATTCCATACTCATTCCAAATAAAAATACTAATGTATTTAAAACAAATCTAAAAACTGCTGCTGAAAAAAAGTCTTTTTTATCTTTATAAGTATCATTTAACTCGTGAAGTTTTGTAAAAAACCCAACAGAAGCAAGATTCCCTAGCATAAATATAACTAATAATAAACCTGAAGATTGTTTAAATCCCATAACACTAACTAATAATGCCCAAAAAGCAAGCATGAAAGCCATGGTAAATATCACACCCAAGACAAATTCCTCGACTGGTGAAGCTGTAAATATAATAATAAATACTGAAAAAAACTTATCTTTAACAATACTTAGGACACTAAATAACTGACTTTGATCTGTAACTTTTGAAATAGTTAAAGGAGTAAGAGATTTTGAAGCAACGTTATTTTGTATAGAATAATTATTATCATTAAACTTTCCATAAATAGCTAAAGAAAAAACTAATAAAATAGCCACAACTATACCAAAATAAAAAGAAATAGCTGATTTTTTTGCTTCGCTATGAAAAGGAAACCAAAGTCTAGGTTTATTTCCTTTAATACCAACCTCTTTAACAAAGATAATAATCATTAAAATTAAAAAAGAAGCAAGAAGAAAAATTTGTCCATATGTTATTCCTGCTTCAACTTTTGTCAGAGAAAGCCACATTACACCAACAACAGCAAATAACAAGAGTATTAAACCAACTCCTGCATAATTACTATCTAATTCAGTTGTAAATCGTTTCTCTGACATTATTGTTCCTCCAAAAAAACGATCTATTTCTTACTAAAATACATAAACAATACACCAACAACTGAAACAACACCAATAATAGCTATTACAAGTGGCATTCCAGAAAGTCCTCCTATATTTACAGGTTCTGAAGTAATAGTACTTGAACTACTATCAGTTGAAGTTTTCTTAGGTGTTGAAATAATAATAACATCATCTTCATCATCTAATGCTTCTGTAATAGCATAGCTAGAACTTGAAGATTGTGTATTATCATTCTGGTCTTGACATCTTACATAAAATGTAGGCTGCGAACCTGGCATTGTTGTAGTACTTGCTGTTTGACTTGTTCCATTACTAGTAAAAACATTTGGTAAACTTGCAAATGCAAGATCTTGAAATCCATATCTACAGCTCCTACAATTTGCATCATCTGTAGTTAATGTCAATGTAGATCCTCTTCCTACTGTAGTTGGTGTAAGTGATGTTGAATCACAAACTGTATCATCTACTGTTATTGAATAGTTTGCTGTAGCAAAGTAACATATGTTCCCTGTTAAATTACATACTTGACAATTCCATACATAAGCTCCATCTGTAATAGCTACCATATTAACAGACCAATTATTAATTGCTGTAAAATTTGTGGGAGATGTATTCATAAATCTACTTGCCCATGAACCACCAAAATTATCATACATAGAAATGTTAACAGAACCCTCATTTGTTGCTGTACTTTGATTACAACTAAAAGATAGAGAAGTACTATTTGTTGCTATATTATTTGCTGGAGAAATAAGTTGTATTGTTGGAGCAGCATACACAATACTTAACAATATAAATATAGATAGAAACATAAAGATAGGTAATTTTTTTGTCATTTTTTACACCTCTTCTAAAAAATTAAAAAAAAAAAAAATATTAGTACTAACTAAGGTCGTATGTGTAGATTTGTGCTGTGTGAACTACTGTATTCGACACATCATCTTGTCTAACACCACACTTAACTAGGTTAGTTCCGCCAGTACTCAAGAAGCATCCACCTGTTTCTAGACTTACATCAAGATTATCGGTTGCTCCTGGATTTTGTCCAGTCTTTGCATTACCTTCAAGCAACATCCACAATTCATGATTTGAGTCAAAAACTAAGTGTTTTCCACCCTCGTTTTCTGGTATTCTCCAAACAGCTTCCAAATTTGCATATGCAGAATCTTCGGCTAAAGTCATTCCTGAAGCAGCTCCACCCTTAATCTTTGTAGCATCTTTCCATGAATCTCCACCAATACTCCACTTCAAATTTATAAGAGTGTTATCAAATACAGTAGCAGTATTATTTAGTACATAATTAATACCTCTATCGTTTAAGTTAACATCTGTTAAATCATTGTGAGGTTGACATTCAAGCCTAAATTTAAATGCTCCACCATCTCCTAAAGCTGTTGTTGCTGTTCCTGAAACAGTTGAGTTAAAACTTCCAGGAGAATTTGTATATGCTTGTGCTGAAGTTCCACTTATGTTAAACAAATAACCATCGTTTAACATATCTCTTGAACGACATTCGACTAAACTATGTTGTTCTGAAACTAAGTTCAAAATTTTTGCACTACCAGTTGGTGTATATTCAACATTACCATCTGAAGTTACTTTAGCATAAACAACACCATTTTCTTCAAGTTGTGTAACTTGAGTTCCATCTCCTTTGTCTATTCCAGTAATAAAACTTGAATCTCCACTAACACCGGAGGTTGAAAGGACTTTTCCAACATATGTTTTAGGTGATGTTTTATCACAAACAAAGTTTACTGCTGTAGGTGATGTCGTATCTGAAAAAGATTGAGCATCAGAACCATCTGTAGCAGTAAAGTAGATTGTTGTATCAAAAGTTTCTGATCCAGTTTTGTTCAAACCATTTCTCATATTAACAACTGTTGATGTCAAATGATTTGATCCACAGTCAACTAATTTTCCACTTAGACCAGTTGTTTCTTTTACAACTTCAACAACAGTTTCTTTAACTTGTTCTTTAGTTGCAGCCTGTTGTGATGGAGTTGGAGAACCAGTTAGATTCATCAACCCTATTACAAGAGCAGCAATGGCAATTATTACCACAAAAACCATTGCTCCACCCATTTTTGCTTTTTTATTGCGTAACATTTTTTTCCTCTTTAACTCTTTATTTAGCTATTGCAAATCACTCCTAGAGTAAAATGCTCATCCAAAGTATTGAAGCTCCTGAGTCTTCGGAGCTGATTAAACTTTGACTATGAAATTGTGATATTACATTTACTAACAAACATTTTTGAAACTTCTTTTAAAATATCGTTTTTTAGTTCTAAATTAAGATTTTGATTAAGTAGAACATTATTTTGTTGTTGTAAAGAATAAATTATATAACATAAAGCTCCTACAACAAAAACAATAGCAAAAATAGTAGCAAATGATTGAAGATTATTTAAACCCATTTATATAACCTCCAAAATAGAATTTGAAATTTCTGGATTTGGTTTGTAATCGAGATAAATAACTTTTGCTTGAATTAGAATTATATATATTTGACTATTTATGAATTGAAGAACTGCTTGTCCTTCATCTATTAACTTACTAATAGCCCTACTTATGGTTCTCATCGTGTATTTCATTTTATTATACAAATAAATTAATGGAACTACAGAACTAAAAGAAGAACAAATACTAAGAACTTTTTCTTTTACATTATTAATTAATACTGGATAATTGTTGATAAGAGCCTCCTATACTATTCCACCATCTATTTCAAGTCTTTTTAAACCATAAAAAGATTCATTATCAATGACAGTCATATAAACATCTTTATCTCTAGCAAAATCATTTAATGCCTCATCTAGTTCAAACAAAGCTACTTTTTCTCTGAAAAAATGTCTATTCTCAAGAAAATATTTTTCAATGCTGTATATAGATGCTGTTTGATTTACTGCAACTCTACTTAGATAAATAGAAATAAACCGTTTTAGCAAATTTTTATTTTTTTTATGGTCAAGCATTTTTTGTAAACCTCTAAATATAACTTTTTTAGATATAGGTTATATATAAATGTTTTCTTTTTGGAATATTTTTCAATATATATTTTAGAGAATATAGGTTAAAGGAAAAGTTTATATATAAGTTATATAATATAAGATTTAAAACAGTGTTTATTATGTTATGAAAAAAACAAAAATATCATATAAAATTATATATAATTTAAAACGTATTAAAAATTAGTAATTTTTAAAATGGGATATAGCACAGAAATAAAATTTGAACCGAAAAGAGGTTATAGCTATGCAAGAAATTCACCAACTAAAAAGAAGAAATCAATAGATATAGATTCTGACATTTCTAACGTATATAGTATAGCAGAACAAATTAAAAAAACTAGAATGATGTCACAAATGGATAATGTAGCACTAATTAAAGAATTTAAAGACGAATATATAAGTGGGAAAACCAACATTTATATGACTAACTTTAATGAAATGATTAATAGTATTATAGAAAAAAATAACATAGACAATATAGATATTATTTATTGCTGGAGAGTAGATAGATTTGGAAGAAATCAAACTGAAATGTTAAATACTATAAAAAAATTAATAGACAAAAATATTTTTGTAAAATTTGTCGATGGAGGGTTTAGTACTAATTCAACTATGGGAAGAATGTTAATGGGTATTCTTTCTTCTTTTTCTGAATGGCAAAGGGAAGAAATAGTAATTAATACAACTATAGGAAGAGAAAAAGAATACTTGTTACATCCAGAAAAGTTTGGAAGACCTAAAGTAAAAATAGACTGGGAAATTGTAAAAAAACAATTAAGATTAAAAGATGAAAAAACTGGCAAGTATGGAAAATCATGGTCTGAAATAGCAAAAGAAATAGGAATATCAACATCAACATTAATTAGAAGATATAGAAAAGAAGTAGGCGAAATACAAATGAGAAGAATATAAAAACTAAAAACGAGACAAGTAACTAATGGACAACATATATTGCTTATTATCTAATTCTTTTAATAAAAAAAATATCAAAAAAAAAGAACTAATGTTAAATCTAATTAAAAAACAAGGTAATATGAATATTATATTATGGATAGATAATATAATTGATTTAATTAAGTATTGTAATAGAAAATCTAATAACATAAAATTTATTTGTATATACAATTTTACAGACTTAGATAAAGATATAGTTAAAATACTAAGAATAGTTAATGATATTGTAGATAAAGATATAGGAATATTCGTTGCGAGATATAATTCTTTTATTGATAAAAATAGTAGTTATGAAGTTATATTTCAATATCAAATAAATGCATTATTTGAAACAAGAGAAGAGGAATAAAAAAAATAAAATGACCAGAATATTTAAAATAACATTAGCAATAATTATTGCAATTTTGACATATCATATATTATTTATACATCTATTTAGATTTAAAATATCATTATAAGTAGAAATATTTATTATAGGTTCGTTTGTAATGTATTCTTTGTTATCAGAAAAAAACATTGGAATAATACATTATTTGATAAGAAATAATTTAAAAGGGAAATAAAAAAGAAAAAAAATTACATGTTTTTGAGTTTTCTCATTTCTGCTTCTGACTTTGCTCTATAATCTGAAGCTTTCTTCATGATAGTTTCACGTTTATTAGCTTGACGCTTAATTGCAGCTTGAGCTCCTTTATTATCAGCCATTCCAAACTTTACACGTGCTGCCATAACCTTGTTATAATACTTTTTTCCTTTTGCTTCATCTACAAGGTCATTAAGAAACTTCTTAACTCCTTTCTCAAAGACACCATAAAGTCTTCCTGGCTTTCCTGCACCATATTTTTGACAAAAACCACGAAAGTTACTCCTACTAACTAATCTAAACTTTCCTGTTTGCATCTTATATGCTGCTCTACCACCTGCTTTCTTTATTACTTCTCTTGAAAGTTTTAACTTTGCAAGAAACTGCTCTTTTGTTAACTTTGCCATTTATATATTCCTCCACTATGTTTTTAAAATATCGTAGTGTGGTATTAATACACTACTATTTAAATGTTTTTATATGTTATAAATAATTAAATGATATAATACAAGCTTAAAACAACAAGTGTATTTATTATAACAAATACAAAACTATTGGAAGTCTTATTTTCTGGACTATTAATATCAAAAAATGTATGTATAAATAATAGAGCATTACTTATTAACAAATAGGCTACATTAAATGGTGTTTTTTCTGTTACTTTGAAGTTATAGTCATAAATCAGTAAAAAAATCAATGACTGTAAAAACATAACTATGAATGAGTTTACTATTTTATCAAAATTGCTATTAGCTAATGATATTCTTTTTCTATTTAGTATTGAGAGTAGTATATGAACTATGTTTGTTAAAATTACCAATACTAAAATAAACGTTTTGAAAGTTAACATAGGAAACATTTATATATAAGCTATACTATATACGCTTAAAAAGGTGAATATTTCTTATTCACCACTCACTTTTTTTATTTTTTATTAACCTCTTCTTGATTTCACTAACACCTATTTCCTGCACTACAAACATGGCAAAATCAGTCATTAATGTTTTTTCTGCTATAGTTGTTTTATAGTCATAATGTTTTAAAAATTTCTTGAATAATATGTTATAGTCGATTTTCATCAAAATCTACCTCTTCCAAAAGGAAAAACTTTTCTTCTCTTGAATTTTTTGTTTGAACAAGATTGATGATAATGACTACCAAGATATACTAAATACTTTTTTCTAGCAATTTCTTTGTCACAATAAAAACATTTTACCATATTAATACTGGTTTATTTTCATGGTCTAAACATGTACATGAAGATTTACCAAAACCTCCTGAAGTCCATTTAAATTCTCTATAAGTTAACAATCTACAATCATTAGCACAACCTACTGTCATTCTATTATTACAATCTTGTTCTGAAATTCCAAGAAGTGAACATTGATATTTTTGGTTTTGGTCAAGCTTATAGACAACATAAAACATTATACCTCCAAAAAACATAATTACCAATGTTATTATGCCTGCAATAATATAAATATGTTCTTTATAGTCTTCCATTAATATCCAAACATTCCAGTGTTCCTCATTTTATCATAATAATCTAGCTTTAATTCAAGCTCTTTGATTTTATCCTTTAATTCTTTTTTATCAATTTCATTGTCCATTTGTTCTTTAACAAACTTACCTTTTGGTAAAATTATTGTCTTGTCAATAACTCTCATAACATTTCTGTTTTCTGATAGTTTAGAGAGTACTTCTGTTAAAAGTTCATAACTTTGTGATTCTAAAAGTATAGATAAACAGTATTTGTTTTCATATCTTTCGTCTGTTTCTGGATCATATTCTTGTAATATTGGTTGTTGTAATGTTGTTTTTTTAGGAATTACAGTTCCATTACTCATCTTTTTCTTTTTACAATTAAATTCATGTAACATCATTAAACCTTTAGACTTTGTGGTATATTTAAAACACCATTTACATGAGTTATTGTCTTCCATTTTTTTATTTTAACTTATCAAGTCTTGAAGGTTCAATACAATCACATTCATAATCTGAGTTTGAAACACATGAATTACAATATTCCAAGCTACAAAAAGGATAAAAGTATATAACTTTTTTTTCACAACATTCTTCTTTTACTTCACACTTATTTTTTGTACTTTCCATAATTTCACCACTTTTCGTGCTTTAAAATATTCATTATATTTTTTATAATGATCTTCACAAAATGCTTTTCCTTCAATTATCTTTTCATCACAACTTTTACAAATACCAGATTTCTTCTTTTCGAAGTTTCTTTTTCTAACATTATACAGAGTAGATAAATTTACCACGAATTACCACAGGGACTTCCCTTTGCATAAAATATTATTGTTTCATCAGGATTGTCTGGAATCCAAGCGTACGGACAACATTTAACTACCTTACCATCTTTTGAAGTTCTCTTAATAATACGCAATCTTGATTTTAAACGTGCTCTCATTTCTGCACTTAAAATACTTAAATTACTGAAGTCATCTAGAGGTCCAATTAATTTATCTGTACAAGCTTCCATTAAGCTTTTACCTAAATTTAAAGGATTTTGTGATGCAATAATATTTGAAAATAAATTAGACCTACCCAATTCTATAGATTGTTGAACCTTTTTCCATCCTTGTTTATTATCAGTCCAACCTAAATAAGTACTACAATCATCATAAATATTTAGCTTAGGCTCTACTATTTTTCTACAATAATTTTGTTGTTGTAATAAAACCTTTTCAACATAATAACTTGCTATTGAATCATCTGTATGTTGATGAAATGAAACAGCTATTAAAGGATTTTTCTTTTGCTCATCGTCAGTATCTAAATTTTTATATTTATCCCATATCTTTCCTATGTTTAATTCTGTTGATTCATCTAACGTTTCAAAAACTTGAATATGATCTAAAGTTTCTAGTCTATTTCTTAGTAATTGTGCTACAGCTGGATGTAAAGAATTTTCTCCTGTAGCAAAAGCTTGTCTTTGTAGAGCCTTAATTAAATTTTTAATAGTCTTAAACTTTTTTAAATTAACTATCATAAAATTACCAGCAGCTACTCCATCAGATTTTAAAACACGTTGCCATTCTAAAGCTGTCTTAATTTGTTCTGCTGATAAAGTGGCAACTTCTTCATATTCCTTTATAACATTATCATCTATAACAGAATCCTCTTCATTTTTCTCTGATGCAACAAAACTTGGTAAAATTCCATATACTGGAATTTTTAAAGGTTTTTCTTTGTAATGAAGCCATGTACCACTACCTTGAACTTGACACCACAATGCATCTGAACGACCATATTTTGGCAACCCATTTTTATCTTGAGGAGTACTAGCAGACTTTCCTTCAAAGTAAGTTATTCTATAACCTCTTGGTTGTAAATATGATATAAAATTTTTAATGATAGTTGTTTTATGCCTACCTTGTTTTGAAATTAATAAAATATTAAAAGCTTCTTTGTCAGAAACAGGAAACCAAACCCAATCTTCTTCTTTTGGTTGTGTACCTCTATAATGATAATAAAGCATAGGTTCACGAGTTCCTAAGCAAACTCTGTTATTAATTTGATAATATTCTATAGGATCTGTTTCTATAGCTATGCTAGAGTTTAAAGACTCTGCAAACATATAGTCCATAGTTTCTTCTTCAGGAGTGTCTATGTCTTCTTCATCTTCAAATTGTAGGTTTTGTTTCATCTTCTTTAATTTCTTCTAATTTATTTCCATTAAAATCCATACCTGCAATATAACACAACTCCACTTTTGGAATTATAACTCTTCTAGAAACTCTATAACTACTCACTTTATTCAAATGTATCCTTCGCATATTAGACTTATGTGATTTTTGATGTGTTTGATAATCTAATATTAAACCATTTAATTTAAGAATCATACTTCTTATCATAACTACAGATGGCAACTTTTTAGTTTCATCACGTTTAGTTTTTTTGAGTTCAATATAAAATTCTTTAAAACTAAGACCTTGAATTTTTTTATTCTTAAAAATGTCGGTTTCCAAAAAAAGTCTTTTAAACGTATTTATAATAAAAATTAGGTATATTTTTTCTTTACCTGAAAGAATTATTACCTTATCTTTCTTGTACCTTAGAATGCCTTTATTTAATGCTAAAACAACATCTAGATCTACTTTACTTTTTTTCATTGTTATAAATTTAGTTTTATTATATTTCTATGAAACAAATTAATTCTTTAAGTTTTCATTGATGTCATAGTGAAGTTACCTGTTATATATGGTCGGATACCACCCTTCATTTTTTTGCCTTTTTAGTCTCTTTATTTGGATATTCACGTAATTTAGCCATTTGTTCTGTAAAAGATGGTTTCTTTACTGGTTCTTGTATTTCAATTTCTTCTTCAGAAACTTCTTCAATCTTCTTTTCTGGTATAATTTCTTTAGGTTCAATGATTTCTTTAATTTTTTCTAATACATTGTTCTTATCAAATGGTATATTCATTCTATCAAATAATCTTTTTTGAAAGTCAACAAACATTTCAGTAAATACAACATTAGCATCTTCAGTTAATGTTTTTTGAACTTTAAGAAAACTAATATTCTCTTCAATTAACCTAATTTTTTCATTAAGATCTTCAATCTCTTGTTCTTTAATAGCCATAACTTCGTCAACCTCGTCTAATGGTTTTAATTCGTCTTGTAATTCAATTATAATTTCATTTTGTAACCTAAAAGCAGAATCTAAAATAGTGTTTAACTCTAAAATTTTTGCTGTAAGCTTTGACATAAACTCATAAAAGCTTTTTGCCATATCCATATCACTAAAAAGTTGTTTATTATCTGGTTGTTGAATAAATTCCAGAAAATCTTCAACTGTTATAACTCTTGGTACTACCAAACGTCCTTCTTCATCTAACATAGATACAGGTCTTCCATGAATAAAATTTTCTACCTCAAGTTTTTTAAAATCAGATAGATTAATAGCTTGTTGCCAGTATTGAGCAGACATACGTTTCTTAGACTCAATACTTCTATTGATTACTTTAGTTATTGTTATTTGTTGTTGAAACACCATTTAGAATTGCTCCTGTTGTTGAAATGGTGTTTGTTCTTGTCTTCCAAATCCACCACCAAATATTCCTTCACCATATCCTGTACTTGGATAATACTTTTGACGTACTTTGCTATGTTCATTTGCTTTATCAAGCATAATTTTACCAATAATTTTGTCTACTGGCATGTTTCTTAATAATCCTTCATAATAATTAACTTTTTGTTGTAAACTTAGTATCATAGTATCAGCTGTTCTTAATTTTAAAACTACTTCTGGAGGTAAGAAAAAAGGACTAAAAAATTCTTTTTGATTAATATCATGAGGAACAAACATAACAGTCTTTTCTTTTATTCCAGAATCATCTGTTAACTGGAACTTTCTACAACGAAATTGGAATGGTAAATTTAACAAAAAACGCTTCTTACCTTGAAAAAACGGCAAAGGATATTTCTTCGGTGGTCTATATAAAAACTTATTCTCTTCTATTTCTTCAACATTAACATACTGAACTTTATTATTACTAAAGAAAAATGTTGGAAATATTTTGTTTTCTGACATTTTTATTTTTTAACCTTCTTAATTTGCACTGTTATAATTTCGTTTTGTTTAAAGCTATGATTTTTTGGTATCTGTATAGTTCCTATAGAAAGACATAACTCAACATATGTCTTCCGCTCTATTATTTCTGATATTTTAACTCTAATTATCATATCATACTCGCATGTTTTTGATAATAAGCATTATATCCAAGTCCTAGTAAAACAACTGAAACTATACTAAAAAATATGATTTTTCTATTTTGATTTTTATCATTATCTAATAGTTCTTTATTTTTTAAAGTTAGATTTTGATTTTTTTCTGCCAAATCAGCAAAAATTTCTCTTGAAATACGTTCAACAATTTCTTTTACATTATCTGGAATACTATTAGTACTTGTTTTTAAATCTGTAACATCAGTTCTCATATTATTTATATCTGTACGAACACCTAAAACTTGATTTGCTATTGGACTATTTGCTATAATATTTTCTATAGTTTGTCTATCTATAATTTCTCTAAATGATTCATTACTAATAATTATATATTCTTGCGAATTATTAGTTCCATTAGCACGTCGTAAAGCTTCAACATATTCGTTTACTTCTATCTCTAAAGCTTTTCTACATAAATCACATCTTATAAAACCATCATAGTCCGTTTGATTTACACATACAGAATCACATTGATTGAAAGTAGGATAAGGTCTTAGACAATCTTTTATTGCATATTCTATAATAAAAGATGAGAAATTGCCTGGAGAATAAAAATTAATTGTCTCTGAATACAAATTTACTGACAGATTATTTAAATTACTTGTTAAAGTTGTAGTAGCTGTTCCTTGATTATTAATAATCAAATTCTGTGTTTTATTGATAAACATTCCAGTATGATTTATTATGATTGTTTCATTAAAATTACCTCTAATAGTAACGTCTGTTTCTATTAACTGTGGTAATGTAAACTTACATACAAGATAACGAATCTTTCCTAAATCTATCTGAATAAATGGAGAAACATTAAGAGAAGTTATATTTTTTATAGAATCATTTAGTATGTTAATAAAAATAGTAATATTATTTGTACTTGTTAAATTAGTGTCATTTTCTTGATATAAATTTAACAAATCAATTACTTCTTGATAGTTTCCTATCTGTAAGTTACTAAAAAACATAGAAAAATTAAGCTGCCAAGAAGTTGAATTTACAAGTGTGTGAGTTGTGATACCACTTGTTAAATTTCCATATGTTATACTTATAGTTGAGTTTTCAGGAGATGTCAGGTCTATACTGAAATTTTCACTATACGGTTGCAAACTTTTATTTATATTCCTTGTAAAATCAACTCCTTGTACAACTGTTATAGTTGCTACCATTATTAAAACATATAATATTTTTTTCATGCTTTTCTTGGTTTCAAGATCAAACCAGATATTAACATTATTCCTGCTACAGATAAATCTGCATAAATTTCATTATATGGAACTGGAATTAACAAATTTGTATATAAGTTAAAAAACAAAGTTATTAATGCAACAGCTAATAAATAAACAAAAAATGCAAATATGCTACCTACAAAAAGTGTATAAACTAAATTACTATTGAATTGTATATTTCCTTGAGCTACAATTTCAAGTGTAGCTAAAGTTGATTCCTTTATAGATGATGTATTTTCTTTTATTTGATTTAATATACTTGAATTTTGGTCTACAGAAATACTCAAATTATGAGGTTGTTCAACTATTTTATATTCTTTTTTCTGCTTCAATTCTTGTATAGTATCAATAATTTTTTCATGATGTTGTTGTTCTTTTTCTTTCTGATCAAAAACTGTCTCTTTTAATTTTAATTCTTCTTCATGTTGTTTATGTAATTGTTCATCTATAATAAATTGCTCACGTTTTGTAATTAAACTATCTAAGCTTAATTTTATTTTTTTAATTTCTTCATCTAAATTTTCTATGATATCTGACATATTTACACCTCAAATTTGCTTAAAATATTTTGTCTTATAGCTTCTAACAGTATAATAGCTGGAAGTTCAAGTTTATTTGATAAGACAGATAAATGTTCTGCTTTTAATTCTTGTTCATACGATATTTGCATTTCCTTCTCGTAAAATTTTTTTATCTTTAAACCAATAGTCTCACATAAGTATAACGGCTCATTACCATCTCTATAACACCTTGGAAATTCTTTTTTTGGATGTATAACCATTCGCATTTGACATTTTTCTAATAGTTTCTCTTTAAATATCGTGGTCTTTGATAATTTCTTCTTGGTAGTGGATTTACAGGACTAATTTGACCTGTTTCTATTGCTTGTTGCTGTAAATTACTAGTTTCTGGTTTTTGTATAGTTGAACTTGTAAGTCTATTTATTAACTCTGGATCATTTTTAGCAATAGCAAGTTTTAATAAACGCTCCTCTGGTTTTGCTGGTGTTGCTAAAGGTCTTGAATATGGAGCAAAAACATATTCGTCAAAAGCTACTCTTTGCATTCCATAATTATAATTATCAATTATTTCTTCACCACGACTAAGACAAACAACAGCTGTTTTTAAACCATTTTGTTCTGCCATTGATCCTTTCATGGATAAATCACTATATGGATCTACTATGTTATATTCAATAATTTTAAAATATTCTCTACTATCAGGATGTTGGTATTGTTCGTGTTGTTCTAGAATAATTCTATTTGGTGCAACCCTCATTTTACCTTCAATATCTTCACGAACATAAATACCATTGTTAATAGCTATGTTTTTTTGCATCTTTTCAAAAACTTTAACAAATGGTAATGCTTCTCTCTCTTTTTCTACACCATATTCAGATTCTAGTTGTTTTTTACGAACTATTTGTATTGTTAATAATACAACTCCAACTAAAATACTTAAACCTAAAAATGATAATATTAGTGAATTGTTAAATGGTGATTTTGATGTGTAATTACATACTCCATTTGTTATAATTCCATCAACGCAATCTGGTTTTGCTATTGTTACTATAAAACTACAAATATCTGTTTCGTTGTTATATAAATCTTCTCCTACACAACCTTTAGCTTTGTTATTATACACTAATAACCCTATTAAAGATAAAATAATAAGTAAAAAAATAATTGAATAAACCTTTCCTTTTTTTGAAAGTGCCATTCTTGAATTGTTGAAACTTTAAATATATCGTTAGTATTTAAATGTTTTTATATGTTTGGTTTTGCCTCAAAACTGTCACTTGTTCCAAAAGTAAGGATTCTGCCTCAATAGTCAGTCAAAAGGAGGACTTATGAGGCAAAATCTATGTTTCAATAATTCTTAACTAAAATAACACTTTTAATAAAGGCATTTATGCTTGTTAAAATGCTGAATACATAGCATTTGCATACATTCTTTACATATTTTCAAACAATCATCACAAAATTGTTTTTTACATTGAAAACAATAACTTTTTTCAACAATTCCGTTTTCTCCACAATTACTGCACTCATCCATAAAATTACCTCAGTTGTTTAAAAATACTCCAAATAGTTATAGAACCGTAAATAACTGAAAGATAAATAATCGTTAAATTTTGATCTAAATTTATCATACATAAAAATTCAGGAGTCATATTTAAAAGTATTATAGACGCTGTAAATGAAACTCCAATAACCAGAGTACTAGTTACTATCCTAGCAAGTTTTTTCTGTATTTTAATCTTATTTAAAGTAGGTATAGAGTAAATTGCAAACAATAGAGTACTTAATAATAATATAAAAATTGATATACCTTGAGGTGGATTTTTAACAAATAATCTTTCTATAAAAGTTGAAAAAATACATTGTTTAAATATTACTTCTTCTTGTACTTTTTTTATACTTTCTATAGTTAAAGGAGGTATATATGGATTGTCCCAAATAAATGAATCATAACCCTTTTCTGGTGTCCTGTTATAAGCAGACCCTTTTCTTGCTTCTACAAAATAATATATAATAGTTTGTTTAGGTTTTCCACTAACTTGAGATCCAAAACTCTTTGTTTCGTTATCAAAGTGCATTTTTCCCCTATTAAAAAATAATTTATTATCAATACTATACTTAAATGATAAATTTTCAATTCCTGAAGTATTATCTACAAATACAGTAAAATCTACAACTTGATCAGGGGAAGGATTAGAATCTGATCTATGAATATAACTTGTTCCTTGTTGATTTAAATTAATAAATTTAATGTAATCTTTAAATATATCTGCTTTTGTAGGTATAGGATTTGTGTAACTATTTCCTCCACCTCCTCCTCCAGATGAAGAAGTTACTGAAATAGAAGTAATATCAAAACAAAATAATGATGTATCATTCCATTGATTAGATGAATCGTTGGCATATTGTTTCCAGCAAATAGTATTTCCTGATGCTAAAGATATGTTTAAGTAGAAAGTAGCGTTATGTGGTGTTGTTATTTCAGTGATGTTTGAGATATTTGTTAGTGTTCCACTCTGGTTATGTGCAAAAACAATCATGCTCAAATTATTATCATCTTGCCAATAAACCGATAAACTTACATTATCTCCTTGTAAAACATTACTGTCATTTGTTTGGTTTTGTGACCATCTTGGAAAATTATCAACTGTGAAATTTTGAAGGATTGTTCTTATCGATGAGTTTACCCTATTGTTAGAAGTATCATTAACTGAACATAGCCATGAATAATTTCCAGGTGTCAAATTAGCATAGAAAATAGTTGTGTTTGAAGTTCCGCCGATGGTTGTGATTTGATTCAAAGCTAATGATTGGTTTAAACTGTCTGAAATATATAGTGATGCTGTGGATAGGTTAATCACATCTGACTGGGTACAGTTGAATGTAATGTTTACACTTAGGAATATATCGCTATAGTTGGAATCGGCAGGTGATATTTGTGTTACTGTTGGCATAATTTCATCAACAACGCTAAGATTGGCACAATTTAAGCTTGATGTATAGTTTTCTGACCCAGGGTATATTGTGCAGAATTGCCAATAATTAACGCTCAATGAAGATTGGGTTGTGTTTACTGAAAGTGTATAATTCATCAAAACAGTGTTATTCCTGTCCAAAGTGATGTTTATTTGTATATCCCCTGCTATGAGGTTTCCTTGGATAAATACCGTTTCGGTATAGTTTATTTTAGATTTGTTTATTGTAGTGACTACTTGAGAAGAATTTTGATTGACCGTAAGATTAAATGTTTTGTACTGCCCTGTGAAGTTTTGATTATCATTGATTACCACTGAATAATTGTAAAATCCCCTTGCTAATGTGAGGGCGGTATTATTTTGTGAATTAATATTTGTTCCATTTCTATACATTGATGCAGTATAATTAACCCAATTATAGATTGCAGTAATTTGTTGACTATATGTCAAGATAGTATTGTTTTCAACACCGTTTAGACTTAAATTTACTTGTGTTGCTGCTCTACCTATAGTTAGCGTTCCTGACGAATCTGCTGCTGTGAAGTTTTGAGTTGATGATCCATTGCAAGAATATGCCCATGTTCCTGCACTTAGAATCTTGCTTGTCCCGTTTTCAGCAGAAGTTACATCTGAACCATTCCTATAAAGAATTGGTGACGATGGGATATCTGTATTTGTGCATGAACAGTTTGCAGCCACTCCTTGACCATATTGTAAAGATGAAGGAATTGATAAGGTACATACTGAAGTTGCTTTATTTATTGTAAAATTAAAATAGGTAGTTATGTTCTCGTTGTTGTAAGTGTCATTACCTCTAAAATAATATGAGAATATTCCAGCAGGCAATGTTGAATTGTAATGGTAAACGGAAGTGTAATTAAACATACTGTAATTTACCCATGTACCTGAAAAGTTTGCTGCAATGCTGAAATTTGAGAATCCACCATTATCTGAGTTCCATGTGATATTGAAATAACTCTTTGTGGATAACGAGTAGGTATTTGGTGTTGAGTTCTGTGTATTAGTGTAATAAGGTGGGTGTAAATCTCCTATTTTGTAAGTTACTGATTGGATATTAGTATCTGTGCCATCTGAACATGCGATATTGATGGTTTGTGTAGAATTTTCTGTTTCTGATGGTGAATCTGAGATAATGCCTGAGTTTACATTGATGTTGAACAAAGAAGTGTTATCAGTGAAAGTGACTCCTGCTCCATCAATATCTGTACAGTTAAAATCCCATCCAGTCGTTGACCTTGATGTAGCATTGAGTGTTGGAGCAGATTCATTGAATGTTGGTACGGTGTTGGCTATATTTACACACGAAAGATTGGTACTGTTGATATAGTTGTAAGAATCATTGAACCATCTCCCCCAACACACAACATTAGGATATCCGAGGCTAATGTTGATTGATGATGTATAGTTTTGTGGGTTGTTAGAGAATACCTCGTCAGATTGGTTTGTTAGAGCACCACCAGTAAAATTATGGAATAACCTTGTTGAATTTAATCTTATGCCATCTGAGATATTGACATAAACTGTAATGTTCTCTCCCTTCTTTGGATTAGTATTATTCATACCCATCTGATTAAATTTAGGTGTTGTTTGGTCTGCAATCATATAATCAAATGCTGTGGTGGCGACCAGTCCATTACTGCAATTAATAACTATTCTATATGTTGCATTTTCTGATTCAACAGGAGAATCATTGATGATTCCAGTTGCAGAGCCTATTGAAAACAAAGTGGAGTTTGTTGTAAATGTAACATCAGTTCCATCTATATCTGTGCAATTCCAATCCCAATACATTGATGATAAATCACCAGTTGCATTTAATGAGTTTACTGTTTCATTAAAACTTGGTGCGGTGTCTTGGACTGTAAAGCAGTGTTGATCAGATTGATTAAGGTTGTTTTTGCTGTCGTTTGCATACACTCTCCAACAGACATTAGAACCATTGGAAACAGTAATATTTATTGATGTGTTAAATCTAACATTTGTTAATCCATTTTGCCCTATTGGTGTTCGGTTAATCCATGTTCCTGTTGCATTTGTGCCAATCCATGAATAGTTAATGCCCCAATACTGAGATTGAATTGTGATGTTTGCCGTGAAGTTCTCATATCTCCTGAAATTAGGTGATGCGTTTATTGGATTTTCAAAATAAGGATAGCTATAAGTGCAAGTTGGAGAACAGTATGAAGTCCCATTAGTTATGCCACTGCATTGAGTATCAGCAGTGCATGAAGCATCAAATGCCGAACTTCTGCATAAAAAGGATGAATTAACATAGGTATCATTCAATGCACAGTTATTTGTGCAAGTATCCTCAAAATATGTTTCTCCGTAGGTATTGCATACACCAGTTGCAGAATTATTCAATCTTTCATCGCAATGATAATCTGTAACTGGGTCAGCATCATAGTCGCAGTATAAATCTCCAATTTCATCGTGGAAATAGGTTTTGCCAGTTATACCCCTACTAATGTTTCTCGGAGTATAGCATAAATAATCATCATCTAAACCCAACCCATCATTATCACAATAGTTAGAAATACATTCTGCATTTGTTGTGCAGCTTACATTATCTGCTTTGCCAGTTGTATATGTAAATTGATATATCTCAGAATAGCCAGTCATTGCAGAATCATTGCAGGCAACCTGCCAATAACAAGGATTACATCCACGATTATCAACTCTTGTCAGGTTATAGCTCTCATTTCCATCATTGCTTGAATTGACGTTGAAGTAAGTTGTTATATTACTTATGGTTAAATTAGCAAAATTATTGCTTGCATAAATGGTGGTGTTTACATTGTTCTCCTCTATATCACTACACTGCCATTGAAGTATTCTGGAATCATTGCCATCTGATGATGCATTTTGAGGATTAACCAGATTAACTACTGGCTGTTGATTTGGATTATAAACTGTCAATATATACATTTGTTCGCCTTTAGAGTAATTCTGAGTTCCTGTAACATTTACAAAATATACATAATTTCCTGCCACTCCAAATGTAACATTTTTATTGGTTTCATTGGTTACATTTTGGAATATGTTTGAGCCTGCATTAATTTCCCTATACATGGTAAAGTTGTATTTAACCTCTGGATTTCCGCAACTTGCGTTAGTTGCATTGATTTTATTTGGCAATGTGACTGGATTATCTATGAAGAAAAGTTCACATTGTGTAGGATATTGGTCTACAATCATTTCTATACTGCTTCTGCTATCGGTGTAATTTTGGTGGTTTGCATCCGACCTGCAAGAAAAGTTATGTGTTCCTGCACTTAGATTTCCTGTAAAGTTGTATTGTATGTTTACAATGGCATTGTAATCTGTCCTTCCACTTTTCAGAACAGTATTATTATCATACAAATATATGTTCACTCCAACTTGAGAAGCATTGCAATTTAATTGAAGATTATCCCTATAAGTAATTGGAGATGTGCTATTTATTGTAAAATTCAATGTTACATTATTTTTAACTATATCATAGTTCCAATGTGTGCAGGTATCATAATTATTTTCTCCAGTCATTGTATTGATTAAAAAACAAAGGTCGATTAAACCTGCTCCACGATAATTTGATAAGTTTTCTAATCCATAATAGAAAGTTATGTTATCCCTGTTCATTTCATCATAAGATGTATTGAAGGTATTATTAATGCTAATAAAAACTTCATTAAATGTTAGTGCTCCAGTATAACATGTTGAATTTATCTGGATGGATTGATTCCATACATAAGGAGTTGGAGTCTCAGGATAATTAATGCCTGGATTTTCACAATCTGGAGGACCAGTAACTTTTAATTTCCATTGCAAAGAGGTATTATCATACCCATCATCAGCTTTAATTGTTACGTTGAAATTTTGTCCTGCCATTCCTGATGTGTAATTGAATGTGAAGTTGCTGCATGGACTTCTTGTCTGGTTTAATGTTCCATTCACAAACCACAAGCATACTATTGAATCACCATCAATATCTGCATGAGATACATTGAAAGTAATGTTATCCCCTTCAAGAATTATTGGCTGCAAATTCGCAGGTTGATATGAGATTAAGGTTGGTGGTGTGTTTACAACTAACTTGCTGAAAACATCAGTTACATTTCTATTTCCATTGGAATCGTTGCAAGTCCAATACCATTGTATTGTTGCTCCTCTTTTTGACCTTAGTTTTGATGTGTTTGTGACAATTGCCGGGGGAGTCCACACTCTCGTTGTATCATTAATCCACCCAGTGTCATTCAATGAAAAGATACACAACCCGCTTGTAGGGAAGTCATCATTCCAATTTACTGAGAATGTTGTTGATGTATTTGTCCTGAAAGTGCCAGTTGGAGTCAAATTGTTATTCCAATATGGTGCTTTAGTGTCATTAACAAAATAGCTAGTTGGGTAAAAATCCAAATCATAATATTTTCTAAATCCATAGTTATTTAATGTTCTTCCTGGAACTGCAAATACGGTGGGATATTTATCAGTATCATTATACTTAAGGAATTTAAGTATATTAGCAGTCGAATTAATCATTCCTACAATAATATTTGGTGTGTTTCTATCCGAATATATTTTTATTTGATTGGGAATTTCATTAACACCGAGCAATACAAGTGCGGGATTACTAAAGTTATTGGCAGTTCCTGACCAGTTCCTATAATATAATCTGCTATTAAGTGAATAGAAAAAAGCCCCATCATTATCTGAATTGTTTAAAAACCTAAAAAAATTGTTAGGTTCAGTCTGTATGGTATTTATTGATAATTCATTAGACACAGAAAAGACCGTCCCATTAAAATAATCCATATGTAAGTCTGAATCAGTATCAGAAAAAGCTCTCATAAAATTATTATTATTATATGAAGATGATGCATCAGAACCCTGCAAGATATGATTTGCATTTGGATTATTTTTACCATCTACATGGACTGTCCATCTTTTTTGTAAATTATCCCAAACAGTGCATTGATGTGAATATGCCGGAGTGGTAGAATTGCTGTAACATACATATGCAGTGCCATTCTTTAACCAGGACGTTGTGAATGTCTTGCTACCAAAATTAGTATACTCATATAGATGAGAATATGCTCTTACTAATCCAAGTCTACCTCCATTTAATGGTATAAATTCAGTAGTGTTTATGATAGTATTTGTTGAGTCAAGTATTCCTGCTATTATATCTACTATGGAAGGGCTTGGGACTACTCCCCAAATAATCATTACATTATCACTATTAGGGTCGCAAAAGGGAAAAGCAAAATTTACTTCAGATGTAGGTATAAACCCCTTACCAGATAAATTTAATAATTCAACTCCATTCCATATTTGTAATGAAAAGTTCTGTCCAGGTATACCTGTTCCATTTCGCCTGGTTATTATCAAGTCTCCGTTTTTTCTATAGCAAGCTCCGGCAGTATGTATTGTATTGGTTGGAGCAGTGCCTAATAACATCTTTTTTGAAAATGCTGAACCATTATATATATCCAAATAAATATTAGCACCTATTACTGAGGGATATGTAACAAGTGCAGACTCGTTTCTCTTTGGATTTATTGCAAAATCAAGATTCCATACATAAGTACCAGAAGTAGGAACATCTATTGAACGAGTAATTCCAGCCTGGTCAAAAAAAAGCATTGTTTGTTTTCTTGCATCAGTGCTATTCACCATAACAAGTGCTCCTGATGTTAAAGTGTAAGAAGCTGCAGGCCCCTCACTAGGACATTGATATGTCTGAAAACTTGAGGTCT